>Ga0308170_10002681_pt1 | contig 15104 bp, 8 predicted proteins | sample PhyBR2_2_FD_202136 | JGI IMG/M metagenome (GOLD analysis project Ga0308170, IMG submission 202136) | Phyllosphere microbial communities from UC Gill Tract Community Farm, Albany, California, United States - DLSLSB.R2 | ecosystem: Host-associated > Plants > Phyllosphere > Unclassified | place... | reverse complement strand
AAACTCATACGAGAAGGATCAGTCTTGGGTCTTTCAGCTTCATCTACCATTTAAGGATCAGTCAGAATCAATTAATTTATATCTTTTTACCCCTTAAAATTAATTTGTAAAATAAACCAATAAAAAAGAAATTTTGTAAAAATTAATATTTAGATTGTCTGACAGAAAAAAATTTAATAGTTTTTAATATCATCATTTTGAAATTACAGTTGTTGCTTTCTTCTATTATTTGTCTCTTTTACTGATAAAATTATACACGAGTCATCCGAATATTCACTTCTCGCTTTCTTCTTTGGTCTTGTAATTTCCATTTTAGATTTATGCTTGTTTTGTGTAACCTTTTCAGTCGGCTCTTCCGTTGAGTTCTCTTCTTGAATAAGACCTATTTTGTTGGTTAATTTAGACTTATACACCAAATAGCTGTGTGCAAATTTGCTGCCTGGTGCCTTGAATGTTCTGTTTTCTACATTTCCGTTTCCTGCCAGATTCTGTATTATGCGCTCTATAATCACTCTTTTGTACTTCTTTCCGTTTCCAAAAAAAGGCGCCTCGACAAACTCTTGGCTTTTCCTGTTTGAAGATCCACGATAGGCATCGACTGCCTGGTTCAGTGACATCTTGCCTGCAGAACGGATCAAGCTCAGAATCTCTTTGGCCTCTTTGGTGTAGTCCTTGGTCTTTTTTAAACTCTTTTCGCAGTTATCACAGGTTTTGTTGCAGCATTTTGCATCAAAAACCTCGCCAAAATGCCCCAGGACCAACTTCCGTCTGCAGTCTGTCCTGTTCTCGCAGTATTGGACAACATACTTCAGCTCCTCTCTTTGTCTATTCTTCTGTTCTGTTGTGGCCGATGTGTTATTTGATATCAGGTATTCTATCGTTTTGGTATCTCCATAATGATAATAAAGAATACACACGCTTTCTAGTCCGTCTCTCCCGGCTCTGCCTGTCTCCTGATAATACCCCTCAAGGCTTTTGGGTATCGAAAAATGTATGACAAATCTGACATCCTTTTTGTCTATCCCCATTCCAAATGCTATAGTGGCCACTATTATTTTGACAGTCCCTTCATTCCACATCTCCTGCACCTTATTCCGCTCTCTTTTGCTTAGACCAGCATGGTAGAAAGTTGATCTTAGATGCTCATTCAACCTTTCAGACATCTCTTCGCATGCCTTCTTAGATGTACAGTAAATAATACCCGGGCTGTCAGGATAGTACGTGTGCACAAACGAGACTATATCCAGAACGGTCTTCTTTGACTTGTTGATTACATAATATCTTAAATTCATACGGTTAAAAGACTGCCGAAAAACCTTACATCCCTCGATTTTAAGACTGTCCAAAACATCCAGTTCCACCGTCTTCGTGGCTGTGGCCGTCAGTGCAATCAGAGGCACTCTAGAAAACTTTGTTTTCAGCTGTCCCAACTCTTTGTAGTCAGGCCTGAAGTCATGTCCCCACTGCGACACACAATGTGCCTCGTCTATCACAAATCTGCACAGCCTATTCCTTTTGTAGAGGACATTTAACAAATTCAAAAACTGCCCGCTTTTGTTTATCAGTTCAGGTGTCACGTAGACCAATCTGACAAGCTCAGTCTCCATAAGACATTGCATGATCATGTTCTTTTCGTTTGCAGTGCAATTTGAATTCAGGGCCACTGCTGGAATATTCCTGTTCAAAAGATTGGATATTTGATCTTGAATCAGAGAAAGCAGTGGGGAGACTATAACAGTGATGCCTTCTTTCATCAGGGCAGGAAGCTGGTAGCAAATTGACTTTCCTCCTCCAGTCGGCATTAAAACAAAAACATCCTCATTTCTCAACGAGCTTTCTATAATATCATTTTGGTTCCCACGGAAATTCTCTAGTCTGAATACAGTCCTCAGAAAGTACAGATGCTCTGTAGGAGGCTCCTCGTACATAGACAGATCCTTGTGGTCTATTTCATTGTTAAAAAAATCGTCAGAGTCGGCCATATTGCCAGAATGCCGTTTAGTCGAGCTTGTTTTGTGACTAGTATTTTTTAAGTTCAGGGCCAGGGAAGATCTAAAATCCAAAAGATTATCATCAGAATAGGAAATCTTGATAGAGTCACTGAAAATGCTATCAGCATCACTCGGCTGGTCAAAAAATGCTTTATTTACATTTGATTGCATGTTATTCTTGTTTACAAACTCTTCTTTTGCAGTTGTAAATCCCCCACTTTTAAGATATTCTGGTCTATCAGGGCATTGGCCAGTAATCATCATATTGCCACAGCTTGCATCATCGGAAAGATTTAGTACAGAAAGACTGTTTCCAATGTCAGAATTGACCTTGTTTCCAATACTACCCAACTTCTGCATTTTCTTTTCCCTCATTTCCCTATTTATGCATTCTGAGGAATTATTAAGATTGGCATCATCCTCTGAGGATGACAAAATTAGGACAGACTGCTCCAAATCTTCACAATCATCATATGCATGGCTAGACATACTCAGAGACTCTCTAAGCTGTTTTGTTTCTCTGGTGAGAATTTCTAGCTCATCATCACTTGCATCATGCTCTTTCACTTCCCTCATTTCCACCATTTTGTTATTAATGCCATAGTTGGAATTTAAAACATCTGGAACATGCCTGTTTTTATCTCTAATCTTGCTATTGTGCTCTCTTATTCTATCTTTTCCTAGATCCTCATTGTTCGGCAATGATGTGAAGATTAAATCTTCGTCAATGCTGCTAAAGTCGTCTTTTTGAAAATTCCTGGCAATACTTATGAAATCATTGTCGCTGTCCAAAGAGTACATTCTTTTTGCCATGCTTTTATGGTTCTGAATATTCCAAATTTTTATTTTAGGAAATTTTGGTGGATTTTTATTTGCTAGGAACAGACTTGTCCACTTGCCTGTTGTTAAAAACAAAGCTCGCAAAAAGACTATTTTTAACTAAAATATAACAATAGATTCTTGAAGAGTAACACTTTGGAAGCTATTTATTCATACTCAACAAAGCTAATGCCATATACTTACTTTGCTTGACGAGGGACAGATATTCTTGAGTTATCTCTACAATTAGACCTTTGAGCCGTGCTTGCCAAAAACCAAGTCTTTTGTGTCAAGCATCACATCTTCAAATAGATCATCGTCACTTGCAACTAAATTTAAGTCCATAATTTCATCATCTGTCACAATTGTGCATTTTTCCTGCTCTAGCGCAGCTACTTTGCTTGCTTTTGGTGTATTAGTAATCTCATTGAGTGTTTTACATCCTTTTTTTGGTTTTAGCTACATAATAGCTTTTTACCTAAATCTTGGTTTTTTTCATAAAAACTAAAAGTCAAAATATAGAGTCTAGTTCTCAAATCACTGTATTTATTTGATCTTGTTAGAACAACTAATCATACCTAAATAGGGAGCGCCAGCCTTTACTATAAACATATAGCCCACTAAGGATTGCAAAGCAAAAACATATGACAATTAATAAAGGTAAAAATCCCAAGTTAACCCATTCTCTTCTTCGGCTCGCCCAGAGCTCGGTAAAAAACCAACATCTACGGCTATAATTATACTCGCATGAGCTACTGCATTTTGCAAGAGCCGTAAACAGTATTGTTTTATATTTGCCACAACATTTCATGCTAGAGGACATTTTCATGGTAAAAATCTACAAAAATCCCTTACAAAATTTCAGAAAATTTTATTTTTTTAGATGAGTTTTCAGAAAATATTATAATTTACTAAAAATAGTTTGTAAATTCTTGATTTAAACTAAGAAGTCTGATTTAAAATAGTACAATTTAATAAATGCGGATTTCTTGAAGATACAACCATCTTTGTGGTAAAAATATAGAATACATACTACTACATAACATGAACAAAAGTCTACTAGTTTCTTTTTTCAGAGCTTTTGTCTTTCAAAGTTTTTTTACGAAACATCGTTCAAAACTGATCTTGTTTTATCTAAAAATTTAATTTAGATTAGTGGCAAAAATATATAAGCTTAGCAGTTTAATAGTCGCCTGAAAAAAGAGTTTTCTTTGTAATAAAAGAAAATAGCTCCAAAGATCAAAGATGAAATGCAAATTGCTGCTAATAAGATGTATGCTGCGAATCCGTACCATTGGTCCTGAATCAACAAGCATATAGTTGGATTGCTATATTCACAAGAATTGCTGCAATTTACACATAGGATAAATAATATTATGTTTGAGAATTCCATTTTAAAAGCATAAACTTTTTCAATAAATATTTTGTAAATTTCTGATTTTCTGCAGTCAAAGATGATATTTGACCAATAAAATGATTTAGTCTGGAATTTACAGCCAAAAGAATTATATTTAGAAAATAAAAAAATAACTGAAATGCAGCAAGTGCTTAGTATTCTAAACATCTTTGGAAAAGAAGCTTTTGGATTTTCTTGAACCTTCATTAATTGCAAAATAATACAAATTTCAGCTCTTGGAACTTCTGGATAATTTATTGATGTATAATCTATTTTAATCCTTGATTATCAAAATTGGCAAATAAACTGTTTAAAAATGTGATGAGTATTTGACTATCAATGCGTATAATGTATAAAATCTTTTTAGTATTTTGTTCTTCTACGACCTAGAACACAGATTTAGATACTCTTTTTAAGTCAGAATCCAACTTAGGCTGATAAAATCTCTTAACATCAAACCAATTAGAATAAATGATTAGGTTGCATATTAATCAAAAAGCAATAGCAAAATAGTTTTGAGAAAAAGAATTGTAAATCTAAACAGTCCAGAATGAAATTGAGCTCTTTTATCGTGTTTTTTACTTTTTTGTAAATGCTCAGTATAATTGAAAATTAAGAAAATCCGAGCTATGAAGTATGTTTTTTAGAAATAAAATCGCATATTCTAAGACTTTAAAATATTTAATTTATCTTTTTTTTGGAGATTTACACCATATGTTAAACAGAAAATTAAATATCAAAAAAACAAAGCCAAAAAAGATGCCCACAAGAATTAAAATGTCTCTTGGAAGATAAATTATTGGCTCAATAATATTGTCATAAATAAATTTATAAGCCCGGGCAAGTCTTGGGTTCTCTTTGTGCTTAGTTGAATTCTTATCCGAGATCTCGAGGTTGTCCGAGCAGATGCTGAAGGCTATAAACGCTAAAAATGTAATTACTCCATTAAGCTGTCTCATAGAAATTCTGCCCATAATAAAATATTTGTAGTAAAGTTCTGCTAAAAATTTTCTATTTATTATTTGCAATCATCCTGCTCAGAATAGCAGCATATTGTTTTTGTTCGTCTGCCTAATGAGACGAAAGATCAAGCAGTCTTAGTCCTGCACTTTTTGAGTAAAATTTTAGAACAGGAACCGTAATTTGCAACGGCTAAAAATTAAAATATCAAATCTCAAAAGAAAAAATATTTTTAATAAAAGCAAAATCGAAGCTCATTTAATTCATCCTTTTATCAATAAACTACCTGATGATGAACTTTTTTCCAATAAGATCTTGCCGTCTTTGAACTTGAAAATAGTAGGAAATTTGTTAACTATGTCTATGTCATGGCAAATGACCACAAATGTTGTTTTGGAATAAGCAGGATCCTGGATAATTTCAGTAACAAATTGAGAGTGTGCCTCATCGAGGTTGTTAGTAGGCTCGTCAAAGATAAAGATCTCAGTGTTGCATAGAAGTGCTCTGGTATAGAAAATTTTCTGGCGTAGCCCACCGTTGATATTCTTGCCAAATTCACCTACACAAGTATTGTAGCCCTCGGGAAACAGCATTATTGTATCGTGAATCTTCATTTTCTTGGACATTTCTACAATTTCTGCAAACGGCCTGTCATTTCCAAACGCAAGGTTGTAATAAATTGTTTCATTGAACAAGCGTGTGTCCTGCGGGACATATGTCACTATTTTTCTATAATCACTCATTGATAGCCTTTTGAATTCGACACCATCGAACAAAATACTGCCCTGGTAGTCGTCAAATCCAAGCAAAAGCTTTGCAATGCTGCTCTTTCCTGTCCCGTTTCTGCCGTAGATCACACACTTGTCACCCTTTTTAATCGTAAAAGAGGCGTCCGTAATTACAACCTTGCCTTTTATTGAATAGTGGAGATGCTCAGCCTTTATTTCACTGCAAAATGTCTCAACCTTAACTTTATCGTTATCTCTGCCATCGTTAAGCTCGATATATTCGATAATGTCCTCAGCTATTGCCAAAGACTGGAAAAGATCTCGCAGGATTCTAATAGTAACCTCCATTGTTATGTAGGATTCAGTCAAATTGGTCAAATAATTACGTATCTGAGCTGCATTTAAAGAGTTGTTTTTGTCCATAGCAATAAGAAGAACAGTCAGTCCTGGTCTGAATGTGCAGCTCAGGAGCGAATAAATCATGTCGCTAGAAAAAATCGAAAATTTGGTGGAAATGTTGGCTTCTTCCCATTTATAGGCAATACGGTTGTATTTGTACAAGCAGTGGTCTTCCATGTTGTAAGATTTGATGATTGCAACGTTTTCTAGGTTCTCATTGATGCTGGCCTCTTTATCATGAGAAATCTTCATGCATACTTTATTATATTTAGAAACTTTCACTACCTGCCAGCACTGGAAGAATGCCATCAAAAAAATAGAAGCTTCAACCAGAAGCGTGACCATATAAAAGCTAGACTTGTCTTCTTTTGCCAAGAGAGTCATGCCTGAGGCATGATGCAACATCCTGGAAACCAATGAGAAAAGGATAAATCTGCTTATCTTGGCCATCGACTTCGCACCCTCTGTCACCAAGTATTCTAACGAGCTGCCAGAGAGATCGTACAAGTCTTTGTTGTTGGACTTAAAGATGTTGTCTAGGATTTTGATGGTCAGTATGCCGCCGTATGGAGTAAGATACTTTTCAAAGACAAAATCTGCTAGAAAATTAATGGAGGACCAAGAAGTGTTGTAAATGGCAATAAGCACAAAATTTACGAAAACCAAGTCCAAACTAGCATTACTCTTGTTCAGCTCTGACCTAATCTCGTCCTGCTTGAACTTAAGAAAATTCTTGACTGCTGCCAATATAATCACCAGAAAAACTATCGCTGGCTTTCTCTTTGAGAGTGCTGCAAAGTAGCACAGAGACATTCGTATTATTTTCAGTTTGCTGGGCCTTTTCCTCTTGAGTTCCATACTCATGTGGGGTTAAGAAAAAAAATCCAGTCTTTATGATCTCCTTTAAGCGAAAAAAATTTTAAACCAAATAAAATACGCAATGAATTCCTTTTACTCAAACTTTCTCTTTCTTTTATAAGATTTTATAGTTTATTGGCCAAGTCTCAGAACTTTTCTATTTTCATAAAAAATTTCATTTTGTAGAAAATTAAAGGAGAAGAATGTGGAAATAAAACAACATTTTCTAGAACACGCCTGATTAGGCTTGGCTTTCTTTTAAAACTATTGCTAGATCTCAGACTTGCCAGAAGCATATACATCCAGCCTACAATATCCACTTTAAACAATACTTATGATAATTGAGTTGTTTCAAGCAATCCGCTTTGTATTCAGCCGTTTGCTTGTAATCAATTTAAAACAAAACCAATGATTTTTAAAATCGCAAATTGTATAAGATTGATAGGATAATTGGTTTTGAAATTGATATTTTCCTCAAAAATGATTGTTTTTAGTACCACATTAAAAAATTCTTAGATCGTTAAAATTTTTGTTTAAATATTCAATATTTATACTTGTTCTTTTCAAATAAATGCAATTCCACGTTGCTGTACAAAACATCAGTCATGTACATTAAGCTTCCCATGCTAAATAAGACGAAATAAAACATAGGCATTCCGAGAATATGGTAAATAGTATAGCCCGCAGTACTATAGATTTCTTGGATCCAAAATAAGGCCAGAAGATTGAGGAATATTGAAAGGGCGATTGCAGAGTCGTTGTAAACAGTTCTAAAAGATATTGTCTTGAATTGTCTGAAAAGAACGGAAGATATGACGACTATGGAAAAAATAGTACTACTAAAGTTAAAGCCGCCCAAAATCCCAGATCCTGCAGAAATGTCAGATAAAAGCAGAACTCTAAGCAAGAAGAATATTAGTGCTGACTCCAAGAGTGCAAATAAAATTGTCGAACAAATAAAGCATGATTTGAAGTACACTCTGGCGTTTTTATATGTTGCTGGCTGGTTCAGCACCTGGTTTTGGGGATTGTCCTTGTCAAAGATGGCTATAGAAAACGGAATCAACGATGTGAAGAAGAGATTGTAGTAGTTCAAAATAAAGGCATTGTAGAGAGGCCTTCCTGAAGCCCCTGAATACAAGTTATAAATAAATTGTGTAAAAATAAACACAATGTTTTTATAATACGAATTAAGAGCCAACTTAGAGTATCTTATGAGACTGTATCTGCCATGGATGAAAATAAGGTTCTTTAAAAATTTAAATTTTGGAATTGCAAAATCAGCAGAAAGCGCGGCCTGTGTCCCTTCTTTCCCCATAATTCCCACCCCAACATGTGAATTTTTAAGCATCGCAACATCGTTGTTGCCATCACCAATGCTCAAAATATTCCGCTGGTTTTTCACCAAGAAAGCTGCAATTTTACCTTTTTGAGAAGGCGTAGCCCTGTACACAATAATGCTTCTGCAGTCAAACAAATTGTTATCGTACGCAGAGCTTTCCTCAACTGCACGCCTAATCTCGCTTCTGCTACTTGCATTTGAACCTCTGTTTTCATTGCTATTGGTACTGTTTCTATTGTCTTCAGTAGAACTTGTGCCTCTGATGTTCATCCTAATTTCGTTTACAACGGTGGTAACATCCTGCAGTCCATTCGTTAATATGTTGCCTCTATTTTCTTCTGTAAGCTGATCTATCAAATTTATTGCATCCTTTCCACTGATAGCAATAAAATCTGCATTTTCAATGATTGAGGAATTCCTTCCGCATGCGATGGCCGTTTCTTTTTTGTCTCCTGTGATCATCCACACGTTGATTCCCGCTTCTCTCAATACTCGCATAGTCTCCTGTACCTCCTCCTGCAATTCATCTTCAATAAACACTGTTCCAAGGTATATAGCATTTTTTTCTATCCTTTTAAATGCCTCCTCTTCTTTTTGTTTCTGTTCCTGAACAATGTTCGCATCGAAACCATTCTCGGATATTTGCTCTCCCTCAGCATCGTATTCTTCGGTGTCCTCATCTATTTTGTACACAATTAATTTCTTGAATTTACGTACTTCTTCTTTCGAAATTTCCCTGTACTTCATAACAAGAGATCTTTGATCTGACGAAGAATTGATAATTTCAAGAATTGCAGAATCCCGGCTCTTGTCGAGCAGCATGTGGTCTGATCCTTTGGTTAGCAGATAACACTTGCCGAACAGCTCATACAAAATGGTCATTCTTTGTCTTTTAGATGTAAACTCATAGGTTCCTATTATGTTCATTTTTATAATTTCGTCTTTTATCTTAATTTTGATATAATTCTCGTCTCTTTCAAGCAGTTCAAAGCCAAATGGCTTGATAGCCTCGAGAAAGCTCATCTCTTCCTGGCTTATCCCCTCTAGCTGGCCATTAAGAACTTCCACTGAATTGCAAGCAAGCATATTCAACAAGACTAAAAGCTCTGCCTTTTTTCCAGAATTCAAAATCTGTTCTACTGAGGCCTTTTCTAAAACTTGTGAGATTACTTCGCACAAAGAGGATGGCTTGACTAAATCGTTAGAGCCTGCAAGATGAACAGATCGCAGAGTCATGGAGTTCTTTGTGATTGTTCCTGTTTTATCGGTAAGAATGTAGTCGATAAATCCAAGATCAGCTACTGCATTGGAATTTCTGCAGACTGACTTTGAGTCGTTGTCCTGAATATGCAAGTCGTAGTTTACAAAAAATGCATGAACAACCCTGACAACCTCCAGCATAACATAAAGCCCCAAGGGAATGAGGTAAATGTACAGAATGTAGTTAGAAAACAAGAGAATCACCTGCGACTTGGCTATGCTGTTGATATTCAGGTATTCCTGGTCATAGTTTATCTTGAGAAAGACATACCCCACCACACCAGTGGAAACCATCATAATTGCATAAAGAACTAGCACAATTGATAAAATCTCGTTCATCCTCGAATCAAACAGTGTTTTATTTTTCTTTGATTTGTTTATGCTTTTCGCCTGTTTGGTTTCCTCTCCGACACCTACAACAAGACACAGTGCATTTTCTGTGTTTTTGACGATGGATCCACGCAGCAGAACATTCTTTTCATTTGCAATGATCAGATCACCTCTAAAATTTATATTGCACTCAAACTCGTTATAAATGTCTCCTGTGTCTTTTAAGTCAAAAGACCTGAGATTATGCATAAAATACTCAGCACAGGGACAGATGGAATATTGCGGTGCTTTTTCATTCTTTTTGTTATTGCAGGGATAGTTGGATGGTATTGCAATGGAGTTTCGTTTCTTTAGACTTGATTCCCCGTCAATATTGGCTGTCTGGATAAAACAGTGGTTTGAACAGACCAGTCTGTCCTTGTAGTACGACTTTGATCGCATAAGAACTACATCTGCCTGGATTTCCGTGTTTCGCTCTGCCAGAAGCCAGTCTCCTTTCTCCAAGTCCATGCATAGCTTCTCCCGTATGACAAAGGACGACCCATTCTCCTTTTTTTCTACTGTCTTTACTACGTTGTTGTTTATCATTTTATCATCAATGTATCTTTTGTAGTCTTCCATGGCATCCTTGACCATTGAAATGCCCACTACAATGAAGAATGCAATCATGTAAGTCCACGGCCCAAAGGGGCTGATTGCAGGTATGCAGAGGAGGATCAAGGTGATAAAGAAAAAAAATGTCGATGGCTTCCTCAGCTGTTTGATTATGTTCAGAGGAAGGAATGTCAGGAGTGTGTACCTGTTTGTTGTAACTATGTTTGGATGGTGTCCCTGTGAAGGATTGCTCACAACTTCAATATTATTCGTAATCTGCTGTGCTTTTTGTCCTTGCTGCTGCGAGATTTGCATTGAATGAGGACTATTTTTTTGCAAACAAATCTGAAAAACTTAGTAATTACTGTAATAGCACTTTGTAAATAAGGCACATAGCAATTACAATCCTAGCATTGAAATGTTAAGTGGAATATATTGGTATTATAGATATCCTTAGCTTACAGAATATGTTACTTTTTTGCAGGCTTGCATGTTAAATATTGGTCTCAAGCATTAGTTTATTAGCATAAATAAACACACTTAACTTTATTGATCTTTTAAAACAGTTAATTTATGCTGTAAGCCAAGCCAAGAAAAACATTTATAAAATTTTCTTATCTTTTTATTGAAAAAAATATCAGATGCTATGAATTATTAACATTTTTAATGCTCGTATTTTATTTTCAAATTATGGCAATATTTCTAATTTGCATATATTTGTCCATTAAATTCTATGTCCTGTGTTTTTCCAGTAAAATTTTTAAAAAATTTAGCTCCTTAAGAATTTCTTTATTTTGCCCCCAATGGACAAGAACCCAAGACTGAATCTTTTTCCATCGCTAAAGGAGACTGTTAAAGCAGCATTCCACTTCTTCAAAAAGCGGACGCAAAACACAACCACCTACGTTTTCTTGATTTTTCTTTTGCTGTCTCTAAAAACTACGGTTGATGTTGCTGAAAAAAACTTGTCCAAAAGAATAGGTGGGAAAACACAGAAAGATGAATACTATTGCATTATGGTCTCATACATGATTCTGAAGTTCATGTGGTGGTCAATTTCTTTTATCTCAAAGATAGTTCTTGAAGTGCTTATTACGCCAATTGGTGGAATAATGTGCTCCTATGTTCTTGGAAATATCTTCCATTCAGAAAGGCAAAGAAGCACCCATCTGTCGCCTCTGCAGACGGAATACTTTTTGACCGAGGGATCCAAAGCTATTGCTAAAACAATAAGGCTAATTTTTGTGGATTTTTTGGAGAACGTTTTCAGTATCGTTGGCAATTTTATTTACATATTCAGAGAGGACAAGTCAAACTTCAAAAGCTCCTCGCTGGCATTCATGCTGCTTATTTTTATTGTTGCTGTTGTTAGGCTGATAAGCATGACCCAGTCTTTTTTGATTCTTTTGGAAGTTTCTAAAGCTGATTGCCACAAGGAAGAATATTTTGTAGAGACTATTGATTCTATCAAGGTTGTCAAGTCTTACAATGAAAGCAAGAAACATGTAAGCAGGTACAATGACGCACTGATCAAATGGGAGACTCTGATTACAAAATCAAAGTTCATAAGTCTTTCCAACCTTCTATTTTACAATATTTCTGTAGAGTTTCTGATTCTGATGGCTACCCTGATTTTCGCTTCCTCTGCTTACAATAATTCTGGTGTTGACCTTACACACACTGCTCCTGGCCAAGACACGGCAGATGCCAGCCAAATTGCTATTATCAACAGCATTGGGATTTTTAGCAAGGTTCTTAAATACATTCCCAGTTCTTTTACCTTAGTTCTCAAGTTCTACCAAGATGTGGCCGAAGCAGTTTCTTTATCGAAAAATTTTATGGACCTTACAAATTTTATCAGAGAAGATGCTTCTAAAAAAATAAGAATTGACAAATTCGCCGACAAAATTGAGGTTAAAAACATAGATTTTTCCGTGTCTGGAAAAGTCGTTCTTACAGACGCTTCTTTCACCATTAAAAAGGGATCCAAGAATGCTGTTTACGGAAGAAACGGCAGCGGGAAAAGCAGCATTGCAAAGATTCTGCTGGGCCTTGAGGAATATCACGGGCAAGTGCTTGTAGATGGGATAGAATTGTCGCACATATGCATGGAGGACTATAGAAAGCTCATAGCATATGTGCCCCAGGAGACGAAGCTATTCAACGAATCAATCTATTACAATTTATCTTTTGGAAACAATTGCTCATATGCTACGATTGTAGAAGAATGTAAAAGAATGAGGATTCATGACATAATCATGACTTTTCCTGCGGGATACAATACTGTTGTTGGTGCCTTTGGAAATAACATTAACGGTGGTCTCCGCCAAGAAATTTTTTACACTCGTGCATTTTTGTCAGAGGCTGAGTTTTACATCTTTGACGAACCTTCTAATAATCTTGATGAGGTTCATTCCCAGTTCATTCTCGAATATATTAAAGACCCAAGCTATTCTGACAAGACCTTTTTGATAATTTGCCACGATAGAGACATTGTCAACCAGTTCCCCACAATATTTAAGTTCCAGGATGGAAAGGTCAAGCTAGAAAAAGACATGTTTTTAGAAAATAATCTATCAATAGAAAAAACTCAATAAATTAGTTTTATAAATGTTTTAACAAAAATTGCATATTTTAATGTATCAATGGCATGCTAAAATGTAGTCCTCACAAAAATACATTAAAGCGACGAATGATAATTTGAGAATTTTTACTGCATTGGCAAACCTACTTCAGGTATTTTCTTGAGGTGTTTTGTACTCTTACAATTTATGATTAAGAATGAAAAGGCAATTCTGTTTTCTTCTTTTTTTCTAAGGATAAATAGATCTTGTTGTTAAAATTTGGAGAATAAATTTTTTCAAAATTTTTTGCAGATATTGCAAAGCCGTAGAAAATAGATTGGCACACATTTTTGTAATAAAAAACTAGCTAATAAAAAAACTCAATTCAAATGTTTTCCTTAAAGGAGATCCATGACGGAACAATATGACTTGAAAAATATTAACAAAAAATCCAAAAAGTCAAGTATTGCTGGAGAACTCAGTGAAGAGGCACAAAGAGAGGCTGAAAATATAGAAAAGGGAAATCTTTCCAAAGCTAGGAAAGCTAGAGAGGCTCTAGAAAAAGCCGAAGAAAAGCAGAAAGGAACAACTGATGAGATGAGACGACAAAATGAAAAATTGGAAAGGGCCAGACAGGCAGGCTTAAATATCTATGAAAATGTCGACAAGGCTGATAGACAAGCGGTCGAGATTGAAAAAGAAGAAAAACCCTTTGATCCATTATCTAAGACCAAAACTAAGGTTACAAATTGGATGAACAAAGACACTGGTGCTCAAGAAGACATAAAATCTATGAAAAAAAGAAAAATCAAGAATGAAGATACGCCTAAATTGCCGAAGTTGCCTAAATTAGGAGAAGAGAAGGAGGCCACTGAGACAGAAAAGGGGACAAATAAAGAATTGGGCAAAATTCTCCAAGCAACAAAAAATATTCAAAAAGAAACGGAAATTCAGTCTAGAGTAGGACAAGAACAGGACACAAAGCTCAGAGAAATATCTAGAACAACCAAATATTCTAAAAAAAAGGCTGAAAATGCAGACAAAAGGCTCAAGAAGAATCTATAGGATTTAGAAATAAAAAATTCATAGCTTATTTGTTTTCGTTAAAACTGATATAAATTAAAAATTTTATGATTTATCAAAACTTCAATAACTACTTAAAATTTCAGACTGAATTTATTTGATCAATGGTTTTCCTCTAAACTTGTCTATACCGTATTTTATAGGCAGAATGCAGATAGCAACAATAAAAGCGCATAGAAGTCCGGAATAATACAGCAGATGTCTGCAACAAAGACCAGTATAACTCACAAATATTCCAGGTGCAATATTCTCGTTCTTCTTATGATTAGAAGACTCAACTGGTGAAGAAGTTTTATGGCTTTCACGTTGTAAGTTAAAGCTACCGTTTCTTGTGTATACATATCCTTTGTTGCCTACAGAATAAACGAAAGCAATTAGCAGAAAGATCTTTATATAAATTTCAGCTCCTTTCATTTGAGGATATAAAATTTTTGGCTACATATTTCATTTTTTCTAATATCAAAATTTTATTTAAGTCTAAGATTTATTTAGGCAAATATTTGAATAAAATTTTTATTACCAAACCTTTTTTTTGAATCCAAAATAAAGCAAAAAAAATTAGTACAAATTATTGAAATGCAAAAACAGCAATTTAAAGTTTGCAAATATTAAGCTTTTATTACAGAATTTATTTTAATCGTTTAATATTTATAAACCTTTCTTTCTACCTTTTATTCATCAAATATGATTGCATCCTAGTTTCTGCTCAAGTTGTCAGAGAAAAATAATTTATAAGGGCATTTTAAAAGTCAATTAAGGAGTGTTTCCTGAGTAAACAAA
>Ga0308170_10002678_pt1 | contig 15112 bp, 15 predicted proteins | sample PhyBR2_2_FD_202136 | JGI IMG/M metagenome (GOLD analysis project Ga0308170, IMG submission 202136) | Phyllosphere microbial communities from UC Gill Tract Community Farm, Albany, California, United States - DLSLSB.R2 | ecosystem: Host-associated > Plants > Phyllosphere > Unclassified | place... | reverse complement strand
TAAGCGGATAAGGTCGGAGTTGTCGCCATGTAAGGATCTAAGGCTTGTGACTGAATCTGTGCTTGGGCTTGAGCAGGCGACGGTCTCGATCGATTTGAGAGGTTCGAGGCTCCTGAGTACGCTCGATCGCGAGTTTGTTTGGGTACAGGAGCGTAGGGATCGTAAGGGGCCTCTTTGGAATCGGTCGGAGATGATGAAGCGTCGTAAGCGGAGGCGAAGGAGGTGTACTGTTGTTGCGGGGGAGGAGAGTGCTCGGATCGACGACTGGACGATTGAGCAGGAGGACGGGAAGAAGAAGTTTCACGCGAACTAGGTTGCCTCTCTCGCTCTTGCTCCCGACGGTAGGGCTCTGGAGTACGTTGAGATGGAGCGTAATCAGTTGAACGAGATGCTGGAGGAGGTGCTCGTGGCGGAGGGGCATTTTGAGTAGCGTTCGACTGGGGTTTCCTCCTATCATCGTAATAGCTAGGTTCCTCTTCTCGAGTCGAAGCTTGCGATTGCTGATCATAGTAGTCCGCTTGTTGGTCGTAAGGTTCGTTCTGTTGACCGTAAGAGACGTCTTGTGCAGCGTATTGTTCTTGTAAAGGTTCGTCTTGAGAGTAAGGATCCTCCTCCTCCATTTTCGATTCGACGGTATAAGGATCCGCGTTCTGACTCTGATACCCTCCCTGATCCTCCGAGTGGTAACCATACTGATTCTGATCGGTCGAGTAAGGGTCTGTAGCTTCATACTGCTGCTGATCCGGTTGAGTGGTCGGTTCGTAAGCTGCAGTTTGTTCCGCAAACTGCTGACCTTGTTCGTTCGAAGGTTGATACTGAGCGTAGGGATCTTGCGCATCGTTCGAGAACTGGTAAGGGTCGTTGGCGTAAGGATCTCCTTCTTCCTGCTCAGACTCCGCCGTATTCTCCTCTCCTGGACCATATCCTCCCTGATTTCCATACCCATCATCCCATGCCTGCTGCTGTCCTCCACCTCCTCCTCCTCCTCCTCCATAGCTCTCCTCAACGTTCCCGCTACTCTGTTGTGCTTGCGAAACTGGTGTAGATTGACCTTCGGTAGAGTGAGGTTGCCAATTCGGATCCGAAATGTACGAATTCGATGCCGCGTCGTAAAGGTAGCCAGGATAGTACGGTGGTTCCCATTGAGACTGATCAACTGGCTGTTGCGATTGCTGCTGCTGCTGCTGCTGAGTCTGAGAGTTGGTGTTGCCGTAATCGTATCCATCGTAACCACCTCTATTCTCACTGTAATCGTATTGTGCTTGTCCTGCCTGACCTTGTTGCTCCTGCTGATAGTAATCGTACTGCTCTTGAGTCCACTGTTGATCTCCTCGACCGAGTTCGGGACTTGAAACGGGCTCCTCTTCCTCGAAAACCGTGTTCATGTTGTACTGCTGTTGAGGATCGAACGACTGCTGTTGCTGATCGTAGAATGAAGCTGGATCTTGATCATACCGTCCTTGATCGTGACCAGGGCTAGGTCCGCTCATGTTGATTCTGAAGTCGTCGTTCGAAGGAAGCGAGAGTCAGTACAAGTCCCAATCGACTGCTATGTCTTCCGCTGCAGTCGGAACATATATGCAACCTAAGCTGTACTCACCTTGAGCTGGACCGAGGTTTGTATGAGGTGGTTTGAGTGAGAAAGTCAAACCCTTTCGCTCAACCAACGTGTTTTTCGCTATTTCGTCTCGCAAGAATTGCAGATAGTCTTACTCATCGTGCGAGACAGGGAAACACCAGAGATACCTTGAGCTCGCTCAATCAAAAGATCTTTTTACGAATTTATTCTCCTTCGCTTCACGCAGATTGGACCAGTGTGACGAGCTCGACTTCGCGAGAGGAGAGCTCAATTGAGGATACCCGTCCTCCAGACGTCAAACACAGGCAGAAGCTGCGTTGCACTTGTGCTACAGAGGTGAGGCAAAGAGAGAGAAGGACGACTTACGATACTGTCCCAATTTCTTGCTCACATTCCACCTTCGAAGAGGAGCTCCGTCCTGAAAGCAATGCAGCTGAATAGATCGACGGTTGCAGTTGTCGGTAGTAGAGTCCCAAGTTGACCTGACTCATCGCCGAGCGAAATCATCCAGCTCGTTTTGTCCATCATTCTCTCCGCGTGATTCACACGTCAACCTCCGAGTCGTCCAGCTCGTTTCAGTACACGAATCGCAGCGCAGCACCCGTATCATACAGTCAAAGCTGCCCGTCAGGCAGCGTAGATGATTCCGGCAAGGCAATGAGAAGTCGCAGTCTCCATCGATTTCGCTCTTCCCGAGTCAATCACAGCACTTCATCCTTAATGCCTTGTATGTGGTCGTATCTCCCAGTAAGCCTCGACTCAGATACTCCGACGAGAGGAATTCCCCGAAAGATAGACCGAAAGTCAAAGAAAATTCCAGCTCGCTTTGACAACCATTTCTCACTACTACGGCACTCATTCGTTCCCACTTGAACTCCATAATCCACAGCACCAGAAAAGAACAAGAAGCATCCTTCGGAGCTCAGTGCTCATCAATGGTTTCTGCCGAACCCTTTCCCCCTCGATCCGCCCGACCTTCCACCACTTTGAGAGCTCTTCGTTTTGTAAACTTCTCGAAACATTCCATCCAACGCCTTGAACTGAAGATGATACGGGACATTCCTGACAATCTCGCTCACCTGTTTCTCAATCTCAGACTTGTCGATTCCAGCTTTCTCGGCAGTTTCGACAGTGAGGCGGAACATGGCGAGGATTGCGAGTGAGATTTGAGTTTGTTGAGTAGGGAAGGGAGCCGAAAGCTGAGTTGCGAGGGCGCCAACTGTCGAAGGTTGAGAGTAGCTTGGTGAAGAATAGTGAGGTGGACCAGCACGATCGCCTCGTGATAATCGTAGCAGGATTTCAACGACTGCATGTAACGAGGAGAACCATCGGTATCTTAGAAATCGTCGATACGCAATTCAAACATACCGTTATCAATCTTTGACATGTGCTTCTCGACAAATTCTTTCCTCTCATCGAGGTTTCCAACGTTCGAGCTCGTCGCCCAAGAATCGAGCGCATGCTGGATCGTTGGAGGCTACAGTCGAGCGTTGGTTGAATCTCAGTGTCTGTCGAGAGTCTGATGCAGAGAGGGGCAGACTCACAGGATCCGGATCGACGACATTGATCTTTCCCATCCACTTACTCAACTGCTCAGGATCTTTCGGATCTTGTCCATTCGCGATCCCGAGACTCAGAATCCAATTCTCAACTTCTCCCGTCTTGACCCATCTCGCTTCCGTCAAGGGGTTCGCCCGATCGAGTTGAGCGACGATCGTGAAGGAAGAGCGAACGAAAGAAGTCGAAGGTTTGATCGAGACGGCGGGTTCTTCGTTCGGCGAGATATGAGCGAGGAGGTTCTGCAGAGGTGGTAGAAGAGGTTCATCGTCTCCATCGGAAGATGTCTCGGCGCCAGACGGTTTGTGTTGTCTCCAAGCGTCTTCGAGAGATGCTCGATCCATTACGATGTAGTCATCAGCTTCAGGGTCGAGAGCCTCAACCTACAAGGTGACGAGTGATGGATAGTCAGCGGAATAAAGTATGAGAGCAAGCGATCGTAAGGAGCTCACCAAAATCCCTCTGCAGATTCTGTAATCATCTTCGACTTGCTCATCTCCTGCGATGACGAGAGGCGCTTCACAGTTGACGACAACTTCAATCTTTCCTTCCGCACGGCAAATCCTAACCTCCTCGACGACTTCTGCATCGATGACCATTCTGCGAGTGTTTCGAGCGTACGAGATGGAGATTCGATCGGCGGCAGGTTCAGGAGGAGGAAGAGGGACAGGAGGAGCGGTAGACTGCTGATGTACATTGGTAGAGTCGGAAGAAGGAGGTTCGCGAGGTTCGTCCTCATCTTTTCGAGGCAAGAGAGTGTTGGCGACTTCGTCATCCTGTGAAGATCCCTCATCGTCCTTCTGTTCCTTCTCTTGACGAATCTTCTGCTGCCTTTCCGTTTCATCACTTGCACACTCCTCTTTCTCATTCTCCTCCGTTGGTTCGACCACCTCAGATTTCTCCAAATCGAGCTCTTCTCCATCGACTTCCTCTCCATCTACGTCTTCTCCGTCCACATCCTCACCATCCACGTCTTCGTCACCGTCTTCTTGTTGAGAGGCCGTGCTATCACCGGCCTGTTGGGAAACCTCTTTCGTCTCCGACCTTGTTCCGTCTGTCGAAGGTGCGGGACCAGGCGACTTTCGTTTCTCATCGGCTCGTGATGGGTTTCGAGAATCACGAGGAGCGTCTCGTCGAGAGGAAGAAGCTTGAGTGTGCGATGAGGTGGAATTGGTCGAAGGGGCGATAGGAGAAGAGAAGTAGATTCGCAACCGAGAGTTTTCGCGTGTTGAAGGGGGAGGAGGTGGAGGAGGAGGAGGAGGCGAGCTAGCTTTGATGGCAGAGACTCGTGGAGCCTTGGGTCCAGTAGGAACCGTAACGGGTTTCGAAGGGAGAGGGTGCGTGAGCGAGGCGAGAGTGGGTTTTGCGGTGAGAGAGACGGGAGAAGTGGGAGGTTCCGAAAGTTTCGCCGATTGTTCGGGATTGTCGATGGGTTTCGATTCATCCTCGACTTTGTCGACTTCTATTGGTTCCGCCTCTTCATTCGACTTTTCGACCTTGACTTTCTTCGCTTTCGTCTCACGCTCTTTTCGAACCTTCTCCTCCTCATTCGTACTGTCTTCTGTGGCTGAGTCGTCTTCTGGTCGTGCGTGTTTTCCCGTCGCAATAGTCGCAGGAGCTGGCAGGGTTTGCTCGGAAACCGATTCTTCGGTTGGAGATTGAACGAGAGTTGATTCTTGTTCTTGCGAAGTTTCGGGGACGATTCCATCGATGGACATGTCGACATTTGATGTATCACCTTGATCCTCAGCATATCTTTCGTCTTGCTCATCGACTTGCTCGACTTTCGCTTCGATCGGTTCGGATTCGTCGACTTCTCCAGTGTTCGAAGCGGTTTCCTCGGCAGTATCTGTAGAAGATGGAAAGGTATGAGCCGAGCAATATGATTGTTCGATGAAGAGGCGACTTACGAGTATCCGGTTTCGCATCGCTGTTCTCCTCAACTTCTTTCTTAATCTCAGGTTGATCTTCTTCACCATCCCGCTTCTCGGACTTGTCTTCCACATTCTCCTTCTCTCGGACTTCCTCCTTCTCTTCAACTTTCCTCCAACCCCAATTCAACTGTTCAATCTCGAGTCCTTCGATCCTGAAATCTGTCAAAGTTCGTTTCCCTCCTTCTCCTTCTCGTTCCTTCTCCCTGTCCCTGTCTCGATCTCGATCTCGATCAGAAGGTCTCCTCGAGTCATTCGACGAAGGTGGGAGCCATTTCCGATCGTTTCCTCTGCGAGAAGAGTTGGTCGAAGGAGGAGCGTTGGCGAGCGACTTCGGACCTTTCGGAGCATTGGTGAATGGTGAAGATCCTCTTCCACCTCTCGAAGAGCTTGGAGGGGCGTTGTTGTATTTGCTCGATCCAGGTAAGCCCGACAAAGGTCGAGAAGAAGAGGAGATCGGTCCCGAACGGCTCGAACCTGATCCTCCTCCACGAGGTCCACGATCGTCTCTGGGTCTGCCTCCTCCTGCTGCTCTACCATCGATCGGAGGTCCACCACCACGGGGTCCACGAGGTCCAGAAGGAAGAGGAGGTCCCATCATAGATCTGTCTGAACCTCGATCACTCATTCTAGGTCCTCCTCTAGGTGGACCGGGCGAGCCTCTTCTATCTCCTCTATCTCCTCGATAGCCTCCTTGATCGTGAGGATAAGGGTCCCTACTATGCATCGGTGGTCCTCTGCCTGAATTGGCACTCGCTCGAGGTGGAGGTGGTCCATTCCTACCTCCAACGGGCGGAAGAATCGAGGGAGGCATCGGTGGAGGGGGACCAGGAGGAAGAGGAGGTTGTGCAGATTGAGGTAAGGGAGGCTGTTGTTGATCGTATCTCGTTCTCTTGTAAGGAGGAGCGCCTTGTTGGAATTGAGCATTCGAAGAAGGAGGAGGGGGAGGGGGAGGAGCGGCGTAAGGGTAGGCGGCAGTCTGAGGAGTTGGCTGAGGGTAAGGAGAAGGTACAGCCGTTTGAGCAGCTTGTGCTTGTGCAGCTTGAGCGTAGGCGGCATAATAAGCAGCATATTGAGCGGCGTAGGCAGCTGCAGCTGGATCTGCTGGAGCCGCCGCTACAGGAGCTGGGGCTTGAGTGTAAGTTGGAGCTGCATTAGGTGGTGGTTGAGCCTGCGAAAGAGAGAACTTTGTTGAGCGAAAACCTCGAGACTTGAAATTCAATTGTTCAGCTTACCTGTCCTCCGTAGCCATAACCTGGGTACTGAGGATGTTGAGCTACTTGTTGCTGTTGTTGTCCGTTCGCTTGAGCAGCGTAGGCGGCGGCTGCATACTGAGAGTAAGGATCTGAAGCGATAGGAGGCTGAGGAGGTTGACCGGGAGGAAGGGGAGGCGCTTGTTGTGGTTGATGCTGAGCTGCATAAGTTGCTTGGTAAGGTGCTTGATGAGATCCAGGAGGAGGTGGAGGAGGTGGACCCGAAGATGAAGAATTGTAACTCCTCTTCATCTCTTATCACTCAGACCTGCGTAGGAGTTGCTTGACTAGTCGGAACGGATTGCTAGCTGGCTTTTACTGATACTTTGATGAGATTAGATGAGATTGAGAGTGAATTGGAAGACGTCAATCCAACTTCACACCGAGAGCTCTTTGTCTCTCTCTCTCCACCGAACTGCTTCCTTGATTGTTGTACAACTCACTGTATCGGCTAAGATTACGACGAGATGATACCCAGGCGAGCGTGCACTTCGTCTCTCTCCTTCGTCGTTTCGAAATCCTCTCCTCTCCTCTCGCTTCTCTCAACATGTCCACGCATTCGACCGATCCAGCTGCCTCGGTCGACCCAGCTTCCTCTACTTCAGAAGACGCTCAAGGCCCCTTATCGACTCTACCAACACTCCTCGTCTCACGCTCCAGCTTCGAGACAGAGGTCGAATCCTTCGTCCGCGAACCCATCAACGAACGAATCCTCAGCGAACGCTCACAACGGGATCGCCTATTCACGTCATGAATTGATAGCTAAGTGGCATTCGGCGAGCAGGGTGGTGTCCCCTCTCGACCTGAATGAACGGAGGGACAGCCTCGACGTAAACTGTCAGTTTAGCTCCCTTCCTTCTGTTTCGCAAGGTTCGCTTATCTTGTTAGCTGCTGACCTATGTACGTACTCTCAAGAACGATAGATATCATACTACGGAAGGATGGAAAGATTGAAAGACCGAGTGAGAAACTGAAGAAGGAAAGAGTTTTGTCAGATTTTGGCCTCCTTGTAAGTCGCCCTTTCTTGACTACTTGCCTTTAAGAGTCCCCCCACTATCATCGGGCGCTTCCTTACTTTCGTACGTAATGACCGAACTGACCGGCCAAATATCTCTGTCGACAGCCTCGAGATTTGAGGTCTCTCGACGCTCATATCCTCGACGTGAGGCCTTCGTTGCTGGTCTGCTCTGGCTCGCTTGTCCTCTGTACGCCCGTCATCAGAGCGATCATCTCATCCACCGAAGTCGTCCTGATCGGAACGGATCGAGAGAACCCAATCTGTACCGACGAGGAGAGTGAGGAACTCGGAGAAAGTGTTCAAAAAGTCATGAATTATTTGGAATTGACGAATGGAGGAGTTGGAGGAACGGCGGGGAAAGAAGATATACCTTTCGAGCTGAGGTCAGTGTTCGCTATCATTCATCGAGAGCTCGAATATTGACCTAGATCGTTCTTTAGAGCATTGGAAGCGTTACTGTTACTCACGACTCGAGGATTGAAAGAAATCGCAACAACGCTACAAGAGAAGGTTTACTCTGTCATCCCTCAACTGCGATTCGGGGTATCTCCAGCAGAGCTCAGAGACTTGTTGGAGAGCAAACGGAGTGTCGAAGATGCGTTACTCGGTGGAAGAAGTCTGCAATCTGCACTCGCAGCCATCCTCGGTGAAGGTGAGCATCTCTTTCTGTCTCACTGTGTGGAGAGCAAGGCTGAGAATATTCTATGAAAACAGACGAGGATTTGGCCGGGATGTATTTGACGGACAAGAAAGCAGGCAAACCTCGTGAGATATCGAATCATCAAACCGCTGAGCTACTCCTCGAGTACTGTAAGCCTAGCTAGCTATCTCGCTTTGTACCGGGAACACTCGCTGACCACCTCGCGAATTCCGCTTCAGACGAACGAAGGCTGGACGAGGTGAACGAGTCCTGTCAGAGGCTGAGTACTCTACTCTCCGAAGTCGACTCGAACATATCTCTCGTACTCGCCTCGACACGAGTGCGTCTACAGAACCTCGAGTTACAGGTCAGTCCAAACTCCTCTTTTCTCTCTTTCCCAAATTTCTCCTTTCTCCTTTCTTCCCACCTCGACCCTGCTCTCCCAACTGAACTTGAGAGTGACGTTTGGCTGCATCTAAACCTAGACTGCGATCACAACGTTGGCGATGGGAGCTGGAACTGCGATCGCAGGTTTCTTCGGAATGAATTTGGTATCGGGACTCGAAGAACATCCCAACGCTTTCTTCTGGGCAACGGGATCTGGAATCGGACTCATGGCTGGTGCGTTTCTGTCTCTCTCCGAGTGGATAGCAGGTGAGGAGGTTCGAAGCGCTGACCCCCTGGCACTCTTCTTGCGTCAAACAGTTATCATGTCGATAGGTTGGTATCGACTAGTACGAGCTCGTCGTTCACAACTCTTCCTTCGTTCGGCTCTCAAGCAACGCAAGAAGGAAGACATCAATCAGGATTGGGGAGTTGGACCAGTCAATCTCGCCTCGAAAGGGAAACAATCTAGAATTGAGGGTGGGAAACAAGGTGGAGGGGAGAAGAAGGAGAAGAAGAGTGAAGCGGCAGAGGATCGACTGATGAAGAAGGATGGAACGGAGCTGTAGATACGCATTCATAGACTTAAAAGTTGCGAAACTGTTATTCGAATTTATTCACTTTTTGACTTTCAGAAGATAACGCGTTGGCGCTAGTATCGCACTTTTGCAACGTGTAGAATGCTTTACAGAGCTCGTTGCAGCCAGTAACAAATATTGAAAGAACGCGAAACTCGGACTCGCGAAATTCTTCTCGCTCGGACCTTTGCTTCACCTCTCTCTCTTTCTCTCTGCCACGATGGCTAGACCTGTATCACCTACTCAACCAGCTAGCAAGAAAGCCAAGATGTCAGATGGATCTTCTAGTTCTTCTTCACGCCCAAAGACTCGCTCTCAATCTCATCAACTTGATCCTGAAGCGGAACTCGTATTGGACGACTCTGACGATGAACCATTCGAGTACGAGAGCGATATCGGATCAGCTGAACTACAACCTGATCAAGAGGAAGATGAGGAGGATCAGCTAGATGAGGATAATGATTCGGATGTAATAATGGGAGAAACTAAAGACGAGACAGAGGTCCTAGTACTCTCTAGTGATGTAGAGGAGGAAGGTACACCTGAAGCACCTCCAGATGAAGCACCCAGGTCCGCTCCAAAGGGTAAAATGACAGCTCGCAAACAATTCGCTGTAGATGTCGCATCTCTTTCAGAACGTTTCGGTGTGAATTCAACCTTGAACGTACAAAGTGAGTCTACCGTTCGATCATAACGAATGCTACAGATGCTGACCGAGAGCGGAGCGCGCAGACTTCAGACGTGACGAAGGAGAGGACACTGTTCGCTTCTCGCTCAAACTTCCAACTTATCAACTCAAGCTCTCCCTCATGTTTCCCGAAATGAGTGGATATCCTACCTCTCATGAAGTCATGTGCTTCTCTGAGAACGAGACCCTCACTCCTGAAGTCGAAGGTGTCCTTTCAGAAGTCGCTCAGTACGTGCAAAAATTTACTGAATACCTCTTTCTTTCTCGAGCTGACCTAATCTTCGACATTAGACTCCCAAGGCAAGCCGATCGCTCACTCAACGGTATCATCGAGTTCCTCCTCCATCGCGTTGTTCGAGGAGAACCTTCACCTTTCGCAAACCAAACTCAACATAGTCAGGATACGGATGAAGAGGGCTACGATTACGAGGATGACTTGATCGGGATCGGACCAGAGATGAGCAAGAATAGCGAGTTGGTGAAAGCTTTGAGACGGTATGTTTCATCTTTTCTTATTGACGGGTGAAAGGGGCACTAAGCGAAAAAAAAGGTGAAAACAGCGATTTCAAGGAACTCGTCAAAGAAGGATACCGACCTGGTTTCACTCGCGTCTCTGAGCTTGATCTTGTCGTTTCAGTGTCGAAGAAGGTGAGCCCAACCTCTCGAACGATCGGGTACTTCTGGGTGCTGAAACTCTCCTCCCGCTTTCATAGGTCAACGCTCTCGGCGTTCCCGTCCGCGCTCTTCAAGCTTGGGACTCAGAGCTCATCACGGGAGAAGTCGTCTACCTCGTCCTTCTCATGAATTTTGGATCAAGCTATCCCGTCGACCTCGACAACCTCAAACGTGGTGAAGTTGGATTCAAAATCGGCATCTCACCAACTTACAAACCTTCGAAAGCTGCTGTCGCCGCCGCTTTCAGGTCACACTCTTCCAACACCTACACGAGTGAGTCCCACTGCCTGATCTCACGAGGAAGAGCTAACGATTTTGTTTCGTTGCAGAGGGCGACTTTCAAGCGATTTCTCTTTCCGCTCCTCTCGACTCCCTCTTCATGGACAAGTTCCAAGAAGTCCTCCTCACTCGACGATGCAACGACAAGACTGGATGGGCCGCTGCTGAACTTCACTGTCTCGTTCCCGGGAAATCATCTTTGCAAGTTGACAAGCGAGAATCGAAAATCGCTGACAAAGAAGAGAAGGATATTGGAAAGTCGACGAAGGTGAGTCATGTCAGCTGCTTTCTCTCGTGCCCTAGAGACTGACTCTTCGAATGCTCCCCGAACAGCTTCCGAAAGACCCCATGAGCTCTACTTCGAAAGTTTGCAACAACTACCCTCTTTTAGCCTTCGCCTATCTCGTTCGACGTTTCGTTCTCTGCCCTCGTTTCTGCCTCATCTGCTACAAGTACGCTGTTTCATATGTTCACGAAGGGAAGCAAAGACTGACCTCGGACGCTTGTAACCAGACGCTGCGATGAAACGATCACGGCATTGAAACCGTTCGTTTGCGACTCTTCACTCTGCCTCTTCCAACTCATCTCGCTCGGTCTCGGTCCTTCACTCGAACACGAAATTCAAACGAACGCTTCCGCCGTCGACCTCCTCGTTCAACTCGCTTATGTCAGTGCGAAAGAAGGCGCGCTCAAAGGTGACTTCTTGCCAAAGGGACTCTCGCTCGAAGTACCAGAGAACAAGTTCGATGGAAGTTGGGTCAAGGGAGATCCTGTAGTTGATTTCGATAGTTTGCAAGGAGACGCAGAGAAAGAAAGAGGAGTGGCTTCGTTGATTCTCGAACTTCCTCCTATCGTATGTTCCACTCTCTTGCCCTCTCACCTTGTTAGAGCTCCCTCTGACACACCGATCTGATGTTGCAGAGCGAAATGAAGACTTGGCTCACTGGAGAAGATCTCACTTCGGAAGAAAAGTTGATGAATCGCAACCGCAAACTCATCGACATGCGCAACGGGTCGATCTCGCACTCGGCATGGCGACTCCTCCGCTTCATCGTCGCTTCGAACACTTCCTACCTCAAGCAGATCGACGACGAAGATGAGCTCATTCAAGGGATCCCAAAAGAATATCGTCAATTCCGTTTGGTCGTCGGGAGTCCTGCTAAAGAACACTTGCTCAACGAGAACGTCAAGGCTGCTCAAGCTCGTAACGCAAACTCTGTAACCTACCCTACTTTGTTCGCTTGGCATGGTGAGCTCACCTCTTTCAGATTTCACTGAATTCATCGGCTGACGCTGTTCTCGAATCACAGGATCTTCTGTCAAGAACTTCCATGCTATTCTTCGTGAAGGTCTACACTTCAAAACTACTGTCAACGGAAGGTGAGTTGACCGATATCATCTTCCCGAATTATCAAATTCGACGTATAACTGACCCTTTCTCCTCTCCTGTAGGGCTTATGGACATGGAGTCTATCACGCTCTCGACGGTAATGTATCTCTCGGAACTTACGCTCAACCTTCGAGCACGACTTGGAAGAACTCGGACTTTGGAATCGGAAAAATGGCAGCTCTCTGCGAAATTGTCAATCTCCCTGACGAGTTCGTGTGAGTCACTCTCTCTCACCAACTCTCATGCTCGTACGGTGCGATCCCTGAGCTGACTCGAATCGGAACCGTCGAAACCAAATAGCTCTCGCAACCCTTACCTCGTCGTCAACAAGGTTGATTGGATTCAATGTCGCTACCTCGTCGTCCAGAGGGGAACCTCTTACAACTATTCCGCCTCCACCGACGCTTCCGCGAGTACCGACGCATCGACTTCTCCTCGCGCGACTCGTCAAAAGATCAAAACGATTCCACTCGATCCCTCTTTCCGACTCACGCTCGGTCAATCCCAACTCGCGATTCCCGACGTCGTAGAGAAACTCGAAAAGATGGAAGCTACTCTCGAGGATACGAAAGAAGAGTTCAACGATAGTGACACGGAGATCTTGAGGGAACCTACCATCGTCATTGAACCTCCGACTGGATCGAGACCTAAATCGACTAGATCAAAGAGTGGAGTCTACCCCGCTTCTCCTGCGAAGAAGAAGAAGGAAATAGTCGAATTCGTTCCTTGTGATTCGGAACGTCTCAAACTAGTCAAACTTCTTCCACCTCCTACGAACCCGAATAGGAGTGCTATGATGACGATTCAGAGAGAGATGAAGAGTATGTTGGAGCTACAAAAGAAGGAAGGTAGTATCGATGCTGGGTTCCACTTCGATCCTGTACGTCAAACTCTTTCTCTCTCTTCTGTCTCCGTTGTCTACTCGCAGTGTTGGGCTAACAAACTCGCACGTACTGCACAGGAACGCTCGAATGATAACCTCTTCACTTGGGTCCTCGAATTACCCGTCGAAAGTTTCGATCAAGATCTTCCTCTCGTCAAGTAATTTCACACTTCTCGCTTAACTGCATCGACTCTTTCTGGAGTACTCACTGACGAGCTTTCCCGCGTTCTTGCCCTGACGAATAGAGATTTGAAGGATAAGAAAGTGAAAAGTTTATTGATGGAAATCAGATTCGGCGAATCGTTAGTGTCCTCCCTTTACTCTCTCTCTTCCTTCTCCCTTCGTCGAGCACCCTTTCTTTTCCCCCCGATTCCTTCCCCTCTTCTCACCCTCTCGCCCAGTCCTTCGCTATGCAATACTGACACCCTGTTTCGTCTGAATCGTGAAATAGTTTCCCCTTCTCCCCTCCCTTCTTCCGAGTAGTTCACCCTCGATTCCTCCCCTTCATTCACGGTGGAGGAGGTCACGTAACAGGTGGTGGTTCAATCTGTATGGATTTACTCACAACCGACGTAAGTTCCCCTTTTCACCTCCATCGAAAAACAGGGATGTGGAAACCTGACTCGGGGGTTTTCTTTTTCGTTGGTGTTTGACTTTCACAGGGTTGGTTATCATCCTACTCGATCCCTGCAGTACTCTTACAAATTCGTATGGCCATGTCAAACCTCGAACCTCGACCCGCTCGACTCGACCCTCAATCCTGGAACGTACCTTACGAAATGGTCGAAGCAGTTGCAGGGTTCAAGAGGGCCGCCGCGACGCACGGTTGGAAAGTTCCAGAAGAATTGGAAGCTATCGCTAGAGGAGGTTAAAAAAGAGGAAAAAAAGGAAAATCGCTTGTTTTCGTTTTGTCGTTTTCGTGAGATGATAGATGATGGTATCTCTCCGCTTGTCTTTTTTGTGTGTGTGTCTTCTTCCTCTTTGTTTTTGTTGATCAATACGTAGCTTTTCCTTCACCCTCTCTCTCTCTTTCGATACCTCAATCGGTTCCTTCTCTCTCCCTCTCGTTCTATCAATACTTTTGCCAAAATACTCGGTTCGTTCACTTTCTTACTAGCTGGGAACAGCAAAGCGTTTTTTCCGTTACGACACGTATGAGATGGCGAGTGATAGAGCGCGAGAGAAGTGTAGGGGTGAAGAAAAGATCCTGCTTTTTACACGAACAAGAACTGAAAACGAAAAACGAACACAGAAAAAACAATGAACAACCCAGAATGAACCCTACTGCCTCCTCCTCCTTCTCCCGACTCTTTTCCCTTCTCATAAACCCCTTCTCGAGCCGAAACCTCGTTTCTACACTCTTCTCGCTTGATACCGATTCCCTTTAGGCATTCAAGATTCGTTGACCGATTTTATCCCTCACAGTTGAGAAAGCCTGCGAGAATCCATCGAAAAAAGCCGATTCATTCAATATTGCGTTCTCAATAGTGAGAGTGAGAGTGAGAGAGGAACGTATGTGTCGAAAAACTGACCTGCATGATAGTTTGTTCATTGAGAGTGATATCTGAAAGTTGTACTCCCGCATCTGGTTTCGGTCTTGAAACTCTTGATGCGATAGCGACTGAATCCGTCTCGAGAATTATTCTAGGGGAGTAGGAGGAGGAGTAGGAGTAGGAGTTCAATTATGAGAGACAGCTAAATGAGAGTAGGAGAGAGAGAGTTTACCCATTATCGATAGTTTCATCCAATGCTAAAACGACCAAATCCAAATTCTCCAATATCGACCTCTTCTCTACTTGATGCCTCAACAACATGGCTACTGCATCGTAGAATGCCGATAGGACGGATTGTAACATGATTTCGTTTTCTAGTTGAGGTGCGACGAGGTAGAAAGTTAAATCCAATGAGGATTTGTACAATACTAGGTGGTTATCATAGAGTAGTATATCTCCTGTAGACTCTTTCTGGTTAGTTAGAGTAGGAGAGAGAGAGAGAGAGAGAATAGGAAGACGTGCCATTCAACTTTCTAGTCTTTTCATACAAACCCGTTTCGAACGCTCTTTGTTCTTTCAATGTAGAGTAGTGAGTAGGTGTAGTAGGTTGTTTCGGATCAGAGTGGAGTGGTTGATAGTATTTCGCGAGTAATCTGTTTGAATCGGAATCGAGTAACAAGACTGAAGTAATTTGTTGTAATGAGAGGTTCTAATCATTCAAAGAGTGTTGGATTAGTTCAAGAGTAAGGAGAGTACGCGTTTGC
>Ga0308170_10002673_pt1 | contig 15133 bp, 18 predicted proteins | sample PhyBR2_2_FD_202136 | JGI IMG/M metagenome (GOLD analysis project Ga0308170, IMG submission 202136) | Phyllosphere microbial communities from UC Gill Tract Community Farm, Albany, California, United States - DLSLSB.R2 | ecosystem: Host-associated > Plants > Phyllosphere > Unclassified | place... | reverse complement strand
CTGCGTACGCACTACGTTTCACTATAGTTGTTCAGGGAGGATCAAGCTAATTGAGCATAGTAGTACAGTCAAGAAGTTGCGATGGCTTTCTCACCTTCGATCAATCTCATTCTCGCAAGTATCGAATCCCAATTGAAAGAGACGAAAGTTCAGGTGAGCGTTCCGAGAGGACTTCAGCCGATCCTCAAGCTGACCTTTCTCCATGTCTTCACAGCATATCCTTCTCACTGGAGTGCGTTCACTTTCTCGCATCTGTCGAATTCGACTTTGGCAAGATGACCCGCACACTCGCTCACTCACCTGCTTCTCTCCTCTATAGGGCTTTGGCGCATCACCTTACCTTCAGTCTCGACTCGGCTCAACCTACTCTCCTCTCGGTATCCAACTCGTCTCAACCGACGATCCCTCTCAAAAAGCCGTTTCGATAGGAGCTGCACTTTTCTTTCTGAAAGAAGTCGTTGTCGCACGTGCAGCGAGATTCGATTATGGAACGAAGATTACGGTTACGGTTTCGAAGGAAATGAAGGAATTGGGAAGGAGGAGGGTTTATACTGCTACGGATGGCAAACAGAGGATGAGAGGAGGTGCGTTTCTTCGCTCAATTTTAACTGAATACCGTTCATTGTTGAGTCGAAGTTGTGCAGGATGGGAAAGAATCGTCAAACGAGGTCAGATCTTGCAGGTTGACGAAATGGTTTCGAAAAGCTTGATTCATGACATAGCTGTCGGAGACTCTCTCATTTCACCGTGCGTATTCGACTATCCTTAGAAGATCTTGAGCTAAGGCGTAGGCGAGCACGGACAGATACGAGGTACTCGTTTGCAGAGATTCGGAACTCGGAGCTGGAGATTGGGTACTCGATGAATACGGTCAGTAGGGTTCCAGCACTAGTACTCGAGTTGCTCGCTGATGTAGCACTTTCATCTTCCTGACAGGTGATCGTTATCCCGGTTTCGAATCGTGCGCTGTCATCGAAACAGATCTCTCACCTCTCGCAACGCCTCAAACACTCAAGACAAACCCTGTTACTGGACAACAATACTACAGTCTCGAGTACAAGATCGGGATCTATTTTGGAGGTACCGCACTCAAGGCTTGCTATATCTGGGAGGAAAACGTGAGTCGCTTCTTTTCCTTTCCGACTTTGCTCAAACGAGCGATTCCTAGTTCCGATGCTTCTTCACCTTTCTTTTGAGCGGAGAAGAAGATAGCTGACATATCCCGCGCTTGTGCAGGGCGTCGAGAAACGAGGGAAAGCTACTGTCATTCCAGCTTCATTCACTTGAAAACTGCTGCAATCTTCTTCGTCCGAACCTCGTCTCGTCTCGTCTCGTCTCCGCTTGATGAGGATGCGTCGCAGTAGAAGCATCGGTGCTCTCCTCTCTCCGAAGACGAGAAAACATCGAATGAGGGTTGCATCGTGAGCTAAATCTACATTGCGAAATTCTACAGCTGATCCCAAGCTATCCTCGCCTCGTCAGAATCGCCTTACCTTGACATACATCTTGTTCCTTACATTCTCGAAATCTCATCCGCACCACTGCTCCACGCCTTCCGTCTCAACGAGAGGTGTCAAATCCTGATCAATTCACCCATCTCTCGATGCTCCTCCCACCGACCAATGCTACCCAGAAAGTCCGCCGACTCGCACAACCATTCCTTATACCTGTTATCTACCCTTCGGGCTCTAGCACAACCACTCAAGGCTCCACATCCCCTTCTGAACTCACCTCGCCGTCCTTCCCTATTCTCCCTGTTACCTCGAGAGCTACAGCTCATTGCGCTCTTCTTACTGTGTGGAAATGCTTCTGAAAGGGTTGCCGCATGACTGAGCAAGGCGGGAACTGGCTGGAAGAGGGAGGTGTCCGAAATCAAAGGTACCCGTTTGAAATTTCGTTTGAAGCTAGCCAAAATTAAACGATCTGACCCCCTTCCTTTCTCCTCCACTTCCTCTCACTCGAACAGGATGTCGAACTACAAGGACTACTCGCAACATGCGCGGGTCCCGCAAGAGACACAACCAAACTCGTAAATCCTCCTTTCTTTTCCTTCCTCTTCCCTTTCCCCCACCTCTGCCGGCAAGGTCGCCCGAAGTCAACAATGAACACTGACCTGTCCCGTCCATACACAGGCAATTCGAGAGCGGAGGCAATACTCGTGGAATGCAAGGGGAGAAGAATTGGGCAAACATGTCGACGAAAGAATTGCAAGAAGCAGCGAAAGACAATCATGATCGACCGCTAGGAACTTTCATGGGAGACTATCACGTCAAAGGGAAAGAGGGACCGGAAGAAGCTGTGAGTAGGAGCAATCTCCCCGTTCCTGCGAAAGAGCCAGAATTGACTATTTCGAAAACGATTGCAGTACGTCGAGAACGCAAACCCTTTCGGGAACAACAGTCATCCCCTAGCGGAGAACGATAGAGGAGATGTTGGACAGGCGTATGGAGGAGGATACGAGGAAGACGACGGTTACTAGTGAGTCGAGAGATCTGGTTAAGACAATCTGTTCGGCGCTTCTCAACTCGGCTCTTTCCCTCACAGTGCTGAACCTGTCGGACGTTCTTCATTCGGTCACGAGAAACGACCACACGAATCGACCTATGACAATCGAGCACCAGTCGGAGCAGGTTACGAACCGAAACGAACTCCTCGACCTGATGCGACAACCTCGACAAACGCCATGAACTACGATCCGAACGACCAACAATTCACAAACGACGTCACGAATCGACCTGATTACCCGACCCAAACCTTCATCCGAAAATGCTTTCTTTTCGGGTTTCAGGCGGCATCAGCCGCTGGAACTTCAGCAGCTTTCGGTTTGATCGTCGTCCTCTCCATCGCTTCGCACATCTTCCGACGCATAAGTCCGTTTCACAAGGACCCGCCGAGACCGCCCGTCGAGAAGGCTTGGGAGGAAAGGATTAGTGGTGAACGATTCTCGGGGAGAGCTCAGTATTACGCTGAATACTTTGGGTACGAATGCGAGGACCTCGAAGTCGAGACAGAGGATGGATTCGTATTGCGTCTTCATCACCTCCTCTCGAAGAAGCACGAGAAGCGTAAGTTCCCCCTACGTTTCGATTTCACCGTTCACTCTGCTGATTGAGACTTTTTCGTCTGCAGGCGGTCACCCGGTCATTCTACAGCACGGTATCTTGTCGAACTCGGTCACTTACAGTGAGGAAACGATTTGTCGCATCTTCTCTCGACCTCGAGCTGATGCAGGAACGGCGTTCCTTTCACAGTGGTCAACGAAGAACGCTCTCTAGCTTTCTGGCTTCTCGAACAAGGCTACGACGTCTACCTCAGTAACATTCGAACGAATTTCAAGATGCCTCATCGTCATGTGAGCTTTCTTTTGGATCCTCTCGCATCGCATCGCTTAAAAACTGATCCGTTCTTTTTCGACGGGTCAGTTCTCTCGCAGCGATCCTCGATACTGGGCTTGGGATGTCAAGGATATCGGAATGTACGATGTCCCCGCCATCGTCGAATATGTTCTCAAAGAGACCGGAGTCAAGGTGAGCTTATGACTCTCACGTCTCGAATCCAAACCAAGACTGTGCTCACACAGCACCTTCCTCAGCCTACCTGGATCGGTCACTCACAAGGAGCTTCGACCAGTAAGTCCTCTCTCGCTTAATTCTCCTTCCTCCTCTTTCGCTCATCTCGCTCATAATCTCGTTCTTGCTTCGCAGTGTTCCTCGCGCTCTCACGCGGTATCCGCCCTGATATAGGAAACAAGATCTCCTCCTTTATCGCTCTTGCCCCAGCAGTATACGCCGGTCCAGTGCTTCGCAAATTCCCTTTCTCCCTTATGCGACGATTCAAAGGTCGAACTGCTTGGAGACTTGCTTTCGGGGGTGAGCTTCTTCCCGTCTTCTAGCCCGACCAACATACTGGAGCTGACAATGGGTGAGATCTGCAGTTCGAGAGTTCATTCCTATCATTTCGATCTTGCAAGCTCTTTTACCATCTTGGTTCTTTGGTCATATCGCCGCTGTCGTTTTCGCTTTCATCTTCGGGTTCCATGATCACAACTGTACGCTCTCTCAAGCTTTCAGACCTTTCGAACAGTCACTGAAGTGCACGCTTGAGAGCGAACAGGGCTGAAACGTCAAATCCCGAAGTACTTCAGAACTGTAGCTGTCGCAAACTCGAGTGAACTCCTCTACTGTGAGCCCGCATACTCTGCATTCTAGTCGATCCGACCGTTCGGAGTAGACGCTGACTAGGTTCTTTATACTCCTCTTCTTCATTGCTTTTTTGAACGATTCACCATTTTCAGGGTGTAAGCCTTCCTCTTCTCTCGTCTCCTCTGCTTCCTTTCCCCCGTTCCGCAATTCTGTATGCTGACACGCCTCGCTCTTCCTAGACATGTCGGTCCTCTCTTACGAGAACTGCATGTTCGACACCCGATCTTCCGAGCCTTGGTTCCCAGAGTCCTTCCCACCTCTCGCCGTCTTCTACGGTACTCTCGACAATCTCGTACTCGGTAAACCACTCGTAGAGAGGATAAGGAGTCATGAACCGAACGTGAGAATGATCAAAGCTGTCGCCTTGGAGAATTACGGTTAGTCTCTGTCTCTCTCCCTCTCCCTCTCTCTGATCACTCGGCTGACCCGCGTTCTTTCCCCTTTGTGTAGAGTACGTCAACTTGCTCGTAGCGATCGATGCTTTTGATCGAATATCCAACTGACCCTTTTTCTTCGTCGGTTCCCGTTTTCGCTTCTTTCGTTCTTTAGACATCAAGATCCTCTGTGGGCCTACACAGCCGTACAAGAATGTTATTTGGGTATTCGAGAAGTTATTGAAGAAACCAAGAATGGCTATGCTCCAATCTCGAGGGAAAGATGAAGCCTTGAAAACGAAAAGAGGGTGAGCTCCATCTCTCCTTCCTCTCGTCTTTGCCTGAGCTGAACGTTCCTGTTTCTTTTCTGTGATAGAATAACGTGTATCATATATCTATATATCTATATCTCGAGTTCGTTTGAAGAAGTTTAGCGTGCGTCTCAGGTGTCTCTACGAATGCTCGATTAGGGTCCTCGAAACTTCTCTATGAGCTTGTGTATTCTGTTTCTATCTCCATCACCGGTGTATCTCTGTCTCTTCTCTCTTGTCAGTGAATGTTGCAATCCGATACGGAATCCGTTGACAGACTTTCGCACGTGAAAGTAAAGAAACGTTTTCCCTCTTGAATAGCTCTCGATGTAGTAATCGACAGAGCCCTGTTGGTTGACCCCTTCAAAGACGTTCACCATTGGAAGTGTCTGAAGAACGCTTGCGAGGTTCAAGTTGCGAAAGCGAAATAGGAGAGGGAAAACTTTTCCTCCCTTCTTCTCTCCTCTCTCCCCCTTGTTCACCATTCTATAACCTCGACCATATTCTGTTATCTCTCGACATTCAAGTAAACCTCCGATAGGGTTAGCCTGAGGATTAGTTTCCCTCTTTGTCTCCTATTCATGTTCAAGTTCAACATCTCATCTTGATCGATCTCGTATAGGAGTATGGCAACTCGGCCATTAGAAAATAACGAACTCTCTCACTCTCCAGTACCTTCATCTCCTCCCGAACGCTCTTCGAAACCTTCAACGAGTCACTCAATAAATCCATCTCAACTTCCCTTCACTCCTCCTCCTTCTCTACCTACGACTGCTCCCGGATCACCAGAGCACAACAACAAACTTCTCACTCCGAAACAACAAACGGACAAGTTGAATCGGAGTTCACCAATCGCTTCAACTTCTTCATCTCGGATGAAAGTCAATGGATCAACCACCTCACCAAGCAGTTCAAAGAAGAAGGGAAAGATGAATTTAGCATTCACGAATCATGTCGAAGTGTCGGAAATGCCAGAAGGTTATGGAGATCACGATTCGAAACCCATCTTACCCAAAACTCGAATCCCTTTCTCTTCTGTCTTCTCGGATGATAGTGCGGATGGATTCGGTTCACCTGAGAAGAGTAAGAGGAGAGGTAGTAGTACGAAGAGGGAAGGGAGGAGGATCGTGTCGCAAGAAACGACTACTACTACGACGACTCGAAAACTCGAACGAAGGAAAATTCGTTACTCTGCTTCAATCCTCGATGAGATGTCGGATAGCAATCTACCTCAACCTATAGAGTCCATCAAGAGTAGCAAGTCGCAGCCTATCCTCACCCACCGCTCTCACTCTCCCAATCACGCTTCTACATCTCGTTCTCACTCGCATTCCTCCTCTCGACCAAAACATCGATCCACCGCTTCACCTCGTCGTCCAACTTCTACTCTCTATCCTACATCACCGCCTCAATCCTCTCCCGCTTCACCTCGCATTTCCTCCCATTCCCGTCGTCCCAAATCTTCCTCCGTTTCTCGACCCTCTCGCTTGTCCACGAAAGAACTCGTACTCCATTCCAATTCAGACTCCCCTACCTCCCCGTTCGACGATCCTAGTGCCTTCGCTAACGCGCTCGGCGATACGACTCTCCCTCTCTTCCGACCCTTCGTCAATATGTTCACATTCCTCCTCGTCTCTTCTTTCTGCTGTATGACAGTATCAGCAGTACTCTTCGCTTCCTTCAGCTTGACGTTCTATGATGATTGTGGAAGGAGGTTGAGCGGGTTGAACAGGAGTTTGAGAGCTGGAGCGAGGAGTATCGAGGGTGGAATTGGTGGAGTCAGGGAAGGAATGGGAAAGATGTTGGGAAATGCTAGAGGCGCTATTGACTCGGCAGTCAAAGCTGCTGAAGGAATTACTACGAATGGAGATGAGGATATCGGGCAGAGGGGAACCCATCAGTCGAAGAGAACTGCCATGCCTACTGTCACAGAGGAAGATAACGAAGGGGACGATGAGGGAGAGAATGATGAGGATGAGGAACAAATGGGAAGCTCTCAACGTGACAAGGGAAAGAGTACACCTCGTTCAAGATCTCGAAACCGTTCTCCGGGAGGAGCAGGAGCACCTCGAACTCAAGGCTGGAGGTTCCGACCTTCTCCCGGACCCTCGTCTCTCCGACGCAGCTTCAATCCTTTCTCTTCCTTCTCTGCTCCTCCTTCTCCCGTCGACCCTACTCCTTTATCACCCTCTGAACCACTCCCCTCTGCTTCTTCAGAACACAAATCCGGATGGGCAACCGATGAAGATGCGTTACCTTACGAAGTACCTCACCCTACTCCCTACACCTCTCGCCCTGCCTCCCCTCACCGCTCACCTCGTTCTCGACAATCCTCCTCCTCTTCAAACACTTCCTCATCGCCTCCCCTCCCTCCTCGTCCGCACCTAGCCGTCCTACTCCCTTCACTCTTCTTCGCCGTCTTCCTCACTCTCGCGAAACTCGCATACTCGTTCTGGAAAGCCAATAAAGAGAGGAGAGAGGAGTTGAGGAAGCGACAAGAGAGGTTCGAGGAGGAATGGAACAGGAAGAGGAGGGAGGAGAGTTGGAGGAATCAATATACCTCGACTTCAAGTCAGACTTCATACCACAATTAGATGACCCACCCAAAAAGAGCACACCAACTTTCGCTCACAAGCTTGATTGATACCTTTTTCTCTTTGGCTTTTCGTTTTCAGTACCCCTCTAGACATAGTTGTATTTCCCCTTCTCTCTTCGTTTGATACTACTACTACACTCGCAATTTTTCACTACGTTCGTTGTGACACTTTTCAGTACTCGCTTGTTAAGAGAGCCAAAACAGAGTCAGTTTTCACCACCTCGCAGCTCCAGTGCCTCCGTTCTGCATTCAGTCGGAACGGGTACATCTCGCGTCCGAAGCAGGCTTGGAGAGCCCTACTCGAAGCTTCACAATTGTATGAAGCGATGCATTCTCTACAAGAAACCTGAACTACCAAACCTCCCTCCTAATCCTTTCGCATCTTTGATCATCTCTTTCCTCTTCCCATCGTCCATCATTCTTCCTCCTACGCTCATATCCCTATCCCTGTCCCATCCTTGTGGTTCCTCCTTATCATCCTTGCCCTTCTTCTTTCCTTTCGAGTGTTGATCCAAAAGCGTTTCTTTCCTACTACTCTTATTATGCCTCTCTACTTCCTCCTTCAATGCTCGATCCCGAGCTCTCTTCCTTCTCACCTCGTCCGTCTCTTCTTCCTCCTCGGGCGCATTCTCGGCTTTACGTTTCTTACCGAGTGCTTCATCTTGTAGGCGTTGTTGACGTTCTGCTGGAGTCTCCGTCCAGAGATTTGGACCGTCGTTCATCCCTCCCTTTCGAGTTGATACTTGTGCTTTCGGTCCTGATTGGAATGAACGAGACTTGAGTTTGGTTGGATCCATGCCTGCAATGGACGGGGATTCGGATAGTCAGCGATACACACTGGGACAATCGAAAGCTACGTCGACTTACTAGACATGAGATCCATCTCTTTAGGAGGAACCAACATCCATTCTTCCCTCTGTAATTTCCCCTCTCCCTTCTCCTTCTCCAATCTCTCCTTCTCTCGCTGTCTCTCTTCCCTCTCCAAGAATGCTCGCGCTCCATCATTATCATCCTCTCTACTCACTCCTACAGGTGGAGGTAAAGGTCCAGGTCCGAAATCTTCCTCTGATTCAGGTGAGGGTTCTCTGCGTGAAGGTCGAGTGAGGTGTGGTGGGAGTTGGGGACCGGCGATAGGTTTCGAAGGGGCTTGACGGGAGGAGAGGAGTTCTGGTGGTAGGTCTGGAGCGTAGTCTGAGGAAGCGTCGGAATCGTTTCCTCCGTCGTCTTTCGAAGGAGGTGGTGGTGCAGGTTTCGAAGCGGAAGTAGAAGGGAGGAGGTGAGCGGGGATTTCTGGACCGATGCCCATCTTTGCGAGTTAGTAGAGGGGAAGTAAGGGAGTGTGAAGGGGTGATGTGTTTATTCTTCGTCTCCTCCTTGAGCGTAATGATTCTTTTCTAATTCCAATTCCAGTTCCTATTTGACTCGACTCTTCCCTATGAGCTTGTTGAAGTTGCTAGAGTAAGAGAGAGGGAGCTTACGTCTTGTACTCTATCAACGTAATCGTTTGCGATTAATAAATGAGTATCGTCCAAATCTGCAATGATGAATCTGCCCAAGTTGCCACTCTCGTCTAGTTGGAGTAAGATTTGTTTCACTGCTGGATCACTGTTGCTCGAGCCTTGGTGAGCGAGTGAGGAAAGATGAGAGATGAAAGGGAAGTGAGAGCGAACCAGGTGATGAGAACTCCTGTGAGTTGTGTAAAGGGGATTAGTGGGATGACAAGAGGGTTGGTAAAGAGTTGTAGCTTACCTCTAGTCGCCTTGACCATACGTTGATGGGAAGTAGAAAGTCAACCGCAAGAAATCTCATCGCTCGCGGGGAACCTCGAATTTCGCACACTTCATTCTGAAAATTCTTACGAGGAGTTGCCTTCTCGTAGATACATGGACCGCGCCGGACGATAGCTAGTTTTTTAAAGTGCGAACTTTCTTCGATTTCGCAAAGGTCTCGTTTTGACGTTCTCTCCTATTGGGATCAAGAGCTTTCGCACATCAAGCGAAACCATTGCAAGGAGAAGGATTCGAGAAGAGTCATTGCAAGGGCTGGGATAAGAGAATGGTCATAGAAGAGGAAGACAAGCAAACAAACTTCGAAAAACCGGATCAGTCAACGCAAGTCATTCGCCATAAAGGTAGTCTAGCTGAAAAGGGCTCGAATTGGAAGGTGCCGTCTAGAGACGACTGACAGGTACGAAGGCCTTCGATAAGGAACGTTGAGTCGAGGGGGGAGGATGATCCTGGGGGTTCGAGAAGAATTGGGGTTTTCGCGTCGGCATGACGGCCCAAGCAGAGTTTGCCGTTGCCCCTTGATCCAGACGAAGCTCATGAAGGGATGGCAAACGGAGGCCAGGGCTCTGGGATGGTGCATGAGGATGAGTTGGCGATGGATGCGAAGAGTGCTGACTGTGATGGTGAGAGCTAGGTTCTCGAGAGGGGTCGCCTGCTGCTGATTGTGAGCGAGGACGAGGGACGTGAGAGGATGAAACTTCCACCGCCGCCGCTCTCGCAGTTGCTATTTCTCTGAGCTTCGCCTGTTGTTCATCGGTGAGAACGGATTCGACAACCTGTTCCTTGACCTCGTCGTTCTGCATCAGTAGAGAGCGTCAGTAATCATCACTCTCCTCCCCCTAGCTTAGGATGAGTCAGAGAAGAGCGAGGGAACGAACGTCGTAAACGAATTGATACTCTTTGTCGTCGAACCATCGGCCGGGACATAGCTCGGTACTTTGCTTTGGGTTCTTTGGACATAAACCTTTGTCAAGATGTTCAGTGTTTGGTCCGGACCTGTGAGGGAAGTGGCGTGAGTACGGACGAACGAGACGCGACTGAAGGAGGAGCGAACGAGAGGCGGTAGAAAGCGCTTTCACATTGCTCGCATCCCCATTTATCGCCGCCCGGAACGTGAACCCTCTTCTAATGTTTTTTGATGTCCTAGAAGCCCCGGAGACTCGTGAGATGCACGTAGACTCTCGAAGGGGAAAAAACGAAATTGACGCACGCTTGGCGAGTTGCAACTGAAATTACAGTACGGGCACCACTTGAGTTTACTGGAGTCACCGAGATGCACCTGGCGTACATGGCGGTGGTACGTCTGCAAGAACGATGTCAGCCCCCGGCCGGCGAGTTAGGGGTCAGAAAGAAAGCAATTGCACCTAGAGTACTGTAATGGGGCCTTCGGCAGCCCTCTTCGAACGGGCACTGAAACTTGACAGTGCCGTCAAAGTCCAGCTCCTTGGGTGACCTGATTTGCTCCGCCGGAATGCTAGAAGTTGGCATGTAGGAGTCTTGAATGAAAGTAGGGGCGAAAGTCGATCGAAACTCGGTGAAGTCGATGTACAGAGATCGAGTGCTCAGTCAGAGGTGAAGAGAGAGAAGGAGAGAGAGGGAGAAAGAGAAGGGAGGGAGGAGATCGAGAGCGTCGGGTTTAGAGGGCGACGCGACCAAAGCGAGGAAAAGGAGGAGTTTGCCAACTGATTCCCGAGGCAGTCAAAGCTGGAGTAGCCGATCATTGATGTAGAGGCTATCTCCGAGCGTCGGACGAAGCGTCGAAGCGAGCAATTACGACGAACGAGGGAGAGACTGAAACCTGTTTCCGATCAAAGGCGTTGGAGTCTCGATCGAGTCGATCTGATTACGGTAGTTCGAGCGAGAGTGCGACGATATCTGCAAGGTGCATGATGGATCTGTCATCTATGGCTGCGTCGTGAATCTCGTTGTGAGCTATTTTCGCAAACGGAATTAGTTCCCCCCCTTGAATCAGCGTGACATTGAAGCAGAACTCACCTTGGACCGCCCGCCTTCAAGATCAGTCGTCTAGTACGCACCTAGCCGACACCTAAAGTCTCACGCCTCATGCCTCACAGTTCACCCAACTTGATCTTCCCCAATACTTCCCAATCCTCGACCTTTCCGACACACTTTACAGCCCAAACCTCCTCCACCTTCACCTCCCTCCATCTCTTCACCTCATAACCCTCTTCTCTCATCCCGCATTCTCCCTTCTCCAATTCCCCGATAATACTCTTCGCATTCTTCGTTTCATCGTCCAATCCATACATCAACGACAAATGCGGGAAATAATCATCCTCGTCTTCCCTCTTCTCTTTGGGCAATAGATTGGTTCTGACGGCTTGACGGAGTGAAGCGAGTTGAGCGGAGAGGTGGATCTGGGCGAAAAGGTACTGGAAGTAAATCTGAGAGGATGCGTGAGAACCTAATCTTTCGAAAGCGAGGACTAGCTCGGAGTCTTGTACCTTCTTCCATTCGCTGAGAGTGGTGCGAATGTCGGAAAGAAGTGAAGGCGATGAAGGGAGTTTGGTTAAGAGGGTGATGTGGGACTGGAATGAGGGGGTCGAATGAGTGGACGAGAGTGACTGAATTAAGTCATTGAGATCTGCAAGTCAGAGTTACAACTGTCAGTCTCTCAGGGGACAAGGGACTGAGAGTGTAACTTGACTTGCCCGACGATGTTCGAGATGAGGGGACTAGCCAAAGAGCTACTGTATTGATCGAAGCAGCTATGTAGCGAGTCAGATGAGTGTTGAACTGAGCTAGCGAGCGAGCGAGAGGGGATCACCCATTTTTTTAAGTGAGAGGAAGAAAGGGGAGAGGAAGTTCGCAAGTTGGTGAGAGGAAGACCTTTCCTCTCGAGAGCTCACGGAAACGGTTGCAATACAAAGGTAGAACGACAGACTACACTCTCCAGACGAATTATCTTCTACCGGGAACGATTTGAAGAGCTACAATATCGCACAAATCGACAGAATCGACGATTATCTCCCTTCATCAGTCCCGTTTGAAAGCTCAGCTTAAGAAGACGACTGTAAGCTTACCTATGTCCCTGTATCTATTCCCTCTCATTGGATCGATCTCCGCCAACCGATCCAACATCTCTTTGCAATCCAAATTCAGTTTCTCTCTCTCTTCTCGTCCTTCTTCCGAGGAGAGAAGCTTGACGAGAAGTCGTTTGTAATGAACGAGGGAGTCAAGACACCCTGTACAGTCAACTTTCCCTTCTCAAATCAGCTTGGAGCGTCGTTGAGAGGAGAACTTTGACGTACATCGACTGTCCGGTTCTTCTTCCAATAGCTCTTCGATTCCCTCAATCTCTCTCCGCACCAGCTCGATGGAGCCTGCGAGTATGAGAGAGATTCGTGGTCAGTAGAGAACAAGAGACAGTCTTCGACAGAGAAAATGGAGACTCACCGCTTCCAACCAGCCAACGATGATACAACCAAGCGCTCTGATCATTCGGATCACTCCAAATCGCTTGTTTCACCAATTCAAACTCTGTAAACACGAACCCCCGCCGATGAGTCAGCTTCATCCCAACCGACTAATCGAGAAGCTTGAACGCACCTTCATCCACCCTCTCCCTTCTCTCCTCATTCCCTTCTTCCCACCCTTTCTCCTCAAACAATTTCCCCAACAGTTTCGTCCTATAATGCCACGCCGAGAAATTCGAGAAGTTCTCGCCAATCTTCTTCTTCGTAAAAGCCAATTCACTCTCTAACGTAGGTTTCTTTACTTGCTTCGTTCGACTCTTCTCTTCTTCTTGAGTAATCTTGTTAATAGAATCAATTAGATATCTTCGATAATCCCATGTATGAACTAACGTCAAAGCGTTAGTGAGTGAGAGACGGGAGAGGAGAGGGAAGAAGACAAACAATTTCTCCCATCTTTTTCGAGGTACAATTCAACCATCTTCATTTCCATCGACCAGTCGGCATCCGTCATAGTCACCAATACCCATTTACGATGTTCCCACACTGAGTAGTTCTTCGGGTTCAGCTTCAATGATTGATTCGTCAAATTCAAATCTTGCGAAAGAATCGTTTGACGAGCTTCATTCGATTCACTGCATCTTCCTCGAAGACCCAGGTCTAGTACGATGACGTGGGACCGAGAAGGAAAGGAAAGACGCACGCTAAGGGTAAGAGACCATCTACGAGAATCCTCCTTCGCATTGCCCATCCCGTATGAAATTCCGGATTCAACGCCAACACGTTCGTACTGAGTTGTAACGTCTCATTCGTAAACTGCTTGTCCTTGATCTATCCTCGCATGCAAGGGAGGGAATGAGCAGAAACCCTTGATCTTCTCCGAGAGGAAGCATATCCGCTTCAACCTCACGAGTTGATCTTGAGAGGGGAGACTCACCTTGTCCTGTAAGTGTTTGACTAATCCCGTGTACTCCTCAATCATCCTTAGTTGTTTATCTCGTTTCTTGCGCTCCACTTCTACCGAATCTTGAACTGGAGGAACTCTACTACGTTTGACTCCATGCTATACACTCTACCAAATGATCAGTAATCCATCTTATGAGTTCTCTAGAAGTGTACTGACCATCTTGGTATCGTTGTCGTCTAGTCGAGTGAATCGGAATGAATCAACCCTCTCCCTCTCCCTTTCCTCTGTCCCTCTCACTCCCCTTCAATGGGTATCATCACTCACATCGTATCCTTCAAATACAAATCCACCGCATCCGATTCGCAACGACACCTCGTCGCCTCCTCGTTTCTCGCACTCCAATCTCGCTGTCTCAACTTTCAAGGTCAACCATACATCGCCGTAACAGGTGGGAAACAAAACAGTCCCGAACAAGCAGGGAAAGGGTTCGACGTGAGATTCTCCTTTTCTGACTTTGATGGATTTCGCAAAGGACTGATGATATTTCGAGTTGGGAGGAGGGGAAATAGCATTCGTTTGTAGTGACGTTCGAGTCGGAAAAGGATAGGGATTGGTATGTTGATAAAGACGAGGCACATCAGAAATTCAAGGAGTTGGCGGGAGACGTCGTAGACGACGTTTTCGTGTTTGATTTCGAAGCGGGAGTGTTCTGATTCACGGAAAGCTGTACTTGTACGCTATCTGTCTCTCTTTGACTGCTTGACGTCGAGCTTGTGCTCACGAGACTCGATGATGCACAGTACCATCAAGCTGTTGTCGTCGTATGTCACTTGTCGAAATTATCAAAATTCGTTTCCTTTCATACCATCCTGTCTTCCTCTCGCGCAGTCATCTTCTACTCTCTTGGATCTCCTCGAAGTCGCCTCGGACGTGTAGTGAAGACTGTGTGCGAAGTCTATGATCGTGTTTCGTCGTTTCCACGTCGTCTTTTGACAAGGCTTTCTCGATTTTTCGTCGAGCGTCGTCTCCGCTCAACTTCAACGTCGCTTCGAATGTCGATTCGAGGTCGACTCTCCCTCTCTGGTCTCATCACGAACTTTCGGAGTGTGCATCGCCCAGCGAAAACCCGCAGTCGAATACTTCAATTCAGTTGATTACAATTTTTTCTATTGAAGGTTCGGCGCAATCAATCGGTGAGAGTGACGTGAAAACTACCCTTGTCTTCACTTTCACACGACACAACTCGTAAGTCGCTCTGATCAGCTTCTACTGGATCACAGTAATTGACCAAATTTCGATTTACAGCTCTCACGGTATGCTTCACTCTCATCGTCTCGTTTCTTGGAGGGAATCGGTTGGAATCTTTTTCGTCAAATTGGATCAAACGTCACCCCGCAAGCGATGTGGGCTGTCCAAATGGGAGGAGATATCATGAGTGAATTCAAAGAGATCCGAGGGCATAGCCAGCATCAGAGACCCTCTTCAGAGTGTTCAGATTTACTTATCTCGTCATTCCCGTTTT
>Ga0308170_10002666_pt1 | contig 15150 bp, 14 predicted proteins | sample PhyBR2_2_FD_202136 | JGI IMG/M metagenome (GOLD analysis project Ga0308170, IMG submission 202136) | Phyllosphere microbial communities from UC Gill Tract Community Farm, Albany, California, United States - DLSLSB.R2 | ecosystem: Host-associated > Plants > Phyllosphere > Unclassified | place... | reverse complement strand
ATCATCAACGCGCTCGACAACTTCGTGATCGGCTCCGCCCTCGACCTTGCCGCCCCGGAGGTGATGTGGGAGGTGCCCGAGGGCGTCGACGCTCCGGCCCTCACCGCCGCGCTCGCGGCCCAACCGGTGAATCGCAGCCGCGCCGACGAGGCTTTCGAGGACGGCCTGTCCCGGCTGCTCGGCTCTGTCGCGGCCGAGCACGGCATCTCGGCGGGAGCGGCGCGGTGACCGGCGAGGCTGAGCCCACCGTCGCGAACTGGCAGGAGCCGGACATGGTCCGGACATCGTTCCAGCGCATCGAGTCGTTCCTGCGTACGACGCCGATCGCCGCGGGTGCGCGCCCGTCCCCGCTCCAGCCGGCGCACGGCGGGCTCGTCGATCTCGCCGGCATGCGGGTCGGAGACGTCACCGTGGCCGACGTGCTGGCCGCCACCGAGACCGACGGCTGGCTGGTCCTGCACGAGGGGCGTGTTGTCGCCGAGGAGTACGTCCCACCCATGACGTCGGCAACTCGGCACTTGCTGATGTCGGTCAGCAAGTCGGTCGTCGGCATCACGGCGGGGGCGCTCGTCGAGCGTGGCCTGATTGAGCCGGCGCGGCCGGTCGCGGCGTACGTGCCCGACTTGGCGCTGGGTGGGTACGCCGGCGCGACCGTCCGCGACGTGCTCGACATGCGCACCGGTGTCCGGTTCAGCGAGGACTACCTCGATCCACGCTCGGAGGTCCGGCTACTGGACCAGGCTGTCGGGTGGGCGCCGCAGACCCCGGACGGTCCGCACACCCTGGATGAGTTCCTGCGCGGGCTCGTCGCGGAGGGCCCTCACGGCCAGGCATTCCACTACCGCAGCTGCGACACCGACCTGCTGGGCCGGATCTGCGAGGTCGCCGGTGGGGCGCCGCTCGCGAGCCTCGTCTCCGAGTTGGTCTGGGGCCTGCTCGGCGCCGAGCGGGATGCCTCGCTCTGCGTCGACAGCGTCGGCGCGGCGATGTGTGACGGCGGGATCAGTGCGACCCTGCGCGACCTCGGCCGGTTCGGAGAGATGCTGCGCCGCCGGGGCGTCGGCCCGACCGGCGAGCGGGTGGTGAGTGAGGCATGGGTCGACGACATCTTCGCAGGCACCGATGACCTGCGCGCTGCCTTCGCGCGCAGCGATGACGCCGAGCTCCTGCCAGGTGGCCACTACCGCAGCCAGGTCTGGGTCCCGGGCGGTGGACAGCACGCGCTGTGCGTCGGCATCCACGGCCAGCTCGTCTATGTCGACCGTGCCGCCTGCCTCGTCGGCGTGAAGCTGTCGAGCTGGCCGATGCCGTTGGACGGCCCACGGATGAGCGCCACGCTGGCCATGTTCGGCGCGATTGCAGATCACCTTCGAGCCTGATCGACATACGCCGTGAGTACCGCCGACCTCGCCCGCACTACGGCCGCTCGCGGTGCCTCGGTGCTGGCCGCGGTCGCCGACGCCGACCTCGTCGAGGAGGCCTGCGCGGGCACGCTCCGGCGGCACCAGCTGTGGATGCGATCGGTGGGTGCGCTGAACACCCGGCTGAGCCACCTCGCCGTCGGCGCGTTCTCCGTTAACCGGCTGTCCTACGGTGCCGACGTCACGGTGGCGCCCGCGGTGGGGGACGATGACAACTTCCTGCTCACCCTGCCGGTAGCTGGTCGCGCCCGCTTCCGATACGGCGGGCAGGCGGCGGTTGCGACGGCCGATAGTGGCGTCCTGGTCGGCCCCTACCGGGACTTCGCCTTCGACATCGACGCGGACTTCGACCAGGTCATCGTGCGGCTCGACCGCCGCCGGGTCGAGGCGGCGGCCGCCACGATGACCGGCGTCACGGGACCGGTGCACTTCGACCTCGCCCTCGCCCCGGACATCGCCCGCCTGGACGGGCTGCTGACCACCGCCGTCGAGCTAGCAACCTCGGGCATCGGCGAGGTCCGGCCACAGCTTCTCTGGCAGGTCGAGCAGCTCCTCATCGAGGGCCTGCTGCTCACCCAGCCGAACAACCGCAGCGCCGCGCTCCTGGGCAACCGGGCGGTGCCCTCGGAGCGGGTACGCCGCGCCACAGCGTACCTCCAGGACCGGCTAGGCGAACCGGTGACTGTGGGCGAAGTCGCGGTGCACTGCGGGGTCGGTGTGCGCAGCCTGCAGGAGGCCTTCCGCCGCGAGCTCGGCACGACTCCGGGGCAGTGGTTGCGCGCCCAGCGGCTCGAGCGCGCCCGTGGTCTGCTGGTCACCGGCCCCGCGACCGTCACCGAGGTCGCCTATGCCTGCGGCTTCTTCCACCTCGGCGAGTTTGGCGCGGCCTTCAAGGCACGGTACGGCGAGACGCCCTCGGCGTACCGCGCGCGATCCCGATAGTGCGCGCGCGCTTCTCCGATATCGCGAGCGTGGCGGCCATCACAGACTCGTCGGCATGCAACTCGCCCTCATCCAAGTCGCCAGCCCAGACGACGAGTCGATCGAGGCGCGCCGCCGCCGGGTCGACACGATGGTCCGCGACGAGACCGGCCTGCGCACCGCCGATGCCCTCCTCCTGCCCGAGCTGTGGGGCGTGGGCTACTTCGACTTCGATGGGTACGCCGAGGCGGCCGAGCCGCTTGACGGGCCGACCGTCGCACTAGCCCGCGGCTGGGCCCGCGATCTCGGCATCGACGTCCATGTAGGCAGCTTCGTCGAGCGCGACTCGGCCGGCCGCCTGTCGAACACCTCCGTCGTTGTCGACCCGGACGGCGCTGTGACCAACCTGTACCGCAAGGTGCACGTCTTCGGGTACGGATCGCGCGAGCAGGAGCTGCTCACTCCGGGGGAGATGGTGTCGGTCGCGCCGCTCGGCACGGCCCCCACCGGGATCGTGACGTGCTACGACCTCCGTTTCCCCGAGCTGTTCCGCTCGCTGGTCGACCTTGGCGCCGAGCAGCTCGCCGTGTGTTCGGCCTGGCCGGCCGCCCGCCTCGCCCACTGGCGGCTGTTCACCACCACCCGCGCGGTCGAACAGCAGTCCTGGGTCGCGGCATGCAACGCCGTCGGCGAGCAGCGGGGCACCGCCCTCGCGGGCCACAGCCGCGTCGTCGACCCGTGGGGTGAGGTCTTGGTCGAGGCCGGTAGTGACGAGGGGTTCACCTTTGCTGACGTCGACCTCAACCTGCCTGCGCGCGTGCGCGCAGAGTTCCCGGCCCTGGCCGATCGCCGTTGGCCGCGCCCCACTTCGAGTTCCACCGCCGACCCGTCTTGAGGAGCCCGCATGAGTAGCCCGATCAGTCCCACTCCGGATCTGTCCGCCACCGCGGCCCTGGTCGTTGCCGGCTACACCGGTAGCGACCCGGCTGCAGTGCAGCACCACATCGATGAGCTGGCGGCGATCGGCGTACCCGCGCCGACCAGCGTGCCGGCGTACTACCCGTTGGCCCGCGACCTGGTCACGAGCGACCTGGCGATCGCCGTCGAGAGCGGCTACACCTCCGGCGAGGTCGAGCCAGTGCTCATCCGGGTCGACGGCAACTACTGGCTGACCGTCGGCTCGGACCACACCGATCGCGACCTGGAGCGCACCGACATCGCGCGATCCAAGGCGGCCTGCCCCAAGCCCATCGGGTCGATGGCGATCGCGCTCGGTGACGCACCGGAGGTGACCGGCTGGAACCGGATCCGGATCCGGTCCTGGGTCGACGGTGACCTCTACCAGGACGGCACTCTCGCCGCTCTCCGTCCGCTCGCCGACACCCTGTCCCGCCGGCCCGCGGGGACCGAGGGCGACCTCGTCCTCTTCGGCGGGACCGTCCCGCTGATCGACGGCACGTTCCGCGCCGGCGCCGACTGGCGGCTGACCCTCGAGGCGCCCGGCTGCGCGCCCCTCGAGCTCTGCTACTCCGTGAAAGTGAGGAACCCCTGATGCGCACCAGCGCTGACTACCTGTCCAGCCTCGATGACGGCCGCACCGTCATCGTCGACGGCGAGCCCGTCAAAGACATCGCCACCCACCCGGCGTTCGCCCCGATCGCCAAGACCATCGGCGAGCTCTACGACCTCGCCGCCGACCCAGCGAACGGCCTTCAGGTCGCCGACCCCGTCACCGGCCGCCACGGCAACCGACTCTTCCTCGCACCTCGCAACGCGGCCGATCTCGCGGCGTACCGTTCGGCGGCGCAGGTCTGGGCCGACGCCACCCATGGCTGGGTCGGCCGATCTCCCGACCACGTCGGCGCCTTCGTGGCGGCGTTCTCCGCGCACCCGGAGGCGTTCAGCGAGCAGCGCGGCCTGCAGGACAACGTCGCCGCCTTCGCACGCCGGGTGGTGGAGGAGGACCTCTACGTCTCCTACGCGATCATCCCGCCGCAGGTCTCCCGAGCCACGAGCGCGCACGCCTGGGAAGGTGACCTGGTCCAGGTCGGCGTCAAGGAGGAACGCGAGGACGGCATCGTCGTCCGCGGCGCCCAGATGCTGGCCACCGGCGGTGCCGTCGCCGACGAGATCCTGGTCTCCTGCATCAAGCCGCTGCAGGAGGAGGACGCGGTCTTCGCCAACTCCTTCACCGTCCCGGTGGGGGCGCCCGGGCTGAAGCTCTACTGCCGCCGCCCCTACGCCACCGCGACCACCGGCGAGTTCGACTACCCCCTGAGCAGCCGGTACGACGAGACGGACGCCCTGGTCGTCTTCGACGACGTATTCATCCCCTGGAAGGACGTGTTCGTCTACCAGGACGTAGCCGGCCTTCGCCGCCAGTTCTTCGACACCGGCGCCCACGTCCTCGGCAACTTCCAGGCCCAGATTCGATTCGCCACCAAGCTGCGATTTCTCGCCGGCCTGGCCCGCAAGGTCGCCGCCGTCAACGGCGTCGACAGGTTCCCCGGCGTGGTCGAGAAGCTCGGCGAGCTCGCCAGCCTGGTCTCCATCGTCGAGTCCGGCATCGACGCCGCCCAGTTCAACGCCCACACGGACGAGCAGGGCCTGCACCGGCCGGGCGCGGCCGCGCTGTACGGCGTGATGGGCCTGCAGGCCGAGCTCCACCCGCGCGTCATCGCGATCGTGCGCGAGCTGGTCGGCGGCGGCGTACTCCAGGTCCCGTCCTCGGCCGCCGAGCTCCTCGGAGCCGACACAGCGGCCGACATGGAACGCTACGTCTCCAGCCCCGGCGTGGGCGCCGAGGACCGGATCAAGCTGTTCAAGCTCGTCTGGGACGCCGTCGGCTCCGAGTTCGCCGGCCGCCACCAGCAGTACGAGATGTTCTACGCCGGCGCGCCGTTCGTCGCGAAGGGCTACTCGTTCCGCAACTTCGACTACGGCTCCGCCGTGGCAGCGGTGAACGGCTTCCTGTCGTCCTACTCCGTCACTGGGGAGGGGGCTGACCGATGAAGCCCGAGATCGAGTTCACGCCTGTCACCGACGTCGAGTACACCCTCTGCCCCGGTGACAACCCGCTGATCAAGGAGCGGATCCTGGCCACCGACCCGGTCGGCGGCGTCGCAACCCGGATCCTGCGCTACGAGCCGGGCGCCGACTCCACCGACTTGGGCGTCCAACGGCACGAGTTCTGGGAGGAGGTCTACATCATCGAGGGGTCCTTTCACGACCTCACGCTGGACCGGACCTTCGTCGCCGGTGAGTTCGCCTGCCGCCCGCCGGGCATGCCGCACGGTCCATGGCGGACCGAGGAGGGCGTGACCACCTACGAGGTGCGCTACCACGCACGCGCCGAGGCGTGAGCGGGGGATGACGACCATGGCTACTTCCCGAGTCGACCCGATGACCATGCGCCAGACCATGGGTCGCTTCGCGACTGGCGTCGCGGTGATCACAACCGAGCTCGACGGCGTCCCGCACGGCATGACCGTCAACTCGCTCACGTCCGTGTCACTGGAGCCGCCGCTGCTCCTGGTGTGTTTCAACCACGGCGCCCGCAGCGGCGAGGCGGTGACGGCCTCGGGCCGGTTCGTCGTCAACATCCTGGCCAAGCGGCATCAGGCGTTGGCGATGCGGTTCGCCGCCCGCGGCGCGGACCACTTCCACGGCCTGGAGCTGGAGTACGGCGAACACAACGTGCCCGTGGTACCGAATGCCCTGGCGCACCTGGAGTGCGAGGTAGACCGCGTGACCGAGGCCGGCGACCACATCGTCGTGCTGGGAGCGGTGGTCAGCACCTGCACCGCTCCCGGCGAGCCCCTGGCCTTCTACACCGGTCGCTTCGCCGACCTCGGCACACACGAAGCTGAGTCCCAGCACTGGTTCTTCTAACCCCCGCCTGCCTCAGCGCCTGCGAGATCGTCACGTGCCAACCGTGCGGCAAATAGTCCACAAGAAGTCCGGCCGAGACCGACGGCCGTCGGCGATGGCCAACGGTCGTGAGATCGAGTTTCCGCAGGTCAGACCGTATTTTCCGGTGCTAGCCGTCAGCGACCAACGACCACCGAAACCCCGCGTGATCGTTCCGCTTCAACGTTTGATGGCGCGTGCTGGTCAGCGCCGCAGGTCGCGGCTGATCACCAAGCGCTAGCCGAGCGGAGCCTTTTCGCCGTCATGATGTGCCGGCTCGGCGGCTACGGAATCCGTGCGACGCACGGGGGCACCAAGCACGTAGCCGACGATTCCGAGGATCAGGAGCACGCCGAGGGTTCCGATGGTGAACAGCTCGAATGTCGTGCGGCCGACACCCCAGGTGCCGGTGAAGTCGTAATCGGCTCCGAGGACGGGCTCGAGGGTTCCGGGGAACACCGCGACCCAGGACCCGAGAGCGATCCAGAAGAAGCACAGCCATCCCATCAGTGCGAACCCACGATCCGAGACAGGAACCCGGAACGGACGTTCCCGGTCCGGCTCCGAGCGGCGCAGCTTGATCGCTGCGGGGATGACCAGCAGGTACGACAGAAGGAATGTCGTGATCGCGATCGAGAGGACAACGCCGAAGATGTCGCTCGACCTACCGCTGACCTGCATCGCGACCAGCATGAACACCGTGGCTACGGTGCCGGACAGGAAGTTCACCCTGACAGGGGTGCTGAGGCGCCGGTTGAAGACGCCGAAGAACCCGCCGAAGAACGCCCCGTCGGCCGCCGCGATCGCCTGCATGCGATCAGAGATGATCATCCAGGAGGCGCCCTGGGTCATGAGAACGAAGACCAGGCACACCGAGAGGATCTTGAGCAGGGTTCCCGATGCGCTCCCGTAGATGCTGAAGACGGTCGCAGTGGCGTCGAAGAAGCCTCCGATGCCGGTGATCTGTGAGGGGGGCACCACGGCCAGGATCGAGAAGGTCGGCAGCAGGTAACACAGCGCGGCGACGCCGCTGGAGCGAAGGATGCCGAACGGTACGTCGCGGGCTGGGTTCTTCATCTCGCCCGCCGCGCTGTTGCCTGACTCGAAGCCGAGGTAGGCGAACAGCAGGAGAGGCGTCGCCCCGAACAGGCCGGCCCACGTCGGCGCGAAGTCGCCGAGCGTCAGGTGGACGACACCGTTTTGGATCGCGTAAGCGATTGCGCTGCCGACGAAGGCGACCAGCAGGGCGACCTTCACGATCGCTCCGACGGTCGGCAACCACTTGCCGTACCGCAGGCTGACGACCGCGGCGAGCACGGTGAGCCAGATGAAGGCCAGCTTGAAGGTGTAGTCAGCCCAGGACCCGTCGTGGATCTTCGTGAGATTGACGTTCCACCCCTCGGTGGCAAGGAACGCCATCGAGCCACCGACCCACACCGGCTGGGTGACCCACGTGAGCAGTGCGGCGATCGCGCCGGCAGCACGGCCGTAGGCGTTGCGGACCCAGGTGTATGCGCCCCCCTCCTCAGTGAAGGTGGCGCCCGTCTCGGCGAAGATCAGGCCGTACGGGATGAGGAAGAAGAGGGCGAGCACCAGCGTCCAGGTAAACGCCTCGGCGCCATAGGTGGAGACCGAGCCCAGCGTCTCGAGCCCGACGACCGCGGCGATGAGCAGGAAGACCAGGTCGAAGCGACCCAAGGTCTTCAGCAGTTTGGACTCTTGCTCCTGAGCGAGGGCGGTGGGTGTCGCGCTCATGGTGTTTCCCCTTAGGTTCGTTGGTGCTCTCGAATGTCGGGTTCGGTGTAGGCCTTCAGGGCTGTCTCGAGGGGGAGTGCCCGGCTCGGTATCAGGGCGACGTTCGGGCCTCACTCCTTTTCTCCGTCTCGGAGAGTCGAGTGATCTGCGCCGCACTGCGAGACAGTGTCCTCACGTACTTTCTTCAGTACAAGAGTTGTAATGTGCTATTTACATCTGATTTCCCGATGCAGGAGTTCTCGGCAGCGGGCGTAGCAGTCGCGACGCCGGGCCGAGCTCGTCAGCGACCGCACGACGACGGAGGCGCCATGACATCGATCCCGCAGGTCGGGTTCACGTTGGTGCAGTTGCGCTACTTCGCGGCTGCCGCAGAGCTAGGGAGCATGACGGCGGCTGCTCGTGAGCTGAGCGTTTCCCAGTCGGCCATCTCTACGGCCGTCGCCCAGCTGGAGCGCGAGCTCGGCGTCCAGCTGCTCTTGCGCCACCACGCCCGTGGGCTCACTCTCACGGCAGCAGGGGAGGACTTTCGGCGCGAGGTGCGAGTCTTTCTCGAGCACACGGTCGACCTCGCCGAGTCTGCGCGCACCGCGGGAGAGGCGCTGACGGGCGACCTCGCGATCGGCTGCTTCTCGACCCTCGGTCCCTTCGAGCTTCCGCGCCTCATCCGCGCCTGCCAGGCCCGGCACCCCGAGATCACTGTCACGATGCTCGAGGCTGAGCACGCAGCGCTGAAGCAGAGCCTGAGAAATGGGCGCTGCGAGTTGGCGCTGATGTACGGGTACGACCTCGACGACGATATCGAGTCGGTCGTGGTCGGATCTGCGGTCCCTTACGTTCTCGTCGCCAAGGACCACCGGCTTGCGCGCCGCAAGCGGGTGTCTTTCGCTGACCTCGCTGAGGAGCCGATGGTCTTGCTCGACCTGCCGCACAGTGGCTCCTACCTTCAGGGACTTGTGGAGGCGACCGGCGTGCATCCCAGGATCAGGCACCGGACCGCAGGCTTCGAGACCGTGCGTGCGATGGTCGCCAGTGGGCTGGGGTGGTCGGTGCTCAACCAGCGTCCCGCCACGCCTGTCACCTATGACGGGCGCGAGGTTGTCACCCTGGAGATCAGCGACGAGGTCGAGCCCTTGACGGTGGTCCTCGCATGCATGAAAGGCGTGAGACTCACGCGTCGCGCGCGCGCTTTCATCCGCACCTCCGGGAAACCGGCGCCGTCAGCGCGCCAGGAGCAGGACGCCGATAGCATCGAATAAACAGATGCTATGCGTCGATAACATCTGCTAGACAGGGGCTTGCCGACCCCGGACGATGAAACAGCGCGATGCATGCGTACGGCGATAGGGACGGACCCTCCTCGCCGCGGAGCGGAGGTAGGCATGTCGACGGAGACCACCGAGGTCATCGTGGTGGGGGCCGGCCAAGCCGGGGTAGCGATGAGCGAGCACCTGAGTGAGTGCGGCATTCCTCACCTGGTCTTCGAACGGCGCCGCATCGCGGAGAGGTGGCGTTCCGAGCGCTGGGACTCTCTTGTCGCGAACGGGCCGGCGTGGCACGACCGGTTCCCCGGCTTGGAGTTCTTCGAGGTCGATCCGGACGCCTTTGCGGCCAAGGACCAGGTCGCCGACTACTTCGAGGCGTATGCGGCCAAGATCGCTGCTCCGATTCGCTGCGGTGTCGAGGTCACCTCCGTGCGCCGCAACCAGGGCAAACCGGGCTTCACCGTCGAGACCTCGGATGGCACGTTCGAAGCCCGCTACGTGGTCGCAGCGACCGGCCCCTTCCAGCGGCCGGTGATCCCAGCCATCATCCCGGCTGACGCGGACGTGCACCAGCTCCACTCCAGCGGCTACCGCAATCCCGATCAGCTGCCCGACGGCGCGGTACTTGTCGTCGGAGCGGGCTCGTCCGGCGTGCAGATCGCTGATGAGCTGCGACGCTCCGGCCGGGAGGTCTATCTCTCCGTCGGACCCCACGAGCGTCCGCCGCGCAGTTATCGTGGCCGCGATTTCTGCTGGTGGCTCGGCGTTCTGGGGCTCTGGGACGTGGAGACGCCGCCGGCGGGTGCTGCTCACGTCACGATCGCGGTCAGCGGCGCCCACGGGGGCACGACCGTCGACTTCCGCGAGTTGGCGGCGAGCGGCATCGAGCTCGCCGGGCTCACTGCATCGTACGAGGGTGGGGTGCTGCGCTTTGCTGAGGACCTCGCGGCGAACATCGCCGCCGGCGACGCCAGCTACGTGGCGCTGCTCGATGCCGCCGACGACTACATCGAGCGCAACGGTCTCGATCTCCCTGAGGAACCCGAGGCCCGCGACCTCGGCGACGATCCAGAGCGTGCGTCCAGCCCGCTGACCGAGCTGGATCTAGCAGGGGCCGGCGTCACCTCGGTGGTGTGGGCGACCGGCTTCGCCACCGACTACGGCTGGCTGGAGGTCGATGCGTTCGACGAGTCCGGCAGGCCTCAGCACCGGCGCGGCGTCTCTTCGGAGCCTGGCGTGTACTTCCTCGGCCTACCGTGGCTGTCCCGGCGGGGGTCGAGCTTCATCTGGGGTGTGTGGCACGACGCCAAGCACATCGCCGATCACATCAAGACGCAGCATGGCTATCTCGCCTACGACACCTCCCGCACCCACTCACCGGATCGAGGAGACGAGCGATGAAGACCTTCGCTGACTGGCGCAAGCTTGCTGCCGACCTCCAGCCCCGCGGCGAGCTGTGGATCGACGGCACCTTCGTGGCCAGTGCCTCCGGCGCGCGCACCGCGACCGTGAACCCTGCCACTGGCGTGACTCTGGCACAGGTGGCCGAAGCCGGTGTCGAGGATGTCGATCGAGCGGTCGCATCGGCACGCCGGGCGTTCGAGGACGGTCGATGGTCGCGGCTGGCCCCGGCTGCGCGTAAAGCGGTTCTCCTACAGCTCGCCGACCTGATCCGCGCCCACTCCGACGAGCTCGCGCTGCTCGACTCCCTCGATGCCGGGAAGCGGATCGTCGACACCTCGACGGTGGATGCGCCCGGCACCGCTGCGATCGTGCAGTGGTATGCCGAGGCGATCGACAAGGTTTACGGCGAGGTAGCACCGACCGCGCCCGGCCAGTTGGCGATCGTCACCCGTGAGCCGGTCGGGGTGGTCGCTGCGGTGGTGCCGTGGAACTACCCGCTCGAGACCGCGATGTGGAAGCTCGCCCCTGCGCTCGCGTCAGGCAACTCGGTGGTGCTCAAGCCGTCCGAGGAGTCGCCGCTCTCCGTGCTGCGCCTGGCCGAGCTCGCCAGTGAGGCGGGCCTGCCGGATGGCGTCCTCAACGTGGTTCCCGGCGCGGGCGGGGTCGCCGGACAGGCGCTGGGTCTGCACGCCGATGTCGACGCCCTCGCCTTCACCGGCTCCACGAGCGTCGGCAAGCTGTTCCTGCAGTACAGCGGTCGTTCCAACATGAAGTCGGTCTGGCTCGAGTGCGGCGGCAAGAGCGCCAACCTGGTCCTGTCCAGCGTCGCAGACCTCGACGCCGTCGCCGACGGCGTCTGCGCCGGCATCTTCTACAACCAAGGCCAGGTCTGCTCGGCCAACTCCCGGCTCGTGGTGGAGCGCTCGATCAAGGACCGGCTGCTGGAGAAGGTCCTGGAGCGCGCCTCCCGGATCACGCCAGGTGACCCGCTCGACCCGGACACCACGATGGGCCCGCTGGTGAGCGACGCTCATGCCTCCCGGGTGCGGCACTACATCGAGCTCGCCGGCAGCGAGGGCCGCATCGTCCTCGGTGGCACGACGGTCGAGGGTGCACCGACCGCTGCGTACGTCCCCCCGACCATCGTCGACGGCATCGACGCGCAGGCGCGGATCGCCCGTGAGGAGGTCTTCGGTCCGGTGCTCGCGATCATCGAGGTGGACTCTGAAGAGGAGGCGGTCGCGGTGGCGAACGATTCGATCTACGGGCTGGCCGCCTCGGTATGGACCGACGATCTGCGCCAGGCGCACCGAGTGGTCGCCGCGCTGCGCGCCGGCACCGTCTCGGTCAACACCGTGGACGCGCTCGACGTCTCCACGCCGTTCGGCGGGTTCAAGCAGTCCGGCTTCGGTCGGGACCTCTCACTCCATGCGCTGCTGAACTACACCGCGCTGAAGACCACCTGGTTCAACAACGCCTGACGAGCCGACCCCGCCCGGCTGCTACGTCTCCTACCGTCCTCCGCTCCACCGCGGGCACGACAGAAAGCAGATGAGATGACCTCGTCGCACATCCCGGCACCCATCGTCGCCGGTGGACACACCCGGATCCGACCGTTCAACACGAGCGTCACGTATCCCGAGCAGAACCTCGACAACGACCTGTGCCAGGCGGTCGTCGCCGGCAACACGGTCTACGTGCGCGGTCAGATCGGGCAGGACCTCGGCACCAGCGAGTCGGTGGGCATCGGCGACGTCGAGGTCCAGACCGAGCAGGCGATGGCCAACATCAAGATGCTCCTCGAGGAGTCCGGTGCCCGGATGGGGCACCTGGTCAAGCTGACGGTCTACATCGTCGACCCGCGCTACCGCGAGACCGTCTACCGCACCATCGGGCGCTGGACCAAGGGCGTCCACCCGATCTCGACGGGTCTGGTCGTCTCCGCCCTGGCCCGGCCCGAGTGGCTTGTCGAGGTCGACGCCATCGCCGTGATCCCCGAGGGGGACGCGTGACCCTCTCCGTGTTGGGCGCAGACGGCAACGGTGCCGTCGGCATCGCAGTCACCTCGTCCAGTCCCGCAGTCGCGGCCCGGTGCGTCCACCTGCGGGCGGGAGTGGGCGGCGCCGCCTCCCAGAACGTCACTGACCCGCGGCTCGGCACCGAGTTGCTGGACACGCTCGCGACAGGAATCGGCGCCCGCAATGCTCTGGCTCGTGTCGTTGACGGGCGCGACCTCATCGAGCACCGCCAGCTGACCGTCCTCGACCTGACCGGGGCCGGCGCAGCGTTCTCGGGCGCGCAGGCACTCGGCGTGTACCGCCACCGCGTCGGCTCCGGCGTGGTGGCGGCGGGCAACATGCTCGCTGGCCCTGAGGTCATCGACGCGGTCGTCGAGGCATTCGAGCAGTCGGCGGGTGAGCTCGAGGAGCGCCTGCTCGGGGCGCTCGAGGCAGGGCTCGATGCGGGCGGGGAGGCCGGTCCGATCCATTCGGCCGGCCTGTCGGTGGTCCGCCAGGTCGCGTGGCGCGAGACCGACCTGCGTGTCGACTGGAGCGACGCGCCGATCAGCGAGCTGCGCGACCTGCTCGCGGTCTGGCTGCCTCAGCGCGACGACTACGTCACCCGCGGCCTCGACCCGACCGCTGCGCCGTCCTACGGCGTGCCCGGGGACGAGTGAGCCGATGAGCGTCAAGGACCGGGCCGCCCAGGCGATCGCCGCGGATGCGGATCGGCTGATCGCCCTCTCGGAGCTGCTGCACGCCCACCCTGAGACCGCTTGGGAGGAGCACCGCTCGGCGCGCTGGGTCGCGGAGAGCCTGGACGAGGCCGGCTTCACCGTCACCCCGGGCTATCTCGGCTTGGAGACGGCGTTCCTAGCGACGTACGGATCCGGTCCGTTCCGGCTCGGCCTGTGCGCGGAGTACGACGCGTTGCCCGGGCTGGGCCACGCCTGCGGGCACAACCTCATCTCGGCGATCGCGGTCGGCGCGGCGCGTGCACTGGCGCCCCTCGCTGACGCGGTCGGCCTGACCATCGAGGTCTATGGCACCCCCGCGGAGGAGGGTGGCGGCGGGAAGATCGAGTTGCTCGAGCGCGGGGCCTTCGCCGGCCTGGACCTGGCGATGATGGCGCACCCCGCCCCGGTCGACGTCGCCGAGGCCGAGCCGTTCGCCGTCTCACACTCGCACATCACCTACCAGGGCAAGGCCGCCCATGCCGCGGCCTATCCCGAGCAAGGCATCAATGCCGCCGACGCGTTCACCATTGCCCAGGTCGCCATCGGCCTGCTGCGCCAGCAGCTCCCCCCGACGGTGCGCGTGCATGGCGTCATGACCAACGGTGGCGAGGCGCCGAACGCGATCCCGGCGCGGACCGAGGGCCGCTGGTACGTGCGCGCCGAGTCCCTGGCTCAGCTCGCCGAGACCGAGGAGAAGGTCTGGCGCTGCTTCCAGGCCGGGTCGATCGCGACCGGAGCCGGCCTGGAGGTCGCACCCGAGAGCAAGCCGTACGCCGAGTTCCGCACCTTCGAGCCCGCGCTGCGGGCCTACATCCACAACGCCGAGGACCTCGGACGCACCTTCGACCCCGGCACGCCGGCGCGCCGGATGAACCGTGCCTCGACCGACATGGGCAACGTCTCGCAGGTCGTGCCGGCGATCCACCCGTACATCGGCATCGGCTCCCTCCCAGCGCTCAACCACCAGCCTGAGTTCGCCGCCCAGTGCGTGGGTGGCGATGCGGAGAGGGCGCTGCTGGATGCCGCGACGGCGCTGGCCTGGACGGCACTCGACATCGCCTGTCTAGCTACCGATCATTTGCGCTCTGTGGCAAAGATTGCGGTGCCGAGCCCTTGGGGGGCTAGTTGACGGTGTCGCCGTCGGTCGCCTCCACGTCGGCGCCCGTCGTCGCTCGGGCGAAGCTGGCCAATTGCCCCGCTGCGCGGGGCAAGTCGACAGACGAGTTGTGAGCCAGCAGATGCATGCCCAGCGCGTCCTCCAGCGCCACGAAGTTCCGAGCGATCATGCCGACGGGCTCCGTGACGACGAAGTCGCCCGACACGCGACCCGCCTCCAAGACGGCGGTGTAGAGGGACACTTCGCGGTCGAAGAGCAACGTCATCAAAGTGGCGTGCATCGGACTGCGTCCGGCGTTGACGGAAATCTCGTTCAGGGCCTGGCTGAGCAGGCGATCCTCTCCGCGCGGCAGGCCCGAGTGGATCAAGCGCGCGAGTTTCTCCCGGGGGCTGGCGTCATCGAGAAGCACCTGCTGACGCGCCGAGTAGTAGCGCTCGCTGGCCGCCTGGTGGGCCGCCTCGACCAGCGACTCCAAGTCCGGGTAGTAATAGGCCACTAATCGCGGCGAGATGGCGGCTGCCTCGGCGATGCTGCGCAGCGATACGCCCGCCAGGCCGCGCTCCGCGATCGTCTCGAGGGTCGCCTGGATCAGTTGCTCGCGTCGTGCGGCCTGGTCCTTCTTGC
>Ga0308170_10002665_pt1 | contig 15151 bp, 7 predicted proteins | sample PhyBR2_2_FD_202136 | JGI IMG/M metagenome (GOLD analysis project Ga0308170, IMG submission 202136) | Phyllosphere microbial communities from UC Gill Tract Community Farm, Albany, California, United States - DLSLSB.R2 | ecosystem: Host-associated > Plants > Phyllosphere > Unclassified | place... | reverse complement strand
GCGCGTAGCGCTGGGCATTGTGGACGTAGTGCGCGGCGCTGGCTTCGAGCATGCGCTTCTGGGCTTCGGTCAGTTCGCGCACCACCTTGCCCGGTGACCCCATGACCAGCGATCCATCGGGAATTTCTTTGCCTTCGGCGATCAGCGAGTTGGCGCCGATGATGCAGTGCTTGCCGATCCTGGCGCCGTTGAGGATGACCGCGTTGATCCCGATCAGGCTGAAGTCGTCCACGGTGCACCCATGCAGCATGGCATTGTGGCCAATGGTGACGCCGCGACCGATGGTCAGCGGCACGCCGGCGTCGGTGTGCATCACGGTGCCGTCCTGGACGTTGCTGTGCTCGCCGATGTCGATCAGTTCGTTGTCGCCGCGCAGCACGGCGCCGAACCACACGCTGGCGCCGGCCTGCAGCCGCACCTTGCCGATCAGGGTGGCATTGGGTGCGGTCCAGCTGTCGGGATGGGTTTCGACGCGAGAGTCGCCCAGACGGTATTTCATGTGATGTCCTCGACGCAGCAGCGGTCGGCACGGCACCTGGCCGAACGACGCTCAGATGGCGGTGTAGTGCTCGGGAGGCCGGTGCAGGCTGATCCGGGCGTCATACATCAGGTTGACCAGCTCGACGATCATGATCGCCGACAATCCCCAGATCTTGTATTCGCCGAAGCGGTAGCTGGGCACATACCAGCTGCGCCCCTGGTAATCGATGCGGTGGGTATGTTCGCGCGGATCCTGGCGGAAGAACTCCAGCGGCACGGAGAACACGGCAGCGATTTCGGCATCGTTTGGCTGGTATTCGACGTAGTCGGGAATGATCCCGACAAAAGGCGTGACCTTGAGCCCGTGCTTGGAGACCAGCGGGCTGAGCGGACCGATCACTTCCACCAGCCCCGGCGGCAGACCGATTTCCTCTTCGGCCTCACGCAGGGCGGTGAACACCAGGTCCGGGTCCTGCGGGTCGCGCCGGCCGCCGGGAAAGGCCACCTCGCCGCCGTGGGTGGAGAGCCCCGAGGCACGCAGCGTCAGGACCAGTTCGGGCTCGTCGCTGCGAGTGATGGGCAGCAGCACCGCCGCTTCGGGAAAACGGCTGTCGGTTTCCAGCGTGCGTGGGGTGTGGTTGCTCACTCGGCGCAGTAGCTCGTCCAGCATGGCGTTTCTCGATCCGTGGCCTGCTGGCATGATGCACCAAAAGCCGCTGGCAGCCCAAGCCCGATTTGCCATGCCGCGGGCTTGCGGCCCTTGGACAGTACGGCCAAGATAGCGGCAGCCATCAAGGATCTCAGCATGAATTTCTGCAGCCATTGCGGCAACCCGGTGACCCTGCGCATTCCTACCGGCGACACACGTCCCCGATTCGTCTGCGGACATTGCCACCTCGTTCATTACCAGAATCCCAAGGTGGTGGCAGGCTGCATTGCCGTATGGCAGGGGCAGGTGTTGTTGTGCCGGCGGGCCATCGAACCGCGCCGCGGCTTCTGGACCCTGCCGGCAGGCTTCATGGAAAACGGCGAAACCCTGCAACAGGCCGCCAGCCGCGAAACCATGGAAGAAGCCTGCGCCCAGGTGACCGACCTTGCGCTGTACACCGTTTTCGATCTGCCGCACATCAGCCAGGTGCAGGTGTTCTACCGCGCCGAAATGTCCGAGCCTGTGTTTGCCGTGGGTGAGGAAAGCCTGGAAGTGGGATTGTTCGCGCAAAATCAGATCCCTTGGGCGGAGCTCGCTTTCCCCACCGTCGGGCGTACCTTAGAATACTTTTTCGCCGACCGGCTGGAGCACAACTATCCGGTCCGCAACGAGTGCCTGGGGCCCCTGCTCGCGCGGCCGCCTCAGACCTGACCCGACGCACCGGCCCCTACGGTGCGTGTTCATTGCAGGAATACCCCATCGATGCGCTGCCTGATCGCCCTGTTCTGCCTGTGCTTGACCGTAAGCGCCCAGGCGGCCTTCACCGTTACCGTGGAACGCAAGCCGGTTGACCAGATCGGCGTTGCGGCGAAACCGGGCAAGCGCCTGGGCGTGGACCCGATCGACAAGGTGCTGGCGCTCAAGACCAGCCGCCAGTTGCAGTTGATCAGCGGCGGCGAGCCGCTCAAGAGCTACCGCATCTCTCTGGGCAAGCAGCCCAACGGAGCCAAGGAGCGCGAGGGCGACAAGCGCACCCCCGAGGGTTTCTACTGGCTCGACTGGCGCAAGGTCAGTGACCGCTTCAACCTGGCCATGCACGTTTCCTACCCCAACATCAGCGACGCGGCCCGGGCCCGCCGCGAGGGCGTCGCACCGGGCAGCATGATCATGATCCACGGCACCCCGATCGACGCGGAGTATCCGGAATGGTACTTCGCCACGCTGGACTGGACCGATGGCTGCATCGCCATGAAAAACGACGACATGCGTGAAGTGTGGAGCCTGGTCAAGGACGGCACGATGATCGAGATCCGGCCTTGAGCCGAACGCCCTCTGCACTGACGCGATCGTAGCGGTCCTTCAGACACCATAGGAACCATCCTACGACTGGTTCCTTTTTCTAATCCTCGCTTTCCTACTGTCTGTCAGATTCTTCCTACCAATACCCCCTCTCCCCTACCCGTTCCCAGGGAAGTCCTCCCTCTTAGAGTGGCCCTCTACTGATTGGTCGACGACTGGGGCTGGGCTGCAATGACGATTTTCCGCAAAGACTGCCTGTTATCCATGTTGCTGTTGGGACCTGCCCTGGCGCTGGCCGAAACAGACGTGCCACGACTGAACGAGCAGATCCTGCGTCAGTTCGACAGCCAGCGTCTGGAGCGTGAGGCCAACGAACGGGCGCAGCGGCTGGAAACCCTCAATAAAGATGCAGAGGTGCAGGCGCCTGCCGCCGCGCAGCGGGTCGAGCACGACGCCGAGTGCTGGCCGGTTTCCGCCGTGCACGTGCAGGACAACCAACTGCTGGATACCGCTGCACTGCAGGCCGTGCTGCAGCCTTGGGTTTCGCCTTGCATCGGCGTCAACGACATCAACCAGATGCTGCTCGCGCTGACCAGTGCCTATGTGAAGGCCGGCTACATCGCCGCCAGACCCTATGTCCTTCGATTGCCCCAGGCAGATGGAGAGCTGGTCATTGCCATGCTCGAAGGCTTCATCGAGTCGATCGAAATCGCCGATGGCAGTACCGATCTGGCGCTGGGCAGTGCATTCCCCGGAATGATCGGTCGCCCGCTCAAGCTCACCGATGTGGAAAGTGGTCTGGACCAGCTCAACCGATTGCGCTCGGTCGACCTGACCCTGGACATCGCACCCGGCGAGCAGGTAGGCGGCACGCGGATCATTCTGCGTCCACAGGGCGCAAGCAAATCCTGGGCGCTGGGCACCGGCCTGAACAACCGAGGCAGCGACGGCTCCGGGCGTCACCAGGCGCAATTGAGCCTGAGCCTGGACAACCCGTTGCACCTCAACGATTCGCTGGCGGCCAGCTATGCCCACAGCCTGGACGGTGGTCCGGGATTCAGTCGCCAAGGCGGGATGTTCTACGAAATCCCCTATGGGCGTTGGACCCTGAGCGCTTCGGCGAGTCGTTTCGAGTCCCGCGCACCGCTGCCCAATCGCCATAACGTGGCGCAAAGCCTGGACAGCTACGGGCTCAAGCTGGACCGAAGCCTGTGGCGCAACCAGACGACGCTGCTCAACGCCGACCTGCGCCTGGACCAGACCCGAGCCGACCTGCTGTTCGACGGCACTACCGTGCGCAACGGTCGCACCACGCTCAGCGTCGCCAGCGTAGGGCTGAACGTGACGCACCTGGGTGATTCGGTGTGGAGCGGCTATCTGGGCTATTCCCGAGGACAGGGTTGGCTGGGAGGTGATCGCACGCCCCTGCGCCATGACGCTCCCCAAGCGCATTTCGAAAAGTACCGGGGCACGGTTACCCGCCGTTCGCTGTTCGACGTTCTCGAACGACGCTGGGCCTGGAACACCGAGCTCGATCTTCAGTACAGCCCGGATCCGCTGCCCAGCCTGGAACAGCTGCGCCTGGCCGGCAGCAGCAACGTGCGCGGTTACCGTCTGGACAGCCAGCCGGTATCCAAGGGCGCCACGCTGCGCAACACCCTGAGCACCTCCCACCTGCTGGCTCCCGGCCTGTATCTGACGCCCCGTGCCGGGCTGGACCTGGGTTGGGGCCAGCACACCTACAACGAGGTCCAGACCCAGCACGCCGTCGGCTTGAGTACCGGCGCGGCCCTGAGTTGGGGCGATGGACAGCTGACGCTGGATTATCAACGCGGTTTGCATCGACGTACCAGCACTTCACCGGAGCCAGGTTTCTGGACGATCGGGCTCTCGCAAGTCTTCTGACACCTGAGCCCTGAAACCCAAGTTCTGCCATACAAGCTCTGACAACAGGTAAACACCCCATGAAAAAACCATCACGTTTTGTTCAGCGCGACACCCTGCGCCTGGCGATTGCCAGTATCGTCCTGGCCCCCTACATGGCCAACGCCGCCCTTCTCCAGTCAGACCTCGATTCGGGCGCTGCGCCGGTCATCATCAACAGCCCGGACCGTGCGCCTGTCATCGACATCGTCGCACCCAATGCCGCAGGCCTCTCGCACAACCGCTACGTGCACTACAACGTCGGCCAACCGGGCGTGGTGCTGAACAACAGCTTGCAGTCCGGCCGGGCACATGTGGCTGGGCAGTTCCAGGATGTCCAGGCCAACGCGCAGTTCAGGGGCCGGGCCGCCAGCACGATCCTCAACGAGGTGACCAGCCGTTACCGCTCCGAGATCAAGGGCGAGCAGCTCATCTTCGGCCAGGCGGCCGACTACGTATTGGCCAACCCCAATGGTATTTCCCTCAACGGTGCGCAGGTGAACCTGGGCCTGGACCGTCAGGCGACCTTCCTGGTGGGTCGGCCGCAGGTCGAGAACGGCCGTATCGCCGGGTTCGACACGGGCGGTACGGTCGACCCACGCGCGGCACTGCGAGTGAACGGTGCAGGTGTCACGGTGAACGGCGGTTCGCTGGCTCTGATCGCGCCGAGGATCGACCAGCAAGGTCGGATCAGCGCACAGCAGAATCTCGACATTCTCTTGGGCAGCCACCGGGTCGATGCCGATAGCCTGGCAATCAGCAACATCCAGCAGAACAGCTTCAAGACCGACGCGCAGCTGGTCGGGGCCATGCATGCCAACCGGATCAATATCCTGAGCACACGCGAAGGTGCTGGTATCAACATGGGCGTCAGCCGAGTCGAGGCGCGGCAAGGCATCGATGTAGCGTCGCGCGGCAATCTGCACATCACCAGCACCGCTCAGCGCGACGGCCTGCCCACTCAGGGCCTGTTGAACGCCGGCGATGGCGACCTTCGCCTCAGCTCGGCGGGGGATCTGAACATCACGTCGGTAAACGCCCGCGGCGCATCGATCACCGCCGATGCCGGGGCGAACCTGACGCTGGACACCTTGACCCGCACTACCGAATCCAGTGTCAGAACAGGTGTGGATAACAGCTGGTATTTCGTGCCTGCGGGCGCGACCACCACCACGGTCTACAAGAAGCAGGACCAACACCTGACCAACAGCCTGGACGCAACGCGCAATGTGACCCTGACGACAGGCAACAACGCCAAGCTCGCCGCCACCCACATCAACAGCGGCGGTGACATTGCCGTACGCGCAGGCAACGCGCTGGACGTGATTGCCAATGTCGATGAAACGCTGGACCGCGTGACCGTCAGCAATAAACGCCAAGGTGCGCAACGCCAGGACAGCACCGCTGTGCAGAAGACGCAGACCGCGGCGTCCAGCCGCCTGGAAGGTCAGTCGCTCAGACTGGCGGGGCGTACCGTCAAGGTCTCCGGCAGCGACTTGACCAGCCGCGGCGATATCGACCTGGCTGGCACCGACACGGTGGAGATCGGTACCGTCAAGTTGAGCGGCAACGTGGTGCAGGACAGTCGCGAAGGTCATGTGATCGTGCGGCGCACGCGCACTGAACTGCACGACCGCGAGCAGACGACCGACTACCGTGGCAGCCAGCTCAAGGCGAACGCCGGCAAGGTCGAGGTCAAAGCCGATCGCGTCGAGCTGGTCGCCGCGCAGGTCCAGGCCAAGGACATCAGCCTGCAAAGCCGTTCCGAAAACCTCACGGTAAAAGGCGCACAGGCGTACAAGCACCTGGAAAACGCCCGCCTGGACTCTGCGTTGTTCAGCTCGTCCGACCGCAGCTATGACCGCACTCAACACACCTACCAGGGCAGCTCGCTCGACGCCAGTGGCGAAGTGGTTCTGGAGAGCCGGAAAGATACCCGGATCACAGGGTCGAACATTTCGGCCGGGGGCGACCTGAAGATCAAGAGTCACGGTCAGTTGACCGTCGATGCCGGTGAGCAGAGCAGCGAGTCCACACTCAAAGGCAAGGACTGGAACCTGACGGTCTTCGTCGAGGCTGCCGGACCCGGCTCGGGACAGCCGGTGGACGGGGCGCAAGGCGCGTCGGGACAGTGGAACGCAGGCGCCGGGTCGCGCGAGCAGTGGACCCTGGACACGGCGAAACTGAGCACCCATAAAGGCAGCAGCCTGAAGGGCAAAAACGTCACGCTCGAGGCGGGCAAGACCTTGGCCATCGTTGGCTCGTCGGTCGAGGCCGAGCAGGACGCCATGCTCACGGCCGAGGACATTCGCATCCTGGCGACGCAGGCGCTGCGCAGCTTCCGCAACCAGGCGACTGGAAGGACCGTGGGCTACGAGATCACCGCAGGCCTCGATCGCATCGGCTCGGGGTCCGCTTTCGCGCTGCAGACCGATACCGATGGGCGCAGCGAGCGCGTGCACACACGCAGCACCATCAAGGCAGGCAAAGACGCCTACCTGACGGCAAAAAACCTGACAACACAAGCGGCGCATGTGGAAGCCGGCCAGCTGTTGCGGGTGCGCGCCGACAATGTTCGCAACCAGGCGGTTACCGACATCACCAAGACGGCCCTGGATTACAACAAGATCAAGCTCAGTGCAGGCAGTTCGCTGGACTACGGTGCCATCGCTCGCCAGGTGCAAAAGCTGTGGACCGGCGTCGATCAGACCAGCCTGTATTCCAACGGCCTGGAAGAGGGCCTGCTGCCATGGAGCGTGGGCATCAATCTCAAGGCGGACTACCTGGATCGCAGCACCCAATCGATGACCGATATTGCCCGCGTCTCGGCGTTCAAGGGTGGTGATATCGATATCGCGGTCACCGGCAAGCTGCATGACGTCGGAACCCAGTACGAGAGCACGGTCGGAGCGATCGCCCTGAGCGCTGGCAGCCATACCCTGGACGCAGCCCGTAACAGCGTTCGCACCACCATTGATGCGCTGGGGGTGGACGCCATCGCGCGCCTGGAAACCTCGACCATTGCCGACTGGGCCTTGGGCGCCGGCGCTCGTGGCTACAGCAGTGCGCAGTACAAGACGGTGGAAACCGCCGTGGTCGGCAGCCTGGTCGGCAAAAAGGGCATCGCCATTCAGCTGGGCACCGATGGCTTGTATGAGGGCACACTGATGAGCAGCGAGAACGGGCCGATTCGGATCGACAGCGGTGGCAACCTGCAACTGCGCCAGGCCAGAAACAGTATCGTCAAGCACGACGACGGTACTCGCGGGCGCGGCGCTGCCCAGCTCAGCGGCATCGTCGCACCCGTGCCGGTGGTAACGGGCGGAGCCATCGCCGGTAGTGGGCAATACACCGAACTGGACAGCACCCAGATCATCGGTGTCGGCGGCAGAATCGACACCTCGGGTGCGGTGACGCTCAGCGCCAAGGGCAACATAATCATGCAGGGTACCGATATTGGTTCGCAGCAAGCCCCTGTCGAGAGTCTGTCGGTCAATGCCGGGGAAAGTGTGGTGGTGCTTGCCAGCGTCGACAGCGCCAGCGCCAAGGGTAATGTCTATGGCGGCAGCGGCTCGCTCAAGGTCAGCGCGCAGACGCCTACAGGCGGTTTGCCGCTGGCTGGCGGCGCAGGGTTCGAGATCGGCCAGACCGACGAAAAATCGACCGTGCAACGCGGTGCGCAGTGGCATGTACGTGACGACCTGACCGTGACGGCAGGCAGCGACCACGTCGCGGCGATACTGCTGGAGGGCTTGCAGGCCAACGCCAGCCGTATCGCGCTGGACGCCAGCAACGGGGGTATTCATATCAACGCAGCACAGTCGCTCAGCAAGCGCGACAACAAGCTGATTTCCGCCAGTTTCAACCTGGGGGGGCAAACAGGGAGTAACAAGCAGACCTACTCGCTCAACGAGTTCGCTGCCGACTTCAAGCTCGACTACGACAAGCTGCAGAGCAGTACCTACGCCAACGCCCGGTTGACCGCGGACACGGTCGACTTCAACACCCCAGGTGAACTGCGGCTGGCCGGCGCGCAGGTGCACGCCGATCAGATCAACGGCTCGGTAGGCAGCCTGCAGGCGATCAGCGTGAAGGACGATGTCGACGCCATCACCGTCAAGGCCGAGGCCGCAATCGGCAAGGGCGGAGATCCATGGGGGGCCATCGGTGGACTGGCGAGCCTGGCGGGCGAATGGGGCAACAAGACCAAACAACGCCTGGAGCAGCTGAACGCGACCTATTCGTTCCCCGTCTCGGCCAAACTGGACTTCGAACTGCGCCGCGAGCTGCGGGACACCGTGGCCCAGAGCACGGTACTCAACGGCCGAGACAGCCTAGGCCTGAACGTGGCCAAGGAAACGCTGTTGCAGGGTGCGCAGCTGCAGACGACGGGCAATCAGGTGACGCCAAGCAACGACCGTCTGCAGACCAGTGACCTGGATTCGCGCGACCGACTGGTGACCGTGTCGCTGCTGGCGCGGACCCCGTCGCTGAGCGCGATCAAGAACCTGTACAGCGATCTGCAGAAGGACAAGCCCGAAGAGGTGCAGATCGACACCGGGCTGTTCCGCGCAGGCGGCCATAACCGGACCCAGCACCTGACAGGGGGAGTGGAAAAACTTTCGCTCTGAGGCTTCGTCACGGCCCTGTCTGAACGGGGCCGCACCTCTCATCCCGGCCTGACAATTCTTTGGGCCGCATCCTACGGGGCACTGCGCGCAGTGCCCCTGTCGCTCGAAGTACACCCTTCCTAAGGTAATCCCCTGTGCATCGGCCACCGCTCGATGCACAGACCAATCCAGGACCTAAGGAAAGACCTCGATGACTCACAACACGAAACACCCGCGCCACCTGACGCCACGCTCGCTGCCGCTGGCCATCGCCGCAGCCTTGCTGGTGCCCTGCTCGTACGCCTGGGCCGATGGCCTGAAACCCTTGGATGGACACGCTGGAGCGCCGACCATCCACACCGATCGGACCGTTCCGGTGATCGACATCGTCGCACCCAACCAAACGGGGCTCTCGCACAACTTCTACAGCGAGTACAACGTCGGTACCGAGGGTGTAGTGCTCAACAACAGCGTGGTCGCCGGACACAGCGAACTGGCCGGTGCGTTGCAGGCCAACCCACAGTTGGGTGGGACGGCGGCCAGCACCATTCTCAACGAGGTGGTCGGCCACAGTCGCTCCAACATCAATGGCCCGCAAGCGATCTTCGGCGCGGCGGCGGACTATGTGCTGGCCAACCCGAACGGCATCACCCTCAACGGCGCCAGCCTGGCCAATGTGCCGCGTGCCACCTTCGTGGTCGGTTCGCCCACGCTGCAGGATGGCCAGCTGCACCAGCTCGACACCCAAGCGGCCAAGGGCGCACTGCGGGTGGACAAGAACGGCGTGAGCAACCTGGAAGGCAGTCTTGCGCTGATAGCGCCAAGCATCACCAGTAACGGATCGATCCGTGCAGGCGGCGACGTCGACCTGGTGCTCGGCAGCAACCTCATCGATTACGCCAAGAGCGAAGTCGTCAGCAGCACGCGCATGCCCAAGCGCATCGATGCCAACCTGCTCGGCGCCATGGACAGCGACGGGCGCATCCGTATCGTCAGCACCCACGAGGGTGCCGGGATCAAGATGCCGGGCATCCGGATGACAGCGAATAAAGGCATCGACCTTTCAGCCGCAGGCGACATCAATCTGCAAGGCCGCGCCACCACCGACAAACCCGCCCCACAGGCACGGCTTAACGCAGGCAGCGGTGAGCTGAACATCAACGCCACGCAACAGCTCAACCTGGCCGACGCGCAACTGCGCACTCAAGGCGGGATGGCCCTGACCGCGCACACGCTGCGCAGCCAGGGCGTGGATGCGGTTGCCGACGGCACCTTGCGTATCCGCGCCAGCACGGCAAGAAACACCGCAGACCAGGCAATGGTCAGCCGGTATCAGGGCGGCGAGGTGGATGTCTCGGTCGATGGCAACATCAACGACGTCGGAACGTCCTATCTCAGCACCACGGGTGTGACCCGCATCAGGGCGCAGAACCACGACCTCAAGGCCGCCGCAGAAAAACTCGGCGAAGGTACGAGCCAGGCGAAGGTGGGGACGATTGCAGGTGTGGCCGGCATCGACATCCAGCTCAAAGGTAATGGCCAGTACGAAGGCACGGCGTTCAGCAGCGCGAAGGGTCCTGTCACCGTGAACGCCGGCGGCGCACTGTCGCTGAACCAGGCCAGCCATCACAAGCAGTCCGTGGATGGTCAGCGTACCGTCAACGAACGTCAGGCGGTCGTGGCGCGCCTGGACACACCGGGCATGGTCAGCCTGTCTTCCGGACGTGACGTCGTGCTGACAGGCGTACAGATCGGTTCTCAGGAGCAGAAGGTCGATACGCTGAACATTTCCACAGGCGGCAAGTTGCTGAATCTGGCGGGCGTCGACAAGGTGACGGCCACTGGGCATCACGTAGCGAACAGCGATCAAGGCCTGCAGATGAGCCAGACGGAGCGCGACAGCTATCGCCAGGTGCATTCGCAGTGGCGAGTTGCCAACGACGTCAAGTTGAGCGCACTGGCGCGTCACAGCCAGGCCATCACCTTGCAAGGCACTGAAATCGATGCCGCCCGGATCCAGCTCCAGGCAACCAACGGTGGCGTTCAACTGGAAGCAGCTACCCAGCGCACCCAGGCGGATGTGAAGACGTTCGACATCGGTTCGGAAACCGGCAAATCGCAGCTCGCGATCACCCAATACAAAGAAGACAGCAAGACCTATCGCAATGCCAGACTGGTGGCCGATACCGTCCAGGTCGATACCCACGGCCAGCTGCGACTCGATGGCGCCGAAGTCCAGGCACAGACGATCACCGGCAGCGTTGGTGGCAACCTGGTGGTTACCAGCCGCCGTGACGATGTGAAAGTGCTGAACGTGGACGGACAGGCTCGACTGGACGCCGAGGCGACGCCTGGCGCACTGGCCAGTGAGACTGCCATGTTGGCCGGCAAGTGGAACAAGGCGGCAACCGAAGCCTTGCAAGCCTACGGCTCGGCGGGTGCAGGCAGCGCGATAGAGCAAGGCAGTTTCGACTTCAAGCGCACTGACCGAGAGGGCGTTGCCAAGGCTTCCGCCTTGTCGGCTACCGAAGGCATGACGCTGAAGGTCGCAGGTGTGGTGGATCAGGCTCAGCACGCCCAGGGCGTGAGCGAACTGCAGAGCCATAACCTGGTGAAGGTACGCGAGGGCAACCTCGATCTGGTCAAGCGGGTGTACGGCCAGATGCGTCTGCGCTGAAGAATGGTGGCGGCTTACAGCTCGTGAAGCCGCCACACTTCATAGGCCGGCGTTTCATAGGGGTGGGCAAGCTTGAGTGCTTGCACCACCTGTGCGATGAGCGGATCGGCCACGACCAGCTCGACCTTCCACTCTTCGACCTTTTCCACGACGTCCGCTTGCCCGCAAAAGGGTTGGCTACCTGCAAGCGGCCGAAACTGGCCCTGCCCCATCACCTGCCAAGCGCAGCTGTCGTAGGCGCCGATGCGACCGCCACCGGCGGCGAATACAGCGCTTTTGACGAGCTCGACATGGCTGTCGGGAACGAAGAAGGCCAGTTTGAACACGCGTCAGTCGACCCAGACTCGGGCGTTGCGGAACATGCGCATCCAGGCACCGTCCTCGTCCCACTCCTCAGGCTTCCAGGAGTTCTGCACTGCGCGGAAGACCCGCTCCGGGTGCGGCATCATGATGGTCACGCGACCGTCACGGCTGGTCAGACCGGTGATCCCGCGCGGCGAGCCGTTCGGGTTGGCCGGGTACTGCTCGGTGACCTTGCCGTGGTTGTCGACGAAACGCAGGGCTACGCAGCCCGACACATCGGCCTGCAGCAAGGCATCGGCCGAGGCGAACTCGGCGTGGCCTTCACCGTGGGCGATGGCGATCGGCATGCGCGAACCGGCCATACCCTGCAGGAAGATCGAATTGGATTCCTGCACCTGGACCATGGCCACGCGCGCTTCGAACTGCTCGGAACGGTTGCGCACGAAGTGCGGCCAGAACTCGCTGCCCGGAATCAGTTCATGCAGGTTGGACATCATCTGGCAACCGTTGCACACACCGAGCGTGAAGCTGTCGCTGCGCTCGAAGTACTGCTGGAATGCATCACGGGCACGGGCGTTGAACAGTGCCGACTTGGCCCAGCCCTCACCGGCACCCAGAACGTCACCGTAGGAGAAACCGCCGCAGGCGACCAGCCCCTTGAACTCGTTGAGGTCGACGCGACCGGCAAGAATATCGCTCATGTGTACGTCGATGGCATTGAAGCCGGCGCGATCGAAGGCCGCGGCCATCTCGACCTGACCGTTGACGCCCTGCTCGCGCAGCACCGCCACCTGTGGGCGGACACCCTTCTTGATGTACGGCGCAGCGATGTCTTCGTTGACGTCGTAGCTGAGGTTGAAGCTCAGGCCTGGGTTGTCTTCTTCGAGCAGCGCATCGAATTCCTGATCGGCGCCGACGGCGTTGTCGCGCAGTCGCTGGATCTGGTAGCTGGTCTCGGCCCACTGGCGTTGCAGCAGACGGCGCTCGCCGCTGAACAGCACCTCGTCGTGGTAGCGGATGTTCACCGCACCGTTGTTGATCGGTTGGCCGATCACGGCCACGCAGTCGTTGCCCAGGCCTGCGGCGCTGAACTGCGCCAGGATCATCGGCGTGGCGTCCTGACGGACCTGGATCACCGCGCCCAGTTCTTCGTTGAACAGCACCGCGCCCACTTCCTCGCGGCTATGGGCCACGGTGGCCAGTTGCAGGTTGAGCCCGCAATGACCGGCGAAGGCCATTTCCACCACGCTGGCCAGCAGGCCACCGTCGGAACGGTCATGGTAAGCCAGCAGGTGGCCGTCGGCGTTGAGGCCCTGGATCACGGCGAAGAATGCCTTGAGGTCTTCGGCATCGTCGACGTCCGGTGCCTGGTTGGCCAACTTGCCATGCGCCTGAGCCAGGATCGAGGCGCCCATGCGGTTCTGACCGCGACCCAGGTCGATGAGGATCAGGTCGGTTTCGCCCTTGTCCATGCGCAGTTGCGGGGTCAGGGTCTTGCGGATGTCGACCACCGGAGCGAAGCCGGTGATGATCAGCGACATCGGCGAGGTCACGCTCTTGTCGGTGCCCTCCTCGCTCCATTGGGTCTTCATGGACATGGAGTCCTTGCCGACCGGAATGGTGATGCCCAGCGCCGGGCACAACTGCATGCCGACCGCTTGCACGGCGTCGTACAGACGCGCGTCTTCACCTGGATGGCCAGCCGCGGACATCCAGTTGGCCGACAGCTTGATGTCGGAGATTTTCGCGATGCTCGATGCGGCGATGTTGGTCAGGGTTTCGCCGACCGCCATGCGTGCCGAGGCCGGGGCGTCGAGCAATGCCAGCGGCGTGCGCTCGCCCATGGCCATGGCTTCGCCGCTGTAGACGTCGAAGCTGGTGGCAGTGACGGCAACGTCGGCTACCGGTACCTGCCACGGGCCGACCATCTGGTCGCGTGCCACCAGGCCGGTGATGGTGCGGTCGCCGATGGTGATCAGGAAGCTCTTGCTGGCCACGGCCGGGTGATGCAGCACGCGCTCGATGGATTCGGCCAGGTCCAGCTGGGACGGATCGAAGTCGTCACCCAGCGCCTGCTCGCGCACGGCGCTGCGGTGCATGCGTGGCGCCTTGCCCAGCAGCACTTCGAGCGGCATGTCGACCGGGCTGTTGCCGAAGTGGCTGTCGGTGACGGTCAATTGCGGCTCGGCGGTGGCCTCGCCGACCACGGCGAACGGGCAACGCTCGCGTTCGCAGATGGCCTGGAAACGCTCGAAGTCGGCGGCGTCGACGGCCAGCACGTAGCGTTCCTGGGATTCGTTGCTCCAGATTTCCAGCGGGGCCATGCCCGGCTCGTCGTTGGGCACGTTGCGCAACTCGAAGCGACCGCCACGGCCACCGTCGTTGACCAGTTCGGGGAACGCGTTGGACAGACCGCCCGCGCCCACGTCGTGGATGAAGCTGATGGGGTTCTTGTCGCCCAGCTGCCAGCAACGGTCGATGACTTCCTGGCAGCGACGCTCCATTTCCGGGTTTTCGCGCTGCACCGACGCGAAGTCAAGGTCGGCCGAGCTGGTGCCGGTGGCCATGGAGGAGGCGGCACCCCCGCCCAGGCCGATGAGCATGGCCGGGCCACCGAGCACGATCAGCTTGGAACCGACGGTGATCTCGCCTTTCTGCACATGTTCTTCACGGATGTTGCCCATGCCGCCGGCGAGCATGATCGGCTTGTGATAGCCGCGCACTTCTTCGCCGTGGGGGGTGTCGATGCTTTGCTCGAAGGTACGGAAGTAGCCGGTCAGGGCCGGACGACCGAATTCGTTGTTGAACGCCGCGCCGCCCAGGGGGCCGTCGATCATGATGTCCAGCGCGGTGACGATGCGTTCAGGCTTGCCGTAGGGTTTTTCCCACGGCTGCTCGAAGCCCGGAATGTTCAGGTTGGACACGGTGAAACCGGTCAGGCCGGCCTTGGGCTTGGCGCCACGGCCGGTCGCACCTTCGTCGCGGATCTCGCCGCCAGACCCGGTGGAGGCACCTGGAAACGGCGCGATCGCCGTAGGGTGGTTGTGGGTTTCCACCTTCATCAGGATGTGCACCGGCTCCTGCACCGCGCCGTACTGGCGGGTTTCAGGGTTGGGGAAGAAGCGCCCGGCCACGCTGCCGACGATGACCGAAGCGTTGTCCTTGTACGCCGAGAGCACGCCTTCGCTGTGCATCTGGTAGGTGTTCTTG
>Ga0308170_10002662_pt1 | contig 15158 bp, 14 predicted proteins | sample PhyBR2_2_FD_202136 | JGI IMG/M metagenome (GOLD analysis project Ga0308170, IMG submission 202136) | Phyllosphere microbial communities from UC Gill Tract Community Farm, Albany, California, United States - DLSLSB.R2 | ecosystem: Host-associated > Plants > Phyllosphere > Unclassified | place... | reverse complement strand
CAGGGGTCGGAGAGCTTCTACGAGACGGTCAGCGCCGAGAAGGCGTCGAGCTTCGACGACGTCGACGTCTTCGTCGGCTATGGCGACGACTCGACCGTCGCAGCGCTGCAGGCCGATCCGCTCATCGGCGCCATCCCCGCGGTGAAGAAGGGCGCCGTGGCGATCCTCCAGGACTCGACCCCGCTGGCGGCCTCGGCCAACCCGTCGCCGCTGTCGATCGGCTGGGGCATCGACCGCTACTTCGACCTGCTCGCCGCTGCGGCCGACCGCGCGTGAGCCTGGCCCAACAGCTCGGCCGACCGGCCGCCGTCGGCGCCACCCGACGCCGTCCGGTCGGCCGGACCACGGTGCTGCTCGTCGCGCTGGCGGCGCTCGGCGGCGCCGCCGTGCTCTCGGTCGCGATCGGCGTCCGGACGGTCGGATGGCACGACATCGCGGCGGGCGTGGCCGGTCACCCTGACTCGGTCGGGGCCGCCGCGGTCGCCAAGCGCCTTCCCCGTACGGTCCTCGCGGTGATCGTCGGCGGCGCGCTCGGACTCGCCGGCGCCGTGATGCAGGGCGTCACCCGCAACCCGCTCGCCGACCCGGCGCTGCTGGGGGTCACCTCGGGCTCGGCGCTCGCCGTGGTCTGCGGGATCGCGTTCTTCGGGCTGACCGCTCCGTCCTCGTACCTCGTGGTCGCGATCCTGGGCGCCGCGCTGGCGGCGGCCGTGGTCTACGCGATCGGCTCGCTGGGCCGCGGCGGTCACACCCCGCTCAAGCTCGCCCTCGCGGGTGCGGCCTGCACGGCGGCCTTCTCCTCGCTGGTCAGCGCGGTGCTGCTGCCCCGGATCGACGTGATGAACCAGTTCCGGTTCTGGCAGATCGGCGGGGTCGGCGGCGCCGACTGGGATCGGATCGCGATGGTCGCACCGCTGCTCACCGCCGCGCTCCTCGTCGGCCTGTCATCGGCACGCGGTCTCGACGCACTCGCGCTCGGGGACGACGCGGCGGCGGCCCTCGGCGTGCGCGTCGGGCGCACCCGCGTCCACGCCGGTCTCGCGGCGATCGTGCTGTGCGGCTCCGCCACCGCCGTCGCGGGCCCGATCGGCTTCGTCGGGCTGGTCGTGCCGCACCTGTGCCGACTGCTGGTGGGCTCGGCCCATCGCTGGCTGCTGCCGCTGAGCGTCCTGGTCGGCGCACTCCTGCTGACCCTCGCCGACGTGCTGGGCCGGGTGCTGACGAGGCCCGCCGAGCTCGACGTCGGGATCGTCACGGCCGTGCTCGGTGCCCCGTTCTTCATCGCGCTGGTGCGCCGCACCGCGGGACGTGCGCGATGAGCACGCTCCCCGTCGCGCTCGTCGGCGGACGCCGCCGGCGCGCCTCGCGACGGCGCAGGATGCTCGCACTCCTGGGGCTGCTCGTCGCCCTCGCCTTCGCCGCGAGCCTGATGATCGGTCACACGCTCTACGGCCCCGTCGACGTCATCCGGGTGATCGTCGGGCAGGACGTCCCCGGGGCCTCCTTCACGGTCGGCGATCTGCGGCTGCCGCGGGCGGCCCTGGGTCTGCTCGCGGGCGTCGCGTTCGGGATGGGCGGCGTCACCTTCCAGACCATGCTGCGCAACCCGTTGGCCGCCCCGGACGTGATCGGGATCAGCTCCGGCGCCTCGGCCGCCGGCGTCTTCGGGATCGTGGTGCTCGGGCTGAGCGGTCCGGCGGTCTCGCTCGTCGCCGTCGTCGCCGCGCTCGGCGTCGCGCTGCTGATCTACGTGCTCGCCTGGCGCGACGGCGTGGTGGGCTCCCGCCTGGTGCTGATCGGGATCGGCGTCGCCGCGATGCTCGACAGCGTCGTGTCCTGGGTGCTCGTACGTGCCTCGCAGTGGGACCTCCAGGCGGCGATGCGTTGGCTGACGGGCAGCCTCAACGCGGCCTCGTGGGAGCTGGTGGTCCCGTTGCTGGTGGTTCTGCTGTTCGCCGTACCGGTGCTGCTGGCACAGGCCCGGCCGCTCGAGCTGCTCCAGCTCGGTGACGACGCCGCTGCAGCGCTCGGCGTGCGGGTCGAGCGCACCCGGCTGATCGTCATCGTGAGCGCCGTGCTGCTCATCGCGTGCGCGACCGCCGCGGCCGGCCCGATCGCGTTCGTCGCCTTCCTGTCCGGGCCGATCGCAGCGCGCAGCGTCGGCCCCGGGACCTCGCTGCTGGTGCCGGCCGGTCTGGTGGGTGCCCTCGTCGTCCTCAGCGCCGACCAGCTCGGCCAGTGGGCGCTCGGCACCCGCTACCCCGTCGGCGTCATCACCGGCGCCCTCGGCGCGCCCTTCCTGGTCTACCTGCTCGCCCGTACCCATCGATCCGGAGGATCGCTATGAACGCACCCGAGAACCAGCTGGTCGTGGAGCGGGCCTCGCTCTCGTACGGCGATCGATCGATCGTCACCGACCTCTCGCTCGCGCTGCCCGAGGGAGGGGTCACCGTCATCGTCGGCGCCAACGCCTGCGGGAAGTCCACCCTGCTCCGTGCGATGGCGCGGTTGCTGCGACCGACCGGGGGCCGGGTGCTGCTGGACGGTCGCGACGTGCACACGATCCCGACACGGCAGCTCGCGCGGCGGCTCGGTCTCATGCCCCAGTCACCGATCGCCCCGGAGGGGATCGTGGTCGCCGACCTGGTCGCCCGCGGACGCCACCCCCACCAGGGACCGTTCGGGCGCTGGACCACGGCGGACGAGGCGGCCGTCGCCGCGGCACTGGAGGCCACCGGCGTGAGTGACCTGGCCGACCGGCCCGTCGACGAGCTCTCCGGCGGCCAGCGCCAGCGCGTCTGGATCGCGATGGCCCTGGCCCAGGAGACCTCCGTCCTGCTGCTCGACGAGCCGACCACCTACCTGGATCTCGCCCACCAGATCGAGGTGCTCGACCTGCTCGCCCGGCTCAACGCCGAGCGCGGCACGACCGTCGCGATGGTGCTGCACGACCTCAACCTCGCCGCCCGCTACGCCGACCACCTGGTCGCGCTGCGCGCGGGGCGGGTGGTGGCGGCCGGCACCCCCGCGGACGTGGTCACCGAGGACATCGTCGAGGAGGTCTTCGGGCTGCCCTGCATGGTGGTCGCCGACCCGGTGACCGGTACACCGCTGGTGGTGCCGCGATGATGCTCGCGCGGGTCGCCGTCCAGTCGGTCACGCGGCTCTCGCCGTCGTTCGTCCGGCTCGTCCTCGGCGGGCCGGAGCTGGCCGGCTGCGGGGTCGCGGGGCCGGTGCTCGACCAGCGGATCAAGCTGCTCCTGCCGGGTCCGGCCGGCCTGCCGCAGCTGCGGCCGGAGAGCTGGTGGGCGGACTTCCAGGCGCTGCCGGAGGACGAGCGCGGTGCGGTCCGCACGTACACGCTGCGTGCCATCACCGCCGAGGACGAGCTGGTCGTCGACGTCGTCCTCCACCCGGGCGCCTGCGGGCCCGGTGCGACCTGGGCGGCGAGTGCCGCGCACGGGGACGAGGTGCTGGTGCTGGTGCCGTCCCGGGACGCGCCGCCGAGCGGGATCGAGTGGGCGCCGGGGCGCGCCGATCGCCTTCTCATCGTCGCCGACGAGACCGGGGTGCCGGCCGCCTGCTCGATCCTGGAGAGCCTGCCCCCCGAGTCCCGGGGAGCGGCCTTCCTCGAGGTGCCGCTGCCCGAGGACGTCCAGGAGGTGGTGGCGCCGCCCGGCGTCGACGTGCGGTGGCTGCCGCGCGCCGGCCGGCCGGTCGGGCGACTGGTCACGACGGCGGTCGTCGAGCACCTGGGCGGCGGTGCCGTCCCCGAGGTCGACGAGGTCGAGCTGCTGTGGGAGACGCCCACGTACTCCTCCTCGGGCGAGACGACCGCCGACCTCCCTGCCGAGGGGGCGTACGCCTGGATCGCCGGTGAGGCCGGCATGGTCACCGGTCTGCGCCGGCACCTGGTCGGTGAGATCGGGATGCCGCGCCAGCAGGTCGCCTTCATGGGCTACTGGCGCGAAGGAGTGGCCATGCGCGGATGAGGTTGAAGTCGATCGTTTCTGGATACCCCCGTGGGTGTGTACGCCCTGACCCTGATCCAGGCGTCCTGGATCGACTACCTGATCATCGCGCTGTACTTCGCCTTCGTGCTGAGCATCGGCGTCCTCGCCAGCCGCGGTGTCTCCGACTCCGTCGACTTCTTCCTCTCCGGACGATCTCTGCCCGCCTGGGTGACCGGCCTGGCCTTCATCTCCGCGAACCTCGGCGCCGTCGAGATCATGGGGATGAGCGCCAACGGCGCCCAGTACGGGCTCCCGTCGGTGCACTACTTCTGGATCGGCGCGATCCCGGCCATGCTCTTCCTGGGCGTGGTGATGATGCCGTTCTACTACGGCTCCAAGGTGCGATCGGTGCCGGAGTTCATGCTGCGCCGCTTCGGTCCCGCAGCGCATCTGGTCAACGCGATCTCGTTCGCGATCGCCCAGCTGTTGATCGCCGGCATCAACCTCTACCTGCTCGGCTCGATCGTGCATGCCCTCCTGGGGTGGCCGCTGTGGGTCGCGCTCATCGTCGCGGCGCTGATCGTGCTCTCGTACATCACGCTCGGCGGCCTCAAAGCGGCGATCTACAACGAGGTGCTGCAGTTCTTCGTGATCGTGGCGGCGCTGACGCCGCTGACCGTGATCGGGCTGCACCGCGTCGGCGGGTGGAGCGGGCTGAAGGACAAGATCACCGCGGCCGCAGCCCAGGGACACGGGTCGCCCGCCGCCCAGCAGCTGCACTCGTGGCCGGGCAACGACCTCACCGGGTTCTCCTCGTCGTTCCTGTCCGTGATCGGCATCGTGTTCGGTCTCGGCTTCGTGCTGGCGTTCGGCTACTGGACGACCAACTTCGTCGAGGTGCAGCGTGCGATGGCGTCCCGCTCGATCACCGCGGCCCGGACGACGCCGATCATCGGTGCCTTCCCGAAGATCTTCATCCCGTTCATCACGATCCTCCCCGGCATGATCGCCGCCGTGCTCGTCACCGAGATCGGCAAGGTCAAAGCTGGCGGCACGGTGCCGGGCGGCTCATCGGGCAAGGGCGTGCAGTTCAACGACTCGCTGATCTACCTGATGCGCGACCTGCTGCCGAACGGTCTGCTGGGCATCGCGATCACCGGCCTGCTCGCGGCCTTCATGGCCGGCATGGCGGCGAACATCTCCGCGTTCAACACGGTGCTCTCCTACGACCTGTGGGAGCACTACATCCAGCGCGATCGCGAGGACTCCTACTACCTGGCCATCGGGCGCATCGCCACCGTCGCCGCCACGGTGATCGCGGTCTTCACCGCCTCCCTGGCGTCGCACTTCACCAACATCATGAACTACCTGCAGACGCTCTTCGGGTTCTTCAACGCACCGCTGTTCGCGACGTTCATCCTCGGGATGTTCTGGAAGCGGATGACGGCTGCGGCAGGTGCGGTGGGCCTGGTCGCCGGCACCCTGTCGGCGGTCGTGGTCGCGTTCCTGTCGCAGGACGCCTTCGGGTCGTGGTCCACCGGCACCCTGAGCCTCTCGGGCCAGGGCGCCTCGTTCGTCGCCGCCGGTACGGCGTTCGTCGTCGACGTCGTGCTGTCGGTGCTGGTCTCCCTGGTGACCCGGCCGAAGCCGGACGAGGAGCTGGTCGGGCTGGTCTACTCCGAGACGCCGAAGGAGTCGCTGGTGGACGCGGACGCCGCCGGCTATCCGTGGTACCGCCGCCCGGTGCCGCTGGCCGGGTGCGCGCTCGTCATCGTCGTCGTCCTCAACGTGATCTTCTAGGAGCTGACCATGGCTACGACCGAGACCAAGAAGACCGCCGGGGCGTTCGACATCCGCAACGTCATCGGCGCCCTCCTCGCCCTCTACGGGGTGATCCTGCTGGCGACCGCCGCGTTCCGCTCCGATGCGCCCCAGGGGACGAACAACAGCGACAACTGGTGGGGCGGGATCGCCCTGCTGGTGGTCGGCGTGGCCTTCCTCGCCTGGGCGAAGGTGCGCCCGATCGTCGTGAAGGAGCAGTAGCAGCAGAACGGGCCGGCCGGTCGGCTAGCGTCCGGCCATGACGTTCACCCAGCTGGCCGTCGTCGGCCTGCTCGGACTCCTCGGTCCGCTGCTCGGGTATCCGCGCGGCTGGCACCTTCCGATCGTGGTCGGGGAGCTCCTCGCCGGCATCGTGGCGGGGCGTACGGGCTTCGGGTATCTCGACGCGGGCGACGTCACCTTCACGTTCCTCGCCGACATCGGCTTCGCGCTGGTGATGTTCGTGGCGGGGACGCACGTGCCCGTACGGGATCCGGCGATGCGGTCCGCGCTGCACGGTGGTCTGCTGCGCGCGGTGGTGATCGGTGCGCTGGCCGCGGTCGGCGGCTGGCTCATCGCGCTGGTCAGCGGGGTGCCGCATGGAGCGCTCTTCGCCGTGCTGCTCGCCTCCTCGAGCGCAGCGCTGATCCTGCCGATCGTCGACTCCCTCGGCCTCGGCGGTCCGCAGGTGCTGGGGCTGCTGCCGCAGATCGCGATCGCCGACTCGGCCTGCATCGTCGCGCTGCCCCTGGCCATCGACCCGCACCACGCGCTGCGGGCGGCGGGTGGCGCGGCCGCGGTGATCGTCGCCTCGGCGCTCGTCTTCGTCGTCTTCCGCGTGCTCGAGCGCCAGGGAGTGCGCAAGCGGCTGCACGACGTCTCCGAGCGGCGGCTCTTCGCCGCCGAGCTGCGGATCCAGCTGATCGTGCTCTTCGCGCTGGCCGCGCTGGCCGTGCGCACGCACGTGTCGATCATGCTGGCCGGGTTCGCGTTCGGGCTGGCGGTGACCACCGTGGGGGAGCCCCGGCGGCTGGCCAAGCAGCTGTTCGCGCTGACGGAGGGCTTCTTCGGGCCGCTCTTCTTCATCTGGCTCGGCGCGAGCCTCGACCTGCGTGCGTTCGGCATCCACCCCGGGATGATCGGGCTCGGCATCGCGCTCGGGCTCGCTGCGGCGGCCACCCACGTGATCGGCGGCCGGGTGCTGGGTCAGCCGGTCCGGCTCGGCCTGCTGGCCTGCGCCCAGCTCGGGGTGCCGGTGGCGGCCGCGACGGTGGGCGGGCAGCTCGGTGTGCTGCGTCCCGGGGAGGCCGCCGCGCTGATGCTCGGCGCGCTGGTCACCATCGGACTGGCGGTCCTCGGCGGGGCGCTGGCGGGCAGCCGCGAGCTGTAACGCGGTGTGACACCAGCTGGTGCGGCGTCGCAGCACCGCAGAGGCTGCGGTAACACCGCGTTACATGGCTCAGCGGTCGCGCCAGCTGTGCTCCGGCTCGTAGCCGAGCACCCGCCGCGCCTTCGCGATGGACAGCAGCGTGTCGTGCTCGCCGATCTCGCCGTGCCGCTCGACGCCGGGGAAGACCTCGTCGAGGAGCTCGCTGTTGGGCCGTGACATGACGGTGTCTGCGTTCGCGATGACGAACACCTCGCAGCCGGTCCCCGGGTGCTCGAGCGCCTTGCGGACGGCCTGGGCGCCGTCACGGGCGTCGATGTAGCCCCACAGGTTCCACTTCCGGGCCCGCGCATCGGCGTCGTACGAGGCGAACGCGTCGTAGTCCTGTGGCTCCATCACGTTGGAGAAGCGCAGGCCGTACATCTTGAGGGCGGGATCCCAGCGGCACAGCTCGCCGGCCATCGTCTCCTCGAGCGTCTTGACCAGCGAGTACGTGCTCTCGGGGCGCGGCGCGTACTCCTCGTCGACCGGCACGTACGGCGGCGGGGTGTCGAAGGGCAGCCCGAGGACGGTCTCGCTGGAGGCCCAGACGATGTTCTTCACGCCGCAGCGGCGGGCGGCCTGGAAGACGTGGTAGCTCGCGTTCATGTTGTTGGCGAAGGTCGCGGCGTCCGGGGCCAGACCCGGTGCCGGGATCGCGGCGAGGTGCACGACGGCGTCCACGCCGTCGTACCGCTCCTCGAGGCCGTGCATCGCGTCCAGCACCTGGGCGTAGTCGGTCAGGTCGATCGGCACGAAGGTGACGTCGGTGCGCTCGGGCGCGGTCCGGTCGAGGACGATGACCTGGCGGCCGTGCGCGACCAGGTCCTCGACCACCGCCCGGCCCAGCTTGCCGCAGCCACCTGTGACGATCACCCGCTCGCTCATGCTCCTCACGCTAGTGGACCGTCTCGCGACTGTCGGCGGCGGTCGGTAGGGTCTGGACGTGGACGCATCGAAGGGGCCGCTGGCCCTCTACCGCCGGTATCGGCCCGAGACGTTCGCTGAGGTCATCGGCCAGGAGCACGTCACCACGCCGTTGCGCGCCGCGCTGGCGAACAACCGGGTCAACCATGCCTACCTCTTCTCCGGCCCCCGCGGCTGCGGCAAGACCACGTCGGCCCGCATCCTCGCCCGCGCGCTGAACTGCGAGAAGGCCCCGATCGCCGACCCGTGCGGCGAGTGCGACTCGTGCCGCGACCTGGCCCGCGGCGGTCCGGGCAGCATCGACGTGATCGAGATCGACGCGGCCTCCCACGGCGGTGTCGACGACGCCCGCGACCTGCGGGAGAAGGCGTTCTTCGCGCCCGTCCGCTCCCGCTACAAGGTCTACATCATCGACGAGGCCCACATGGTCTCCACGCAGGGCTTCAACGCCCTGCTCAAGCTGGTCGAGGAGCCGCCGGAGCACCTGCGCTTCATCTTCGCGACCACCGAGCCGGAGAAGGTCATCCCGACCATCCGGTCGCGCACCCACCACTACCCGTTCCGGCTGATCCCGCCGCGCCTGCTGACCAGCTACCTCGGCGAGCTGTGCGAGAAGGAGGGCGTACGGGTCGAGCCGGCCGCCCTGCCGCTGGTCGTACGCGCCGGCGCCGGCTCCGCCCGCGACACCCTCTCGGTGATGGACCAGCTGCTCGGCGGCTCCGGACCCGAGGGCGTCACCTACGACCTCGCGGCGGGACTCCTGGGCTACACGCCCGACAGCCTGCTCGACGAGGTGATCGACGCCTTCGCCGCCGGTGACGGCTCGGCCGTCTTCGGCGTGGTCGACAAGGTCATCGAGACCGGACAGGACCCGCGCCGCTTCACCGAGGACCTGTTGCGCCGGCTGCGCGACCTGGTCATCGTCGCCGCCGTCCCGGACGCTCCGGCGACCGGATTGATCGACGTCGCCGAGGACGCCGCGGAGCGGCTCGTCGCCCAGGCGACCCGCTTCGGGGCGCACGACCTCTCGCGTGCCGCCGACCTGGTGGCCACCGGCCTGACCGAGATGCGGGGCGCCACCGCGCCGCGCCTGCTGCTCGAGCTGATCTGCGCACGCGTGCTGCTGCCCGGTGCCGACCACGGAGTCGAGGGCCTGGCCGCGCGGCTCGACCGGATCGAGCGCCGGCTCTCGGTCTCCGGCGTGCCGACGCCCGCGCCCGCCGCCCCGGCCGCGCCGCCAGCGCAGGACCGCCCCGTCCTGCGTCCCTCGGTCGGTGCTCCCGGCCACGCGGACGCTGCCGCCACGCCCGTGGCCGAGGTGCGAGCCGCGCCGGCGCCGGCGCGAGACGAGGTGGCCGTCGAGAGCACCCAGCCTCCCCCGACGCCCGCTGCCGAGCCCGATCCCCAGCCCGATCCCCAGCCCGATCCCCAGCCCGATCCCCAGGCCGACCCTTGGGGCGCACCCGCCGAGCCCGAGGTGATCTCGAGGGTCGCTCCGCTCGCGCCCCAACCGCCGGCGGAGTCGGCTCCGGCACCGGCGGCGAGCTCCGGCGGCAGCAGCTTGGGCGCGGTCGACGTACGCCGGCTGTGGCCCGACGTGATCAACGCGCTCAACGGTCTGCGCAAGGCCACCTGGGCGCTCGTCAGCCACAACGCGCAGGTCGTCGGCCTGGAGGGCGACGTGCTGACCCTCGGCTTCAACACGCAGGGTCTGCGCGAGCAGTTCACCGGAGGCAACCACGAGGCCCCGCTGAAGCAGGCCATCACCGACGTGATCGGGGCGTCGTGGCGGATCGAGGCGATCGTCCACCAGGGCGAGGCGCCGGTGGTTTCGAGGCTCGCTCCGCTCGTACCCCAACCACCGGCGGGAGCCGGTCCGCTCGTACCCCAACCACCGGCGGGAGCCGGTCCTCTCGTACCCCAACCACCGGCGGGAGCCGGTCCTCAGGCATCGCCGGAGCCCGCTGCGCCTTCGCCGCAGGCGGCGCCGACCGACCAGGCTCCGCCGCCCTGGGCCACCGACGACGCCCCGCAGCCGGCACCGTCCGCGCAAGACGTCACCCGGGCCGCCCGCGAGGCGATCCAGCCGACCCGGATCGGCGCGCCGGACCTCGACAGCAAGGCCGCGGAGCGGAGCCGGGCCGAGGAGCTGGCCGCCCGGGACGCCGACGTACGACCTGATGACGAGGAGTTCGAGGACGAGCAGCTCGGCGGCACCGAGCTGCTCCAGCGTGAGCTCGGCGCCCAGATCATCGAAGAGATCAAGCACACCTAGGCACACCGGATGACAGGGAGACAGAGATGACGCAGAACCCGTTCGACGCGCTCGGCGGCGGAGGCCTCGACCTCAACGCCCTGATGCAGCAGGCCCAGCAGATGCAGCAGCAGATCGCCTCGGCCCAGGAGCAGCTCGCCGAGACGATCGTGGAGGGCACCGTCGCCGGTGGCGCCGTGAAGGTCAAGGTCAGCGGTGTGGGCGAGCTGGTCGGCCTCGAGATCCGCCAAGGCGAGTTCGACGGCAACGACCCGGACGAGCTCGAGGATCTCGCCGCCGTGATCGTCGCCGCCTACCGTGACGCCAAGACCCAGGCCGACGCCCTGGCCCAGCAGCAGCTCGGCCCGATCGCCGGCGGGCTCCCGGGCATGGGCGGCGGCAACCCCGGCCAGCTCGGCTTCTAAGGACTCTTACGTGTACGAAGGCGTCGTCCAGGACCTGATCGACGAGCTCGGCCGGTTGCCGGGCGTGGGTCCCAAGAGCGCACAGCGGATCGCTTTCCACCTGCTCCAGGCCGAGCCGGCCGACGTGGAGCGGCTGGCGCGCGTGCTGGTCGAGGTCAAGCAGCGGGTGAAGTTCTGCTCGATCTGCTTCAACGTCTCCGAGGAGGAGACCTGCCGGATCTGCCGCGACCCGCGCCGCGACCCGAGCGTGCTGTGCGTGGTGGAGGAGTACAAGGACGTCGTCGCCATCGAGCGCACCCGCGAGTTCAAGGGCCGCTACCACGTGCTCGGCGGCGCCATCAGCCCCATCGACGGCATCGGCCCCGACCAGCTGCGGATCCGTGAGCTGATGAGCCGGCTGACCGACACCCAGATCAACGAGATCATCCTCGCCACCGACCCCAACCTCGAGGGCGAGGCCACCGCCACCTACCTGACGCGTCAGCTGAGCCCGTTCGGGCTTCGCGTGACGAGGCTGGCCAGCGGCCTGCCTGTGGGCGGAGACTTGGAATACGCCGACGAGGTCACCCTTGGACGAGCGTTCGTAGGAAGGCGGAGCGCCGAATGAGCAGTAACGCATTGATCGCCACCAGCGAGGGCGAGGACTTCTCGGCCCAGATCGCCGACTCGGTCGAGAGCTTCCTGCTCGCCGTACGCGCGATCGCGGCCTCGGGCGATGGCGGCAGCGCCGTACCCCTGCTCCTGCTCGAGGTCAGCCAGGTCCTGCTCACCGGTGCGCGCCTGGGCGCGCAGAGCGACTTCGAGACCCGCGAGGAGTACCAGCCCGACGTGGGCGAGGAGGCCGATGTCGACGAGCTGCGGATGGGGCTGGCCGACATCCTCGAGCCCGTCAACACCTACGGGTTCGTCTTCGACCCCTACGAGCCGGAGATCGTGGTCAGCCAGATCTCCGACGACGTCGCCAGCATCGTCACCGATCTGGAGAACGGGCTGCGGCACTACCGCCTCGGGAACGTCGACGAGGCGCTGTGGTGGTGGCAGTTCAGCTACGTCAACAACTGGGGCAACCTGGCCGGTGCGGTGCTCAACGCCCTGCTGATGGTGGTCGCCCACGACCGCCTCGACGCCGAGCCGTTCACCGGCGAGGACGAGGACCTCGCTGCTGCGGATGAGATGTTGGGCGACGCCGCCCGATAGAATTCGGTGGCCCTTCCCCTGCACAACTCCGAGGATCTTCTACGTGGGTATCGTCGTTCAGAAGTTCGGTGGTTCGTCCGTCGCCAACGCCGAGGGCGTCAAGCGCGTGGCGCAGCGGATCGTCAACACGAAGAAGCAGGGGCACCAGGTCGTCGTCGTCGTCTCCGCGATGGGTGACACGACCGACGAGCTGATCGATCTGGCCAACGAGGTCTCGCCGCTGCCGCCGGCCCGCGAGCTCGACATGCTGCTCACCGCCGGCGAGCGCATCTCGATGGCGGTCCTGGCGATGGCGATCCACGACCTGGGTCACGAGGCGCGCTCCTTCACCGGGTCGCAGGCCGGCGTGATCACCGACGCCGAGCACGGTCGGGCGAAGATCATCGACGTCACCCCGGGGCGGCTCGAGGCCGCGATCGCCGAGGGCGCGATCGCGATCGTCGCCGGCTTCCAGGGCGTCTCGCAGACGACCAAGGACATCACCACGCTGGGCCGTGGCGGCTCGGACACCACCGCCGTCGCGCTCGCGGTGGCGCTGAAGGCCGACGTCTGCGAGATCTACTCCGACGTCGACGGCATCTTCACCGCCGACCCGCGCATCGAGCCGCGGGCCCGCAAGGTCCCGCGGATCTCCTACGAGGAGACGCTGGAGATGGCCGCCCAGGGTGCCAAGATCCTGCACCTGCGCTGCGTCGAGTACGCGCGCCGCTATGACATGCCGATCCACGTGCGCTCGTCCTTCTCGGACAAGGAAGGCACCTGGGTCGTGAAGGCCGAAGACGTCACGAAGGACGGAACCATGGAAGCTGCCATCATCACCGGCGTCGCGCACGACCGCAGCCAGGCGAAGATCACGGTCGTCGGTGTGCCGGACAAGGTCGGTGAGGCGGCCGCGATCTTCGGTGCGCTCGCCGACGCCCAGGCCAACATCGACATGATCGTCCAGAACGTGTCGGCCGCGGCCACCGGCCTGACCGACATCTCCTTCACCCTGCCGCGGGGTGAGGGCCAGACCGCGATGACGGCGCTCGCCCGCCTGCAGGACACGGTCGGCTACGACCGGCTCCAGTACGACGACTCGGTCGGCAAGGTCTCGATCGTGGGCGCCGGCATGTCGTCGGCACCCGGCATCACCGCCCGCTTCTTCCAGGCGCTCTCCGACGCCGGGGTGAACATCGAGATGATCTCCACCTCGGAGATCCGCGTCTCGGTCGTCGTGGCCGAGGCCCAGGTCCAGGAGGCGGTCAACGCCGCCCACGCCGCGTTCGAGCTCGGCTCCGACGAGATCGAGGCCGTCGTCTACGGAGGTACCGGGCGATGAGCTCGAGCATCAGCAGGCCGATCAACATCGGCATCGTCGGCGCGACCGGCCAGGTCGGGGTCGCCATGCGCCAGATCCTGGCCGAGCGCGACTTCCCGGTCGGCGAGATCCGGCTCTTCTCCTCGCCCAAGTCGGCGGGCACGACGATCGTGTACGAGGGTCGCGACATCGTCGTGGAGGACGCGAACGCCGTGGACGCCGCGTCGCTGGCCGGCCTTGACATCGCCCTCTTCAGCGCCGGTGCCACGGCTTCGCGCGCCCTCGCGCCGACGTTCGTGGACGCGGGTGTCATCGTCATCGACAACTCGAGTGCCTTCCGCAAGATCGACGAGATCCCCCTCGTCGTCTCCGAGGTGAACCCGGAGGCGGCGGCCGACGTGGTAGCGACCCGGCGTGCGACCGGCCGGGGCGGCATCATCGCCAACCCCAACTGCACCACGATGGCCGCGATGCCGGTGCTCAAGCCGCTGCACGACGCGGCCGGCCTCAAGCGCCTCATCGTCTCCACCTACCAGGCGGTCTCGGGCTCCGGCATCGCCGGCGTCGCGGAGCTCGCCGACGGGGTCGCCTTCGCAGGCGACAAGGCCCGTGAGCTCGCCTACGACGGCGAGGCCGTGGCCTTCCCGGAGCCGGGCGTCTACAAGCGCACCATCGCCTACAACGTGCTGCCGTTCGCCGGGAACCTCGTCGAGGACGGACTCAACGAGACCGACGAGGAGCAGAAGCTCCGCAACGAGTCCCGCAAGATCCTCGGCCTCCCCGAGCTGCTGGTCTCCGCGACCAACGTTCGGGTGCCGGTCTTCACCGGCCACTCGCTGTCGATCAACGCGGAGTTCGAGCGGGAGCTCACCCCGGAGCAGGCCACCGAGATCCTGCGGGGCGCCGAGGGCGTCGAGCTCTCCGAGATCCCGAACCCGCTGCAGGCCGCAGGCAAGGACCCGTCGTACGTGGGTCGCCTGCGCCAGGACGAGGGCGTCCCCGGCAACCGCGGCCTCGCGCTCTTCGTCTCGGGCGACAACCTGCGCAAGGGCGCGGCGCTCAACACCGTCCAGCTCGCGGAGATCGTCGCCGCGCAGCTCTGATCTCCGTGTGTCACTCGACCCGGTCGGCGTCCTCGTCGACCGGGTCGATGTATTTCACGCTGACCCAGTGCGCGAGCAGATAGGCCAGCAGACTGAGCAGCGGCACCGCGATCAGCATCCACGTCGCGTCGTAGTGGTCGCCGAGGAACAGCACGGTGATCACCGCGACCAGGGCGACGCCGAGGAAGCTGTCGCCCATCGGGGAGCGGACACCGCCCAGACGCAGCAGCGCGCCGCCGCCGACCACGGCGAGGATCCCGATCGCGAGCAGGAGCGGGAAGCCCGCCTTGCCGCCACACGTCTCGGCGCCGCGGACCGTGGCGCACAGGTGCAGCGAGCCGTACGTCGCCAGCACGAGGAAGAGGCCGACCAGGATGCCCGCCACGCCGGCCATCTGCATCCCGGTGAGTCGGACCGTCGGCAGGCCCCGCCGCTCGCGACGCGGCCTCGGGGCCTTCTCGGGTGCGGGCGCCGTCGCGGGCGTGGCCGGCTTCACCGGCGCGGGCTCGGCAGCTACCGGCTCCGGGGCGAGCTCGGGCTCGGGGGCGAGAGGCTCGGGGGTCACGGGCTCGGGGGTCACGGGCTCGGCGGTCACGGGCTCCGCGCCGGCGGTCGTCGTGTCGGCGGGCACCGCCTCCGGCTCGCTCCGCGGCGGAGGAGTGCCGTCGCCCTTCTTGCGCCCGAAGAGCTTCGGCGCGGCGAGCTTGGACTCGGCGTCGTCGTTCATGCGGAACAGTGTCGCACCTGCAACA
>Ga0308170_10002661_pt1 | contig 15159 bp, 14 predicted proteins | sample PhyBR2_2_FD_202136 | JGI IMG/M metagenome (GOLD analysis project Ga0308170, IMG submission 202136) | Phyllosphere microbial communities from UC Gill Tract Community Farm, Albany, California, United States - DLSLSB.R2 | ecosystem: Host-associated > Plants > Phyllosphere > Unclassified | place... | reverse complement strand
GCCACGTCCGAGCCGTGGCCGGTTTCCGTCATCGCGAAGCAGCCCGGGATGTCCAGGTTCATGATTCCCGGCAGCCACTTGGCGTGGTGTTCCGCTGTCCCCAGGTGCATCACGGCGGATCCAAAGAGACCCCACTGGACTCCGGCCTTGATCTGGAGGGAAGGGTCTGCCACGACCAGTTCCTCGAACCCCGCGATGTTCCCGCCGTGGTCGTCCGAGCCGCCCAGCCTGGTTGGGAAGGCGCGGTGCACGGCTTCGTTGTCCACGAGGTACTTGAGTTGGCCGAACACCCGGGCACGGTGCTCCGTGTGTGTCAGCCCCTCAATCTTGTGAAGTTCGGGCCTGGCTGCCAGCTCCCGCGCCTGGAGCCGGACATCGGCCCATTTGCCGAGCAGCTGGCGGCCCAGCGCTTCGACGTCGACGGCGGGGGCGGCGCCCTGGGCGCCGGCGGCTGCCGGGGGTGCTGCGGGCCGAAGCCCTTTGCGGGCGGGGCGGTCCACTACGTCAGTCATGTCACAGTCCTTCTTTGGCGGATAACTTGGTGTTCTGTGGGGCGGGGGTGAGTTCGGGGGCTATGCCTACGCACAGCCAGGCGGTGATTTGGCGGGCCATGCTTTCCTGGTCCGGTTTCGTGGGGGAGTCCGGGGTTCCCAGCCACTGTTCGCCGGCGTTCCGTACCAGTCCGATGGCTGCCTTGGGCCAGTAGCCGATCAGGGTTTCCGTGGCACCGCCCAAGTGCGAGCGCATGGGCGTGGCGATCATGTCGGCGATGGCGTCAAAGAAATGGCCCAAGGGGCCGCCCGCCGCGGCGGGGTGCGGCGCGCCTGCGGGGTCGGCCGGTGCATAGCTCGTGACGAATGTATAAACGTTGGGGCTGGTGTCTGCCATCTGGAGATAAGCCGAGACCATGGCCAGCAGGCCTTCCCGGGGCGTGAGGGCACTTTGTGCTGCTTCCCGGATGCGGTGCTGCATCTGGCGGAGGACCACTTCGCCCACCGCCTGCTGCAGCCCGGCCTTATCTCCGAAATAGCGGTAGAAGACCGACTTGGACGTACCGGCGGCGCTGGCGATGTCCTCCATGGACGCATCGCTGCCCAGCGCGTGCACCGCACGGCGGGCCTGCCTGATCAGTTCCCTGCGCCGTTCCTCACGGTGGCTCTGCCAGCGCGCCGAACGCCCGTCAGGGCTGGCCGGGGACGACAGTTCGACGGTCAAAGGGAGGTGCGTGTCCTGAAAGTTCACGATACCCAGCGTATCAGGTACGCTGGGTATCGGTAACCGCACGTGACCAAAGGAGCCATCCATGTCCACAACCGGACAGTCCACGCCCGCACCCGACGAAGCAGTCCGGCCCGCCGCGGCAACGCGCAGGGCGGTCATCGTCGGCGGCAACAGAATTCCGTTCGCCCGTGCCGGCGGCGCCTATGCCAAGTCGTCCAACCAGGACATGCTGACCGCCGCCCTGGACGGGCTGATCGCACGGTTCGGCCTGCAGGACGAACGGATCGGCCAGGTTGCGGCGGGCGCCGTGCTTAAGCACTCCCGCGACTTCAACCTCACCAGGGAAGCAGTCCTCGGATCGGCCCTTTCCGCCGAAACTCCGGTGTACGACCTGCAGCAGGCATGTGCCACCGGCCTTGAAACGGTGGTGGGGCTGTCCAACAAGATCAAGTTGGGGCAGATCGAATCCGGGATTGCGGGCGGCGTCGATTCCGCGTCGGATGCGCCGGTAGTGGTCAGCGAGGGTCTCCGCGAGGTCATCCTCGACCTCAGCCGGGCCAAGTCGCTGCCCCAGCGGCTCCAGATCCTCAGTCGGTTGCGGCCCAAGGACCTGGCACCCCTCGCCCCCGGAACCGCTGAACCACGGACCGGCCTGAGCATGGGGGAGCACCAGGCGCTCACCACGGCTCAGTGGAAGATTTCCCGGGAGGCACAGGACGAACTGGCGCTGAACAGCCACCGCAACCTCGCTGCCGCCTACGACTCGGGGTTCTTTGATGACCTCCTCACCCCCTACCGCGGGCTGACGCGCGACGGCAACCTGCGGGCCGACACGTCGGCGGAGAAACTCGCCGGCCTGAAGCCGGTTTTTGGCCGCAACCTTGGTGCCGATGCAACCATGACGGCGGGCAATTCCACCCCGCTCACTGACGGCGCCTCAACCGTTCTGCTGGCATCCGACGCATGGGCCGACGCCCGGGACCTGCCCAAGCTCGCAGCCGTGGTGGATGCGGAAGCCGCGGCCGTCGACTTTGTCCACGGCAAGGACGGGCTGCTGATGGCCCCCGTGTTCGCTGTGCCCCGGCTCCTGGCCCGCAATGACCTGACGCTGGCCGACTTTGACTTCATCGAAATCCATGAGGCCTTTGCTGCCACCGTCCTCAGCACATTGGCCGCATGGGAAGACGAGGAATTTGGCCGTACCCGCCTGGGCCTTGAGGGCGCATTTGGCAGCATCGACCGTTCCCGCCTTAACGTCAACGGGTCATCGCTGGCAGCAGGCCACCCCTTTGCCGCCACCGGCGGACGCATCGTCGCAACGCTGGCCAAGATGCTGCACGCGAAGGCGGCCTCCACCGGCCGTCCCGCCCGGGGACTGGTGTCGGTGTGCGCAGCCGGCGGCCAGGGCGTCGTCGCGATCCTGGAATCTGTGTAGGGGGACAGTTATGGCAGATAAATACACGCAACTGGTCAACAGCGGCCTGGGCCGCAACCTGGCAAAGAAACTCGGACTCCCGCGACCTGCGGTCCTTCGCCGCTACCAGCCCGGGCAGCCGCTGGTTACCGGCCCCGTCGTCATTCTGGGCGACACCACGGGTGCGGACAAGCTCGCCGCTGAACTATTGTCCTGGGACCTTGACGTCAGGCGGCACGCCGTCCCGGCCGAAAAGCTGGGTGCCATCATCCTGGTCCTCGATGAGCTCGGGCACCCGACGGACCTGGAAAAGCCCGTTCTCGCAGCGGCCGGTTCCCTCCGCGACCTGCGTCCGGGCGGCAGGGTCATCACCATCTCACGCCCGGCAGCCGAGGCATCCACGCCGGACGCAGCGGCGGCCCGGCAGGGGGTCGACGGCTTCCTGCGATCACTTGCCAAGGAACTGCGTGCAGGCGCAACCGGCAACGGCGTGCTCCTGGCCGACGGCACCACCTCCACCAGCCCCAGCTCACTGGCCGCCACCCGGTTCTTCCTCTCGGGCCGTTCAGCCTTCGTTGACGGACAGTTCCTGACCGTGTCGACCGGGGACGGCCTGCTGACCGGGAACCCGGAACAGCCGCTCGCCGGGAAGATCGCCGTCGTCACCGGGGCAGCCCGGGGTATCGGTGCCCAGATTGCCCGTACCCTGCACCGCGACGGCGCCACCCTGGTCCTGGTGGACATTCCGGCGGCAGGTGACCAGCTGGCAGCCGTAGCCAACCAGGTAAGGGGCACTGCCCTGCAGTTGGACATAACCGGCGCCGACGCGGGCCGGCGCATCATCGATCATGCCGTTCAGCGTCACGGACGGCTGGATATTGTGGTGCACAACGCCGGCGTCACGCGGGACAAGCTCCTGGCGAACATGGACCCGGCACGGTGGAACACGGTCATCAACATCAACATCGCCGCCCAGCTCCGCATCAACGAGGCGCTGCTGGCATCTGACCACTTCCAGCCTTCCCCACGTATTGTTTCAGTTGCCTCCACCAGCGGCATTGCCGGCAACCGGGGGCAGACGAACTACGCAGCATCCAAGGGAGGAGTCATGGGAATGGTGCGGGCCACCTCCCCGCTGATCGCCTCCCGCGGAGGCACCATCAACGCGGTCGCCCCCGGATTCATCGAAACGGAGATGACGTCGCGCATTCCCTTCGCCGTGCGCGAAGTGGCGCGTCGACTGAATTCCCTCCAGCAGGGCGGCCTGCCGTCCGACGTCGCCGAGACCATCGCGTTCCTGGCCAGTGACGCCGCAGGCGGAATCAATGGGGAGGTGCTGCGGGTGTGTGGTCAAAACCTGGTGGGGGCATGACGCTCCAGCAACCGGTGATCCTGGCCGAGATGCCGTCCCTGTCGAAGCTTTATGTCAATGCCGCCGCCCAGGCAGCCCGCCGCAGGCTCCTGGGGGCCCATGACGCAGCCGTCCTCCCCACCGACAGCCATGAAGTCAGGGGGGTAACCGTCGGGGTGGAAAACCTCACTGCCTACCAGCACCTGATCGGCGAGACGGCCAGTGACGTATTGCCCGCCGGCTTCATTCACGCCATCGCGTTCCCTCTGGCCATGAGTGTCATGAACCGCGATGACTTCCCGCTGCCGCTGCTGGGGATGATCCACCTCCGCAACAGTGTTGAGCAACGGTCGCCCATCGTCTTCACTGACGCCCTCGACATGACGGCCAGGGTGGAAAACCTCCGGGGCCACCGGGCAGGAACGCAGGTGGATGTCATCGCCGAAGTCCGCCGCGCCGGCTCTCCGGATGTGCACTGGCGGGGGATCTCCACCTACCTGGCAAAGGGCGTGTTCCTGCCGGGGATCGACAAGCCCACCGCCGCCCCGCCCAAGTCCGATTTCACAGCACCTGACCCAACAGCCCTGTGGCATCTGGGCGTGGACACGGGACGTGCCTATGCCGCAGTTTCGGGAGACTTCAATCCGATCCACCTCAGCGTCCTGTCGGCCAAGGCCTTGGGCATGCGCCGTTCCATTGCCCATGGCATGTACCTCGCAGCCCGGGCACTCGCAGACGTAGGCCCGGCCCGCGGCGACTCCTTCACCTGGGACGTGGAGTTCGAAGCCCCGGTGTTCCTGCCGTCCCGGGTTGCTTTGGAAATCGCCACGGACCAGAGCGGTTCAGGGGCGTGGAAGCACTCCACCTTTGTGGCGTGGAACCCGGGCTCCGGCCGGCGCCACTTCAGCGGGATGGTCGCGGCGCTGCAGCCGCAGGATGGCGCTTAGTCCCGGGGGCGGATGGCCCGCAGGATTCTGTGAAGGCTCAGGAGCACCGACTCTGATGCAGGGACGGTGCCCTGCGCCGCCGGCCGTCCGGCGGTGGCGGCCATGCAGGCTTCCACCGCCGCCCTGGCGGCAGCGAAGGCATCGTTCCGTTCTTCTTGGTCCCCCTCGGTATCGACTGCCAGCAGCTTGCCGGTGGCGGTGACGGCGTCGGCCAGTGGTCCGTTATCCTGCAACGGTATGGCATACGGCGCATCATCCTCATAGATCACATCGGACAGGACGTCGGTCATGTCCTGGATGTGGAAGGTAACGCGTTCGAGGTTCCGCAAGTCGCGGTAGTCCTGGTCGATGTCACGCGGGTGCAGCTTCCGGCGAGGGTTGGCCCTGCGGCTCGCGTCCGCCTCCTTCACCAAATGCCGCACCGACCGTGCCGCCTGAGCCAGTTCATCGGACCTGCGCGACCAGTCCTCGTGTTCGGGAGGCCATTTCTCCTTGAGGGCTGCGCCCATATCCGTGAGTTGCCGGCCAAGGGCCTGGCGCAGGTCGGCCAAACTTGATGCGGCGGCGTTGAGGTGCAGGGGCGGAAAGATCAGGAAATTCACGGCAATGCCCACCGCCACGCCTGCAGCCATTTGCACCAGGTATCCATACGAAAAATCTTCGGCGTTACTGCCGCCAACCAGCAGAACCAGCAGGGCCGCCGTCGGAATCCAGTCACTGCCTGAACCGATGCCCGGCAACCCGCCCAGCAGGACGCCCACCCCCATGAACACGGCGACTGTGAGCGGTGAAGGCTCGCTGATGCTCACCAGCAGGAAGGCGAGGCCGATTCCCATCGCCAGCCCCGCCAGGGCCTGGGCCCCCAGCTTCACTGACCCGGCCACATTGTGGTACATGGCCACCAGGGCGCCCAACGGGGCGTAGTAGGCGTAGTGCGAAGCGGCCCCCGGCATGAGGGGGGCGATGGCAAACGCCAGCCCTGCGGCTACGGCCGCTTTCCCCGCCAGTTGAAGCCGCTGCGCCGCGAAGGCGGCGGAAAGTCCCGCCACCGATTGTTTGAGTAGTTGGGTCCCCCGAGCCCACCGTGCATCCGGACGTGCCTGAGTATTGCCCATCCGGACCACAGTAGGGCCGGGGGACCGTCAGGACAAGCCGGCTGCGGAACGCCGCACTTCCGCGGCCAGACGGTGGGCGCGACCCGGGGTGCGTCCCTCTTCCGCGCGCCGCGGAATGTACCCGAAGCCCAGACCGTACGATGGATCGGCAAAACCCAGGGCCGCGTTGGCCCCTTCATGGCCGAAGGCGCGGTGACTGCCGAAGTTCCGCGAGGGGTGCGGTTTCATGAAGACGACGGCGAATGCGTTGTCGAGGCCGGAGGACCGGTCCAGGCCCCAGACCTGTTCGCGTGTCATGGTCTCTATGGTCCGCGCCTGGAGGAACGGCGCACCACCCTCCACGCCTGTTGTTGCCGCCGCATACAGCCGTGCCAGCCCGTCGGCGGACCCCACCCCGCCGGCAGCGGACATACCTGCCGCCCTGACGGACCGGATGTTCGGCAGTTCCATGATGGTGCTGACCGGGGCGTTGCTGTTCATGCCCTCCAGGCTGAGGGGGTCAACCCATTCCTGGCCTGGAGCGTTGTCGTAAAGGACGTCCCGGTACCGCGGCTCCAGGTCCGCCGGCAGCCCGAGGAAGAAATCCACGTCCTGCGCCTTTCGGATCCGCCGGTCGTAGATCTCCTGGAGCGCCTCGCCTGCCGTCCGCCTGCAGAGTTCCTCCATGAGGATTCCGATGGTGAGGGCGTGGTAGCCGAACTGCCGCCCGGGCTCCCACGATGGCCGGGCTGCGGCAAGCCGCCCGGCGGCGGCAGGCGTGGTGAATTCGTCCAGGCCAAACCCGCCCTCGATGCCCATCAGCCCCGCCTGGTGTGACAGCGCCTCCCTGACCAGCATCCTGCCTTTGCCGTGCACGCCGAATTCCGGCCAGTAGTGGGCCACGGCCTTGTCCAGGTCGAGGAGGCCGTCCTGGACAAGCAGTGCCATGACCATCGCTGCAACGCCCTTTGAGCAGGAGTAGGCACCGGTGAGCGTGTCCGGGGCCATCTCCGGGCCGCCGGTCAGCTGCACGGCCGGGATCCCGTTGTGGTACGCGGCAAGCTGTGAACTGTAGCCGGGTTCCTCAGCGAGGAACGACTCAAACAGTGCCAGGACGTTTTCGTACCCGGGCGCCACGAAACCAAGGGAAGTCTGCATGCGTTTCAGTGTAGTAGGAAAGCGATTTCCTCCAACAGCCCGGCGTCAGCGCCCAGCTCCGTGGCCCGGTGCAACTTCCTCGCCTGGCCGGACCGGTCCCGGTGGCGTGCCGTCTCCGAAGGGCCTGCCTCCGAAGGACTCCCGGCCGTGGTCTTCCAGCCATCCACTGAGGTTTGGACCTGCGGGAACGATGCCGGTGGGATTGATGTCCCCGTGGACTATGTAGTAGTGCCGCTTGATCTGCACAAAGTCGATCGTGTCTCCGAAACCAGGCGTCTGGAACAAATCCCGCGCGTATCCCCACAGGTTGGGCATCTCGCTCAGCTTCTGCCGGTTGCACTTGAAGTGTCCATGGTAGACGGGATCGAACCTGGCCAGAGTGGTGAAGAGGCGTACATCCGCCTCGGTGATGGTGTCGCCCACCAGGTAGCGCTGGCGTGACAGGCGGTCCTCAAGCCAGTCCATGGCAGCCCAAAGCCGACCGTACGCTGCGTCGTAGGCCTCCTGCGAGCCGGCGAAGCCGCAGCGGTAGACGCCGTTGTTCACTTCGGTGAAGACGCGCTTGTTGACCTGGTCGATTTCCGTGCGGAGGTGCTGGGGGTAGAGCTGCGGTGCGCCCGGGCGGTGGAACTCTGTCCACTCCGTCGAAAAGTCCAGGGTGATCTGGGGGAAATTGTTGGTCACCACTTCACCGCTGTGCACGTCCACGATGGCAGGTACCGTGATTCCGCGTGGGTAGCCGGGGAAACGCTTGAAGTAGGCCTCCTGGAGTCGCTCTATGCCGAGGACGGGGTCCTTGCCGCCGGGATCAAGGTCGAACGTCCATGAGCGGGCGTCGTGCGTTGGGCCTGGCTGGCCCAGGGAGATGGCTTCCTCCAGCCCCAGCAGGCGTCTGACGATTACGGTGCGGTTTGCCCAAGGGCAGGCACGGGCTGCGATGAGGCGGTAGCGTCCGGCTTCCACCGGCCACCCCGGCTCGCCGTTGCTGCCGGGCGAGGCATTCCGGGTGATGCGGTCCTCAATGTAATTGGTGTCACGCGTAAATTCAGCACCGCCGGTGACATAGGCCCCACGGGTGCTGTGGCCGTCGGCGGTTCCGGTCGCTGCGGAGGTGCTGTCAGTTTCCTGGCTCATGTCCCAAGCCTAAGCGCGTCCTTCACCATCTAGGCGCCGTCGTGCAGAATTGCCCAGATGGGCTGCCAGGCCGCGAGCCAGGATGCTGCCACGAGGAGTGTGAACAACGCAATCCAGATGCCCGACGGCACAGAGGTGGCGCGGTACAGGAGGTAGGCGTCTGAACTGGCGAGGCGGTCGCGGTGGCGGACGTGGACCTGGGCGAGTTTCAGGAGGTCGCGGACGGCAGCGACCAGCAGGGCAATTCCCAGGATGACGGCCACGTGCCCTGCGGCTGCGGCAGGTGCAAGGAGCGCGGGGAGGGCGGTCCCGGCAAGTGCGGCGATGGTGATGGCGAAACCGGCAATGTTCCGGAGGAAGAGGAGCGACACGGCCAGGACCAGCGCGCTGGCCGCCATGGCTGCGGTTCCCCAGCCGTTGAGGCCGCACCAGACGAAGGCTGCACCGACCAGTGCCGGGACCGGGTACCCCCAAAAGCAGGACCAGGCGGCGGCCAGCCTGCTGCGGCCGTACGTGGTGGTGGTTCCGGAATGGTCGAGCCGCAGCCGGATCCCGGACAGCCGCTGCCCCGATGTAACAGCCGCAAACGCATGGCCCAGTTCATGGGTGGCGGTGGCGATCAGACCAAAGTATCGCCAGCTGCGGGCGGGGATGGAAAGGACGACGGCGGCAGCCAGGGACAGCAGCATTTCAAGCCACGTGATGTTGGGCACGTCTGCGTGCTTGAACAGGGAACCGAGGATGTTCCATGCGCTCGCGGCGCCGTTCATGCTGCCTCCTGGCTACTGATTGGCGTCATAGGTACCGCATAACGCTATGCCCCGCAGCTGGGCGGAACCTCAACGGTCGGACCGGACCGGGACTCTTACTAACAGGACTGGGACTATTAATAAGGAAAGGCACGCCGGGTGCGGCGTGCCTTTCCTTGGGGGAACGTGCGTCCCCTGGTGACGCTTGGTGGTCAGCCTTCGCACTCGGTGCAGTAGCTGTGTCCATCCTTCTGCCGGGCGATCTGGGACCGGTGGCGGACCAGGAAGCAGGAGTAGCAGGTGAACTCATCCTCAGCCTGCGGGATGACCTGGACTACGAGCTCCTCGGCGACGAATTCGCCGCCAGGGACGCCGGCGCCGTCCAGCCCGTCAGCTTCGTCCAACTCCTGCACAACACTGCGGGCGTCGGGAGCATTTGCTGACTGGAGCTGCTCGAGTGAGTTGTCCTGCGATTCCTTGACGTCGGAACGCAGTTCATCGTAATCGGTTGCCACTTTAGGTGCTTCTCTTTTCTTTGATTGGCTGTCGGGTATGAAACGTACAGCATCGGGGCGGTATTCCCCAACAGGAAGCGTAGATCTGTCAGTGATTGGGTACAGGTTCAAGGGGGCAGACGCACGCTGGTGACGTCGGTCTGGCTGGACAGGCAGCGGGGTGCTGTCTCCTGTGCATGACGGAAGGGGCAGGTTTTGGAGCAACTGACCGCGGAGTTCGGTGGTGCCGGACAGATTGGGATGGGCGTAGGTCCCGTGCTGGAGAAGTTCAACTCCGTTTCCCGGATTGCCGTGTTGCGCGGCGGGGGCCTGGGGGACCTGATCTTCGCCATTCCGGCAATGGCTGCGCTGAAGGCTGCCTATCCGGCCGCCAGCATCACACTGTTGGGCACTCCCATTCATAAGGCGCTGCTGGAGGCGGTGAAGAGCCCGGTGGATGACGTCGTGGTCCTGCCGTTTGCCGAGGGAGTCCGGCCGGGGGAGGAGGACGTGGCCGCGCTGGATGTCTTCTTTACCGACATGCGTGTCCGGAACTTCGACCTGGCCGTCCAGCTTCACGGCGGGGGCCGGTACTCCAATCCCTTCCTGCTTCGGCTGGGCGCCCGCCATACAGTTGGTACCCGTACGGCCGACGCAGCGAGCCTTGAGCGCACCATGCCCTACCTCTACTACCAGCATGAGCCCCTGAGGGCACTTGAGGTTGCGGGGTTCGCCGGAGCCTTCCCGGTAAACCTTGAGGCGAGGCTGGCACCGGCAGACACGGCAGCGCCGGGCGCTGCCGATGGCGCCGGCGCGCAGCCGCTGGTGGTAGTCCATCCGGGCGCGACCGACCCCCGTCGTCGATGGCCCGCGGAAAAGTTCGCCGAACTGGCTTCCGCGTGCGCGGCGGACGGCTCCCACGTAGCCATCATCGGCGACGGCAGCGAGCAGGAGTTGGCGGAGCGGGTTGCGGCGCTGGCGGCGTCGGCGGATGTCCGGTCCCTGGCCGGCGCCCTGGACATGGGGGGCCTTGTGCGGCTGCTGGCGAGGGCTGACGTCGTGGTGGCGAACGACAGCGGGCCCCGTCATCTTGCGCAGGCACTCGGTGTGCCCACTGTCGGTATTTTCTGGGCGGGCAACGTGATCAACGCCGGAGCCCTGGGCAGGAGCCTTCACCGCCTGCACGCCTCGTGGGTCACGGTCTGCCCCACGTGTGGCATCGACGTGACGCAGGTCGGGTGGACGGCGCCGCGCTGCGTCCATGACGATTCGGTCGTTGCAGGGATTGATGTCCAGGATGTCTACGAAGACGTGCGCAGCCTCGCCGCCACGGCATTCGCAAGGCAGGATGCATGAGCGGCACAGAAACCATGGCGGCCTCAGACGAACCCATTGCCGCCGATGGCAAACCCGAGCTCCTGGTGCTGCGCGCCTTGAAGCTGGGCGACCTTCTGGTTGCCGTACCTGCATTGAAAGGGATCCGGCGCGCTTTTCCGGAGCATCGGCTTCGCTACGCGGCGCAGGGGTGGCTGTCGGACGCGCTGGGGCTGGTGGGCGGCTATGAGCTGCTGCCCACGCACGGCCTGGATGAACCGCTGGCCATGGATCCCGGTGTGGTGGACGTGGCCGTCAACCTGCACGGCAGTGGCCCGGAGAGCCAGGGCCGGATCGACGCATTGAAGGCCCGCCGGACCGTGGGTCACCGCGGTCTGCACCGGGACGGGCCGCCGTGGCGGCCGGAGCTGCACGAGCGCGAACGGTGGGTGCGGCTTCTGGAATGGCACGGCATCGAGGCGGATCCGCTGGACGTCCAGTTGCACAGGCCCCACGTGCCCAGCCGGGTCCCGGGCGCAACTGTCTTGCACGTGGGGGCGGCGTACGGCAGCAGGCTCTGGCCGGTGGAACGTTTTGCGGCGGTGGCGTCTGCGCTCTCGGAAGCCGGACATCAGGTGGTGTTCACGGGTGGAAAGTCCGAACGGGAACGCGCTGTGGAAGTGTGCCGGCTGGCAGGGCTTCCGGGAACTGCCACGTTGGCCGGCGTCCTGGGCCTTGGCGAGTTCGCTGCCACTGTCGCCGCCGCGCGCCTGGTGGTCTCGGCTGACACGGGCGCCGCGCACCTGGCATCCGCGTACGGGACTCCCTCGGTGGTTCTTTTTGGCCCGGCGCCGCCGGAAATCTGGGGCCCCCCGCCCGGGCCGCATGTCGTCCTGACCCGCGCAGACCTTCGGCGTGGCGATACCTTTGCAGTCGAGCCGGATCCTGCCCTGCTCGCCGTGCAGGTGCCCGATGTCATGGCTGCCGTCAGGGACCTGGGAGTGCTGTAGGGGCTGCGGGTTTGGCGCTGATTGATGTGGTTCTGCGGGGGTTGGCCGCGCTGCCTGGGGCCTAAAATTGGTGCATGAGCACTGAGCTGGAAATTGCTTTGGTGTTGGGGACGGCGTTCCTGTGGGTGGCTGTCACGTTGGCTATCCTGTCCGCCATCGACCGCCCCGAACGGAAGGCACGCCGGCGCGAACGGCATGAGCGCCGGATGGAGAAGCGGCGGATTGAGTACCGTCCGGTCGCCGCCGCGGGGTCCCATCTGCAGGGACGGACCCGCCATCCCAGGCCCCACAGGTTCCACCTGCACTGACGACGACGGAACCCTGCGCAGGTGCATCGGCTTGGGGCCGTGTTCCGGGGGTGGCCGCGGGAGGAGACGGCCGGCGTCGTATGTTCCCTTCTGGCCGCCCACTCTGCGGCGGCCGCTCGTCAAGTCTTGACGGACGGCGCCGGAAGCCCGACACTGTCCCGATGGGAGTGAACGAAGAGTTGCGGGCGCTTAGCGACGTCGTTGACCGGCTTTCGGTGAAGTTTCCTGCCCTGCCGCGGGAACACATCGAGGATGTGGTCCAGGAGGAACACAGTCTCCTGGATGCGGGACGTGTCCGCGCCTTTGTTCCGGTCCTGGTGGAGCACGCCGCCAGGGACCGCCTGTCCCGCTGAGGCCCGGGGGCGTCAGGGCGCCGGCGCGACGTCGATGAGTACCTTCCCCACGGTTCCCTGTTCCACTGCGTCATGGGCCGCGGCAGTCTCTTCAAGGCCGAACCGCGTCAGCGGGAGCCCGTGTTCTTCGCCAACCTGCAGGGCACCGGCGGCGAGCGCCCCGCCCACAGCGGCCACAGCGTCCTGTTTCTGCCGGTCTGTCACCGTGTAGGTGAGGATGAACTGGTAGCGGACGTTCCCGGTCATGCTCTCCCGGATCGGTACAGCAAGGGATTCCCCCGGGTTGGCCGCGTAGATTGAGATCGTTCCCCCGGGCTTGAGCACCTGCAGGTCGGTCTCGAGGTTGGCGGGCGCGTTCACGTCCACGATGATGTCAACGCCATTCGGCACGGCATCACGGACCGCACGGACGACGTCGTCCTGCCGGTAGTTGATGACCTTCTGCGCGCCGGCACGGCGGGCAAGTTCCGACTTTCGGTCCCCGCTGACTGTGGTGATGACGTTGGCGCCTGCCCAGCGGGCGAGCTGAATGGCCGCATGGCCCACGGCTCCTGCGCCGCCGGTGACCAGGACGGCACGCCCTGCCAGGGACCCGGGGGAGAGCCTGGCAGGCCCGTCCTCGATGGCAGTCAAGGCCCGGTGCGCAGTCAGCGCCGGAATTCCCAGGGATGCCCCAGTGTCGAAGGACTCCGCGGCGGGGAGCGGCACGACTTTGTGGGTTGGCACCGATACGTATTCCTGGGCTGTTCCTTCGTTGCCGCCCCATGCCACATCCCAAAGCCAGACGCGGTCTCCTGTCCTGGGATTCTCCACTCCCGGGCCCACTGCATCGACCACACCGGCGCCGTCCTGGTTGGGGACCTTGGGGGCGTCCAGCTGCCGGCTACCGCTTCCGGCCCGCGACTTCCAGTCGGTGGGGTTGACCCCGGACACCACCAGCCGGACCCGGACTTCACCGGGGCCGGGGTCCGTCAGCGCCTTGTCCTGGAGCCTAAGGACGGATGAGGGACCCGTTGCTTCATACACCATTGCTTTCATGATTTCTCCCCGGTCAAAGATGTGATGTGGCATTACGCCTTCAACCTACCCAAAACCGGCCGGCCACCCTTCGCCGCCAGGCCGTGGACGGCGGCCTGACAGCCACGCGGCCGGGCTAGAAGCGGTCTGTTCCGCGGAGATTGCGCGGGCGGCCGTCCGGGTCAACGATGAAACGGCACAGTGGGTCGGCCCAGAGACGTTGCAGGAACGGGACAGCCTGCGGGACGTGGTGGCGCACCTGACCGGCAGGGCGTGTCCCGCCGCCGCTCCGGTGCCATTCGTCCAGGGCGTCAGCGGTTTTGTTCCACAGCTCCAGTCCCGGCCACGCGGACTGGAGCGCAGGGTGGCCCTCCTCCAGGCCAAGGTGTTCGGCCCAGAGCTGCATCCTCAGTTCCCTGGCAAGCGGCCCGGACGGGGAGGCGCCGGTGCCTGCCCTGTGCAGGTCTTCGCCGGACATGTCGACCACGGCGCAGGTGAGTTCGCTGTCGGTGGTCCAGGACCGCCGGTTGAAGTTGTCAGATCCGCAGGTGAACCAGGTGTCATCGATGATGCAGATCTTGGCGTGGACGTAGATGGGCGTTCCCTGGCCGTTTTCCAGGTCGAACACCCCCACCCTTCCGGGCGCGGCCTGGCGGAGCATGCTGATCGCCCGGATTTGCGCCAGCCGCTTGGGCGGCCCGGCAAAAAAGCCGTCGGAGTCCGGGTACCTCGGGACCACGATGATCACATTCAGGCCGGGGCTGTCCTTCAGTGCGGACGCGATTCCCGCTGCGACCTCTGTCGACCACAGGTACTGGTCCTCGATGTAGATCAGCGACCGGGCCTGGGCGAAGGCTTTTGCGTAGGCGCGCGCTATGGATCGTTCTCCCGCGGGCGCGAAGGGGAACGGTGGGTGCTTGTGGCCGTAGGTGCGCAGCAGCTGGACGGCGTGGGGCCCGGCGGCCGGGGGTGGGGGAGCGGTCTCCGGCAGTGGTTTGGGATGGCGGGGCATGCGGGCCAGGCGCTGCAGCAACATCCTGTAGGGCGTATGCCGGTCCAGCGGATGGGGGTCGTTCCACCGTTCCGCAAAGACCGCAAGGACGTCAGCAACCACCGGTCCACGCAGTTCGAGGGCTGCGTCGTGCCATGGGGGCTTCTTGCCGTACCGGGCGTCCATCGTGACCGCCTGCGGATCCCCGGCGTGCCCTGCATCGTCCCGGCGGCTGTGGGACAGGTCGAGCCCACCGACGAATGCCACATCGCGGGAGGGGTCGCCGCTGCGGCGGATCACCAGCAGTTTCTGGTGATGGCAACCGAAAAGACGGACGCGCTGGTCCAGGAGCGCTTCACCGCCGGAGTCGTTGATTTGCCGGCTGAGGTGCTCGTTGGAGCGTCCGCTGATCGGGGCGGACACGCGTTCGCCGTGGGATCTCCAGACAAGGCCCCGCACTTCGACGCCGGACCGGGCCAACTGCGCCAGCAGCCCCCCGATCGTGGTTCCCCCGGGTTCCAGTTGCTCGTCAGCGTCACCCCGCCAGTCGGTGAACCACACCCGGTCCCCGGGCTGCAGGGCGGACAGCTCCTCGTGCAGCCTT
>Ga0308170_10002660_pt1 | contig 15160 bp, 13 predicted proteins | sample PhyBR2_2_FD_202136 | JGI IMG/M metagenome (GOLD analysis project Ga0308170, IMG submission 202136) | Phyllosphere microbial communities from UC Gill Tract Community Farm, Albany, California, United States - DLSLSB.R2 | ecosystem: Host-associated > Plants > Phyllosphere > Unclassified | place... | reverse complement strand
CGACGGTGCCACGTTCATAAACACCGCCCGGGGTCTGCTCGTCGACCAGGACGCTCTCCTCGACGAGCTGCGGACGGGACGCATCGACGCCATGCTCGACGTCACGACACCCGACGTGCTGCCCGCGCAGCACGAGCTGTACGACCTGCCGAACGTGCTTCTCACACCGCACATGGCCGGCTCGACCGGACCGGAGCTCAGGCGGCTCGGCGACCACGTCGCCGACGAATTCGAGCGCGTCGCCCGCAGGCTTCCGCTGCTGTTCCCAGAAACCACCCGATGACCCGAGGAGGAGTGCGATGGACTTCGGCTTGGGATTCGACAAGCTCGTCGTGATCGCCGTGATGGCGGCGTTCCTCATCGGGCCGAGCCGCCTGCCGGTGTATGCCGCCGGATTCGCCCGGTTCGTCCAGGGCGCACGAACCCTCATCGCCGATACCAGGGCGCGCATGCGCGACGAGCTCGGGCCGGAATTCGACCACGTCGAATGGACCAAGCTCGACCCACGTCAGTACGATCCGCGCCGGATCATCCGCGACGCCCTCCTCGAAGAGCCCACCCCTGGGCCGTCTGAGCTGACGGCCCACCCCGACCGGAACGGCGAAGACGCCGTTCCCGCACAGAAAGGAAGTGACTGACATGCTCGCAGGCCTCACCGGATGGCACGTGCTCGTCATCGCACTCGTCGTACTGCTCCTGTTCGGAGCGACCAAGCTCCCCGCGCTCGCCCGAGGCGTGGGGCAGTCGATGCGGATCTTCAAGCAAGAGATCGCGCCGATGCGCGATCAGCCTGCTGAGACCGGCGGGATCCCTGGTGGCGCCGCCGGCACGGCACCGGCATCCGAGACGGTCGCCACGCGAACCGGAGCCTGAGGTGCGCCGCCGGCTCCCACGGCGGCGGCGCGCCGACGGCTCGATGACGCTCCTGGCGCACCTGCTGGAGGTGCAGCGGCGGCTGGTGCGAGCAGCCGCCGCTGTGCTCGTCGGCGGCGTCGTGGGCTGGATCCTCACCAACCTCATCTGGTCCCAGCTGGAGAGCCCGCTGGTCGCGATGGCGAAGAGCAACGGCGTCGTCGCGCGCATCAACTTCACAACGGTGACCGCCGCATTCGACCTGCGCCTGCAGATGGCGATCACCATCGGGCTGGTGCTGAGCTGCCCGGTGTGGCTTTACCAGATCTTCGCCTTCCTGGTGCCGGGCCTGACCAAGCGCGAGAAGCGCGGCGCCATCGGCTTCGTGATCGCCGCGGTGCCGCTGTTCCTCGGGGGCTGCCTCGCCGGGTGGCTCGTCTTCCCGCATGTCGTGGCGATCATGACGAGCTTCGTGCCCACGGGCGGTGCGACGCTGCTGGATGCCAAGGGCTACCTGGAGTTCGTCATGAAGCTCATGCTCGTGACCGGTGTGGCGTTCGTGCTGCCCTTGCTGCTGGTGGTGCTCAACGCCGCCGGCGTGCTGACCTCCCGCTCGATCCTCGGTTCGTGGCGGTGGGCGATCATCGCGATCACCCTGTTCACCGCGATTGCCACGCCGTCCGCCGACGTCGTCTCGATGCTGCTGCTCGCCCTCCCGATGGTCGTGCTGTTCTTCGGCGCCGTCGGAGTCACCGCGGTGCACGACAGCCGGGTCGCCCGGCGCTTGAACACCGAACTCGAAGCCGTCGCCGTCCTGTGAAGGCGCTGCTGCTGTCCGGCGGAGGGGACTACATCGATTCGTGGCATCCGTTCGCACAGACGAGCGCGGCCGCCGCCGCCGTCCTGCAGGGTGCCGGGTTCGATGTCGAGATCCGCGACGACGTCGAACGGGCCGTGGCCGTGCCGGATGCCGCGGTGCGTCTTCTCGTGGTCAACTTCGGCAACGGCGGCATTCCGGCCCCGCAAGACGACCGCGTGCTCGACGGGGTCACCCGCGTGCTGCATGCCGGCGCCGGCCTGCTGGGTCTGCACACGGCATCCACCCTCTTCCCCCGCTCGCCTGCCTGGCCCGCGCTGCTCGGGGGCCGCTGGGTGCGCGGCACGTCGATGCACCCGCAGCAGGCGCGCTTCCGCGTGCACGTCGCTGACGCGCCGCTCACGGCGGGGCTGAACGATTTCGACACGATTGACGAGGCATACAGTCTGCTCGCCGTCGAGCCGGCGAGCACCGTCGTCGCCCGCCACGACGAGCACGGCGTCGGTCAGCCGCTCTGGTGGCATGGCGAGCACCGCGGCATCCGGTTCGCCTACGACGCGCTCGGGCACGACGCGGTCGCGTACGAGGCGGAGCCCCAGCAGCGGTTCGTCGCGCATGCCGCGCTCTGGGCCGCGAGTTCGACGAGAGCGGATGCCCGACAGCATCCAAGATCGGAGACGGAATGAAGGTCGCAACCATCCGGCCGGGCACGGTGTTCATCGACGCCGCGGGGAGTACGGCGCAACTGCATGGTGTCGGAATCCACCGGTTCGGCGGACTGTTCTACGCATGGGGCGAAGACAAGAGTGCGGGCGCGACATTCACGGCCGTCGCGTGCTATTCGTCTCCCGATCTCGTCTCGTGGACATTCGAGGGCAACGCTCTCGAGGCCGCGCACGGCGACATCGGCGCTGACCGCGTGGTCGAACGCCCCAAGGTGCTACGTCGTCCAGACGGACGATTCGTGCTGTTTCTGCACGTCGACACCGTCGGCTACACCGCGGCACGGGTCGGCTATGCGATCGCGGACTCTCCCCGTGGCCCGTTCCGCTACGTCGGAAGCGAGCGCCCGCTCGGCAATTCGAGTCGCGACATCGGGGTGTTCCAGGAAGGCGGGGCCGGGTACCTCCTCTCCGAGGACCGTGACAGCGGACTGCACATCTATCGGCTCGCCGACGACTACCTGTCCGTGGCCGAGCTCGTCGCCACGACCCTCAAGGACGACGGCTCACACGGATACGAGTCGCCGGCGCTCGTGAGACATGAAGGTCGGTACTACCTGTTCGGCTCGGACCTGACCGGATGGTCGACCAACGACAACAAGGTGGCGACAGCCTTCGAGCTCGCGGGTCCGTGGTCCGCATGGGCGGACATCGCGCCGCCCGGCTGCGCCACGTTCGACTCACAGGTGAGTACGGTCATCCAGACGGACGATGCCGGAGACGAATTCGTCTACATCGGTGATCGGTGGCGGCGCGACGATCTCTTCGCCTCTCCGGCTGTCTGGCTCCCCCTGCAGATCCGGGATGGCCGGGCACAACTGCGCTGGGAGGACGAGTGGCGACCTGACATGGGTCATTGATCGCCCAGCCTCCTCGGGCCTTCGAGAACTCGGGCGTTCTGCTGGGTGCGGAAATCGCGGGCTTTCAGATGTGATGCGCAGGTGGCCGTGCCACCCACGGGGGTTTCAGGCGGGCGGGTAGGCGTGCTGCTCCACGGCGATCGACCGGAACGTCGCGGTGAACGCGGCATCGACGGCGTCGAACGCGAACAGGCCCGCCATCGAGCCGGTGAACCGCAGCGCTCCGCCGTAGTCGTCGGAGAGGATGCCGACGTCGAGCAGCGGCCCGAACTCGGTGCCGTCAACACTGAACCGGGCGACGGCTGCGTCGACGGCGACCGTGAGCTCGACCGGCTGCGCGTGGTCGAGCACGCGTGTCGCCACCACGCGGGCGCCGGCGAGGTCCCGCACGGTGAGTACGACCGCGCGGTGGCCGCGGCCCTCCCATTGCTGGCCCCCCTGCCGCTCCCCTTCGGGTTCGACCCAGGTGATCGCCAGCGAGCAGTACGACCGGGAGTCGTACCAGAGCGCGATGCCCGCCCCCTCGGTGTAGGTCGTCGGAGTCGCATCCACTGCCGCACTCAGAACGACGTGCGGTTCCTGCAGCGGCTGGGCGAGCAGGCTCGTGCCGAACAGCGACTCGAGCCCGTGACGGCCGCGGATGCGCACGCCGTCGGCGACCGGAACGACCCAGTCTCCCGCGGGTTCGCGCAGGGTCCGCCACGGCCAGCCGTCCACCGAGGTCGCGGCCTCGCCCCCGCCGGCGCCGGCGCCGGCGCCGGGCGGCGTGAACGTGTCGGCGGGATGCCACCCGCCTCCGGTGAGCCGGGGCCGGTCGTCGACCCATTCGACTTCTTGGATGCACGTCTCGCGCCCCCACGGGAACTGCCGACCCTGCAGTGTGTCGAGCCACCGCGAGGCGAGATGTCCGAGGAACCAGCGCCCCGCGGCATCCTGCACGAACTCGCCGTGGCCGGCCTTCTGCAGCCGCAGCGTGCGGTCGTCACGCGAGGTCAGCAGCGGACGATCGTCGAGCTCATAGGGGCCGAAGAGGTCTCGGCTGCGCGCCATCAGCACGCCGTGCTCCACACCGGTGCCGCCCTGCGCGAGCACGAGGTGGAACCAGCCGTCACGGACGAAGAGCTTCGGGCCTTCTACCAGCGTGGGATGCTGCAGCAGAAGTTTCGGCGTGCCCACGGTGCGGGTGCCGTCGTCGTCGAGCGGAACGATCAGGATGCCGGAGAAACGGCTCCCGCCGGGGCGGGAGTCGCACTGCAGGTTGAGCAGATAGTGGCGACCCCCGTGGTGGAAGATCGACGGATCGAAGCCGTGACCGCTCACGCGGCTGGGCGCCGACCACGGCCCCTCGGCTGCAGCCGACGTCGAGACGTAGGTCTCGACGTCGAGCTGGCGGCCGAGGAACGTGCGGACGATCGAGTAGGTCATCCAGAACCGCTCGCCGTCGTGGCTCATCGACGGCGCCCAGATGCCGGCGGAGTCGGGCACGCCGTGCAGGTTCCCCTGCGGAACGGCGCCTTCGACCGAGCCGATGTACTCCCAGTCCACCAGGTCGCGGGACCGGCGGATCGGGATCGTCGGGAACCACTCGAACGAGCTCGTCGCGAGATAGAACCAGTCCCCGACGCGGATGAGCGTCGGGTCGGGCGCGAATCCGCGCACGACGGGGTTGGTGGCCATGGCTTCCGTTTCCGATCGCTGTCCGTTACGGGACGTAGAGCACAAGGGTGCTCTGGGGGCCGATCTTGATCGGCTGCAGCAGCTCCACCGTCGACGGCAGATCGGTGCGCCCGTCCGGACCGGCCGAGAGCACACGCGCCAGTCCGCGCCGCCCTGTCTGCAGACGGAACGTCTGATCGTTCGTCGTGTTCATCGCCACGATGTAGTGGCCGTACTCCAGCTGGTAGTAGGGGGCGAGTCCCACCAAGGCCTCTTCAGTACCGAGCGTGGGCGATCCGAAGGTCGGGTCGACGCCTGCGGGAACCTTCGCTTGGACGAGCACCTCTCCTGCGAAGGCCTGGTGGACGGTGGGCCCCGGGGCATCCCATCCGCCTGCCGGCACCGGCGACGGCCCGCCGGTCGCGTCGTTGATGGCGTAGTCCCACGTCACCCAATCCTGCACGGTGAATGTTTTCGACGACAGTTCCCCGTCGGTCTTCTCCCGCACGGTCGCGGAGCGCTGCAGGGACGGTGTGACGAGGTGCACGCGTGCCCAGTCGTTGACCCCTTCACGCGCCCGCCAGTACAGCGAGGCGAAGAACATCTCCTGCCCGTTCTTGACGGCGATGGCACCGTCGACCTCGTCGGTGAACACGAAGTCGGGGGCATCCCAGTCAACCGGCATCCGCGACGACGATGTCGCCTGGGCTTGGAAGGTGGGGAGGTCGCGCGCCAGCATGCGCGTTGCGGCGAGCCCCACACGGGTGCTCGTGTTGGTGACGTGCAGATCGAGCTGCGGCCCGAACTGGCCGTCGGCGATCATCTCCTGAGCCCAGCCGGTCAGGTCCGCATCCTCGAACGCACCCGCCGCCATCACCGGGCTCGAGTCCCAGTGCGTCGGCTGCACGTAGTCGGCGATGCCGGGATAGACCTCGTTGCGCCAACCGATCTCCGTCTCCAGCCGGCAGATGCGGTTGCCGTCGGCATCCACGTCGAAGTGACGGAAGTACGCTCGCGTCTTGATGATCTTGAGCATCTGGGCGCGCACCTCGGGCGCCTCCACTGCGCCGTGGCCGCGCGTGATCGACTCGTACATCATCACCAGCCAGTCGGTCACCTCGCCGTAGCTGCCGACGTATCCGAGCTCCCGCGTGAGGCCCTTCGGCGTGACCACCGGGTAGTCCGATCCGAGCGGCTGGGTGCGGGTGCCGTCGGGCAGTTCCGAGCCGAGCCAGGGTGACAGCCCGATGCTCTCCGCGATCCACATGCGTGCCCGCGCTTCGGGCCATGCGTCGTCCGGCGAGAGCAGCGAGAGGCCGCGGTTGGCCTGATAGATGCCGATCGACGTGATCATCGCCTGGTTCGAGTAGAACCGTGCGTTCTGCTTCCAGTAGTCGCGGCTCGTCAGCAGCATGTCCCGGTAGGCGATTCGCCGCGGGACCGGGGTGCCGCTCGGAGGTGCGGGAGGTCCGTTGAATGTCATGTCGTCGAACCAGGCTGTGCCCGGCCGGTCCAGTCGAACCTGAATGTCGGCGACGACGGCGCCGGCCGGGGTGTCGAGCGCTACTTCGAGCTGCTGCCAGTCAGCCGTCGCGCCACCGCTCGCGTAGATCTTGTGGTCGGTTCCGACGTACGCGCCCGCGGCGTTGCGGAACAAGACGTCGAGGTAGGCCCCGGCGGTCGCGCCTGCGCTCGTGATCCCCGCGGTCTTGACCCAGGCCGCATAGGTATACGTTCCCGGGCCGACGGATACGCGCGTGTTCGCGATATAGCCGATCGTGCCGCCGGTACCTGCAACGGTGAGCTTCGCGGATGCGTTTCCGCTGCGGAACACCGTCGTGTCGCGCGAGGCGGTTCCGCTCCCGTTCCAGATGTTCTGATGCCACCCGACCGGGCTGGTGGTGCCCACTTCGAAGCCGGGGTTGACGAGCCGGTCCTGCGTGGTGACGACGTCCTTGTCCAGCTCTGCCTGGATGTCCTCCCACAGGTAGGCGAGCACAAGTCCGACCCGGCCGAACCCCTGCCACTGCTGATCGGATCCGGTCAGCACGGTGGGGTCCGCCTTCCAGGCGAGATACCGGCCGTCGATGGCCTCGCAGATCGCGGAGAGCGCGTCGGGATTCCGGTAGGCCGGGCTGTCCTTCCACGCATAGCCTTCGGCGATCGAGTTGAAGGCCCAGGCATCCATTGTCTTCCCCCCGCCGCCGTACACGAGGTTCAGCTGCTCGTTCAGCACCCGTGTGCGGACCGCGGCGAGCGCATCCGCGTCGGTGTTGGCACGCGCCGGCGCGGCCGGAGCTCCACCGAACGCGTCGTCGTCTGCCGGCACGAAGTACGGGGTCGTGTGCGAGTACACGCAGTAGATCGGCCGCGACGGCTCGGTCTGGTCGTAGAAGAACGTGTCCGCCTGGCCGTACGACCAGATGCGCCCCATCGAGCGCACCTCGATCTCAAGGCTGGTCCTGCCCTGGGTCCTGCCCTCCGGCAGCGGCAGCGTGTGCATGAAGAATCGCTCCGGGCTGCGCGCGTCGACGCCGAGCTGGTCGAGGTTGTCGACGGGGCCTTCGTCGTACCAGCCCACCGACTCGCCGTCCACGAACAGCTGCAGCCGCCAGTTGTGCGACTCGTTGGCCTTGTCGGCGGCGTCACCGCCCCATAGCTTGACTGTCACGTAGTTCGCCTTGTCGGGGTCGACCGTGACGGTGAACTTCGCCGATCCGCCCCACCAGCCGGGCTGGGCGGTCGGGTTGAGCACCCGGGCGGATTGGCCGAGCGCGCCGCCGACGACGTCGGACAGCGTCGAAGTGAAGCCGTGCGCGGCCTCGGACGCGGCGTCGCCGAAGACCACCCGATCGATCGGTGCCGCGGGTGCGGGGGCGCCCGCTTGCGCGAAAGCGGGCGGAACGGCGGCCGAAGCGGATGACGGCGCCTCCCACAGCACTGCGCCGATGACGGCGGCTCCAGCGGTGGCGGCGGCGCCGGCGAGCAGGCTTCGCCGACTGATCTCGTTGTTCATCTTCCATCCAATGACTGTTGAGGGAATTGCGGACGAGGAACTGCATGCGCGACTCGCAGCGCCGATCGCCGGCGCACGACGAACGCCGAGATCCAGCGGATGCCGGCCTCGTGGGTCGTCACGTGGTGGATGCGCCGGGCGGGCGACTCGCAGCCGCCCGGCGCATCAGCTGAGGGTGTGGCTCAGCCCTGCGCCTTGAGGAAGGCGCCCACCTGCTTCGCCATCTCGTTCTGCAGCGTGCTCAGCCCCGCCGACGCGGCAGCGGACTTGAGCTTGCTGAGCTGGCTGTCGACATCGACGACGCCGTAGTAGAGCGGGTTGGCGTACTGCGTGATGACGTTGTTCATGGACGCCGCCGCCTGCTTGACGGGGGTGACGTCGGGGATGAACGAGGCGAGTGTGGCCTTGGTGAAGTTGCCGTAGTCCTGCGCCCAGTCGAACACCTGCTTCTCGGAGTCCGTCATGAACGACGAGCGACGCTCGAGCTTGCTCCGCCACAGCAGGGCGAAGCCGGGGAAGCTGTAGGAGCTCAGCTGCTTGACTCCGTTCTCCCCCGTCGGTGCCCAGTCCGTGCCCTTGATCCCGTAGGCGAGCAGGTCGTGGTTCTCCTGGATCGACACGTAGTCCTGCAGAGCGAGGGCGCGGTCGACGTCTCCGCCGTTGGCGTTCACGACGACGAGGTTGTCGGCCTGGAACGTCTGCAGGGGCTTCTGCGAGGTGAGCGCGCCGCCGAACGGAAGCACCTCTTCGAGGCTCGCGTTCGGAACCGCCTTCTGCAGCGCCACCAGCGCGTTGCTCGCCGTACCGTCGGTGATGGCCCACTGCCCGCCGAATTTGCCGGCCTGGAACTGGGCCTGGATGGTCGCACTGTCGGCGTTGAGGCCGTTCGCGTTGATGATGCCGTCCTGGTAGTACTTGCGGATGCGGCGCAGGGTGTCGACGATCTGGGGGTTCTCCCAGAACGGCACCGGGTCGGCGGTTCCGGTCGCCAGCTTCGCCTCATCGAAGCTGAAGTACAGCCCGGAGCCGGCGAACAGGGTGTTGAAGTACTGCGTGGGGTTCTGCCAGCCCGCCGCGTCGAAGAGACCGACGGGACCCTGCGGGCCGATCGCCAGCTCGAACGTCTGGTTCGACGAGACGGCGAACGGGGTGATCCCCGACTCCTTCTGCTTCACGTCGTAGAAGTACTTCTCCAGGGTGTCGAAGTCCTGAATGGAGTCGATCCCGTACTTGTCGGCGAGGTCCTTGCGGATGCTGAAGTGCTGCACCCGGCCGGCGCTGTTCACCTGCGGGATGCCCCAGAGGTGTCCGCTCCACTTGTTGGAGGCGATCAGCTCGGGCGCGAGCTGCTTGGACAGGTTCGGCCACTTGGCGATGTGGTCGGTGAGGTCGACGAGGGCCTTCTGCTGCTGCAGCTGGGCCATGTTCAGCCACAGTGCCTGCAGAGCAGTGTCGAACTTCGCGCCGGCGGTGAACTTGAGCAGCGACTGCTGGGCGTAGTTGGTCCAGTTGATGAACTGCGCGTTCAGCTCGAAGCCGTGCGCCTTCTTCAGGCCGGCATTGAACTTCGCGAGTACCGTGTTCCAGCCGGTGGGTGCGGTACTGGGCAGGATGGCCAGCGACTGACCGGACAGGCTCGTGCTGCCCGACGTCGACGGCGAGCATCCCACGAGCGATGCTCCGAGTCCGAGCGACAACGCGGCGGTGCCACCCAGCGCGAGGAATCCGCGTCGGCTGATCGTGGTGGACATATCTGTGTGCTCCTTTGAACAGACTGCTGGGGTCGGGTTGTGGATCGGGTCAGCCCTTGCTCGCTCCGAGCGTGAGGCCCTTGACGAAGTAGCGCTGAGCGAACGGATAGGCGAACAGGATCGGGGCGATCGTCAGCACGGTCATCGCGAACCGCAGTTGGTAGACCGGTGCGGCGGCCTGCGCGGCGGATGCTCCGGGCAGGCTCGCGGCGTTGGTGACGTTCGAGATCAGGTTCTGCAGGATCAGCTGCAGGGGGAACTTGTCAGGGTCCGAGATGAACAGCAGCGCCATGAACCACTCGTTCCAGTACGTCACCGCGTAGAACAGGCCCAGAACGGCGAGGATCGGCTTGGACAGCGGCAGCACGATCTGGAAGAACACGCGCAACTCGCCGGCTCCATCGATGCGGGCGGAGTCGAGAATCTCCTCAGGCAGCTGTCGGAAGAAGCTGACCGCGACGAAGATCAGGAAGGGCGCGAGCATGATCGGCAGGATCACCGAGAACCAGCTGTTGCTCAGCTGAAGCACCTGGGTCACCAACAGGTACAGGGGTACGAGCCCACCGGTGAAGAGCATCGGGATGTAGGCGAAGATCGTCAGGGGCCGGCTGATCCCGGGGAGGCGGCGAGCGATCACCCAGGCGAGCGAGGCCGTGCACGTCAGTGAGAGCGCGGTGCCGACCACAGTGATGAAGAGCGAAGCGAGATAGCCGTTCAGCAGACCGGTGCCGGTGAACAGCATCTGATAGGCCGCCAGCGAGAACGGTGCGGGCCAGAAGCTGTAGCCCTGCGCCGCAAGTTCGGATTCGTCGGTGAAGGACCCGGCGACGATCATCCACAGAGGGATCAGGCAGAAGAGCGAGAAGATCGTGATGACCACGTAGCTCGTGGCCTGGAAGGCATCCGGACGCCTGCGGGGTGCCTTGGCTGCTTTGGGACGGATCTCGTCGAGAACCATCTCGACCCCGAGGTCGGACAAGGTGTCGATGCGCGCCTCGACGCTCATAGGATGCTGCCTTCCTTGTCGATCCGGCGCTGCACGAGCACCGCAGCGGTGACGAAGACGAAGCCGACCAGCGACTGGAACAGCCCGATAGCCGCCGTGGTGCCGAAATCGCCGACTGTGCGCAACGACCGGAACACGTACGTGTCGATCACGTCCGTGGTCGGGAACAGCGTGCCGTTGTCGCCGACGATCGCGTAGATCGTCGCGAAGTCTCCGAAGAAGATGCGTCCTACTCCGAGCACGATGAGGATGCCGAGGGTCGGCAGCAGCAGGGGCGTGGTGATCGATCGGGCCATGCGGGCGCGGCTGGCACCGTCGAGGGCGGCGGCTTCGTACACCTCCTCGGGGATGGACGTGATCGCGGCGAGGAAGATCACCGAGGTGTATCCGCCGAGCTGCCAGACCTTGACGATGGTGAGGATCCAGGGCCAGGCTCCGGGAGTCGTGTACCAGTTCGGCTGCGGCAGGTCGAAGACGTTCAGGAAGTCGTTGAGCATGCCGCCGCGGCCGCCGACGCCGGCGAGGATCGCCTGCAGGATGATGCTGATGACGATCGGCGAGACGAAGTACGGGAAGAAGATGACCGACTGCCCGAATCTGCGCGTGACGTGCCCCTTGATCTCGTTCAGCATGAGGGCGAGCAGCAGCCCCGCCGCCATGGATGCGGCGAGGAACAGCGCGTTCAGCAGAATGGTGTTGACGACGATGCGCGGGGCGTCGCCGCTGGAGAAGAAGTAGACGAAGTTCTGCAGGCCGTTCCAGGGGCTCCCGAAGATCCCGTCGCTGACGTTGAAGTCCTTGAAGGCGACGACGAGACCGGCCATCGGGCCGTAGGCGAACACGAGGAACCAGATGACCCCCGGAAGGGCCAGCAGCAGCAGCCCGATCGTTCCGCGGCTGGCCGCCCTTCGCCGACGTGGCGCTGTGGCGGTGGTGCTTCGTTGCACGAGGATCTCCTCGACTCTTCGTTCCAAGCCATCATGGAACTAGTTTCATAACGCTGAAATTAGACCACTCCGCCGGGCCGAGTCAAGCGCTCGTCGTCGTCCGACAGCTCATCTCGATCGGGTGAATGTAACTAGTTTCATTCTGAACCTAGGACAGGTTCCGACGCGTGTCAAGACGGATGCTGCAACTAGTTCCAAGTTGCGTATGAAATGCTCTAACATCATGCATGTGAGCGACCACGAGGATCGGGATGGGTCGGCCACGCGCGCTCGTCCGGGGCCGGCGCGCATCGGCTCGGTCAATCTACGCGATGTGGCGAAGCGGGCGGGCGTGTCGCCGGCGACGGCGTCGCGCGTCTTCGCCGGTGCCAAAGGGGTCCAGGCGAGCACTCGCGAGCGTGTGCTCTCCGCGGCCGACGAACTCGGCTACGTCGTCAACGGTCTCGCGCGATCCATGACCGGACGCGGACTGCGCACGATGGCGTTCGTGGTCCGGGAGATGATCGGGCCCACATTCGCCGCATTGGCTGCCGGGGTCGAGTCGCGCGCGACACCCAACGGCTATCTGCTGATGATCTGCACGACCCACGGTGCCCGCGCGCGCGCGCGGGAGCTCGTGAAGACCCTGCGCGAGCAGCGCACGGCCGCGGTCCTGCTCGTCGGTTCGACTGAGAACGACGACGCATTCGCGGAAACCGCTCTGGAGTATGCGCGGTCGCTGGCCGACATCGACGCGCCACTCGTTTTCTGCGGACGGCCACCGCTCACCGGGCACGATGAGATCCCGAGTGCCGACTACGACCAGGGCGGCGGTGTGCGCAGCGTCGTCGATCACCTGGTGTCTCTCGGTCACCGTCGGATCGCGTATGTCGGTGGAGCACCGGGCATGACGACGCCCGATCTCCGCCTCAGCGGGTACCGCGACGGACTCGCGGCCCATGGCCTGGAGTTCGACCCCCGCCTCGTCCTCGAGACGACCAACTATGAAGATCCCGCCGAAGCGGCTGTCGGCAAGCTTCTCCAGAGCGGCGTCACGGCAACGGCCCTCGTCTGCATGACGGATGTGATCGCGATCGGCGCGATGCGCGCCCTGCGCGCAGCGCGGATCTCGATTCCCGACATGATGTCGGTCGTCGGTTTCGACGACGTGCCGATGGTGGGTGACCTCACCCCGGCGCTGACGACGGTGCATCCTCCGTTCTACGAAGTGGGCGTCGCCGCGGCTGAAATCGCCCTCTCCCCCGAGCACGCCGGCCACGTGCTGCTGGAGCCGCGGCTCGTTGTTCGCGGGTCCACAGGCGCTCCTCCGCTGTCGTGATCCATGCGTCCGGAACCCGAGATCCATGCCGGACCGACACGTGGAGCGCCGCTGGGCTCGAGTCCTCGGCGGAACGCCCCGCGATCTCTTCTTCATCCGTGCCGTGGACTGCCCGGGTGCCGCGATCTTCTCCGGCCGAAGCGAAGGAGTGCTCATGAGCAGGAACGCGGAGCCGCTGCATCACGTGCGCATCGAAGCGCAGGGGCCTTCCCGCGGCTCGGTCTTCGCGGTGCACGGCATTGCGGAGTCCGCCGAGACCCTGATGCCGCTCGCCCACGCGTGGACGACGGCCGGCTTCGCCGTGGTCTGCGTCGACCTGCGCGGCCACGGCGCATCCCCGCGCTGGGAGGATGCCGCAGCCTCCCGGCATCCTGGTGATGTCATCGCTGAGGACCTCACCGGCGCGTTCGACGGTTCGGCCTGCACCCTCCCCGAGCCGCGGTTCGCGTACGGGCACTCCGCTGGCGGCGCAGTCCTTTCCACTGTGGCGCAGCGACCGGAGTCCTTCGCCGGCGTGCTTCTGGAGGATCCGTTCTGGCGTCTGCCGGTCACCCGCTACCAGGAACGGCGGACGGCCGCCGATGCCGTCGACGACCTGGCGATGCTGCAGGCCGCGGGTTCCGCCGAACGTGTTGGGATCGGACATCGCCGCTTTCCCCGGTGGGATGCCGCCGAGGTGAGTGCCTGGGCCGAGGCGAAGACCCTCACGGATCCCTGGATCGTGGAGAACGGTGACATCATCCCGACCACACCGTGGCCCCAGCTCCTCGCTGCGGTCACGGGTCACGGCATCCCTGTTCGCATCCTCACGGGAACCAGCCGCGTCGGGATCACTCCAGCACACAGGAGCCTCGCGGAGGGGCTCGGAGCGGAGGTGCTGGTGATCGAAGGAGCCGGTCATTTCGTGCGCCGGGATGATCCGGATGCTTTCGCTGCCGCGAGCCGGGACTTCATGGACAGATACGCATGATCTGCGCCCGCTCCCGCTCCGCGCTGCTGCACAGCGAGCGGACCGGTCCCGGGTGCGCGCCGTCTCAGCGGGCGTTCGCCACCACCGATTCGAGTGCGACGAAGTACATCTCCAGCTGGGCGGCGAACACGGCCTCGTAGTCGATGGCGGCGAGTTCGGCTTTGAGCGCCTCCGCGTGAGGGTAGAGCGAGGGGTCGGTCGGCGCGTACACCTGGATCCACCCATCCGCGACCTCGCGCGACCCGGCCGCCGCCAGGCGGGCGCCGTGCGCGGACGCGGCGCCCAGCACCATGTTCGCGTACGCCTGGTACTGGATGACCGCGGGACGCCCGTGCAGGCCCGCCACCGCGAGCGCGCGCAGGATCCATTCCACGGCGCGCAACTCGTTCATCCCATTCGCGACGAGCGTGAGCGCGAGGGCCGCCGCCGCGGGATGCGCCGTCGCAGTCCGCCAGGCGCGCCACGCGAGTTCGGTCAGGTCGGCTCGCCAGTCGTCGGTCGGCTCGTAGCCTGCGAGCGAGATCCCGTCGAGGTGGTCGGCGAGCGCCTGCAGCAGCTGGTGCCGGCTGGAGAAGTGGCGGTACACGGCCGTCGGCGACGATCGCAGTTCCTCTCCCAGCCGCGCGAACGTGAGCGCGGACTCGCCCTCGCGATCCATGAGCCGCAGCGCCGCCGCCACGATCTCGTCACCGCTGATCGACCCGCGCTTGCGTCGCGCGTGGGTGACGTCCGACATCCGATTCTCCTTCTCGCGCCGCCGAGCCGCGAGGTCGCACTAACCGCGGGTGGACACCATCGATTCTGGCATCACGCGGATGGGTACGCCCCGCGCTCCTCGTTGATCGAGTTCGCACCGTCGATGGCGAGGAGCTGTCCGGTGATGTACGACGCCCCCTCGCTCGCGAGGAAAGCGATCGCCGCCGCCACCTCGGCCGACGTGCCGGACCTGCCGATCGGCGTGGCACGCCCCATCGCGATCTCGTACTCGCTGGATGACGACGTGCGGATCCACCCGGGTGCGACCGCGTTCACCGTGATGCCGGAGCCTGCCGTGTCGATCGCGACGGCACGGGTGAGGCCCACCATGCCGGCCTTGGCTGCGTGGTAGGCGACATCACCCGCGTAGGCCTGGACGGGGCCGGAGATGGAGGCGACGTTCACGATCCGGCCGTAGCCCGCCGCGCGCATGAGCGGGACGGCGGCCCGGGTCATCCGCATCGCCGTCGTCAGGTTGCGATCAAGCGA
>Ga0308170_10002654_pt1 | contig 15180 bp, 11 predicted proteins | sample PhyBR2_2_FD_202136 | JGI IMG/M metagenome (GOLD analysis project Ga0308170, IMG submission 202136) | Phyllosphere microbial communities from UC Gill Tract Community Farm, Albany, California, United States - DLSLSB.R2 | ecosystem: Host-associated > Plants > Phyllosphere > Unclassified | place... | reverse complement strand
TGGGCGAGACGACGATCACCACCTCGTCACAGCGGCTCATCAGCTCCGTCTCACCACGCGGCAGGTCGAGCACCACGCACTGGTGTCCCCGGGCCGCCGCAGCCAGCACCTCCCGGAGGGCGCCCGCCTCCGGAAGCGCCGCGCGGGCCTGGCCGCCGCTCCAGGCCAGCACGCCGAGGTGCCCGCGGCGCGGCAGCGCCTCCCGCAGGGACCGTGACCCGAGGCGGCCGGAGGTGGCCGTCAGGTCCACCCACCGCACCCCGGGCTGCTCCTCCATGCCGAGCACCCGGTCGGCACCCGGTCCGAGCGGGTCCAGGTCGATGACGACAGCGGGGCCGCCGAGCGCGGCGGCCTGGCCCAGCGCGCACGCGAAGGTGGTCGCCCCGGCACCGCCCGAGCCTCCGATCACGCCGAGGGTGAGACCCCGGCCGCCCCGATCATCGCCGACGTCGGTGAGCAGGGCGCTCAGCCACGAGGCGCCCTCCGGCAGCTCGACGACGTGCTCCGCACCGACGGCGAGCGCGTCTCGGAAGACCGCCTCCCCGGCCCTGCCCCACCCGGCGACGTGGACCGCGCGGCGACGCGGCGGGCCCATCCGCGCCAGCCCGGCGAGCAGGTCGGAGCCGATCACCACCGCCGGAGCGCGCGACCAGACGCGCATCGCGGTGGAGAGGTCGCCGGACACCTCCGGCGTGAGACCAGCGGCGGCGGCGAGGCGCAGCAGCTCGTCGAGGAGCAGGTCGTCGGCGGTGATCAGCAGCAGTCCGGTCATGGCTGGGAGCGTGCCCGGGCCGATCCCGTGCCGAACCTGCGAGGCAGGTCCCTGTGGATCGCGGCTGCCGGAGGCCTCAATGTGGACAGAAACTGGACGATGGTGCACTTACCATGAAACCCATGCCAGCGAAGGGAGCGGCCCCGATGCGCGAAGCCGCGTTCTTCGACCTCGACAAGACGATCATCGCCAAGTCGAGCACGCTTGCCTTCAGCAAGCCGTTCCAGGCCGGCGGCCTCATCACCCGCAAGGCCCTCTTGCGCAGCGTCTACACCCAGTTCGTCTACGTGCTCGGCGGCGCCGACCACGACCAGATGGAGAAGATGCGTCAGATGCTCTCCGAGCTGGTCACCGGCTGGGACGTCGCCACCGTCCGCGAGATCGTCGCCGACACGCTGCACAACATCGTCGACCCCCTCGTCTACGACGAGGCGGTCCAGCTCATCGAGCAGCACCATGCCGAGGGCCGCGACGTCGTCATCGTCAGCGCCAGCGGGGCCGAGGTCGTCGAGCCGATCGGCGAGCTGCTCGGCGCCGACCACGTGGTCGCCACCCGGATGGAGGAGGCCGACGGCCGCTATACCGGCCAGATCGGGTTCTACGCCTACGCCGAGGGCAAGGCCGAGGCGATCCGCGAGCTCGCGGAGACCCGGGGCTACGACCTCTCCCGCTCCTACGCCTACTCCGACTCGATCACCGACCTCCCGATGCTCGACGAGGTCGGCCACCCGTACGCGGTCAACCCGGACAAGGAGCTGCGCAGAGCCGCCCGCGAGCGCGGCTGGCCAGTGCTGGTCTTCGTCAAGCCGGTCGCGCTGCGCACCCAGCTGCCCGCCCCGGGACCGACGCTGGCCGCGATCGCGGTCGGCGGCGTGGTCGCCATCGGCGGCGTGCTGTGGGCCGGCGCGCGGGCGCGTCGCCGCGCGGGATAGCGGGCCTCGAGCCTCCGGGACGTCCACCGCCACCACCTGCGGAGCGCGAAAGTCAACCCTTGAAGCCCCGCGCAATGGGGCGTAGACAAGGGGTCAGGACAACTCAATCCGACACGTGGCCGAAGTACCCACGCGGCGATCTACCCTCCGTGAGGGTGCCTTTGCCGACGGGCCCAGTCCCGCGACAGCAAGCTGAAGATGCACGCTTGGTAGCCCCGGTCCGCGTGTTAGCGGTGGCACTCGATCAACACGATTGATCGGGTGCCACCTGCATGTACGGCCTCACACGGCGTCGCGGCGCAGCGGCGAGGCCTCCGCACCGGCGGTGTACGCCTCCGCTGCGTAGAGCAGCCACGAGTGGATGCCCGCCTGCTGACCGGACGCATACCCACGTAGGTTGGACTCGTACTCCGCGCGCAGCGCCAGGTGCCCGGCCTCCGGTACGACCAGAGACGTCGGGTCGACGCCGCGCGCGACCATCACCAGCCGCTCGGCGGCCCGCGCGACGAGCCCGTTGTGCGACACGAACGGCGCGACCGTGGCCAGGTCGGCGTGGACGATCGAGGCGAGGATCAGCGCGGGGGTCGTCCGGTCCGCGGCCAGCAGGTCACCGAGACCGCGCAGGCGCGCGACCTGCTCCGGTCCGCGAGGGCGCCCGAGCTCGTCAGCACCCAGCGCGCCGGCCGCCGCGATCGCGTGCAGCCGGGCGAAGGCCTGCAGCGGCGAGCGCTTCAGCACCGGCACCAGCGAGAGCAGCTCCACGCTGACCCGTACGGCGTCCGCGGCGACCGCATCGCCCGCACCCTCCCGCACCTGCGCCAGGGTGGAGGAGGACCCCTCGAGCACCGCCGACGCGTGCGCGCCGCGCAGCAGCGACTCCCCCGTCATGTCGGGCGACGTGCGGCGCAGGCCGCGGTCGCGCAGCATCACGTCGATGCCGTCGCGCGCGCCGGCGAAAGCGGAGTTGACGCCCTCGAGCGACACGAGCCAGGCCAGCGGTCCTTCAGTCACGATTCCGAAGGGTACGCGGCGGTAGGCTGACCTGGATGACCGATCCCGCCCTCTCGTTCGGAACCGTCGCCGCCTCCTACGACCGCGGCCGGCCGACCTATCCCCGCGAGGCGATCGAGTGGGCCTTGGGCTCGCAGCCGCTGACGGTCCTCGAGCTCGGCGCGGGCACCGGCAAGCTCACCGAGGTGCTCATCGAGCTGGGCCACGACGTCTTCGCCACCGAGCCGGACGAGCAGATGCTCGACCTGCTCTCCGCGAAGCTCCCCGACGCACGCGCCACGGTCGGCTCCGCGGAGGAGATCCCCGTCGGCGACCAGACGTACGACGCGGTGATCGTCGGTCAGGCCTTCCACTGGTTCGACCAGGCCGCCGCGCTGGTCGAGATCAGCCGGGTGCTGAAGCCGCGCGGGCGCCTGGTGGTGCTGTGGAACGAGCGCGACAACCGCATCCCGTGGGTGCGCAAGCTGTCGGCCCAGATCGCCAGTCAGCGCAGCGACGTCGATCCGTCGCAGGTCATCGACGACTCGGCGATGTTCAGCGCCGTCGAGGAGCACGACTTCCGGTTCTGGCAGATCGTCAACCGCCAGACGATCCAGGATCTGGTCATGTCCAACTCGCACGTCTCGACGCTGCCGGAGGAGCAGCGCGAGGCCAAGCGGCGCGACATCCTGGCGCTCTACGACGACTACGGGCGCGGCATGGACGGCATGCAGCTCCCGTACACCTGCAAGGTCTTCCGTACGGTCGTCCTCGAGCACGCCCGCCGCGCACCGGAGCCCGCTCCGCAGACGTCGCCGATCGTCATCGGCGAGCCCGTGCACGTGCCGTCCTCGATGCACGACACCGCGATGCGCCTGCCGCGCGTGGTCGTCGACGGCACCGGGACCGGCATCCACCCGAGGCCGCCCGGCAAATCGCCGGGGAAGTCGCCGGGGAAGTCGTCGGGCGACCCCGGCGACGACCTGGTCCTCATCGACTTCCGCTGAGCTCCGCAACCCGTTCGGCACCCACGCGATAGCGCGCCGCCACCAGCTCGATGACCCGCTCGTGGACGCCGATCACGTCGGCCACCACGGCGCCGCCCGCAGCGCGGGCGACCGCGGCACAGCGGGTGGCGAAGAAGCCCGGGGCGAGCAGGTACGGAGAGACGGCGTCGCCGGGGCGGACGACGTCCTCGGGACGCGCGCCCAGGCCGCCCAGGGTAGCGAGCCGGACCGGACCGCCCCAGGCGCCGGAGAGCAGGTCGGCGGCACGCTGCAGGTCGGGCAGCGCCGCCGGGTCGTTGGAGCCGGCCGCGACCATCGTCACCGCCTGGCCGCGCCGGGCGCCGGCCTGGACGAGTCGCTCGACCTGGGCGCCGGCCAGCAGCGGATCGGGACCGAGCGGCACGGTCAGCGTCGTGGGTCCGTACGCACCTGCGACCGCCGCGGGGACGTCGACGCGGATGTGGTAGCCGGTGGTGAGCAGCAGCGGGACGACGACGGTCGCGCCCTCGACCGGACGGCTCAGGACGGTGCCGAGGAGGGGCTCGCAGAGCTCGACGTAGGACACCTCGGCGTCCGTGGCGCAGCGCTCACCGGTCAGCTCGGCGATCCGCGCGGCGACGTGGTTGCCGACCGGGTTGCGGGTGCCGTGAGCGACCACGACGAGGCGCGGGCTCACGCTTCCCTGTGCTCGCACTCTCAACCACCGATCTCTGCGACAGCAAGCCGGTACCCACGCTTGACCACCGTCTGCACCACCCGGGTGCCGAGCGCGGCGCGCAGCCGCGCGACGGCCATCTCGACGGCGTGCTCGGAGCCTGCGGTCCCGCTCGGCAGCATCGCCAGCAGCGCCTGCCGGGAGACGACGTTGCCGGGCTGGGCGACGAGCGCCTGCAGCACGGCGGCGGGGGCGGGCGACAGACGCACCTCGACGCCGTCGAGCAGCACCTCGGTGCCGTGCAGCAGCAGGATGTGTCCCCCCGCCAGCTCCAGGGACAGCCCGGCGCGGCGCGACGGCAGCTCGGCCTCGAGGAACTTCACCATCGCGCCGGTGCGCGAGCGCTCCGGGAAGATCGTCGGGACGCCCCACATCTCGAAGGCGGCCGCGGTCACGGGGCCCACACAACAGGCGATCACGTCGGCCTGCAGTGCGGCGATGACATCGTCGCGCCGTCCGGTCGAGCCGGCAGCCTCCATGAACGCCGCGATCGCCGGTGCCGAGGTGAACGTGACGGCGTCCAGCTCGCCGTCGGCGACCTGGTCCACCAGCCCGAAGATCGGCGTCGGATCCAGCGCTGCGGCCAGCCGGTAGACCGTCACCGACTCCACGACGGCCCCCTGGCGGCGCAGCGCGTGCGCCACCATCGATAGCGACTGGCCGTGCTCCTGCACCACGATCCGCTTGCCGGTGAGATCACGTCCGCGCAGGTGGCGCAGGACGTCGTCAAACTCCTCCGACTCCGGCGTCCACAGCTCGCGCAGGCCACGGGCCCGCAGCGCGCCGACGGACTTCGGACCACGGGCGAGGATCTCGGCGCCGCTGATGACCTGGATGAGGGCATCGACCAGCCCCCAGTCGTCGCACGCCTCGAACCACGCCTTCATCCCGACGCCCGTGGTGGCGATGAAGATGTCGATCGGCCCGGCCAGCACCCGCTCGGTGGCCTCGCGCAGGGCGACCTCGTCGACCCGGTGGGGGTCGGCAGAAAGCGCCGGGGCCCAGGTCACCTTGGCGCCACGGCGCTCCAGCATCTCGACCTGCTCCTCGGCCTTGCGGGCCGCCGTCACACCGATGTGGAAGCCAGCGAGTCCACGCTCGTCACCCACCGGTCCACCCTCTCTCACAGGCCCGCCTCACGGACTCGTCTTCGGTCCCCCGACGAGGACCATCCCATCCGCGACCTCGATCGCGTACGTCGGCACGGACACGGTCTCATCGTCGAGACACCGCCCGGTGTGCAGATCGAACGCCTGCTTGTGCATCGGGCTGGCCACGAAGTCGACCGGCTCCCCCGCGACGGTACGGGTGCCGACGATGCCGCGGGCCAACACGGACGCGTGCGAGAACGGATCGTAGTTGGACAACGCGAACACGGCGCCGCTGTGGGTGCGGAAGATCGCGACGGCCTTGCCGTGCACGAGCGCGGTCACACCGCTCTCGCGGGTGATCTCCTCGACGGGGCAGACGGGGACGAGCGAGGTGGTGTCCTTGGTCATCACAGGTTCCCTCCGGCGTTGGACATCGGGGCGCCCACGCGGATGTCGGCGCCGAGCAGGACCGGCTCGTCCGCGGGGGCGTCGGGGACGATCTGTCCGCGGGTGGTGCCGAAGCTGATCGCCGGGTCCGGCACTCCGGGCGCGTTGACGAACGAGACGAAGCGGCGCAGCTTCTCCGGGTCGTTGAGGGTCTCGCTCCACTCGTCGGCGTAGGAGTCGATGTGCAGCGCCATCGAGCGCTCGAGCTCCGCGCCGAGGCCGAGGACGTCGTCGACGACGACGGCGCGGACCCGGTCCAGGCCCCCGTCGACCGAGGCGAGCCAGGTCGACGTGCGCTGGAGACGGTCGGCGGTGCGGATGTAGTACATGAGGAACCGGTCGAGGTAGCGGATCAGCTCCTCGGTGGTCAGGTCCCCGGCGAGCAGCTGGGCGTGGGCCGGCACGGCGCCGCCGTTGCCGCCGACGTAGAGGTTCCAGCCCTTCTCGGTGGCGATGATGCCGAAGTCCTTGCCGCGGGCCTCCGCGCACTCGCGGGCGCAGCCCGAGACGCCGCCCTTGAGCTTGTGCGGGCTGCGCAGCCCCCGATAGCGCAGCTCGAGCTCGATGGCCAGACCGACCGAGTCCTGCACGCCGTACCGGCACCACGTCGAGCCGACGCAGGACTTCACCGTACGCAGGGACTTGCCGTACGCGTGGCCGGACTCGAACCCCGCCTCGACGAGCTTGCCCCAGATGGCCGGCAGCTGCTCGACACGGGCGCCGAAGAGGTCGATGCGCTGACCGCCGGTGATCTTGGTGTAGAGCCCGAACTCCTCGGCGACCTGGCCGATCGCGATCAGACCGGCGGGCGTGATCTCGCCGCCGGGGATGCGGGGCACGACCGAGTAGGTGCCGTTCTTCTGCAGGTTGCCCAGGTAGGCGTCGTTGGTGTCCTGCAGCGTCTGGCGGCCCTCGGCGAGCACGTGGCCGCCCAGCTGGCTGGCCAGGATGGAGGCGACGGTCGGCTTGCAGATGTCGCAGCCCCGGCCGGTGCCGTGGGCGGCGATGATGTCGTCGAAGCTCTTGTACTCGTGCACCAGCACCACGTCGAACAGCTCGGCGCGGGTCAGCGGGAAGTGCTCGCACAGGCTCTTGTCGACGACCTTGCCCTGGGCCGCGAAGTAGTCCTCGACGATCTTCTTGACCTGGGTCTTGCAGGAGCCGCAGGTGGCGCCGGCCTTGGTCTGCGCGGTCACCTCCGCAGCGGACTCGCAGCCGCCCTCGACGGCCGCCTCGATGTCGCCCTTGGTGACGTTGTTGCAGGAGCAGACCTGCGCCTCGGCCGGCAGGGCCAGGTCCATCGCGCCGGAGGAGGCGGGGAGGATCAGCTCCTCGGGGTTGGCCGGCAGCGGGATACCGGAGGAGACCATCGGACGCAGGATCCCGTACGCGCTGGCGTCGCCGACCAGGATGCCGCCGAGCAGGCGCTTCCCATCCTCGCTGATCACAAGCTTCTTGTAGATGCCGGCGACCGCGTCGTTGAAGACGAGCTCGAGGCAGTCCGGCGTGGTGCCGAAGGCGTCGCCGAAGGAGGCCACGTCGACGCCCATGAGCTTGAGCTTGGTGGACATGTCGGCACCGGTAAACGCTCCCGCGCCGCCCAGCAGCGCGTCGACGACGACCTCGGCCATCGTGTAGCCCGGGGCCACCAGGCCGTACATCGTGCCGCCCGGGGCGGCGCACTCGCCGATGGCCCAGACGTGCTCGTGGCTGGTGGAGCGGCACTGCTCGTCGACCAGCACGCCGCCGCGCTCGGCCAGGTCCAGACCGGCGGCGCGGGCGATGGCGTCACGCGGTCGGATCCCGGCGGAGAAAACCACGAGGTCGACATCGAGCGTCTCGTCCTCGTCGCGGAAGGCCAGCCCGGTGCAGGTGCCCTCGCCGGTGATGGCGGCGGTGGCCTTGCTGGTGTGCAGCGTGATGCCGAGGTCGGTGAGGTGACGGCCGAGGACCTTGCCGCCGGCCTCGTCGACCTGGACGCTCATCATCCGCGGGTTCATCTCGATGACGTGGGTCTGCAGGCCGAGACCGCGCAGCGCGTTCGCGGCCTCGAGCCCGAGCAGGCCGCCGCCGATGACGGCGCCGCTGGCGGCGTTCTGGGCGGCCGCCGTGATCGCCTCGAGGTCCTCGATGGTGCGGTAGACGAAGACGTTCTCCTTGTCCACGCCCGGGATGGGCGGCACGAAGGGGGCCGCGCCGGTGGCCAGGACCAGCTCGTCGTAGGCGAGGACCGTCCCGTCAGAGAGGGTCACCGTCTTCGCGCCCGGATCCATGACGTCGACCGAGGCGCCGAGGATCAGGCGTACGCGGGGGTCGTCGTACTCGCCCTCGGGGAGCAGGGACAAGGCCTCGCTCCCCTTGTCGAACCAGGACGTCAGGGCGACCCGGTCGTAGGCCGGGCGGCTCTCCTCCCCGACGACGACCAGGTCGTGGGTCTCGGTCAGTCCGCGCTCGATGGCGGCCTGCACGAAGCGGTGGCCGACCATGCCGTGTCCGACGACGACGAGTGTCTTCCGCGTGTTCATGAAGAGGAATCTAGGAACCTTCTGTTCGGTCCACGCGACGCCGCTGTTACAAGATGTGACACGGTCTCCTCACGGCCTCACGGACCTCACCGACTCACGTCGTGACCGGCGCCGGTGCCCCTTGCAGCAGTGCCGTGACGGCGCTCACACACCCACCGCAGCCGGTGGTGGCGCGGGTGCGCTCCTTCACGTCCGCGAGCGAGGAGCAACCCCGGATCCGGCCGGCCGAGACACCTGCGCAGGCGCACACCTCCGCGTCGTCGGGCAGCTGGCCCGAGAGCCCCCCGGGGCTCTCGTCGGCTCGTACGCCCATCAGCAACTGTCCGGGCTCCTGCGGACCGAGGACGGTGCCGCGGTCGAAGGCCTGGGTGATCAGTCCGATCCGCGACAGGTCGCCGATCAGGGTCGCGGCCACGATCACGCCATCGCGCATGACCAGCTTGCGCAGGCTGCCGTTGACCGGGTTGGAGACCTGCACGACCTCGCAGCCGTCCTGCTCCGCGACCTCCCCGGTGGCGCCGACGGTGTCGGCCGGGTCGCCGAGCACGGCGACCTCGAGGCCGGTCGCCCGCAGCCGGGCGACCAGCTTGTGCCCGTCGTAGGTCGTGTCGGCGCCGGTGAGCCGGGCGGCGAGGATGTTGGCCTGGTCCCAGGCCGGCGGGACGAAGCCGCTGGTGCGGCCCTGCCCATCGGCCAGCACCGTCTCGGCACAGTCGCCGATCGCGTGGATGCGCTCGTCGAACACCGACGTCAGGGTCTCGTCGACGACGATGCCGCGGGCGACCGCGAGCCCGGCACGACGCGCGACGCTGGTGCTCGGGCGACCACCGGCGGTCAGCACGACCAGGTCGGTGTCGAGGGTGAAGCCGTTGTCGAGCTTGAGCCCGACGCTCCACTCGCCGTCGTCGTCGGCGGGGTTGTCGACCAGCTTGATCGCGCGCGCCCCGGTGTAGACCGAGGTGCCGAGCGCGGTCAGGCTGCGCTTGAGGATCCGGCCCGCCTGCTCGTCGACATGGCTGCGCAACAGGTGCTCGCCGCCCTCGACGATCTCCGTCTCGACGCCGCGGATCGCGAGAGCGCGGGCGACCTGCAGACCGAGCAGACCGCCTCCGACCACGACGGCGCGGCGCACCTTGCCGGTGGCGAGCAGCTCCAGCAGCCGGGTGCAGTCCTCGAGGCTGCGGAAGGCGTGGACCCGCTCGTGCAGCATCCCGTCGGGGCCGATCAGCCCCCGGATCGGCGGCAGGGACGGGATCGCGCCGGTGGCCAGGACCAGGTGGTCGTACGGGACCCGCTCCGCCCCCGCCAGCACGACCTCCTGCTCGACCCGGTCGATGTCGGCGACCCGCGTGCCGAGGCGGAGCTCGACGCCGTGGTCGGCGTACCACTGCGGCGAGCGCAGCGTGATCGCATCCGCGCGGTGGGTGCCCTCGAGGACGGCGGAGAGAAGGATCCGGTTGTACGGGGCGTGGGGCTCCTCGCCGAGGACGGTGATCTGGAGCCGCTCGGAGGTCGAGCTCGTCGAGGCCCGTGCGACCAGGCCCTCGACGAGCCGGACCGCGGCCATGCCGGAGCCGACGATGACGATCCTCATGCGCTCACCGCGCAGGCGCTGACCTTGAACTCGGGCATCCGGCTGGACGGGTCGAGGGCGTCGTTGGTCAGCTTGTTCACGCCGACCCAGTGGAAGGGCACGAACACAGTGTCGGGCCTGATCGTGTCGACGACACGCGCGGGTGCCTTCATCTCTCCTCGTGCGGTGCGGATGAGCAGGGGCTCGCCATCGCGCGCACCGACCCGGCCGGCGAGCAGCGGGTGGATCTCGACGAAGGCGCCCTCGTCGGGCAGCTCGCGGATCCGGCGGGTCTGGGCGCCGGATTGGTACTGGGCCAGCACGCGGCCCGTGGTCAGGTGGACCGGGTAGTCGGCGGAGATCTCCTCGGCGGGCCCGCGGTAGTCCACCACGAGCGCCCGGGCTCGTCCGTCCGGGTGCGCGAACCCGTCGGCGAAGAGTCGCGGGGTGCCGGGGTGGTCCGCGCCGTCCGCCGGCGCCGGACACGGCCAGAAGACGCCGTCCTCCGCACGGATCCGGTCGTACGTGATCCCGGCGTAGTCGGCTTTGCCGCCGGCCGAGGCGGCACGGAGCTCCTCGAAGACGGCCTCGGGCTCCGTCGGCCAGGCGCCCGGTGCCCCGAGACGCTCGGCGAGGCCGGCGATGAGGTCCAGATCGGAGCGCACTCCGGCCGGCGGGGTGATCGCCTGGTGGCGCAGGATGACGCGGCCCTCGAGGTTGGTCATGGTGCCGCCCTCCTCGGCCCACTGCGTGACGGGCAGGACGACGTCGGCCAGGGCCGCGGTCTCGCTCATCACGATGTCGGCGACGACCAGCAGGTCCAGCGCCTGCAGACGCTGGGTGATCTCGCTGGCGTTGGGGGCGGAGACGACGATGTTGGAGCCGAGCACCAGCAGGCTCTTCGGTCCCTCCGGCGTGCCGACCGCCTGGAGGAGCTCGTAGGCGCTCCGGCCCTTGCCCGGGATGGTGGCCGGGTCGATGCCCCAGACCGCGGCGACGTGGGCGCGGTCGGCCTCGTCGGTGATCGAGCGGTAGCCCGGGAGCTGGTCGGCCTTCTGGCCGTGCTCGCGCCCGCCCTGGCCGTTGCCCTGGCCGGTGAGGCAGCCGTAGCCGGCGCCGCGGCGCCCTGGCATGCCCAGCGCGAGAGCGATGTTGATCCAGGCCAGCACGGTGTCGGTGCCGGTGGCGTGCTGCTCGGCGCCGCGCGCGGTCAGGATCATCACCCGCTCGGAGCCGCCGAGCAGGTCGGCGAGGGCGCGCAGCTCGGCGGAGGTGACGCCGGTGATGCGCTCGACGCGCTCGGGCCACCAGGAGGTGACGCTGCGCCGGACGTCCTCGAAGCCGGTGGTGCGCTCGCGCACGTACGTCTCGTCGACCGCCCCTGCGGCGTCGAGCAGGTGGAGCACGCCCAACGCGAGGGCGACGTCGCTGCCGGGCACGGGCTGGAGGACGACGTCGGCGCGCTCGGCGGTCGGGGTGACGCGGGGGTCGATGACGACGACCTTCCCGCCCCGCTCGCGCAGCCGGTCGAGGTGGCGGGCCGCGGGCGGCATGGTCTCGGCGAGGTTGGAGCCGACGAGGACGACGACGTCGGTCTCCTCGATGTCGACCAGGGGGAAGGGCAGCCCGCGGTCCACCCCGAAGGCCTGGTTGCCGGCGGTCGCTGCCGACGACATGCACCAGCGGCCGTTGTAGTCGATCTGGCTCGTGCCGAGGGCGACCCGGGCAAGTTTGCCCAGCAGGTACGACTTCTCGTTGGTCAGCCCACCGCCGCCGAAGATGGCGTTGGCGTCGGCGCCGTGCTCGGCGCGCAGGGCCGCCAGCCGCGAGGCGATGACGTCGAGCGCCTCGTCCCAGTCCACGGCCCGCAGCTCACCGGTCGCCCGGTCACGGATCAGCGGCGAGGTGAGGCGCTCTCGCGAGCCGCGCAGGCCGCCTGCTGTCCAGCCCTTGCGGCACAGCGCGCCCTCGTCACCACCCGGGTTGGCGACGAGGTTGCGCTGGGTCCGTGGAGCGACCTCCAGTGCGGAACGGCGGGCGGTCAGGGTCATCCCGCACTGGAGGCTGCAATAGGGGCAGTGGCTGTCGGTCATCAGATCCGCACGTCGGCCAGCACGGCGGCCGAGGCCTTCCGGGGACGGAGGTAGACGGCCGCGCAGACGAGCCCGCAGATCACGTAGAAGATCGTGAAGGCGACGAAGGCGCCCTTGGTCGCGGCCAGCGGCGTGGTTACCCACGGGCTGTTGAACGAGACCGGGATGAGGAAGCCGCCCAGTGCACCGATCGCGCCGATGATGCCCAGCGCCGCCGACGACTGGCGACCGGCCGCGACCAGCGCGTCGTGGCGCTCGAGGCTGCCCGGCGTGGTGACCAGCTCGGCGTCGCGCTTGAAGAGCGCCGGGATCATCTTGTACGCCGAGCCGTTGCCGATGCCGGTCGCAGCGAAGACGAAGAGGAAGGCGAGCAGGAACCAGGGGAAGACCGCGGAGTTGGCGTGCACGGTGGCGACCAGCTCGGGCTTGAAGGTGAAGGCCGCCGGGTCGGCCTTGATCGCGGCGAGGGCGGCGCCGGTCGGCGGAGCCGGTAGCGGCTGCAGGTGGCTGAGGGCGACGAGGACGCCGATGGTGCCGAGGATCATGCCGCCGAACGCGGCGACCGTGACGCGAGCGCCGCCGTACTTGTCGGCGAGCCAGCCGCCGAGCGGCCGGGTGAGCGAGCCGACCAGGGCGCCGAGGAAGGCGTAGTAGGCGAAGTTGATGCCGATGCCGTGCACCGCGGGGACGGGCTGGCGCCAGAAGTTCAGCTTGATCAGGAGCGGCATCGCCGAGCTGTAGCCCATGAACGACCCGAAGGTGCCGATGTAGATCAGCGCCATGATCCAGGTGTGCTTGTTCTTCAGCGCGAGGAGCTGCTCCTTGGGCGAGGACTTGGCGGTGCCGAGGTTGTCCATGAAGCGGTACGCGGCGAACGCGGCGACCAGGCAGAGCACCGCGTAGATATAGGCGGCACGCTGCAGGTGGATGCCGCCGGCCCGCGCCGAGACCAGGCCGAAGATGCCGGCGCCGCCGACCATCACGGGCAGCAGGAACTGGATCAGGGCCACACCGATGTTGCCGCCGGCGGCGTTGAGACCGAGCGCCATGCCCTTCTTCGACGAGGGGTAGAAGAAGTTGATGTTGGTCATCGAGGAGGCGAAGTTGCCGCCACCGAGACCGGCGAAGGCGGCGATCACACAGAACGCCCAGTACGGCGTGGCGGGGTGGGTGACCGCCACGGCGAAGCCGGCCGTCGGGACCAGCAGCGCGAGCGCCGAGAAGATCGTCCAATTCCGCCCGCCGAAGGCCGGCACCGCGAACGTGTACGGCAGCCGCAGCAGCGCGCCGACCAGGCTCGGGATCGCCACCAGGAAGAACAGCTGCTGGGGCGTGAAGTCGAAGCCGACGGCGGCGAGGAAGGCCGCGCTCACGCTCCAGATCACCCAGATCGAGAAGCCGAGGTGCTCGGCGAAGATCGACCAGATCAGGTTGCGGCGGGCGATCCTGGCGCCCTTCGTGGCCCAGAAGGTCTCGTCCTCGGGCTTCCAGTCATCAATCCAGCGGCCGGTGCGGCGCGTCGTCATCCCAGTCATGTCACCGATCGTGGAGGTCGGCTGTCACAGCCAACCCCCACGATCGTCAGACCGAGGTCAACTTCTCCTCACGGCCTCACTGCAGGCCGAGGTACGGGCACGGCTCCTGCCGCTGACAGGGACGCTGCGGCGCTAGCCTTCGCCCATGGCACGTTGGCGGCGACGCTCCGGTCACCTCGGCACCGAGGCCGACCGCGCGACGTTCCGCACGCTGCACACCGCCTCCCTGATGACCGGTGCGCTGCGCGAGGGCCTGACACTGGCCTCGGCCACGGCCTCGGTCCGGCACCTTCGCTCCCTGGTCGCCGCGCCGGCGGTGGCGCTCACCGACACGGAGGCGCTGCTCGCGTGGGACGGCGCGGCGAGCCGCCACGGGCAGCACGCCGCCCAGCTCGCGCGGGCGGGCGTCGCGGACGGCTCGACGACGGTCCACGACCACCGCGACTTCTCCTGCGGCGACCCGGCCTGCGCGATCCGGCAGGCGGTGGTCTCCCCGTTGACCGTGGAGGACCGGGTGGTCGGCACGCTCCAGGTCTTCGCCGGGCACACCTCCGCGATCCTGGTGCGGGCGACCTCCGAGCTGGCCCAGTGGGTCAGTGGCCAGCTCGAGCTCGGGGAGCTGGACGCGTCGCGCTCGCGCCTGATGGAGGCGGAGGTCCGTGCCCTGCGCGCCCAGATCAGCCCGCACTTCGTCTACAACAGCCTCACCGCGATCGCGTCGTTCGTCCGCACCGATCCCGATCGCGCGCGCGAGCTGCTGCTCGACTTCGCCGACTTCACCCGCTACTCCTTCCGGCGCCTCGGCGACTACACGACGCTGGCCGAGGAGCTGCAGTCGATCGAGCGCTATCTCGTCCTCGAGCAGGCGCGCTTCGGGGAGCGGCTGCGGGTGACGCTGCGCATCGCACCCGAGGTGCTCCCGGTGACCATCCCCGTGCTCAGCCTCCAGCCCCTCGTCGAGAACGCCGTGCGGCACGGCCTCGCCGGGCGCCCGGACGGTGGCACCGTCCAGATCCATGCGCGCGATCTCGACCGGGAGGCCGTCATCACCATCGAGGACGACGGCGTCGGGGAGGACCCCGAGCGGATCCGCCGGATCCTCGCCGGCGACGCGTCGATCGACTCGGTGGGCCTCTTCAACGTCGACGAGCGGCTCCGCTCGACCTTCGGCGACGACTACGGTCTGGTCGTCGAGACCGCCCCGGGCGCTGGCACGAAGGTCACCGTCCGGGTGCCCAAGTACGCCCATGGAGTACGCCCATGACCTCACCCACCCCGTCGCCGCCACCGCGGCTGAGCGTGCTGGTCGCCGACGACGAGCAGCCGGTCCGCGACGAGCTCTCCTACCTGCTCGGGCGCGACGACCGGATCGCGTCGGTGACCTGCGCCGCCTCGGGGACGGAGGCGTTGCGTCTCCTGCGCGAGAGGGAGTTCGACGCGGTCTTCCTCGACATCGCGATGCCCGGCCTGTCCGGCCTGGACCTGGCCGCCGTGCTCGCG
>Ga0308170_10002653_pt1 | contig 15180 bp, 13 predicted proteins | sample PhyBR2_2_FD_202136 | JGI IMG/M metagenome (GOLD analysis project Ga0308170, IMG submission 202136) | Phyllosphere microbial communities from UC Gill Tract Community Farm, Albany, California, United States - DLSLSB.R2 | ecosystem: Host-associated > Plants > Phyllosphere > Unclassified | place... | reverse complement strand
TCGAGGGCTATCGTCTGCAGTCCCGCGAGCCGGCGGTTGGCGGCAAACACGCCGGTGTAGCCGGGATTCGGCGGGGCTTCCCAGGCCACCGGCTCGACCGGCAGCGGCTTGCGGCTCAGACAGCCACCCAGGGCAATCAGCAACAGCGCGGCAGCAGTGGCGAGACGGCGTCGCATACGGGCTCCAGTCAGGTCTTTTTATAAAAGTGGTATCAAAGTTGATATTACTGCAGGTGAACTGTGTTCCATAGAAAGGTGAAACCACTTACAAGCGCTGACTTCACAATTTTGTAGGCATATTGACAACATGGCGATGGGCGATGCGGCCCCGGCCAGGAACTTCGGCAGCAACGGTGGACGCCTCGGACAGCTGATCGACGATACCGGCCGGAGCACGACCGGCCTCGGGCCGATCGAGCGCTGGCCGGTTCCGATCGCCACCCTGTGGGGACGCGAGGGCATCCTGATCTACAACGAGGGCTATGCGGCGCTGTCCGGCGCGCGTGCTGGCGCCGGGAATCCGGATCGTGTTCGCGACCGGCAAGGGCGAGGTCAGCAACTTGCCGGACGCGGTGGTGCTGCGCAAGCCCTACGATTTAATGGCGCTGGCGGCGGTGCTGGCGGACGTGGCTCTTACAGCTTGAGCGCATATTCGTGGAAGGACGCGTCCCGTACCCAGCCCTGCGACTCGTACATGGCCCGGGCGGTGGTATTGGTGCGCGCGGTCGGCAGCGCCAGGCGCAGTGCGCCCTTTTCGCGGCCGAAGGCGGCCGCGGCGTCGAGCAGGGGCGCGACGAGGCGGGCGTCGGCGGGGATGGCTGGTCGGATCGTCGTCATCCGATCATTGCACTGCGGTGCGGGCGGCGCTGAGGGCTTCTTCGATGAAGCGCGCACTCAGGGCCGCCTGGGTCACCGGCAGCATGTGTCCACCCTCGACCAGCTCCAGCTTCGCACCCGGCACCTTGTCCACCAGCGCCTGTCCGTTCGCCCTCCAGTCGAGGATGCGGTCATCCCTCCCATACAGGACGTGCACGGGCAAGCGCAATTCCCCATAACGCGCCTGCACCAGCGGCAGGCGCGCCGGCAGGGCCTGCAGGTCGGCCGAGGCGGACAGGAAGGCGGACGGGCGCAGCGAGAGCAGGCCGCCGCCCTTGGTCGCGAAATCGCGCGGCACCGCTTCCGGACCGAACACGGCTTCCAGCGTGGCGGCGCTGTTCTTGACGGAGGCCGGGATCGCCAGGGTCCAGGCCACCAGCTTGCGGACCAGGGGCGACTCGATCGCCAGGCCCTTGAACACCGGCGGCACGTCGTCGCGCATATGGGTCAGTGGCGCCAGCAGGGCCAGTCCCGCCACCTGCTGCGGATGTTCCAGCGCCAGCGTCAGCGCGACCGCGCCGCCCAGCGAGTGGCCGACCACGAGGACCCGGCCGAGGTCCAGGGCGCGGATCAGGGCCGCCATCGACGCGGCCTGGGCCGAGAGGTCGGCGGAGGTTTCCGGCGCCCGGGTCGAATAGCCGGAGCCGGGGCGGTCGACCACCACGATGCGGTGGCGCTCCGCCAGCCGGCCGACCACGCCGTAGGTGTAGTGCGAGAGCTGGCCGGCCAGGCCGTGGATCATCAGGATCGGCGGCTCGCCGGCGCGCTGCTGGCCGAATTCGCGGATGTGCAGGCGTGCGCCCGGCACACCGACGAAGCGTCCCTTGGGCGGCAGTACGGATTGCACCTTGCGCGCCGTCCAGGCGCTGAATGCGACCAGGATGGCGGCCAGCACCAGCAGCGCGCCAAGCAGGAAACCGGCGGCGGTCAGGAAGGTAGTCATCGCTTGATCGCTTTCTTCAGGAGATTCCAGTAGCCCACCGGGGCCAGGCGTTCGAGGAAGGCGGCGGCCTTGGCGTCGCTACCCACCAGGATGCGGGCGTGGCGCTTCTCGATGCCGCGCACGATGATCTCGCCTGCCTGCTCGGGCGGCATGCGCAGCAGCTTTTCCATGGTCTTGCGTCCGCGCTCGACTTCGTCCTGCGGTGCGCCCTGAGGGATCCGCGCATTCCGCGCGATCGAGGTGGCGACGCCGCCCGGATGCACGACGGACACGCCGACCGTGCTGCCTTCGAGTTCGTGGCGCAGCACGTTGGAGAAGCCGCGCACCGCGAACTTGCTGGCCGCGTAGGCCGCCTGTCCCGGCGGCGTGATGATGCCGTAGATGCTGGAGACGTTGACGATGCGGGCGTCGTCCGAGCCGTGCAGCAGCGGCAGGAAGGCGCGCGTCATCCTGACCACGCCGTGGAAGTTAATCTCCAGCAGCCAGTCGAAATCGGCCTCGCTGACCTGCTCGAAGGTGCCGCCCAGGGCGACGCCGGCATTGTTCATCAGGATGTCGAGCTTGCGGTGCGCGGCCCTGACCTCGTCGGGGAAGACGCGCACGGCCTCGCGGTCGGCGACGTCGAGGCGGTGGGCGGTGGCGCGTACGCCGAAACCCTGGGCCAGGTGCGCGGTCTCGGCGGCGCCGTCATGGTCGATGTCGGCCAGCGCCAGGTGGCAGCCGCGCCTGGCCATCGCCAGCGCGGTGGCGCGGCCGATGCCGCCGCCGGCGCCGGTGATCAGGGCAACCCGGTTTTTCAGCTTCAAGGCAGTACTCCTTTCGCTCCAAAATGCATGACGCCGTCGGCGATGCGGCCGTAGCGGATGGTAAGCATGTCCTGCAGGTAGTTCTGGTAGACCTGCCACGGGCGGCGCGAGCCCTGCTGCGGCAGTTCGCCCCTGGCGCGCTGCACATAGCCCGAGGTGAAGTTCAGGAAGGGTTCGGGCTCGACCCCGGCTTCGCGGCGCGGCACCGCGATGGCGGCGCCCTTGCGGTCCATGTAGCGCAGCAGCCGGCACACATAGGCGGCGGTGAGGTCGGCCTTCAGGGTCCAGGAGGCGTTGGTATAGCCGAAGGTCATCACGCAGTTCGGCAGCTCGCTCAGCATCATGCCCTTGTACGACATCGATTCGCCGGCGCGGAAAGGCTTGCCGTCGACGGTGACGGCGACCCCGCCCAGCACCTTGATCTTCAGGCCGGTCGCCAGCACCACCACGTCGGCCGCCAGCTCCTTGCCGGACTTGAGCAGGATGCCGGTCTCGGTGAACCGCTCGATGTGGTCGGTGACGACCGAAGCCCGGCCCTTGCGGATGGCCTTGAACATGTCGCCGTCCGGCACCACGCAGACGCGCTGGTCCCAGGGCTTGTAATCGGGCGTGAAGTGGGTGTCGACGTCGAAGTCCTTGCCGAGCTGGTGGCGCGCCATCGCCACGATCTTCTGCTTGGCCAGTTCCGGCTTGCTGCGCGCCACGCGGTACAGCAGCATGGATTCGAGAATCACGCGCCAGCGCGTGGCCCGGTAGGCGGCCCGTTCCGGCAACCACTTGCGGAAGCGCTGCGCGAAGCCGTATTCGGAGGGGCGGGTCACCACATAGGTCGGCGAACGCTGCAGCATGGTCACGTGGGCCGCCGTGCCGGCCATCGCCGGCACCAGGGTCACCGCGGTGGCGCCGCTGCCGACCACCACGACCCGTTTGCCGCCATAGTCGAGGTCCCGCGGCCAGAACTGCGGCTGTACGATGCGGCCACGGTAGTGGTCTTCGCCGTCGAAGGCGGGACGGTAGGCTTCCTCGTAGCTGTAGTAGCCGCTGCACATGTAGAGGAAGCGGGTGCGGATCGTGCTGGGGGTGCCGTCGTGGTCGGCTTCGACGGTCCAGCAGGCGTCCCGGCTCGACCACGCGGCCGCGACCACCTTGTGCCGGAAGCGGATCTGGCGGTCGATGCCGTTGTCGCGCGCGGTGTCGCGGATGTAGTCGCGGATCGAGGGGCCGTCGGCGATCGCCTTGCCGGCGGTCCAGGGCTGGAAGGCGTAGCCGAGGGTGTACATGTCCGAGTCGGAGCGTACGCCGGGATAGCGGAACAGGTCCCAGGTGCCGCCGATGGCGTCGCGCGCCTCGAGGATCGCGTAGCGCTTGTCCGGGCAATGCCGCTGCAGGTACCAGGCGGCGCCGATGCCGGACAGGCCGGCGCCGACGATCAGCACGTCCAGGATCTCGCCGCCCGCAGTGGAAGGATGGGGCATGGTGTCTCTTGTTCTGGTTCTCGATACTGACACTGTACATTGTCAGTTTGTCTCTGACAACAATTTTGCAATGTTCTATGCCAGAATAGAGGGATGTCTCGAGAAACTCCCCCAGCGCGTCCCTATCGGGGCATGTCGCAAGACGAGCGCCGCGCCCAGCGCCGCAGCCAGTTGATCGCCGCCGCGATCGAAGTGTACGGAGATCGCGGCTACCGCCAGGCCACCGTGAAGGCGGTCTGCGAAGCGGCAGGCCTGACCGAACGCTACTTCTACGAATCCTTCACCAACAGCGAGGACCTCCTGATCGCTTCGTATAACGCGGTCACGTATTCCGTGTTCGGCGAGATCCGCAAGGCGGCCGAGGAAGCCGGGCCGGTCCGCACTGAGCGGGCGCGCGCCATGCTGCGCGCCTACTTCACGGCCCTGCAGACGGATCCGCGCTCGGCGCGTGTATTCCTGGTCGAGATCCGCGGCGTCAGCCGCGCCGTCGACAAGGCCTTCGACGCATCGCTGCGCGCGATCGGCGACGAAGTCGGCCGCATTGCCGGCCCCGAAGCGGAAGGCGCCGACCCCTTGCTGCAGGCCGGCGTGGTGGGCGGCGTGATCCACATCGCGCTGCGCTGGATCGAGGACGACTACAGCCCGGACATCGACAGCGTCACCGACAGCGCGATGCGCCTGGTGATGGTCGACGCCAAACCCAGGCCCGCGGCCTGAGCTTGCCCGGCCCCGCATCGGCTGTTAGCCTGAAGCGCCAGGGCGGGATTCATGGCCAGTCCAGCTCCACCCAGGTCGGTGCGTGGTCGCTCGGTTTCTCGCGCCCGCGCACCTCGCGGTCGACGCCGGCCGCTTTCAGTTTCGGCGCCAGCGCCGGGCTGAGCAGCAGGTGGTCGATGCGCAGGCCGGCGTTGCGGCCGTAGGCGTCGCGGAAGTAATCCCAGAAGGTGTAGATCACTTCGTCCGGATGCATGGCGCGCAGGGCGTCGGTCCAGCCCTGGTCGAGCAGCTTGTGGTAGGCGGCGCGGGTCTCGGGGCGGAACAGGGCGTCGTCGACCCAGCGCTCGGGCTTGTAGACATCGAGTTCGGTCGGCATCACGTTGTAGTCGCCGCACAGGATCACCGGCGCGCCGGTGTCGATCAATTCCTGGGCGCGCGCATGCAGGCGTTCGAACCAGCGCAACTTGTAGTCGAACTTCGGGCCCGGCGCCGGATTGCCGTTCGGGAGATACAGGCAGCCGACCAGGATGCCGTTCACCGCCGCCTCGATGTAGCGGCTTTGCTCGTCCTCCGGGTCGCCCGGCAGGCCGCGCCCGACTTCCTGCGGCTCCGCATCGCGCGCAAGGATGGCGACGCCGTTCCAGCTTTTCTGGCCATGCCAGATCGGATGATAGCCGGCGGCGCGGATCTCCATTTCCGGGAACTTCTCCTGCGGCGCCTTCAGCTCCTGCAGGCAGGCGACGTCAGGCTGCGTCTCTTCCAGCCACTGCAGCAGGGCGGGCAGGCGGCTGTTGATGCCGTTGACGTTGAAGGTGGCTATTCTCATTCTTCGCTTCATGGTCCGTATCCTCATTCCATCACAGGCAGTGGAAGTCCCAGTGCCCTCAGCCTGACCCGCAAGTCATCGGCGCCCTGAAAGTGAATGCCGTGCAAGCCTTCCTTGATCGAGGCCTCGACATTGCGAATGCTGTCATCGATGAAAACGGTGTTCTCCGGGGTCAGTGCGTAGCGATCGACCAGAAGCCTGAAGATCGCCGGATCCGGCTTCACGAGTTGCTCGCGGCCAGACACCACGATGCCTTCGAACCAGGCAAGGAACGGAAAACGCCTGAGGGCGATCGGGAAGGTTTCGTCCGACCAGTTGGTGAGGGCCAGCAGCCGGACATTCAGCGCACGGAGTTCCTCGAGGATCTGCACGGTCTCGTCGATGGCGCCCGGGATCATCTCTTCCCAGCGCTCATGAAACGCCCTGATATGAAGCGCATGGGAAGGGTGTTTTCGAATCGCCATGTCGATTCCGTCTTTCCATGAACGGCCCCGGTCTTGCTGCTCGTTCCACTCGGTGTTGCACACCTCGGCGAGAAAATGCTCCATTGCCGCTTCGTCTTCGGCAAACATCTTCCTGAACAGGATGCGCGGATCCCATCGAATAAGGACATTGCCGAGATCAAAAACGACGGTGCGAACGAGCGTCGGAATTTCGGGTTGGATGGTCGGGCTCATGGTTCTCCTGGCTGGACCCTGAATGTTACCTCAAGCAGGGAAGTGCCTGACGCACCGGTAAGACGCGGCTTGGCGTAGTCAAACTACGTGCCGCATTCGTCTGAAATCCCCGGGTAACCAAGGTCGGCCAGACTGCGCGTGTAAATTAACTACCTCAACCATGTAAATTCTGGCATGCTCATGCCTGCGGCCGCCGAGGCCGGCCAAGATCCTGACAACGACCACGAGACCATGAAATTCACCACCTTTGCGGTGGCGTTCGCCTCCGCGTTCGCCGCCTTGACCGCCAGCCCGTTCGCCCAGGCCCAGAACGCCGACCGCCAGTTCCTCGGCTTCAAGAACGTCGGCGGCAAGGGCTACGAGATCGCCACCAGCGACGGCCGCTACCTGATCAAGCCCTACGCGCCCAACATCGTCGAGACCAGTTTCGTGCCGAGCGCGGAAGAGGGCATGCCGCAGGCCGCCTCGCACGCCGTGGTGCTGCAGGCCGGCCAGGTGCCGGTCCAGGTGCAGGAAGACGCGGCGCGCATCGTGCTCGCCACCGCGGGAATCACGGTCACGGTCGAGAAGTCGCCGTTCCGCATCGGCTACAGCTACAAGGGCAAGCCGCTGGTGGCCGAGAAGCGCGGCTACGGCCGTGGCGACAAGCTGGAGTCGATCGAGTTCGCGGTCGACGGCGGCGAAGCCCTGTACGGCGCCGGATCGCGCGCGGTCGGCATGAACCGCCGCGGCTACCGCTTCCCGCTGTATAACAAGGCCTCCTACGGCTTCGGCAACCACGCCGAGCAGATGGGTTACGGGATCCCGATGGCGCTGTCCTCGAAGCGCTACGCGATCCACTTCGACAATCCGCAGGCCGGCTACCTCGACCTCGACAGCCGCAAGGACGGCACCCTGCGCTTCGAAGCCATCGGCGGTCCCAAGACCTACCAGGTGGTGGCGGGCGACGACTGGGCCCAGATCATGGATGGCTATACCCGCCTGACCGGCCGCCAGCCGCTGCCGCCGCGCTGGGCCTTCGGCAATTTTGCCAGCCGCTTCGGCTATCACACCGAGCTTGAAACCCGCGCCGTGGTCGACAAGTTCATCGCCGACGGCATTCCGCTGGACGCGGTCGTGCTCGACCTCTACTGGTTCGGGAAGACCGTCAAGGGCACCATGGGCAACCTGGCCTGGGACCGCGACAACTTCCCCCAGCCCGAGAAGATGATGGCCGACTTCCTGCAGAAGGGCGTCAGGACGGTCCTGATCACCGAGCCCTTCATCCTGACGACCTCGAAGCGCTGGAACGAGGCCTCGCAGAAGGGCGTGCTCGCCACCGGCAGCGACGGCAAGCCCCTGAGCTACGATTTCTACTTTGGGAACACGGGCCTGGTCGACGTCTTCAAGCCGGAGGCGCAGGCCTGGTTCTGGAACATCTACAAGACCCTGAAGTCGGGCGGCGTGGCCGGCTGGTGGGGCGACCTGGGCGAGCCGGAAGTGCATCCGGCCGAGGCCCGGCACGCCGCCGGCACGGCCGACCAGGTCCACAATATCTACGGCCACGAGTGGGCGCGCCTGATCCACGACGGCTATGCGCGCGACTATCCGGAGGAGCGGCCCTTCATCCTGATGCGCTCGGGTTATTCGGGTTCGCAGCGCTTCGGCATGATTCCCTGGTCCGGCGACGTCAGCCGCGGCTGGGGCGGGCTGCAGTCGCAGATGGAGATCTCGCTGCAGATGGGGATGCAGGGCCAGGCCTGGATGCATTCGGACCTCGGCGGCTTTGCCGGCCCGACGCTGGACGACGAGCTCTATGTCCGTTGGCTGCAGTACGGCGTGTTCCAGCCGCTGTTCCGCCCGCACGCCCAGGAAGAGGTGGCGGCCGAGCCGGTGTTCCGCGAGCCGAAGACCAGGGCCTTGGCGCGCGAGGCGGTGCGCCTGCGTTACGCGATGCTGCCGTATAACTACACGATCGCCTTCGAGAACAGCCGCAGCGGCATGCCGATGATGCGCCCGATGCTGTTCGAGGAGCAGGACGAGGAAGCGGCGGCGGCGATCTCCTCGACCTATCTGTGGGGCCCGAGCTTGCTGGTGGCGCCGGTGGTCGAGCCGGGCGCGACGCGCAAGGAAGTGCACTTCCCCGACAAGGGGAGCGTCTGGTTCGATTTTTATACCGACGAGCCGCACCGCGGCGGCATCACCGAAGTGGTGAAGCCGGTTGCCGACCATATCCCGACCTATGTGCGCGCCGGCGCCTTCGTGCCGCTGGCGAAGGTGGTGCAGAGCACGCGCGACTACTCGACCCGTGCGCTCGACCTGCACTACTGGCACGACGCCAGCGTGAAGGCTTCGTCCGGCCAGCTGTACGACGACGACGGCAAGACCCCGAATGCCTTCGATGCCGGTAAATACGAGCTGGTGCGCTTCGGCAGCCGCCTCGATGCCGACAGGCTCGAGATCGCGCTGCGTCCGGAAACCGGCGCCAGCTATCGTTCGACGTCGCATGCCTTCGCGCTGAAGGTCCACAACGTGGCCCGTAAACCACGTGCCGTTCAGGTGAACGGCAAGGCCCAGGTGTTCCGCTGGGACGCCGGCCGGCGCCTGCTGGAAGTGAACCTGCCGGCTCTGCGCCAGGCGCCGATGGCGGTGGCGGTCAAGCTCTAGGCAGGGCTTCATACGGTAGAGTTGGGGCCGCACCGGTGTTCTGGCGCGCTCCGGCATGGTCGGCGATTCGTTAAACTGCGGTAAAGCAGAAGCGATGTACCGCACCATGAAGACCCAACTCCTGCAGGATCTCAACGAAAGCGGCTCGGCACAGTCCAAGCCGCCAAACCCGGGCGCCGCCGAGCAAGTTACGCGGCCGCGCCCGACCGTCAAGCCGCGTCCGCAAGCGGCGGAGCCCGGTGACGCCGTCCAGGCCAGGGGGCGGGCGCCGCAGCCCCCGGCCTTTGCCGAGCCGATCCCGCCGCCAGCGCCACCAGCACCACCAGCGCCACCAGCGCCACCAGCGCCACCAGCACCACCAGCACCACCAGCACCACCAACCGCGGAGGCGACCGAACCGTGGGCACCGGCCGACAGCACGGAGGACAAGGTGCCGGCCTGGCTCGCCGAACGCCTGGCCCTCGACGCCGAGGAACAGCGGCGCACGGAACGCAGCCGCCTGTGGACCCGGCGCCTCGTCGCCTGGGGCGCGGCCGGCGTGCTGCTGGCCTTGCTGGCCAGCGGCGGCCTCTATCTGTACGACCAGAGCCAGGTCGAAGGCGCGCTGGTGGTGGTGGCAAATACGAATCCCGCCCCCGCATCGGCCGCGCCCGGCCTGGAAACGGCGCCGGCATCGCGGGCCTTGCCGGCGAGCGCCGTGGCGCCCGTCACGCCGGCGCCCGCGCCGGCTGCGCCTGTCAGTGCGGGGGGAAGCACGGCGGAGGGAAGCACTGCGGCGGGAGGATCGGCAGTCGCATCGACGGACGCCGGCGCGGGCCGCCAAATGCCGGAATCGCCCGCAGCGGCATCCACGATGCCGCCCGCAGGCAGCGCGGTCCAGTCCGGGCAGGCCGGGGACCGGCCTGCGGACATCGCGCCGCCGCCCAGGCGCCAGCGCGGCCACGTCCGCAAGCGCGTCAAGGCCGAGGCCAGCGCCAGGGCTGGCGGCGCTGTCAGCGCCGAGCCGTCGGCCCGCCAGCGCCGCGAGGAAACGCTGATGCAATGCCGCGCCCATGGCTATGACGAACGCCAGTGCCTGCGGCGCGGCTGCGAAATGACCCGCTACGGCTTTGCCTGCAAGGGCTGAAGCCGCGGCGGGCGCGCATCACTCTTCGTGGTGGTGCTTCTCGTACTCGTCGGCCTCGGCCTTGGTCGCGTGCACGATGCCGTCCGGGTGCTCCGGCGGCGTGTACAGGGTGTAGAGGCGCATCGGCTCGGTCTTCGAGGTGTTGATCACGTTGTGCTCGGTACCGGCCGGCACCACCACGGCCACGCCGTCTTCCAGCTTGTGCTCTTCGCCGTCCAGGATGGCGACGCCGGTGCCGGCTTCGACGCGGATGAACTGGTCGTGGCCGGTATGGTGTTCCATGCCGATCTCTTCGCCGGCCTGCAGGGTCATGATGACCAGCTGGCTGCGCGGGGTCGTATACAGGACCTCGCGGAAATTGTTACCCGCGAGGGTCTTTTCTTCGATATTGATGCTGTAACCCGACATGCTTGTTCTCCTGTTGATTCAGTTTCGGCAGCTGCCTCTTGCGATCGACAGCTGCTGCCCAATGTCGATTGTATAAGACGGCGGGATTCCGCGCAGGCGGCGACCCCACTGTTATACTCGGGAATTTAGGGTTTCCACACTTTCATGTCGAGCGACTTCAATGCCCAGCGCCGTGCCCAGCTGCTGATCGAGCGGGTGGCGGATTACGCGATCTACATGCTCGACCCGGACGGTACGGTGGCCAGCTGGAACGCCGGCGCCCGCCGCTTCAAGGGTTACGAGGAGCAGGAAATCCTCGGCCAGCACTTCTCGCGCTTCTACACCGAAGCCGACCGTGTTGCCGGCCTGCCCGAGCGGGCCCTGAAGACCGCGCTCGAAGCCGGACGCTTCGAGGCCGAAGGCTGGCGCGTGCGCAAGGACGGCAGCCGCTTCTGGGCCTCGGTCGTGATCGACGCGATCCACGACGACGATGGCGAACTGTTCGGCTTTGCCAAGATCACGCGCGACATCACCGACAGGAAGCTGGCGCGCGATGCGCTGCGCCACACCGAGGAGCAGTTCAAGCTGCTGGTCGATAGCGTGGTCGACTACGCGATCTACATGCTCAGCCCGGACGGCGTGGTGACGACCTGGAATGCCGGCGCCCGCAAGATCAAGGGCTATGCGGCCGATGAAATCGTCGGCAGCCACTTCAGCCGTTTCTACACCGAGGAAGATCGCCGCAACGGCAAGCCCGAACAGGTGCTGGCCCAGGTGCGCAAGGATGGCCGCTTCGAAGCCGAAGGCCTGCGGGTACGGAAGGACGGCTCCGCCTTCCACGCCAGCGTGGTGATCGACGCCATCCACGATCCCGAGGGCAAGCTGGTCGGCTTCGCCAAGATCACCCGCGACATCACCCAGCGCACCCAGCTCGAGGAAGCGCGCCAGGCCCTCCAGCATTCGCAGCGCCTGGAGGCGGTCGGCAAGCTGACCGGCGGGGTGGCCCACGACTTCAACAACATCCTGCAAGTCATCGGCGGCAGCCTGCAGCTGATGAGCGGCACCGTGGCAGGCATCCCGGCCGCGCAGCGCCACCTGAACATGGCCTTGTCGGCGGTGGACCGCGGCGGCAAGCTGGCGGCCCAGTTGCTGGCCTTCGCGCGGCGCCAGCCGCTGCAGCCGGTGGTGCTGAACGCCGGCCGCGTGGTGCGCGGCATGGAAGACCTGGTACAGCGCGCCGTCGGCGAGTCCGTCGAGGTCGAGACGGCAGTGTCGGCCTCGCTGTGGAATACCCTGGTCGACCCGCACCAGCTCGAGAACGTGGTGCTGAACCTGGCGATCAACGCACGCGACGCGATGCCGAACGGCGGCAAGCTCACCATCGAGCTGTCCAACACCATGCTCGACGATACCTATGTGAGCGCGGCCCACGAGGTGCCTTCGGGGCAGTACGTGCTGCTGGCGGTCAGCGACACGGGTAGCGGCATGACGCCCGAGGTGCTGGCGCGCGCCGTCGAACCCTTCTTCACCACCAAGGGCGAAGGGCAGGGCACCGGCCTGGGCCTGTCGATGGCTTTCGGCTTCGTCAAGCAGAGCGGCGGCCACTTCCGCATCTACAGCGAGGTCGGCCACGGCACCACCATCAAGGCCTACTTCCCGCGCTCGCTGGAAGCCGAGCAGGCGCTGCCGGAACAGGGCGGCGGCGAGGTGCGCGGCGGCTCGGAGACCATCCTGGTGGTCGAGGACGACCTGAACGTGCAGGCCACCGTGGTCGGCATCCTGTCCGAGCTCGGCTACCAGGTGCTGCGCGCCGATAACGCCGAGATGGCGCTGGCCGTGCTGCGCGCCGGCGTGCGCTGCGACCTGCTGTTCACCGACGTCGTCATGCCGGGCAAGATCAAGAGTACCGAGATGGCGCGCCAGGCCAGGGCCCTGCTGCCCAACCTGAAGGTGCTGTACACCTCGGGCTACACCCAGAACGCCATCATCCACGGCGGCCGCCTCGACCCCGGCGTGGAACTCCTCAGCAAGCCCTATCGCCGCGAGAAGCTGGCCGCCAAGGTGCGCCAGATGCTTGGCGGCCAGGGCAAGCAGGTTGCCGCGGCGCCCGAGCCCCTGGCGCAGCCGGGCCGCGTCATCCACCCGGACGGCCTGCGCGTGCTGCTGATCGAGGACGATGCCCAGGCCAGGGAACTGTACCGGGATATCCTGGGCGCCGCCGGCTACCGCGTTGCCGAAGCGCCGACGGCCGCCGCCGCGCTCGAGATCCTGGCGCGCGAGCGCTTCGACGTCGCCGTGGTCGACTACAGCCTGCCCGACCAGGACGGCCTGACCCTGGCGCGCCGGATCGTCGCCGACCATCCAGGCGTGGCGCTGGTATTCGCATCAGGCTATGGCAGCCTGGTGGCGGGCGCCTCCGACCTGGCGGCGCGCGTGCTGACCAAGCCGTTCACGGACCTGCAGCTCAAGCAGGCGGTGATTGCCGCCGTCGCCGCACGGAGGCTGTGATCCGGAGACTGTGACACGTGGCGCGCATGATTGTTTGCAATCTTGCGCCACGTAAAAGATCTTCGTGCTAGCCTTTCTCCATAGCAATTATAAGGAGGCGAAGGCGTGCAATCCCAGGTCAGGAATTCCGTGATGGACGCGATCGGCGAGACCCCGGTCGTCAGGCTCGGCCGGGTGTTCCCGGAGGCGAACGTGGTGGCCAAGCTCGAGTACATGAACCCGGGCGGCAGCATCAAGGACCGCATGGTGCGCTACATGCTGCGCCATATGCCGGCCGACACCCGCCACGTGGTCGAGAGCTCGTCGGGCAATACCGGCGCCGCCCTCGCCATGGCCAGCGCCGTGCTGGGCCTGCGCTGCGACGTTACGGTCCCGGACACCACCAGCACCGAAAAGATCAGGCGCATCGCCGCCTATGGCGCCACCGTCCACCCCTGCGCGCCGGACCACTACCACGCTTGTGCCGAAGGCCTGGCCCGCGGGCACGAGGCCCATTACCTCGACCAGTACTGCACGCCGCTCAACCGCGAAGCCCATTACCGCGACACCGGCCCTGAACTGTGGCGCCAGCTGGCCGGCGAGATCGACGTCTTCGTCTGCGGCGTCGGCTCCGGCGGCACCATCTCCGGCATCGGCCGCTACCTGAAGGAGTGCGATGCGCGGGTGCGTGTGATCGGCGTCGAGCCGCTGCACTCGTCCTACCGCAAGCTGGTGACCGACGAGCCTGTCCAGGGGACGCTCAGGACGCAGATCGAAGGCGTCGGCAAGCGCCAGCCTTCGCGCAGCTTCGATCCGGCCGTGGTCGACGACGTCGTGCAGGTGGCGGACGAGGACGCGCTGGCCTGGTGCCGGCGCCTGGCGAGCGAAGAGGGCATCCTGGCGGGCGGCTCGAGCGGCTGCGTGGCCGCGGGCATCGCCGGCCTGCTGCCGCGCCTGCACGGCTTGCGCATCGCCACCGTATTCCCGGATTCGGGCGCCTTTTACCTGTCGAAATATTTTTGACGGCCCGACGAGAATGACAAATCTTACTTACTGAACATATACTGGCGGCTTTATCTTTCCGATAAGGAAATCATGAGCCGCCATCCTCTTTCGATCCTCGCACTGTCGCTGGCCCTCGTATTCGCCGGCGCGGCCTCCGCCTCCGCGGCCAAGGCCGTGGCCGCCGATGGACCCGCCGTCCAGCGCGACCTGCGCGCCAGCTACACCAAGTACGAGTACCGCATCCCGATGCGGGACGGCACCAAACTCTTTACCGTCGTCTACGTCCCGAAGGACGGCTCGAAGAGCTATCCCTTCCTGATCAACCGTACGCCGTACAGCGCCGGCGTGTACGCCGATGGCGAGCTGCACTACGGCGAGGACTGGTATCCGACCTCGATCGGGCCGTCGAAGGAATTCGAGGACGCCGGCTACATCTTCGTCAAGCAGGATGTGCGCGGCCGCTATATGTCCGAGGGCAAGTGGCAGGAGATGACCCCGCACCTGAAGGCGCAGCGCGCCGCCGGCGAGGGCCAGGAAAGCCAGGACATGTACGACACCATGGAATGGCTGCTCAAGCATGTCCCCAACAACAACGGCAAGGCCGGCATCTACGGCATCAGCTATCCGGGCTTCTACACCTCGGCCAGCATCATCGATTCCCACCCGTCGATCAAGGCGGCCTCGCCGCAGGCGCCGGTCACCGACCTCTACATGGGCGACGACTCCTACCACGGCGGCGCGTTCATGTTAGCTGCCAATTTCGGCTTCTACGCCAACTTCGTCGAGCAGAAGAACCCGACCACCGGTCCGAAGAGCCGCGAGCGCTTCGACTACGGCGCGTCCGACGCCTATGATTTCTTCCTGCGCCACCTGACCATGCCGAACATCCTGGCGACCTTGACCGACGGCCAGCGCGCCTACCTGGCGCCGACCATCGAGCACGACACCTACGACCAGTTCTGGCAGACCCGCGACATCTCGCGCCACCTGAAGGGCGTGAAGGCGGCGGTGCTGAGCGTGGGCGGCTGGTTCGACGCCGAAGACCCGCAGGGCCCGTTCACGACCTACCAGGCCGTCAAGAAATTCAACCCGACCACCTTCAGCGGCCTGGTGATGGGCCCCTGGGTGCACGGCGGCTGGGCGCGCTACGACGGCCAGCAACTGGGCCACGTGCGCTTCGACAGCAAGACCGGCGAATACTTCCGCACCC
>Ga0308170_10002651_pt1 | contig 15185 bp, 17 predicted proteins | sample PhyBR2_2_FD_202136 | JGI IMG/M metagenome (GOLD analysis project Ga0308170, IMG submission 202136) | Phyllosphere microbial communities from UC Gill Tract Community Farm, Albany, California, United States - DLSLSB.R2 | ecosystem: Host-associated > Plants > Phyllosphere > Unclassified | place... | reverse complement strand
GGCGAGGTGGTCATCGAGAACCTTGTAGCACCGCTTGGTCTCGGTGAGGTTGCTGTGCGGGCGGCGCGAGGAAGGGTGCGACGAGTCAGCGACTGTTCAGCTGCGAGGAGCTCGTCAGGAAGAGGAAGGAGGAGGAGAGCACGCACCGCTCCTTGGCAAAGTCGCTCTGATGCTCGTCGTCGCGGTAGCGGTACCAGAAGTTGGCCTGCAGGTGCAAGAGGTCATGTCAGCGAGCTGGTCCGAGGAGCGCGAGAGCCAGGAGAGAGCAGTCGACGCACGTTGCCCTGCGCCGGTCCGAGGTTGGCCATCTGCCACATGCACCAGTCGAGCATCTCTTGCTCGAGGTCGTCGTCGTCGGCGCCGGTAAAGTGGAAGTGGCCGGCGCGGTCGAACGTGCGCGCGAGGTAGAGGAGGATGGACGCCGACTCGAAGACGGCGAGCGGCGCCTGGTCGGGGCGGTTGTGCACGAGGGCGGGCATCTTGGCTGCGTGCGTGAGGTGCAACGTCAGCTCCCGACCTCATGAGCTCACCCAGGCCGACTGCGGCCGACCGAGGTCGCTCACGCCGAGCCGGGAAGAAGCAGAGCGAGTCGAGGGACGCACAGTTGGGGTTGATGGCCTTGAACCAGGGCTTGAACTGCTCGCCGTTGGGACCTTGGAGCTGGACCTCGACGACGGTGTAGCCCGGGATGAGGCGGCGGTGCTTGAGGTGCTCGAGGAGGTAGGTGACCTTCCAGCCGTTGGGCGAGTGGCCGAAGAGGACGACGAGGCCCGGGGTGTCGAGCTCGGCGGGGCGGTCGTTGCGCGGGACGGCGTGGAGGGTGGTCGACATGGTGGGGCGGAGGTGGAGCGGGCGAGGAGGACGAGGTGGAGCGAGGCTCGAGGTGCGAGGTCGAGGCCGAGTCGAGGTGAGGTGAGGTCGAGCCGGGAGAGAGGAGGGTCGACTCGGAGTAGCTGGCGAGGTGTGCTTGAGCTCGAGAGGCGGAGTCACGGTGGGCGGTGGAGGTGGGGGAGACGACGAGCTGAATGGCGAGGGTCGCGCCGCGCTCAGGGCTGGTCGTGGCGAGTCGGGCTGGTCGGGGTGAGGTACATGCTGCAGGGGATGGTGCGACTGGGTCAGCCTGAGCCCGGGGAGAGTGAGGGCCGCCTCATCAGCTCAAGGCGCCGAGCCGACGAGGGAGGCAAGCCCACCACACCGCTGGGCCGGCTACAGAAGGGACGCACCTGCTGAGGAGTAGCGACTATACTCGCGCAGGTAGCACGCGGCCTTGAACGAGCGGTAGTGACGAGTCGGGTGGATGAGCTGATGAGAGCAAGCCGCCGTCCTCATCCTCCTCCCTCGCTCTTCTCGCACTCGGTCCAGCTCGAGCCAAGCCACGCACAAGAGTACATCGCACACAATGACCACCCCGTCCAACTACCACCGCGTCGAGACGCCCGCCCACCTCCAGCAGCTCCTCGCCGCCGACCTCGCTCGCGTCTCGGTCCTCTACTTCCGCGCAGACTGGGCAGAGCCATGCAAGACCATGGACAACGTCACCACCGAGCTCGCAACCCGCTGGGACCAGGTCCTGTTCCTCTCGGTCCGTCCCTCCTCTCTCCTCCTCTTCCTCGGGCTCGGGGGTGGCGCCTCGCTCTCCCGCTGACTCGCTCATCGCCCCGCCGACAGATCGAGGCAGAAGCCCTCCCCGACATCTCCGAGTCGTTCGAGGTCGACGCCGTCCCCTACTTCATCCTCTTGCGGGTGCGTCCTCGCCCTCCCCTCGTCGCTCTTTGCCTCTCGAGCTGACCCTTGCCCTCCTCGCCGCACCGCAGGGACACACGCTCCTCACCCGCCTCTCGGGCGCCCAGCCCGCCGTCCTCTCGGCCGCCCTCAAGTCGCACGCCTCCAAGCCCTCGACCCTCGCCTCGTCGTCGCAGCAGCCCGTCGCCGCCAAGACGGTCTACCAGCCGGGCGAGCAGGCCTCGGGCGCCGCCTCGGCGCGGGGCACGGTGGCGGGCGGCGCGGCGGGAGACGACGACGAGGACGAGGACGACGTCGAGGACGAGAGCGACGAGGAGTTGCAGAAGCGGTGCGAGGCCCTCATGACCCAGAGCGACGTCGTCCTCTTCATGAAGGGCGACCGCAACACTCCTCGGTGCGTTCCTCTCTCGCTCGCTCTTCTCATCTCGCCCTTCCTCAGCGGAGCGTCGAGTCGAAGTACAGCTCGAAGCTGATGCGCTCCCTCCCTCTCTCTCGCAGATGCGGCTTCTCGCAGAAGATTGTCGGGATCCTTGAGGGCCACAAGGTCGACTACACGACGTTCGACATCCTCAACGACGAGGGCGTGCGGCAGAGTGCGTCCCTCTCCCTCTCGTCGTCCCCCTCTCGCGCTCGCCCCGCCGAGCCGCACTGACCCGCCGCGCCGCGCCCGCAGAGCTCAAGGAGCTCAACGAGTGGCCGACGTTCCCGCAGCTCATCATCAAGGGCGAGTTTGTCGGCGGCCTCGACGTCGTCAAGGAGATGGAGGAGGCGGGCGAGCTCCTCGAGATGATCCAGGGCTGAGCGAGCGCGAGCTCGACAAGCGTGCGTGTAACCTGTGTCGCAATGCAAACCAGCTGTACCTAGACATCTCTGTGTGAGTGTTCTCGAGAGACAAAGCCGCGAGCGCGCTCGAGGACGGTCCGAGGCGCATTCTCGCGCTCGAACCTCGCTGTCTCCCTCTCCTGCATCCCTAGCGCTCCCGCTCGACTGCATCAAGCTCGCTCTCTCTTACGCAGTAGGAGAGGATTGCTGAGAGACGGCTGGACCGAGGAACAGGGACCGCGATGCAGGAACGCTACGAACAGGCAGGAAGACGATCTAGAGAGGCGACGACGGCGCCTGGAGGTTGAGCCCGACCCGGACGAGCTCCATGGTCGTCACCCAAGGGTTCTTGGGCGACGGCGTGTCGCGCAGGTCCTCGCTGCGAGCGGGCGGGCGAAGCGGTATCAGTCGAGCCCGTTCGAGGAGGACGAACAAGGAGGGCGAGAGAGAGAGCGCGGCGAGGGACGTACCGGTGCCGGACGCGCAGGACAAAGTTGACGAGGACGGCGACAAAGATGAGGCCGCACACGACGACGGGCCCGTACGGCTCGTCGTGGTGGCCCGGGTACCGCATGACGATGCGGTACCGGCGGATGCGGTGCATGACCCAGGCGTACGCGAGCATGCCGCACGCGATGACGGCGTAGCACACGCCCATCGACTTGGACGCGTAGTCGCGCGGCCCGGCCGAGTTGAACAGGGCGAGCGCGAACGACGACAGGAGGAGCGAGACGCGGAACCAGGAGAGGAGGGTGCGCTCAGAGGCGAGCCAGACCTGTGCGCGCACGGTCAAGACGTCAGCTCGAGATCACGGCTGCAGCTACGCTCAGCAGGGCAGGAACGAGCCCGCCCGGACGGAGCGTGCGAGCGGACGAGAGCGACCAGGCGGATCGAAACGCACCTTGGGCTCGATCTTGGACGGGTCGGCGCCGAGCTTCTGAAGGCCGTCGTCGGCAGGTGCAGGCGCGCCGTCGGTCGCGCCATAGCTGCTCGGCCCTGCGGCGGTGCCCTGCGCGCGAGAATCATGGGACAGGGTCAGCTTGCTCGCCGCTGAGGGTGTGCGGTCGGAAAGGGAGGGAAGGGCAGGACGTACGGCAGCGTTGGCGTCGAGGTCGGTGAAGAGGGCCGGGAAGCGGTGCAGCAGGCGGCCGTGCAGCTCGCGGGTCAACTTGGACGAAGGCATCTCGGTCGGCTAGGAGGGCTGCGGGGAGAGGGAGGGATGGAGTCAGCGATGGGGCTCGAAGAGGCTGGGACCACATGCTGCTGCTCCACAGGGCCCACCGCACCCAGCCTTCAGCCCCTGACCGGTCCCCGCCGTCTCGTCTCCTCGTCCAAGCCCGTGAGCTGATGAGGGCGATTGGTGGCGCTCCAAGACCACGCGGACGAGCGCAAGGGCGCGCAGCTCACCGTGTCGGTCTTGTAGATGTGGCTGAGCCTGACAGATAAGCACGGACTGGTGCTGACAGCGAGAGAGGAGGACGAGGAGCCGACGAGGAGCTCGAGACGACGCACGTGGGGTCGACGACCGGCTCGCTGTGCCGCCTCTCGTGCAGCTGCGGGTACTGTTCCCCGACATCTGACATGAACGCAGACCTGATATGAACGCTCTGCAACTCGGACGAGGGGAGCGCGACCTCGCTCTCGTGCTCAGGTCGCCTCTCCTCGAGAGCTGCGAGGCGAGTCGGTCTAAAGCAGGCACGTTGCACGATAGAAAGACGAAGGGCAGTGCACAAGTGAAGAGAGACGTAGACGGATGAAGAGCGACGAGGGGAGGGAAGGAGAGAGTCCGACGAAGAAGGGAAGAGAGAGGGGAACGAGAAACGCTCGACGTGAGGTCCGCCAGCAGCCTGCTCGAGCGCACGCCCCGCCTCGAGTCCAACATAGCCGTCTAGAAGATGTTGCCGATCTGGGGCGCGCCCTGGTGCGACGGGTGCGCCCTGGGCCCCGACCGCGATGCGCCCGCGCGCCGCTCGTCGGCCTGGCGCAGGACGAGGCGCTCCTCGGCGCTGAGGAACCGGCGGTCGAGGCACGCGAGGATGCGCGGCCCGAGGTTGAAGTGCGCCGAGCGCGCGAGCGAGATGTAGCGGCTCATCTCGAGGTGCAGCGTCTGGTAGAAGACGAGCGACGCGCGGCGCAAGGTCTGCGGGCGGATCGACGAGTACGAGGGTTCCGTCAGCGCTCGTCTACCTCGACAGGGAAGATGAGAGGGAGAGGGACGCACGTAGATGACGCGCTCGAAGCCGCTGAGGAAGAGCTGCTCGTGAAAGTCGAACGCTGCTTGCTGCGTCGGGCACGCTCGCGCGACGGCGTTGATGAGGCGGAAGTGCGTAGCCTGCGTAGCGAGGAGGCACATCGTCAGCTTCTGATGCTAATGCGAGGTTGATGCTGCAGTGAGAGGAGGACGCACGCAGTAGATCATGGCCTCGTGCTCGACGCCGCCCGTCATGCCGCTCGGCACCTTTGGCGCCTCGATCTGGTCGACGTTGATCTGCTCGAGCGTCCAGAACAGGTTGTCAGAGTGGCAGAAGATCCTGCGGGCGAGGAGGGGGAGGGTCAGCCGTTGTACGAGCGCGCCGAAGAGGGGAGAGCGAAGGTCGGCGCGTCGACGCACCAGAAGTAGTCGCGGACCGTGTCGTGCATCTCCTTGACCCAGGTCTTGTACAGCCTCGGCTTGCGCGCCGCGAGGATGAAGTCGACCTTGTTCTCCTCGTCCTCGCTCGGCGGGCCCTCGAGCAAGCTGAGCACGAGGCGGTGCGTCTGCTGGATCCGCTCGGGCGTGAGCACCTCGTCGCGCTCGGCGGTGCCGCTCGACTGGTCGTCGCCCGACTTGGCCTTGCGCGTGTAGCGCCGCACGCCGCCGCTGCCGCCGCCCGAGTCGAACGTCGAGGACGAGGGAGCGACGGGCGACAGCGGCGCCGGCTCGAGCGAGACGGACGAGTCGGCCCAGGCCGACTTGGGGACCGTGTCGGCCGTCGGCGGACAGATGTCGTACAGGGCGAGGAGGAGCTCGACGAGGATCTGGCGAGAGGGGAGGTCGCCCGGGCGCTTCTCGGAGAAGAGGAGGTTGGCGACGGGCAGGAAGGGTGTCGGCGAGTGTGAGGCGAGGGCGCGCTTGCCGCACTGCAGAGGAAGCAGCATCAGAGCTGTACTGCAAGAGGCGAGACGAGGAAGGAGAGGAAGACGCACCGCCGTCATCGTGAGCGCCTTGAAGCAGCGCAGGACCTCGTGCAGGACCTGGTCGTCATGCTGCTCCTCACTGCGCGCACGTCCAGCCAGGCGTCAGCGAAGCAGATGGGGGAGATGACGAGATGGGCAAGCGCGACGCACCGCCATTCCATGTCGAGCAACTCCTTGAGCCGCTCGAGGAGGCCGAGGTAGCCGCCGCTCTTGAGGAACTCGTCGACCCACCTGCACAAGGATGAGAGTCAGAACCTGAGAACGACAACGACAGCTCGACATGAGGGAGGAGAAGGTGCTCACGTCGGCGCCTCGTTCCGCAACCTCGTCCTGAGCCGCCCGAGCTCCTTGCCGTCCAGCTCTGCGCACGTCGCGCTGCGCAGCCGCTCCGCCCACAGCGACGCGCCCTCGGCCTCGTAGGCATCGGACCCGACGTGCTGCACGCCGGTAGCGGGACCGCCCGACCGGCCGAGGCTGCGGAAGAGCCCGCCGCTGCCGCCAACGCTCGCCCCGCTCGGCGTGCGCGAGTGCGAGCGCGAGCGCGTACGAGACGAAGGACGCGCAGCAACCAGCGCGACGTCCTTGTCCGAGTTCTTCTGCTGAGCGGCGGCCTGGGCGCGGAGCGAGCCGCCCGACTTGGCCTTGCGGAGGAACGACCGGAAGCCGGACCCTGCGCCGCCGCCGTCCTTCTTGGTCTTGCCGCCCGGCGCGCCGCCGCTCCCGCTCGACGACTGGGAGGCCGAGAGGTTGAGCGAGCGGCCGCGAGAGTGGGTCGAGCGGCCGGGCGGGCCGAGGGTGGACGAGGACGAAGGAGAGGGGGAAGTGTTCGAGGCGGCGGCGCGAAGCATGTCCTCCTTGAGGGGAAGGGCAAGCTCGAGCATGCGCGTGCGGACGGTGCGGTCGGGAAGCTGCATCGTGTCCTGCAAGGGCGACTGCATCAGTGAGAGGAGCGTGCGCGAGCGAGAGCGGGGGGGAGCAGGACGCACGAGGAGATGCTCAAAGTCGCGCTCGACCCGCTGCGCTTTTTCCTCGACCGACTCGTGCACCTTCTGCTCGACGTACGGCGCCTTGAGGCCTGCGCCGAGGCTCGACGCCCTCGGCCTCGTGCGGCGTGCTGGCGCGTGCGTCGCAGGCTGCGGCGTCTCCTCCTCGAGGCCGCCGAGCCGGGGCGAGGCGTCGAGCGGCAGCGGCTGGTACTGCGACGAGGTCGGGCTGGGCGCACCGCGAGGGTACGAAGCCGGCAGCGCCTCGACGAAGGAGGACGTCGAGCGCTGGCCGAGGAGCGGGCGCTCGAAGGGGACCGGCCCCTCCGGGCGCGCCGGGTGCTGCTCGGGCGCGACGACAGGAGCTGCCGACTGGAACGACGGGTGCGACGTGATGTATGCGGGCGACAAGGGCCGGCTGCTGCGCGGCAGGCCGGCCGAGCGCGCAGGCGTCGCGGCGGTCTCGACGATCTGCGGCGGCCGCGGCGCCGGCGCCTTGCGCGGCGACAGGTTCTGCGCGATGCGCACGACGGACGCGACGCCGACGTAGGCGTCCTCGGCCGAGTTGGTGACGAGGCTGCTCGCGTGCGTCGAGTCGCTCGACCTCGTCGCCATCGTCAGGTCCGTCAGCGCGCTCGTGACGCGCGAGACGTCCGTGCCCGAGCTGAAGGTGTCGCTCGACGCCGGCGAGCGCGCCGACGGGGCCGACGGGGTGAGGGCGGCCGGGTGGATGCCGACTTGCGGCCGCGCGGTTGGGGGAGCGCGCGCCGGCGTCGGCGCCGGTCGAGGCTGGTTCTCCTTGCCGATCGGGGCCGGGGCGAACTTGATGAGGCCCTCGGCGGGTGCGCTGCGGTACTGCTGGCGCTGGAAGAAGGCGGCGGGGACGGTCGGCGAGGTGCTGTGCTGACGAGAGGGCGAGGTCGGGGAGGTAGCCGTGTAGTCCTGGCGGTCGCCGAGCGCGCGCGGCGAGCTGGTCGGGATGTCGAGGGCGAACGTGCTCTTGTGCGGCGAGGTCGGACCCGCAGGAAGGGCCTCGTACCGGCGCGAGTTGGCCGTGAGGCTCGCCTCGTAGCCCTGGACGAGCGCCGACACACGCTGCCCGCCCTTGGTCTGGGGCTCGGGCACAGCGTCCTTGTGCTGGCTCGGCGACCGTGGCCCTAGCAGCGGCCGCTGCCAGCGCTGGGCGTGCGTCTCGCGGTCGGCGGGCTGGACGCCCGTGACGAGATGGCGGAGGAGGCCCGCCCGCTTAGAGGGCGACGAGGGGCTCGAGGGCGGGTACATTGGTGGCGTGTCGTGCGCTGGCAGTCGCTCTGGCGGTGTGAGGCGCGAGGCGGAGCGAGTCGAGGGGCGACGGACGACGAGGTTGAGCGACGTCTGCGAGGGGGAACAGGGTCAGCGGGCGCGCTTGTGGTCGTTGGAGGTGCTCGCCAGCACATCTTGCTGCTCACCGGATGCTGAAGAACTGTAGACTGCTGAGGCGCGGGTGAGGAGAGAAGGGAGGCGACGCCGCGAGGAGAGCTGGACTTGTCGGCTCGCTCTCTCAGCCTCAGGAGCTTGTCCGAGGACCACAGGAGCGCGTTGCATAGCGTCCTCAGCATATTGATCCAGTCCATCTATTTATTCAACGAGAGTGCCGTGCGGGCGAGTCGCGTCGGCGCCGACCGCTCTGGCTCTCTGCTCCCTTCTCGTCACTCGCCCCCTCAGCGACTGCTCAGGGTCCAGCGGCAAAGACTGCGATTCGTCGCTGCACACGGCGAGACTCGGGCTAGCTTCACACGCGCGCTCGTGCTCTCGCCTTCCAGCTTGGCGACGGGGTCAAGGTCCGAGTCTTCCACCCTCTCCTCGAGCTGGCCCCAGCCGGGCAAGTCGCTCAGCCGACGGCGCGCACCACCAGACACGACGAGCCCTACTTCACGGGCCACTTGCGCCCACCTCCCCGACCACCGCCGCTCGCTCCCGCCGGCCCTGCGCGAGGACCGCTGCCCGCTCGACCACGCACCCAGCGGGCCCACCGCCCAGAGACGCCCCTCGGGGAAGAGGGCAGGGTCAGAGTGAGGGTCGCTCTCGACAGGGAGCGGCTCGAGGGCAGCGCAGCGAGGGCCGGTTGCGGCGGCAGTCGGGCGGGCGTCAAGTTGGGATGTGCGCGAGGAGGGTGCGGTGCTCTCCCTCTCGCCTGCGCTCGGCTCGTTCCCCTCTCGCTTGGGCGCACTCGTGCGCTCGCAGGGGGACGAGTCGGGTCGGGCTACGAGGCGGGCCCGCTTGAGTGCAATTCGCAGTGCGCGACTCAAGGTCGCGCAACTCGATTCGGACTACTCTTGGCGCTGGACTCTTTCCCTCTCGAGGGACGCCCTGGGAATGACGATGCCCCTCGTTGCGCCTGTCGGTACGTCTCGCTCGCTCCTCTCTCGAGGGACGGGCGGCGACGGCCGAGGGCGAACGAGGGCGGGGACTTTGCAGCGAGCCCGTTTGGCGGCTCGCCCCGATTCCTGACCCGGCGGCGTCCTCTCTCTCTCTTTCGTACCGTCCTCTGCAACATATCTTACTGCCTCGTCGATCTGTGCCTGCGAGAGCGTGCCGTCGAGAGCCTGCACTCGGCGTTCTCGAGCTCGCCGACGTCGTCTTCTCCTCAAGAGGCTCGAGCGTGCCACTCTTTCGCTCGCGCTTCTCTCCTGCGTCGCCGAGCCGTGCGACACGGAGTACTGATCGATTGCAGCAAGCTAGCAAGCTAAAGCGCGTCCTCCTCCCACCTCCCGCCCGAAGCTGTGCTCCGCCCTCCTCAGCCCTTCTGCTGCCCGACGCGGAAGCCCGAGCGCTCGAGGAACGACTGGAAGTCCGACGCACGCACGCCAAGGTCCTCGAGGCTCGCATCATGCTCGAGCGCGGCGGAGAAGCTCGCCTTGCCATCGACGCCGTCGGCGATGAACCTGCTCGTCGCGCGGCCGTCAGCTCCAGCGCTTCGAGCGGGCTTGGGATAGAGCGAGACCGACGCACTGGAACATCTGCGTGAATTCCTCGCGACCCTCGCCGTCCTCCTGACCGCGAACCATCATCGCGACGGCCTCGTCGAGCGGGAGAGGGTGAAACCGGGTCGGCTCGCCCGTCGCCATGTGGTAGTCGTGGGCGAGCTTCTGCGGCGTCGTGACAGGAGCTTGGACTGCGTACGTCTTGCTGTGCGTGACGGTCGGACCGGCGGAAAAGACGGCTGCGCGCTCGAAGAAAGAAGGTCAGCAGGGGTCCGAGCACGAGAGGTGGAGGCGGACGAGACGCACCTGCAGCAAAGTTGCCGACGTCGTAGCGGTCGTCGACGCACTGGATGGGCGTGTCGGGCTTGAGCGGGAGGCAGAAGCGGACCGAGTTGTTCTCTGTTGCAAGGAGGGACGACGTCAGCTTTGCCCCGAAGCCGAGGACGAGGTCGAGAGCGAGGCGCAGACGCACGCTCACGCTGCGCGAACGTCGGCCAGTGGAAGTTGGAGTAGAACATGCCTGCAAGGTGGGAGAGAGCAGGGAGCAAGTCAGCGAGAGGACGGAGAGGGGAGGAGCAAGTCGAGCGGCGGTCAGAGCGCACCTGGGTGGAGGAGCGTGACGCTGGGCAGCTGGCTCTGAGCGTACTCGGACACGATGGCCTTGGACTCGGCGTGCGTGACGTGCTTGTACTTGCCGTCGCTGATCTTGTCGACGCTCGGCAGGCTCGAGTAGACGAGGTGCTCGACGCCGTCCGCCTGCGGGGCTCGGCATCAGCGTGTGCTCGGCTACGCAGGGCCGAGGGACTCGAGGAGAGCTGCAGGGACGTACCTTGCACGCGTCGACGAGAGCTTTGCCCTGCGTAACCTCGATCGCCTCGGCGTCGCGAAGCTCGGTGCCCATGGGCATGGCGGCGAACACGCCGTGCGCGCCCTTGAGGGCCTCGCGCAGCTCGTCCCGCTCGTCGAGGTTGCACTTGACGACCGTGAGGCGGCCGACGTGAGCCGAGTCCTTGTGCTGGGCGAGGAGAGCCTGCGCCTTGTGGCCGGACGGGTTGCTCGACACGGCGCGCACGGCAAAGTCGGTCTGGGCGAGGAGGGCGGACACGGTGCCGCTGCCCTGGTTGCCGGACGCTCCGATGACGGCAATCGTGCGAGCAGTCATGGCGAGGTGAGCGAGCGAGCGAGCGAGGGGAAGGAGGGAGAGCTGGAGCGGGAGGCGCGAGCGGAGCTGGGCCCCGGTCTCAGCGTCACCGGCCTCGGCGGACGGACAGGAGCTTCAAGCTCGCGAACGGAGCTGCGGCACGCCGTCCGCGGACCGTACGCTCGCATCGCGAGGGCGAGGTCCGTGCGAGCCGCGAGAACGACGGCAGCGAGCGACAGCATGACGGTCCGTGAGAGAGAGAGAGAGAGAGAGATATGCAATGACTAGACTGCGTGCTTGAGGACGATGCTACTCATGGACAGCCACCGCAGTACCCTCCTCCCCCGACGCCGCAGCCCCAGCAGCTCAACGGCACGCTCGCACCGGCGCTCTTGGCAACGAGCCCGACGACGCTCGCAAGGCCCTCGCCGAGGACAAAGCCCGACGCGACGACGATGAGGCCAAAGTGCTCGAGGTGGGCCGAGGAAGATGAGGGCGACGACGAGGTCCGGGCGCGAGAGGTGTGCGAGGTGCGCGTCGTGTAGTACAGCGAGATGAGGCCGCCGACGAGTCGGGCGATCGAGAAGGACGGCGTGTTGATGAACCCGACGGCGAAGGCAATGCTGCGACGAGAAGTGGAAAGAAAAGTCAGCTCGAGAGCGAGCGAGACGAGCGAGAGCAAGGTCGGGACCGACGCACCCAGAGGGGATCCACCTCGTCCACGCCCACCGTGCTCGCTCCTCGGCCCGGCCGACGACACCATCGCTCTCGAGAGCGGCGAGGCGGGCCTTGCCGATCGCCTTGAGGGCCGCGAGGGCGACGAAGACGGTCCCGAAGACGAACATGGCCTCCTGCGAGCGCGGCGGGAGCTGGCCGTTATTGACGAGGCGGGCGAGGCTGAGCCTGAAAGTCGAGGCCGAAGGCGTAGGAGTACATGGACGAGTGCGGGAGATGAGGGAAGGCGGCGTCGAGTGAGGTCGGGCGAGTTTGAGGAGGAGGACGAGGGGCGGGGTCAGGGCGACGGTCAGCGCCGGCGCTCGTCCAAGGAGCACGAGCCGAGACAGGACGCACCAGATTGCCGCAGTCGGGACGGGGAATGCCGTGCTCGGCAGCTGGTACACGCTGCGGTACAGGCAGTAGACGCCGGTCGAGACGAAGACCGAGGCGAAGGAGCCGATGAGCTGGCCGTGGAACTGGGCGCGCGGGCTGCTGCCCCAGAGGTGGCCCGTCTTGAGGTCCTGCATGAGGTCGCCGGCCTGCTGCGCGCCCGCCTCGGCGATGCCGCCTGCGACGACGTTGGCGACGACGTTGCCCGGCTGGACGACGGCGAAGACGAGCTGCGAGATCTTGCCGATCGCGCTCACCGGGTTCAAATCGGTCGTGCCGAGAGCCCGAACGCTGCAGGAACAAGACGAAGAGGCTCGTCAGCGAGGGGTCGGGCAGGCGCAGGCAGGAAGAGCAGGAAGCGGACGCACCCGAGGACCGAGAAGACGCAGGCGAGCAGGAGCGCAATGACGGTCGCCCACCACTTGATGCCGTCCTCGCCAAAGATGCTCGCGACGATTACGACGCACGAGACGCAGCTCAGCGCCGCGCCGAGCAGGACCGCCCTCGTGGACGGCTCGTCCTCCGCCCTCGCTCGCGCCCGCCTCGCCCTCATGTCCTCGCCGACCTGGCGTTGCCGACGCTCGTCGTCCTCGTCGTCCTCGCTCTGCGCATCGTCGTCCGAGTCGGGCGCGTTGTGAGCGACCGGGACGAAGAGCGCGCCGCCCGTGCGGGCCTTCTCGGCCGTGCGCTCGAGCCACGGTCGGGCGGCGTCGGCGGCGACGAGCGAGACGGACAGGACCGACTCGGCCGTCATGATGGCGAGAGCGGGCCAAAGGACCCAGCCTCGAGCGCCGTCGACCGAGGACGAGACGGGTCCGGGTGCCCAGCCCATGGCTTTCGACAGAGGCGAGAGGAAGGCCCAGCTGCAGAGCATGCCCTGCGCGCGCGCAAGACGAAGAAGAAGAGGAGGTGGAGAGCGAGTCAGCGACTGGCGGCTCGAGCCCGGGCGAGGAGAGGAGGAAGCGAGCGCACAAGGTTCATGCTCGCGGTCGTGGGGAAGCCCATGATGATGCCCTGCCCGATGTACGAGAACGACGGCGTGAACCAGAAGAGCCAGTCGTGCGCCGCATGCCGAACGACAACGTCGAAGAGCGGGACGGCGTAGATGACGGGGAAGGCCTGACTGACGAGCTGCGAGGACGACGACGAGTCAGCACGAGGATGGTGCGGGTGCGCCGATCGAGGACGACAACTCGAGCGAGTGGTGAGGAGGCAGGACGCACCGTATAAGCCCCCGAGACTGCAAAGCTCGTCGTCAACGCCCTCCAGGCCTGCCGGTCGACGACCTTTTCCGCCTCGACCGCCTTCCCTCCCCTCCCACCGATCCCGCGCACGCCGTCCTCCTCGTCGAGCCCGTCGAGCCCCACTTGCTCGTCATCTCGACCGTCGCTCGACGCTCGCCGCCGCCTGCGCGCGGGGCCCGCCGCGCCGTCGCTCGCGCTCATGAGCGGCTTGCCGTGCAGGACGCCGATGACCTGGGCCGTCGCCGTGCCCGAGGGAAAGACGAGCTGCTCGCGGACGATGACCTGCTTGCGGAGCGGGACGGCGAGGAAGACGCCGAAGAATGCGACGGCGAATGACCAGGCGAGGAGGGTGCGGAACGAGAGGACGAGGGGCTGCGCGCCGCCGTCGAGGGCCGGGTCGAGCTGCGCGAGGGCGGGGATGACGCCGACGAGGCCGGCGGCGAGGGGGAGAGTGCCGGTTGCGACGGCCGTCGTCTGGAGGACGATGTTCTCGTGGACGGTCAACGGCCGACCGGCGAACAGGCCGCACTGGGGGACGACCTTGAAGACGGCGAACCCGAGGAGCGACGCCTGGAGCGACATCATGCTGATCCAGCCCGTCTGCAGGCCGAAGTAGCAGTTGGTGCACGCGAGGAGGACGCCAATGACGAGGCCGACGACGACGGCTCGAACCTGCGAGGGCGAGGACCGGGTCAGCGAGGTGAGCGGACTGCTTGCGCCCGCCCGGCGCCCGGAGAGGGGAGTAGACGCACCGTGAGTTCCTCCTCGAGCTCGTCGCTGTCGGTCGCGCCTGCTCGTCGGCCTGGGAGCAGCTCATCAAGACTGGCTCGCTCTCGTCGAGACATGAGCAGCGTCGCCTCCTGGGCGGGTTGTCGATGTGTCGGCTGATGTAGGCGTAGTGCTCGGCAGCGCTGGACCTTGCTCGGCGGCGGGAGAGGCGCTGGGCGAGCGAGAGTCGGATCCGGTGGAGGTTGGCGGGGTGCGGCTCGCGGCGGGAAGGGCGGGCGACCGGTTCTGGCGGGCGCGGGCTGGCTAGTCGGGTCGAAGAGCTGTAGAGGGTGCGCTTCTAGCTCCTCTAGGGTGCGAGCGAGCGGTGTGGTGAAGGTCGAGCCGCTCACCGCCCCGCCGGCTCACGACTTGCGCTCGCGGCAAGAGCCTCGGCACCTCGCCCACTCGGGCCTCTCTCAGCTCGTGCAGACCGTAGACAGCATCAATGCAGCAACGCGCACGAGTACAACACGAGGGAGAAGGAACAGAGACTCAGTCCCACAGCTTGATCAAGCCGTCCCACGACGACGTGACGACCTTGGACTGCGAGCGCGACAATGTTGGACGTCAGTACTTGACACAACGACGACGTCGAGCTGAGGAAGACACAGAGAGAGAGAGAGACGCACCGTCTCGTGCGGCAGCCACGCGTGGCTGAGGACGACCTGCTTGTGCGCGCGCTGCAGCCGGCCGACGATGCGGCCGTTCTTGAAGTCCCAGAAGACGACGTTGCCCTGCCCGTCGCCCGACGACAGGAAGCGACCGTCGGGCGAAAACCGAGGCTCGCAGGCGTAACCGGCGATCGTGTGGCCGGCGAACCGCTTCTTGCGCTGCGAGTCGGGTCGGGAGGGAGAGGGGAGAGGGAGAGGCGATCGTCAGCTGGGTGCGGCGGCGGCGAGAGACGAGACGAGTGGGGAGAAGGAGGGACGCACGTTCTGCTTGAACGTGTCGGCGCCGAACAGCACGACCTGATTGTCGAGGCTCGTCGCAGCGAGCCACTTGCCCTTGGGGTCGAGCCCGACGGCCGGCATCGAGTGCATGGTCGGGTCGGCGATCAGCTTGATCGGGACGGGGATGTCAAAGTCCCACACGCGCATCGTCTTGTCGTCGGACGTCGTGACGAAGCGCCGGTTCTCGTCGACGAACGTGATCGTGTTGACCGGGCCGAGGTGCTGGTTGTACTCTTGCGTGATCTCGCCCGAGCGCATGTCGTACTGCGTGACGAACGAGAGAGCGT
>Ga0308170_10002645_pt1 | contig 15210 bp, 15 predicted proteins | sample PhyBR2_2_FD_202136 | JGI IMG/M metagenome (GOLD analysis project Ga0308170, IMG submission 202136) | Phyllosphere microbial communities from UC Gill Tract Community Farm, Albany, California, United States - DLSLSB.R2 | ecosystem: Host-associated > Plants > Phyllosphere > Unclassified | place... | reverse complement strand
TCATCGTCATCGTACGAAGCTGCTCACGCCTCCAGCCGAGGGCGTCACCCAAGTCCTGCTCAGCTGTGTCCCGCAGAAAGTTGCCCGCGTGGCGTAGTTGCGCCACTGAGGTTTTTGGCCTAAAAACTGCCCCGACCAAGGTCTTCGTGGGAAGGCCCACCTCGAATGCGATTCGAGCAAGCGCTGTTGGTAGCCATTCCCCATCGTTCGGACCAACCGAGATGGCGAGCCGGCCAAGACGTGCTCCGTCGCCGTGCATCAAGCGCGCCAATCAAACTTCCCGGACCGCCAAAGAGCTACGCGCTCAGCGCGGAGCCTGTCACTTCGTTTCTCGACCTGGAGCTTCTCGAAGAGGTTCTCGGTTAGACGTTGCCGCTTAGTCAGGGATGCCAACTCGATCGTCTTGGTCACGAGGGTCGACAAGCTGTTCAGATACCCCTTGGTCGAGACCCAGAGAAACTCGGCAAGGTCACCGCTGAGGACACGTTCCCCGGGCTCATGGCCGGAAAGACGAATGCGGCCCTCCACCTGCACGAGTAAGTCCGCCCAGTCGGTCCGTTCAGCCTCGGTGCCGTATTCCAAGCGTCCGATCTGAATCGTCTCCCAACGCCCCAAAGACTGGTCCCGAGCCGTTTCAAACGCCACGGACTTTCGGGTCTCCTCGAGAGCGGCCTCAACTCCGTGCCCACAGAGCACCACACGCACGCCATAGTTCGAGATCGACTTGAGGGCATTGTGGACGTTTCTGCTTGCCAAGTACTTGAAATCAATGAACTGGATCTCGTCGATAAGCACCGCTTGCGTTCCGCAAGCAGCTGCTCCGCCGATGAAGTTGCCCCATGGGTCGTCGCCAGCAGGCCATTGCAGGGCCCGGCAAAGCATGGTGAAGAGCTGCTTGTCAGTCACGCTATGCAGGAGCGAAATGTGCACGACGGGACGGAACACACCTCTCAAGGCCTCCAATTCCACGGGTAGGCCGTTCGCGCGTCTGCCCAGCTGGATTCGACGAAGCTGCGCCGCCTTCTTCATCAGGAGAGCCGCCCGATGCTGGAGGATCGTACTTTTCCCTGTTCCTGGGGGCCCGGTCAGAAGGGAGACCGCTCGCAGGGGTGCAGCCGCACCGGGGTCCGAAGCGGCTACCGTTCCCAGTTGCAGGCTGGCGAACCTAACCTGTGCGGTATCCACATAGGGAAAAGCTCCGTGCCAGAGAGACAGCTGCCAGTCTCGATAGGCCCGCTCGTCGTTCGAGAGAGTTGCAACCTGTTTGGGAGTCAGCCATCCCGGGTCTATGAGGTAGTTCCTCTCCGTCCGGTTGACGAAATCACGGTCCTCTTCGGTAAGGAGGGCCAAGCTCTCCTCTTCATGGTCGTCAGTCATGTCAGGCTCCGGATGGCGGCGGCGAGATCATCATCTTCCTCGGGACGTTTAGCGAAATCCTTGTCCACGACAGCTGAAGCAAGCGCTGGCATTGCAGTGGCTTGTTCAATACGTCCTACGTCCGCCGCGCGGATGCGCTGCACGTTGAAGTCGAGCAGCTCCTCGACGCTTCTGACGTTCTTGCTCGCGCGGTCAATTCGGATGGTCTCGCGGAGGAATTCGATCATCACACGCTCGTACTCGCGAGTGGAGAAGTGGTAGGTGCTCGCGTGCTCCCTAACGCGTCCTATGAGGTAGTCGCCGAAGACAGGCGTCTCCTCAGTGAGTCTCGACCACGGAATTTCGTACGCCCCGCCGACGGAATCAAAGCAGTAGATGCGCCTCATGTCGGCCGGGTTGCGATAGAACGCGTGAGTGCCATCCAACGTCGGCACTGTTTGCTTGACAGCCTCCAGGATCGGCGCGTTGTACATCAATCCTCCATAAGAGACCCCATCTGTTGAGATGGTGCCCTGCCAACTGGGCAGGAAGTGAATCCATTCATTTCGCCACTTGGGAACTTCCGCGGTTCCAGTGGGTCCACTGAGGTGCGCCCACATCTCGTAGGGGCTCAATTCGCGATGCGGCTCCTCCGGCAGCGTGAGACCACCGTGTACGCGAAAGTTGAAGATGGTGATCCACCAATCAAGTCGCCGGAAGAATTCCTGGTAGGTCACGGACGCCTCGGCTGCGGGGTCTTCTCCGCGGTCATCGACTGACCCCGAGGTGAAGGCTTTCGTAAGGGACTCCAACATGGTTTTGACACTTCCGAGGCCGCGTTCGATCTGTGCCTTGTCGTCCGGCGAAAGGGAACGGGCCGGCTCGAAATCTGTTTGGAGCCGTTCCATCTGAGCGACTTGGTGGGTCGACAGGTAATTGCGGCCGTTGTCCGTCCCGAGTGATTCAGGGAATAGCGGATAGTTGGCCAGTGCTTTTGGGACGCCAACAAAGGGCCGCGGAATTGTCTTGCCATCAACCTCGACGTACAACTCAGGGTCGACCATTGACATGAGGGCGGACGCCATGGCCAAGCCGATTCCGAAGCCGGTCGTGTTCGTGCTGATGGAATAGCCGCAAATGAGGCGAGTGGCCAAGTCGATGAGGAGGGTGAGTTCCGGTCGAAATGTCTCGCTCTCTGCCCTCGCATGCGGGTCGTAAAGCATCACGTTCAGTTTTGTTGTATCTGCGAGCCACAGTTCTCCGGGTCGCGTAGCAATACGTCGGGCATGTGTCGCCTTGTTGCGATCCAGAACAGAACGCCGAGTCGCCGCTCTTTGTCGAAGCCACGGCTGCCGTAGATAGATGCGCTGGCAGACCCGCTGGAAAGTCCGGAGTGAGAAGTTGTCGACGGTGACGTCAGGGCGGTCCTCCTTGGTGAGCGCCATGAAGGACAGGTAGAGCGACGCGGTCGGCCTTGTCGAATCATTTGCCACTCGGACGAGAAAGTCCTCAACGAGGTGCTCTAACCGGGGATCGTGACGGCTGCGTGATGGGGTGAGATACGACGCATGGACAAGAGACGCGGTACCGCCGTGACGCCGCTTGAGGCGACGCGTAATGAACCGGCGTGCACTTTCAATCTCAATCTTCCGCTGGCGGGCGACACGCCTCGCCACGATGGCCACGCGCTCGTCGACCGTTGTTCGATCCGGGTCAAGGGCTCGTGGCGGTTTGCGTCCTTGCCTGAAGGCCTTGTAGCTGACCCCATGGTCTATGCGACAAAACAGATCCCGGTCTCGCCGTAACGCCTTTCGGCCCTTCTTCGTGAGTCGGTCGTGCAATCCGTGGAGTGAAGGCTGAGGACGAGGGCTTGTGTCGTCCGTCATCAGGGCCTGTGAAACGGCTATAAGTGGCACGGGAGCGAGTTCATGACCCATCAGATCGACGAGAGTCACGAGCCCCAGGGACTGCCGCTGGACAGTGGTGAGCTGACCCTCCCAGACGACCTGTGTCCCGATCCCGAGGTAGGCGACGTCCTGGCTCACGGTGCCCAGACCAGAGACTGGAGTCCGTAGTTCACACTCAAATCGGTCAGGAGCGACCGCCGCCAAAGCATGCGTCGAATGAGCATGAGAGCGTGTTCCCGCGGATATCCGGCCGAGTGAAGCTCATCAGCGAGTTCTGTCGAACTCAACGGCTCGGCAGCAAGGTCAGCCACCACTGGAGCCCACCTTTCGTAGCTCGCGAAGGGGACCCGTGCGCCACTGAAATTTGACAGATTCGCGATGGCTCGTCTTGGCATTCCGGTCCAGACCACGTGTGACATGCCGGCCTCGAAGAGAACACGCCCCACCTCAGCGTGAAGCCGAATGATGCTCTCGTCGGCAGCGGCGTGGGCCGTTTTGACGTCGACGACCAACGGGGGCCTTTCGGCCGACAGGAGCACGAAATCAGGCGTGTGGGTCTTAAACTCGCTGCCCGTCGGCCACTCGATGGTGAAGGGCTGCGAGCTGATGTGGGTGAAGGCAGGGTGATGATCAGCGATCAGGATGAGGGAACGCTCGTGGCGCGACTCCGCGGGCACGAGATGGCCCGTGGTGTGAGTCCACTTGGCCAGTGGCTTGTTTCCTTGTCCGTGCCGCCGGGCAAAGTCGCGCATGGGGCGGGACTCGAGCAGGTCCTGAACACGCACGTCCTGCAACCGTCGAAGGTAAGCAGTCTTACTGTCCTTGGTAAAAGCGAGCGTTGGATCGTCCTCCAGTGGGCTCCGTTCGGGAAGGTCGATCCTCCGATTACCTCGCATCGGCCGCCAAAGCCTCGCGCGGCCAGCAAAGCGGGGGTGGTGCGGGTCGAGCAGGGAGGCCGTCGGCACTGAATTCACAAGTTCGAGACCATCGAGCGGTCGATGACCGCTTAGCCACTCGGCCAGGCCTTCTGGGAAGGCATGTGCTTCTTCAACCCCTCGTATGGCCAACTGCGCCGCAGCGTAGCGAGGGTCGGTGTGCGGCCCAATGGGCCGAACTGGCAGGTTCCTCATTCGACGCCAGGGCGTGACTCGTCGTAGGCAGACCGAGAACCGAAGGCGCCGCCAGGGCCTCGACGCGAGAAGGCGCACCTCCGGTCTCGGTCCTCGACGCACAAGAGAGAGATGCGCCGGTGATCACTTGCAGCCGCGTCTGGTTCGTAAGGCGTCGCGAGCCGTCCAAACCTCTCCCAAGTGTTCACGAACGCGAACATATCCGAGGACAGTAAGAATATCAACTATCTACAGTACACACTGTATGCGAAGCGTCAAGCCGCAGGGCTAAATGGATATCGGGCGCGGAATCCTTGCCGGCGTGGCGAAGATTCGGACCATTTGCCCAACGTCGGCAATCGGGATCAACCACTGCCAGCTTCCGTGTGAGGCGGAGCTTCTTAGGAAGTCGCGCCATAATCCGAGTCCATCAACGCGCAGCCACACAACTGACTTTCCGACCGGCGGCGACGGGGACCAAATGGACTAGGCCTCTTTGTCCTATTGAGGCCGTGTCGAGCAGGACGATCAGCTGGCCACCCGGGAAACCTCGGGCAAGCCTTTGCCGGGGCGCATCGACTGGCGATCGCCTGAAGCGCATCGTAGAATGTGACAGCTACCTGAGCAGCACAAGCAACGGACTGAGTTTTCTCATCCGCAGGTGTGTGTCGTCGAGGCCAATCGAGGACGTCATGTTGGCGATCCGTGAAAGCGGACCGCAGAAGAAATCATGGCGATTCTCGCATGCCCTGCGGGTCTAAGAGAACCGTCGTTTCTTCGGTTCTCTAGGAAAGGCCTCCATGCCGCGCATCACTCGTCCATTTACGTCGGAGCAAGAGGACCTAGTCGCGCAGGCGCGCCAGGCCGCTGAGGCTCGTCGCAACTCCGTACGCCACTTCCGCTCTCTCATGCTGGAAGCAAATGAGATGGGCGTCTCCGTGCGGCGGCTCGCCGATTCGATCGGAGAAAAGCCCACAAGCGTGTTCAAGTCCATTCAGCTCGCCCGTGAAGAACGGGATCACCCCGTCTTTGGGCCTGACGACAGACCTATCGAGCTGCCCGAGAGGCCTAGAGGCGCCTCAGGCCCAAATGGCCCAGCAACGATTGCGTAAAGACCCAGGACCCAGGACTGTCAATCTCGCCTACGCCCCAATCTATAAATCTATAGTCGCGCGGCAGCCCCAACCCTCGCCGAGCTTGGCTCTCGAGCGCGAGAACGGCGAACAGCAGATCAACACCCCTGTGATTCCCCGGCTGCTGGCCTTCCACGGGGCATTCGTGCCCGGCCCCGCCGCCGCTCATTCCCATCCCGACACACAACGAAGGCCCGAGCCTCAGTTCATTCAGTCTTTTCGACACGCCACATTGACAAGCCGCTGAGAGACTCGGTGGTAAAAGATGAGGAAATGAGCATATTTGGCGGTCTGAGCGAGCAAAACCTCGCGGATAGCGTGATCGATCCCAAGCGCCTCTTCCGGGCACTCTCGCGACCCCAGGGCTCGCCCTTCAAGTTCCCGCACGACATCCAGACTGAGGTGTGGGACAAGTGGTTCCCTCGCCGTAACGAACCTGACCTCGTAGTCAAGATGAACACGGGAAGCGGCAAGACCGTCATCGGCCTCATCATGTGCCGATCTGCACTAAACGAAGGCATCGGACCCGTCGCCTATCTTGTCCCGAACCTTCAACTGAAAGAGCAGGTAAGCACCACCGCTACTCAGCTGGGCATCGTCTGGGTTAGTGAGCCATCAGACCCCCGGTTCCAGAGTGGCGAAGCAGTTCTCATCGACACCGTGCAAACGGTCTTTCACGGCCGCACTCGGTTCGGGCTACGCGGCGACACAAGGCAACCACTCGAACTCGGCACGGTCATTGTCGATGACGCTCATGCCTGCATCCCGGCCATTGAAGGCCAGTACTCTTTGACTATCGACAGGCAGGCGCCGGCTTATCGTCAGCTGCGCGAACTTTTCGCCGACGCACTCACCGAACAGTCCGTTGTGGGCGCTGCGAACTTGATAAGCGGGGAAGGGAGCCAGGCCGTCCCTGTCCCGTATTGGAGTTGGCATGAGCGGCTCCACGCTGCCGCGCACATTCTCACCCAGCACGCCGCCAACAATGCGGCAGCCCCTGAGGTCAAGTTCAACTGGCCTCTGATCGCGGATCAGCTACGCATATGTGACGTTGCTTTCGCCCCCAACAAGATGCACATGCGGCTCCCTCACCCGGATCTCGCAGCCGTCGCTTCCTTCGTCAAGGCCAAAAGGCGCGTGTACATGACCGCGACCCTGGCGGACGACTCGGTTCTCACAACTTCCCTAGGCGTCGCGGCCCGGTGCGTCACTGAACCAGTCACACCTGACTCAGCAAGTGATTTGGGCGATCGCCTGATCCTCACGCCGACCGCGACGAGTACCGCAATTACAGCCAGCGACGTCCGCAAACAGGCCTCCGCATGGGCACAGACGTACAACGTGGTGGTGATCGTTCCCTCTCGACACCGTGCCAAGGCTTGGGAAGAAGTCACTGACGAGATTCACGACAAGGAATCCGTCAAGACAGCCATTCTGAGGCTCAGGTCGGGACACGTCGGGCTTGTCGTTCTAGTCGCCCGATACGACGGCGTTGATCTGCCAGGGCCCGCCTGTCGCGTACTGATCCTTGACGGACTGCCAGACAGCTACGACCCTTTGGAACTCGTCAAGGCAGTTGCAGTCGGCGGGACGGAAGAAATGCGTTCGCGACAGATGCAACGTATCGAACAAGGAATGGGGAGGGGCGTCAGGTCTGTCGACGACTACTGCGCCGTCCTCCTCCTCGACCCGCGCCTGGTTGACCGCTTGCACCAATCGGCATCTCGCGCGCAGCTCTCCCCGGCCACGCGGGAACAGTACGAACTCTCTCGCCGATTCGCCCGCGGGGGTCATGGCAAGGGAATCGAGTTCGTCCAAGAGGCAGTGGCCGCGTTCCTTCGACGCGACATGGAATGGGTCAACGCCAGCAAAACGGCTGTCGAAGGGCTTCGGTACGAGCAGCCCGACGAGGTTTCAGCTGTCGACCAGGCCGACCGCGCAGCCTTTACTCTCGCCCTTGCCGGCCGGTTCGAGGAAGCCAAGTCCGCTCTTAGCGACGCCGCCACGGCCCTGGACGACCCACCGACTCGCGGCTGGTTCAAGCAGCGAGCAGCCTCCTATCTCGACCTGGTCGACCCGGTCAAAGCGCGTGACCTCCATCGGTCCGCACGTCTAGACAACAACTACCTTCTCAAACTGGCCACCGAGGCGCGTCTCCCACGCATCAGCGCGCTCGGGGATCAGGCCACCGCGGCTGCTGCCTACATGACGGCGACTTTCGCCACGGCCCGGAACCTGGAACTCGGAGTCGAGGCCATGATGGGTCAACTGACTCCCAGTCCCGAACGCGGTAGCTATCGAGGCTTCGAGGACGGCATGCAACAGCTCGGGCAGTTGCTTGGCCTTGCCTCTTCCCGACCTGACCAGGAAACGGGAGTGGGACCTGACAACTTCTGGGCTTTGGGCAACGACCGCTACTTCGTCATCGAAGCCAAGAGCGAATCAGTCGTGGCACAGGTTTCGCGAGACAACCTGGAGCAGTTGTCGCACTCGATGGACTGGTTCGATGGTGAGTACTCGGAACCCCGCCACACGGCTGCACCCATCTTGATTCACCCATCCCGACTGCCGATGTGGGACGCGCGTCCTAGGCAGGGTGCGCGCATCATGACTTTCGACAAGCTGGCACAGCTTCGCGAAGCCGTGCGTCGGTTTGCTACGGCCCTGCTCGCGGATGCGAACTACCAGCGAACTAGCGTCGTTGGCGAAAACCTCAATCAGTTCGGGCTGAGCGCCTCGCAGCTTGAACAGCGGTGGACAGAGGCGTTCCTGCCCCCTGCGGCACGACGGTGACGCAAGTCCATCGCAAGCGCCATCGCTGCTGTGGACACGGGACAAGAATTCTGGCGCCCTACGCTGCCTTGCACGCCTTGACGGCAGGCGCGAAGATCGGGTCATGCTTGCGTCGGCAAAAGCGCACTACCCCTTCCCTAGGCTCGCGATCCGGGGGGCGAGCGAGCGCTCGGAAACTCTCCTCCAAGAGACCTATGCACGCGTACTCGGAGAAGAGACCTATGCACGCGTCGTCGGAGCCCTTGCACTGATGGAGGTTGCCCCATCGCGTTAGACCGGGCGGAGCACCACTTGGTGTCCGACCTCACTTTGCCCGGCGAGACGCGCGTAGCTGTCGCAGGTGACTGGCACAGCAATCGTCTCGGGGTGCGCACCGCGCTCAGCCAACTACATCGAGAGGCACCCGACGTCAGGACGCTCCTACACCTGGGTGACTTCAATCTCGGGTCAAATGTGCCCTGGGCCGCCTACAGGAAGTCTCTGTTGGGACTCATGCATGAGTTCAAAATTGAGCGCATCCTCGTCACCCCTGGCAACCACGACAATTGGGCCCAGCTCGCGCCCCGGTTCGCGAAGCATCCGCGAGACCCATACCCACTGCCAGGCGCCGAGAGCGTCATGTTCCTCCCCCGGGGCTTGCGCTTCAGCATCCAGGGACGACAATTCCTCTCCTTCGGGGGTGCCGCATCACTCGACCAGGACGAACGCATCGCAGGCAAGGACTGGTGGCCCGAGGAAGAACCCACCCAGAGCGAAGCCGATCGTGCAGCCAGCGAAGGAACAGCAGACATCATGCTCACCCATGAGGCGGTAGCCGGTGGCACGACGAAGGTAGACGCGATAATCGCTCGGCCAAGCCACCAGCAATTTAGCCGACGCGGCTTCGAAGCATCGCACCGCACCCGCACCATCGTCACGGCCCTCTGGAACGAAGTTCACCCGAATGTGCTTTTCCACGGGCACATGCATGAACGCGCAGAGGGCCATCTTGGGGACGGCAGACACGTCTACTCCCTGGCCCGAGATGCTATGCCGGGTAACGTCGGCGTCCTCGACCTCACAAACCTGAACTGGACGTGGCTGTAGGGGCTGGCCGGGGTCGGATGTGGATCGATTTCGGGTCGGCCACCCCGAACGCACCTCAGCCCCAGGAGCACAGACATGTTGCGCCTATGGTCGCCTCGTCGAGGGCGGTTTCCCGACACGGGCATGCGTCTGTCACAGCACCTGATCCGTTGTGAAAGGCGGGAGCCGGCGTGCTCGCCGGCTCCCGAAGAGCCCGCCTCAGGCGTGCCTCAGAAATTCGGTCCTTTGCCTGGCCAGGCACTCTGCCGTCCTCAAAGCCAGTAGGAGCGCGGCTTCGCAGCGCGCTTCTGCGTTATGACCTTGAGGACGAACGAGCGGAACCTCAGATGCCCCGCCCGTTGGACAGCACCACCTCACGAGCGTGACTGGCCCGCCCGCCTTACCGGCTGGCGTGGTCTCGTCATGTAGGGCCCACAGACGGTCAATTGCGGGGGCTACATCGGATTGTCAGGGGTCGCGAAGTGTTCTGGGAGCCAGTCGACCCGCTCGAGCGCCCGGAAGAAATCGATCGCGACCTCCAGAGTCTTCACTGGCTCGACCCCTGCGAGATGCGTCTCGTACATTGCGACACGGTTCTGCACGATCGGCTTCTGCAATCCCTGGGGAGTCCAGTGCAGGTGCAGTTGTTCGACCGGTCGCCAGGACGGCGGTCCAATTATCAGAGGGGCGACGAGTGGTGCCGTCAAGCCGCCATCTTGCGTAGTCACTAGGGCTGCGTGGGCGACACCATTCCGGACGTGAATAAGCCCGTGAATCTGGGGAGCCTGCCTGTCTCGGAGCATCTCGTACTCCCTCCCCATTGACTCGCGGAGTTCCTCATCCAGCACGGCCGCCCACATAGCGCCGGAACCCGCGTTGCCGTAAAGGAAGCCATCACCCATACGCATATCCCGCAGCGCCTTCTCGAGCGCATGTAGAGCAAGCAGCCGACCTCGAGAGTTTTCCCACCCAGTGTCCATTCCCCGACCGTACTTCTGACGCTCACTAGGTGGAGCAGTGGCCTTGAGCGCGTTGCGGAACCGATGCAAATTAGCGCCGTACGGCGAGTCCGTCAACGCCGCATTGATTGATTTGAGGCGCCAGATTCATCAATAAAAGCCGCGGGCCAGTCAGTTCCGACCAGAGGGAGAGCCTCGCTTCCGGCCTAGTTCGCCGTCGCGGCGCTTCGGTCCCTTCCTCGGGCTGTCCTGAGTGCGAATAGAGGCCGGTTCGGCCGTGACGACTGTCAGATGCCCAATCCTCTCTACAGGACGCTTCCATCAGGCATCGGGTTGCTCGCGCATTCCAGGCTTTTCATCGGACTCCAGGCGAACGCTACGGCCCCGGAAGATGCGTCGAACCCGCGGAGTCTCCAGCCGGGGTGCGCCGAGCCACTGACGAACGGCTAGGGAGAGAACAACACGGGTGGAGTCGTCGACCCTTCCGAGCCAGTCGGCCGCGTCGCTGTCACTGATGCCGTCAACGTGTGAGCCTTCGTGGGCAAGTTTGTTGCGCACCTGCCTGACCTTTTTGACCCACAATTCGGCATCAATGTCGGCAGCAACTAGGAGGTCCGGACCTACGTGAGATACGAGGGCTCGGAGTTTCATGTCGAATGTTGGCTCGTTTTTGATGCCGGTTGATACCAGCGCCGCGAAGTCCTGCTGTTCCTGAGAAGCGTCCGTCTTCTTCCGTTCTTTTTCGAGCTGACTGTGTTCCCTTTTACGTGGGTTGAAGAAGGAGTCGTCGAATCTCGTTTCGGGGAGGCCGAGGCACGCATAGAGCTTTTCAGCCGAGGCCACAGCGGCGAGTACGTGGCCCTCCATGTAGGCCTGACGAGTGTAGTGCCTGCCGGCGAGAATCTGAGGGATGGGATATAAATCGCTGATGCCCGCCCACCAGCGAGGAAACAAAATCTCAGGGGACAGCTCTGAAAGGGACAGCACGAGTTGAGAGGGATGTGTCCGCTGCTGTGTGCGCTTATGGTCCTGGCGGTACGAGTAGGGCATCTTCATCGAGCCGGGCTCAAACGACAGCGTCTGCTCTGTGTAGCTTGCGGCTCGTTGGTAGCAGTAAGTGATCAGTGCTCGGAGGTCAAACGCGAGGCGCTGGTGGGTGAGAAGCGTCTGCCCTTCGTCGAAGGTAAAGACCACTCGTGCATCCGCGCCTAGAAAGCGGCGAAAGCTTTCGCGGCCGTCCCGTTGTCGCTCGACGTAAGCGGCATTCTCGACTGTTACTCGCACGTCCGCCCCGGTGTCATAGACAGAGGGAATGATCGCAGGCTTAAACGGGGTCGGAGTCTCTTGATCGAAGGGCACGACGTCTGGGTGCCGTACCCAGGCTGCGAGGTCCCAGAAAGACACGCTGGACTGCCGAAATAGCTTGTCCCCGGGTGAGGCAATGTGCGCTCCTCGTATGAGGTAAGCGAATTGCTGCTCGTGAGAGAGGTGGTCCTCGTCCTTATGTTTCTCGTTGAAGAGGAAGTTGTTAGCGGGGTCCGTATGCCAGAGGGTCAGCGCCTCCCCCTTGGTCGTCTCGCCGAAAATGACCTCGGCTGCATGAAAAGTCTCCCCCAAGCGCACGTCGTCGACTGGTGCTGTGAGCTTGAGCCAGGGAGTTCCCTTCTTAGACGTGAGGCGGCCGGTGTAGCTGTCGGTCGTGCTCACTGGATTCCAGAAATTCCCCTTTGCCATGAAGGCAGGCTAGAGCTGATCGCGGCCCTGTGGGGCGAGCAGCAGGATGACATGTCGGGGGTGGTCCGTACGCTCCCGCCGTGGGCGTCCAGGGATCAGGTGAGGTCGCGGCGGGAATTCTGCGCCGGCCGATCCCGACGCACCCGTATGCGGTGCCACCGGCACAGGGACAGTTCGGTGTCTGGCAAGTACGCCGGATTCGCTCTGCACCCCTCGGCTACGTCCTCTCGCGCCCCGAGCTAAGCGGCATCGTCTATCACTGCTACGCCCACGGCCAGGACGATGCCGGCGGCCGCCCATGGCTACATCGAGAGGGCAGCCTGAACAGTGCACTCGCGTGGATGATGCAGCACGAGGAAGAGCTGTCAGGCCTGACGGGCCGACTGCACCCGGAGCCAGACGAATGGCCGTCATGAGGACGGCTATCGCCCGGACATGAGCTGCTTCGACAGGCACGGACCGACGCCGACACGAGCGCCGACACCGTGGCCGTCGAGGTTAGGGGTTTAACGCTCGCCGACGTGATCGACCAACCCTCAGTGTGAGCTGGGGGGGGTTTCAGGCCCCGTGGAGAGCCAGACCACCCATGGGAATCTCCTATGCCGGGTAAGAAATAGGCGCTGCTCCGAACTGAACCCCACATGCAGTCCGACGAGCCTTGTCCGGGAGGGGCCAGGTTTCCCGGGCCGACTTCTTCCCTTGCTCCATCGTTACCCGGCAGCCCGCTTACTGGTTGAGTATCAACTACTGATACTCTCCAAGTATGTCAGTAGCTTCTATCGGCAGGCGTATCGCTGACATCGCCGCGAGTCAGTGGGGCATGGTCACGACCGCGCAGGCGCGCGTGCATGGTGTTGCGCGGACAAACCTGGCCCATCGCGTCCGCACCGGCGAGCTAGAGCGAACTGACCATTACGGCGTGTATCGCCTTGCCGCCGCTCCGTCGAGCCCTCTAGACGATCTTCGAGCGGCTTGGCTGTCCACGAATCCTGAGGCGCTTGCACCGGAACGCATTGGCATCCCACGTCCTGACGCCGTGGTCGCATCAGCGGCCGCCGCAACCGTCCACGGCATCGGAGACGTCTATCCGGCTCCCTACCAATTCATCGTTCCGGGCCGCCGCCAGAGCACCAGGAGTCCTATCGTCTATTCCTGGCGCCCTCTCGACACACAAGACATTGAAGTCGTCGATGGGCTGCCCACCACTACGCGCGAGCGGACCATCGTCGACCTCCTCGAAGACGAAGGCGATATCTCCATCGCGGCGGATGCCCTGCGAGATGCGTTGCGAGGCGAGTACGACCTCGACGAGCCGCGCCTAGAGGAGCTGCTTGCCCCCTACGCAAGTCGATTAGGGCAGCGCGCCCACGACGGGACCGGTGCCCTGACCTACCTCATGGTCACGGCAGGTATGGATGCTGCGTCTGAAGCCGGCCGCGCCGTGGACCGGCTTTTGAGGTCTGACACTCCCGTTCCAGGGATCGAGGCCCTGCTCACCAGGCTTATCGAAAACCACCCCGCTTGGGCGGCGTCCTCGCCGGCGATGACACCGCACCCAGCCGGCGTCGTGGCCTCCTTGCCTGCCTATCTTCCTGTCACTCAGCAGCTGCAATAAGTCCGGCTGCTTGCAAGGTCGTGTCCCCGACGTGGACGTCGAGGCTCGACGTTTGCCGACCGCGTCGATTTCCCGCTGTGGTAGTCGCTGCTACCTTCACGACCGCCGGTGCCGATGTTGTCCCGAGAATGACCAATTCGGTACTGGCGCTCGATGCCCCGGGGTGTAGATCCCCGAACGACATCGTCAGGGACGTACCGTGACGAGCAGCATTCAAGCTCGGCATCCGTGTGTTCCTCAGACTTGCGAACGTGGAGGCATGCATGTCCGCAAAGGGGGACGCGTCGGGTCGCTTGGGACGGGACGGAAACTCGCACTCGGGTTCCTCATGAAGAATCCAGAGCGTTTCAGGCAGCTCAATTCGCACCTGAACATCTGTGAGCACTTCCTCGGTCCCATTCGTCGCAACGAGTCGAACCCCTGATTTACTGCCGAGTTCGAAGGCCGCAGCTTGAGCCCGAGCCGGCACATCCTTCCTGAACAATTCGAGGTAAGCCTGCACCTGACGCTCATAGGCACGAGCGTCAGCCGCAGAGACGTAATCCCATCCGGCGATTACGGAAAGGCTGTCGGCACGAGCGACCTTGGGCGGGTCCCCCAACGCCGTCCTCTCCGCATCGACTGCAGCCTGAACAGCTGGGCCGCCTAAGTCGAGGCGTGGCATCAGGAGTTCGCTCGACCACTGGGCCTCGACGCCCGACAACGGTGGTGTCGACGAACGACTAAGCAGACGGTGCTGCAAGGCCGCGAGATCTCCGTGATTGGCGTACTCCGTTCGAGCGCCCTTCCGAACGAAAATGGAACCTGACCTGACGGTCTGCACCTCATCGCCAAATTCTGTTGAGGTCGAAAATATCGGGTCGCCATCTCGTGGTGCCTCGATGGTGAAGACCATCACAGAACGTCCGTCAATATCGACTGACTGCGCTTGGAAGGTCGGCGAGGCTTGTCCTAGGTAGCGGCTCAGCCCTTGATTGAGTGGCGCCTGGTCAATGGGTGCCACTCCGCCCGCGGCTCCTGCTTCTGCTCCGACGATGACGTAGGAGCAGCCCTCGAAGCGCGTAGAGGCGAGAGCGACAGTCCGATTAGCCATGCCGATGATGGCGCGAGACACCGCAAACTGACCTTTCCTAGAGGCGAGGTCCAGCCATCCCTTCCACTCAACGAAGTGGTCTTCGTCGGAGGGGTCGGCTGCGATCACGGCGCGAACCAGAGCGTCAAGCTGCGCGTAGGACCGGAGCGCGCGCGATGTGTCCAAGGCAAAGGCCATGTCTCTAGTGTCGCAGCGTTGCCCGGCCTTGGTGGGCAGTGCCTGATGTGCCACTTACTCGGTGACGAAGACGCAGTCGCTTGTCGCGGGCGCAAATGCACGGCACCAACTCCTTGCAGCAACGAGGGGTTCAACCCTGTCTTTAGCTCGCACCGCCAGGACTTGGGCCGTACTGGAGGTGGAGGCGGTCAAATGTGCCTTCCTGGAGGGGGCCTGTCTGCTTGAGGATTGCGGAATACGGCTGACCGGCTTCGATTGCGGAGGCTACA
>Ga0308170_10002644_pt1 | contig 15211 bp, 9 predicted proteins | sample PhyBR2_2_FD_202136 | JGI IMG/M metagenome (GOLD analysis project Ga0308170, IMG submission 202136) | Phyllosphere microbial communities from UC Gill Tract Community Farm, Albany, California, United States - DLSLSB.R2 | ecosystem: Host-associated > Plants > Phyllosphere > Unclassified | place... | reverse complement strand
CCGCCAAAAAAGTGATGGATGCCGGCCAACTCGTGTCGGACGACATCATCATCGGCCTGGTTAAAGAGCGCCTGAAGGACGCGGACTGCCAGAACGGCTATCTGTTCGACGGCTTCCCGCGCACCATTGCCCAAGCCGAAGCGATGAAGGACAGCGGCGTGAACATCGATTACGTGCTCGAGATCGATGTGCCGGACGACATGATCCTTGAACGCATGACCGGCCGCCGCTCGCACGCTGCGTCGGGCCGCGTGTACCACGTCAAATTCAACCCGCCAAAAGTCGCCGATACCGACGACATCACGGGCGAGCCGCTGATCCAGCGCGACGACGACAAGGCGGAAACCGTCTCGAAGCGTCTCGAGGTGTACCACAACCAGACCAAGGTGCTGCTCGGTTACTACGGCAAGTGGGCCGAGTCGGGCCTGCCAGGCGCGCCGAAATACCGCCGCATCACGGGCGTCGGTCCGGTCGAGCAAGTGCGTGACAATGCGTTTGCGGCGCTGGCCGAGTAAATCGTTCGTTCGGTATCACCCCATCGATCCCGCGCCGGCCCCGCCCGCGCGGGATCGATGCATTTGGGCCTGCCACCGTCATTACGCCGTACAATTGTGAGCAATTGTTTCCCGTGCGCCGTGTGCGGGTTGGCAAGACGATAATAAGTTATCTGTCTACAACCCTGAGAGGTCTTCCCATGAACAAGAACAACGCCATCCTCGCCATGCTGCTGGCCTTTGCCGCTGCCAGCGCCAGTGCCCAGACGACAGGCGCCACACAGGGTCAGCCCGCCACGGGCGAGACGTACCGGCCATCCCTCGACGGCCAGCAAACCTCGACCCCGGCCGCACCGATCGACATGCAGCCGAAAACCCAGGAAGAAAAAGCCACCGGCCGCCAGGAACCATCGCGCCTGAAGGACATCGACCCCGCAACGCATCCGGCGCCGCAGAACGTGCGTCCGCAGCCAACGCCATCGCCGAAGACGCAGCAGGAGCAGGGCGTGCAGCCAGTCGCACGCCGCTCGGTCCAGCAGCAGATTGACAGTGCAGCGCGCCTCGCGTCGCCGAATGCACCGACGGTGGGCACACCAGCCACCAGTGCGCCGACCCCGGTTGTGCCAACGACCAGCCAGGTCACTCCATGCATCGGCGCCACGTGCACCGATGCCACCGGTGCCACCACCGCCGGCGCGGTCGGGAGCTCGAGCGTGAACAGCGCCGGACGCCTGTGCAACCGCAATGGCACCACGGTGCAGTGCTTCTGAACTAAGACCGCCCGTCGTCCCGAAAGTTCGCCAATCGCCGACTTTACGTTTACGTAAACGTTAAAGCCGGGCAAAATAGTGGCACAAGAACTTTTACAAGGGACAACCATGCACATCCAGAATAACGTCTTCATCGTCACCGGCGGCGCGTCCGGCCTTGGCGCCGCCACCGCGCGCATGCTCGCCGCCAATGGCGCAACCGTCGTCATTGCCGACGTCCAGGCCGAGGCAGGGCAGGCGCTGGCCGACGAGCTGAAAGGCCAGTTCGTTCGCTGCGACGTCACCCAGGAAGCTGACGCTCAAGCCGTCGTCGATGCGGCCGTTGGACTGGGCGTGCTGCGCGGCCTGGTCAACTGCGCCGGCGTCGCGCCGGCCGTCAAAACCGTCGGCAAGGATGGCGCTCACCCGCTGGACGTGTTCCAGCGCGCCGTAAACATCAACCTGGTGGGCACGTTCAATATGGCGCGCCTGGCCGCGGAGGCGATGAGCAAGACCGAGGCAGCCGAGCACGGCGAGCGCGGCATCATTATCAATACCGCGTCGGTCGCCGCTTTTGACGGCCAGATGGGGCAGGCGGCCTACGCGTCGTCCAAGGCGGCCGTGGCCGGCCTGACGCTGCCGATGGCGCGCGACCTGTCGCGCAACGGCATCCGCGTGATGACGATCGCGCCGGGCATTTTCGAGACGCCAATGCTGATGAACATGCCGCAAGAGGTTCGCGATTCGCTGGGCAAGATGGTCCCGTTCCCACCGCGCCTGGGCCTGCCGACCGAGTTCGCCCACCTGGCCCGCGCCATCATCGAAAACGTGATGCTCAACGGCGAGACGATCCGCCTGGACGGCGCGATCCGCATGCAGCCGAAGTAGTTCTTCAGGGACGTGTCCTGAAAGCATGTCGAAGATGCTGTAGCATGTCTTCGATGTCGGGCGCCTGGCCTATGGTCTCGCGCCCGTTTGCTATTTTGGAGAACCGTTTGAATACACTCAGCAAGTTTGCGCTCGCCCTGGCACTCGCCGGCGCGACGACGACGCCCCTGTGGGCCCAGGATTCACTGCAGGCCGCGCCCGAAGCGGCGACCGGCTACACCGAAAAAAATGGCTGGCAGGCCAAGAAGTACATGGTCACCGCCGCCAATCCGCTTGCGGTCGAGGCTGGTTACCAGATCCTGCGCCAGGGCGGGGCCGCCATCGACGCGGCCATTGCCACGCAACTGGTGCTGACGCTGGTCGAGCCGCAATCGTCGGGCATCGGCGGCGGCGCCTTCATGGTTCATTACGACGGCAAGCAGACCCAGGCGTTCGACGGTCGCGAAACGGCGCCAAGCAAGGCCGACGAACATCTGTTCGAGCGGCCCGATGGCACGCCACTGTCGCGCACCGAGGGCGTGGTCGGCGGCCGCTCGGTCGGCGCGCCGGGCGTGCTGCGCATGCTCGAACTGGCGCACCGCCAGCACGGCAAGCTGCCGTGGAAGGCGCTGTTCGCCCCGGCGATCCGCCTGTCCGAGCAAGGTTTTCAGGTCAGCCCGCGCATGCACAAGATGCTCGCTGGCGAAACGTTCCTGATCAAGGACCCGGTTGCCGCCGCCTACTTTTATGACGCTGCCGGCAAACCGTGGCCGGTCGGCCATGTGCTGAAGAACCCGGCGCTGGCCGCCACGCTGCGTGAGATCGCCGTCGGCGGCGCCGACGTGTTCTACACGGGCCGCTTCGCGCGCGACATCGCGGCCAAAGTCGCTGCGCACCCGACCAATCCGGGGCTACTGACGGCCAAGGACATCGCCGATTACCGCCCCAAGGTCCGCACGCCCGTCTGCAGCGACTATCGCGCCTACACGGTGTGCGGCATGCCGCCACCGTCGTCAGGCGGAATCGCCGTGGCCCAGATGCTGGGCATGTTCGAGACCTTCGACATGAAGGCGCTCGCGCCCAAGGACGGCGTGCCGGGCGCAGACGCCGTGCACGTGTTCTCGGAAGTGGGGCGCCTGGCCTACGCCGACCGCAACCGCTACGCCGCCGACGCCGACTTCGTGCCGCTGCCGGGCCGTGGTATCCCGAGCCTGATCGACAAGGGCTACCTGACGGCGCGCGCCGGCATGGTGGGCGCGCGTTCGATGGGCGAAGCCAAAGCCGGCACGCCGCCCGGGATGGAGGTGGCCTGGGGCACCGATAACGCGATCGAGACGCCGTCGACCTCGCACATGTCGGTCGTCGACGGCAATGGCGCCGGCCTGGCCATGACGACGACGATCGAAGATGCATTTGGTTCGCGCCAGATGGTCGACGGCTTCATGCTGAATAACCAGCTGACCGATTTCTCGTTCAGCGCACGCGACGCCGACGGCCCGGTGGCTAACCGCGTCGAAGCCAACAAGCGCCCGCGCAGCGCGATGTCGCCGACGATCGTGTTCGACCGCGCCAGCGGCAAGCTCGTGCTCGCGATCGGCTCGCCCGGCGGCCCGGCCATCATCAATTACGTGGCCAAGGTGCTGGTTGGCACGCTCGACTGGGACTTGAACGTGCAGCAGGCGATCGCGCTGCCGAACTTCGGCAGCCGCAATGGCCCGACCGAGCTGGAACGGGGCCGCTTCCCCGACGCTACCCTTGACGTGCTGCGCGCGCGCGGCCACGCGATCCGGGTCAGCGAGCAGACGTCGGGTCTGCACGGCATCGAGCGCGTCGTGGTGAAAGGCGTGCCGATGTGGTTTGGCGGCGCCGATCCGCGCCGGGAAGGTGTTGCCAGGGGCGATTGAGGTATCCCTGGAATGCAAGCCGGCTCGCATGAGCCGGCTTTTTTTATTTGGTGCGGTGCAGATTGCGGAATGCGTAGCGAAGTGCTTCCGGCAGCCTGTCCATGTCGACGTATTGATTCAGCAGTTCGATCCGGAGCTTTTCCTTGCCACCATAGGCAGCAACAAGCCGGTTCGCATAGTCGATCATGAGGCGCTGCTGCATGTCGCGCGAGTATTCCTCGGTGAAATTGTCATCGGCCAGCCGGTCGGGGCCTTCGTGGTCGATGATGACGCACGCCTGATGTTGCAGCATGATGATCGGCGCATATTCATTGGTGATGTAGCGCGGGAAGCGCATATCGTCGACGCGGTACCAAACCTGATAGCCGTTGAGCAGGTAGTAGACCCGGCCGGAAGCGTCGCTGGCGCTGGCAAAAATGAAGAAGGTGCGTTGTGGATCTCCGCCTTCGTCCAGCGCCGGGCAATCGTTGCGCAATGTTGATGGGAAGGGCGCGAAATGGATTATGGCGGGTTCATACCGAAGACGAAGGACGGGATCTTCCAGAATGCGTGGCAGGGGTTGGGCGCACAGCAATCCGCTCAATGTACTGAACAGGATGGCGCAAAGGAGTGGCTTGATCGTGTTGGACGACATGGCAGCAGCCTCGCTATTCGTTGATTCCGGATTTGATCGACCATCTGACGGGCATGGAAAAGGGCGCCAACGCCAGCGAATTGGCGACCTTTATTTCGGCAGGCGCAAGTCCCTGAAGGCATGGCGAAGCTCGTCGGGCAGCATGTCGAGATCCACGCGCTGCTTGACGATTTGCGCCCGGAGCTTCTCCTTGCCACCAAAGGCAGAGGACAGCCGGGCGGCGAAGTCGATTGCCAGCCTCTGGTGTACATCCTGAGGATATTCGTCATTGAAAACCGGGCTCCTGAATGTTTCTCTGGCATCGTTATCGATGATCAGGCATTCCGGACCCCGGACCATCACGATCAATCCATGGCCGCCAGTCGAATACTTGGGAAAATGAGGAGGCTCGGGGTTGTTCCTGATTTCGTACCCATGTAGCAGATAAAAGATTCGGGCCGCATTGTCGCTTGCTTTGGCGAAGACGAAATGGACACCGGCACTGTATTCATTGTCAGATAACGTGTCGCACCCGGCGATGGCCTGCAATGGTAGCGGCTCGAAACGTATCTTCGCCTGCTCATAACCCAGTTCAAGGAGCGGGTCGTGAAGGATTCGTGGCGGCGATTGTGCGAATAGAATACCGCTCGTGCTGCTGAGCAATGTGACGACGATGAGTTGCTTAAGGACGGTAGAACGCATGAGGTGGCCTCTTGATGCGGTAAGTTGAACCTGACCAGAAGTCGCGCTGCTTGAAATCCGAGATCCAGATTTTTCCATCGTATGCAGCGATGTGCCCCGAAGGACTCTCAGTCGAATGGGGCTGGATAACAACCACGTCGCCTTTCATCGGGCTAAAAATGTCAGAATTTTCAACGGTCAGCCGATGGAAACCAAGGCGCAGCAGCACGGGCCCCCAATCCTTTGCATGGCCGGGGTGCCTTCCGTTCGTGGGCGCGCCACCAGCAGCCAGGGCCAGGCGGACATATTTGGCACACATCCCCTGGCTGTATCTTTTCGCATTGTTCCGCAGATGCGTCGTGTACTTTTCAATATCAACTGGCATATCGATGCCTGCACGATTCTGTGCTGCGCCAGATTCCAGCGATAAGGATGGGCGAAGAGAAATTGGCGAGCTCGTGAAACAGCGTGCCATGCCGATTTATGGTGCCTGCCATACGTACTCCGAGGTTAGATGGAGACGGGATTCTCGGCCGGTACAAGCGTCACGATATTGGCGTTTCGCAAGACCAGGCGTTGGGTGGCAGCGATCCAGCGCAGTTAGGGCACACAAGCGACAATCTGCGACAAATTCTTGCCATTTCCATCCCTTATTTGCCTCAAGACAAGCAGAATTTGCTAACCTGCTGGCGTGGAGAACAAACAGAAAACCGGACCGAGCGTGACAGCGGAACGCGCACGCGCTGCCTGCCAGGGCGGGATTCTGCACGCCCCACGGCGCGGTCATGTGCCGGCCTTCCTCAGGGCGTGACGATGCTGCGCGCGTTCCTGCTCCTGGCGCTGCTGGCGCTGACCACGCTGTGTGCACCGCCCTTGCGCGCGGCGGCGCCCGAGCCGACCTTGCGCTTCGAGCACCTGTCGGTGCAGCATGGCCTGGCGCAGGAGTCGGTGCTGTCGATCCTGCAGGATGCGGATGGCTTCATGTGGTTCGGTACCCAGTCCGGTCTGTCGCGCTACGACGGGTACCGGTTCGTCAATTACCGCAGCGAGATCGGCAACCCGCGCAGCCTGGCGAGCAACTGGGTGCGCGCGATGCTGCTCGACCGCCACGGGACCATGTGGCTGGGCACCGACGGCGGCCTGAATCGCTACGACCCGGCCACCCGCAGCTTCACGCTGCATGCCCCCAACGAGCCAGCGCGGCGCGGCACCGGCAACCGCCAGATCAAGACGATGATCAGCGATGGCCAGGACGGCCTGTGGATCGGCACCGCCGACGGCCTCCAGCATTTCGACATCGACACCGGCAAGTTCACGGTCTGGCACCATGTCCAGGGCGACCCGCGTACGCTGCGCGACGACGGTATCCAGGCGCTGGCGCTGGGGGGCGACGGGCGCCTGTGGATCGGCAGTGCGGCAGGCCTGGACAGCTTGAGCGCGGACCGCCGGCGCATCGAGCACCATGCGTCGGACCTGCCCGAGCGCGCGCTCCCGGTGCATGCATTGCTGGTCGACAGCCAGCAGCGGCTGTGGGTGGGCCGCTACGGCGGGCTCGAACGCCATGGTGCGGGCGGGCCAGGCAAGGGCGCGCTGCGCCGCTTCGGGACGGGCGACGGCGTCGGCAACGAATGGATCACCACCCTGCACCAGGATGCCGACGGCACGGTCTGGGTGGGCACGCACGATGACGGCATGTACCGCTGGCGTGCGCAGGGCGACCGCTTCGACGTCTTTCGCCATGCGCTCGCCGATCGCTACAGCCTGGGCGACAATTTCGTCTCGGCGCTGTACCGCGACAATGTGGGTACGTTCTGGGCCGGCACCTGGTATGGCGGCGTCTCGCGCGTTGACCTGGGCGGGGGCGGCTTCGCCCGCATCGTCGGTCGCCCCGATGACCCCCATTCGCTGGCCGACAACAAGATCCGCGCGCTGCTGCAGGACGGCGACCATTTGTGGATTGGCTCGGCCACCGCGCTGCACCGGTTCGATCCGGCGACCGGCAAGGCCGACGTGTACCGGCACCAGAAGGACAATCCCAACAGCCTGATCGACGTGCCGGCGGCGGCCATCGTGCGCGATCGCGCCGGCCTGCTGTGGATCGGCAGCCGCTCGGGGATCACGAGCTTCGATCCGGCGACCCGGCGCTTCCGGCGCCAGGTGCTGCCGGGCGACGCCGACGCCAACCAGGTGCGTTCGATGCTGGTCGATCGCGATGATGTCATCTGGATCGGTACCCGCGGTGGCATGCACCGGATGGCGGCCGGCACGCGCGCGGTGACGAGTCTGCGCCATGATCCGGCGCGCTCGGCCAGCCTGACGGACGACTCGGTGCGGCCGCTGCTGGAAGACCGCCGCGGGCGCTTCTGGGTCGGCACGTTGTCGGGCCTGGAACTGCTGGACCGCGCCAGCGGGCGGTTCCGCCACTTCCGTCACGATCCGTTCGACCCGAACAGCATCAGCCACAACGAAGTGCAGTCGCTGTTCGAAGACAGCCGCGGCGATATCTGGATCGGCACCGGCGTGGGCCTGAACCGCATGACCACCGGGCCGGATGGCGCGCTGAGCTTCACGCGCTACTCGACCCGTGATGGCCTGGTCGACGATGCCGTATCGGCCATCCTGGAAGATGCGGACGGGCGCATCTGGGCCAGCACGTCGAGCGGCATCTCGAGCTTCGATCCGGCCAGCGGGCGCTGGCGCAGCTACACGGCGGCCGACGGCATCAGCGAAGGCGCGTTCTTTGACACGGCGGCGCTCCGGACAACCGATGGCACGCTGTATTTCGGCGGCTTCAATGGCCTGACCGCGTTCGATCCGCGCGCGATCCACGACAACCGCATTCCGCCACGCCCGACGATCACCGGGCTGCAGGTGTTCAACCGGCCGGTCGAGCAGGTCTTCCCGGGCCTGTTGCCGGGACCGATCGAGCATGCCAGCAGCATCACGCTGCCATCCGACGCCGCCGTGATCACGGTCGAATTTGCGGCGCTGCATTTCGCTGCGCCCGAGCGCAACCGCTTTGCCTACCGCCTCGACGGATTCGATGCGGGCTGGGTCAATGCCGGCGCCGACAAGCGCTTTGCCACCTACACCAATCTCGATCCGGGCACGTATGTGTTCCGGGTGCGCGCGGCCAACAAGGATGACGTCTGGAGCGAAGACGTGGCCGCACTGGCGATCACGATCGAGCCGCCGCCGTGGGGCACCGCGTGGTTCCGGATCGGCATGATCATCCTGATCTGCGGCGCGATCTACATCGGCATGCGGATCCGCTTCGCGAGCCTGCGCCACCAGAAAGAGCGCCTCGAGCATCAGGTCAGCGCGCGCACCGAGCAGGTCGAGCAGCAGAACCGCATGCTCGAGCACCAGACGCAGGAACTGCGCGAGCAGGAGCGGCGCGGCCGCCACCAGAGCAACGAGCTGGCGCGCGCATACCGCGCCTTGCAGGACAACGAGGAAGTGCTGCGTCAGGCCAAGGAGCGCGCCGAGGATGCGACGCGCCAGAAGTCCGAGTTTCTGGCCAACATGAGCCACGAGATGCGCACGCCGCTGGCCGGCGTGATCGGCATGCTGGGCTTCGCGCTGCGCGACCTGGCACTGCGCGAGAGCACGCGCGAGCAGATCGTGCGCGGCCAGGCCAACGCCCAGGCCCTGCTGGGGATCATCAATGACCTGCTCGACTTTTCCAAGATCGAGGCCGGCAAGCTGAAGGTGGAGCGGATCGACTTCGACCTGCACGCCAAGATGCGCAACGTGGCCAGCCTGTTCGACGAACAGGCGGCGGGGATGGACCTGGCGTTTTCGGTGCTGGTCGATGACAACGTGCCGCGCTATCTGGTGGGCGACCCGACCCGCGTGCGCCAGGTGCTGGTCAACCTGGTCGGCAATGCCTTCAAGTTCACCAGGGAGGGCGGGGTGACGATCCATGTCGAATGCCGGCCAAGCGACCAGCACGGGACGGGCGAGCAGCACATGATCCGCTTCACGGTGCGCGATACGGGCATCGGCATCCCGGCTGCGGCGGTGCCGCGCCTGTTCCAGAAATTCGAGCAGGCCGACACCACCACCACGCGCCGCTATGGCGGCACGGGCCTGGGCCTGGCGATCTGCCGCCAGCTGGTCGAGCTGATGGGCGGGACCATCGGCGTCAACAGTGTCGAAGGCGAGGGCAGCGTGTTCTCCGTGCTGCTGCCGCTGCGCGACGGCGCCCCGCCTGCCCATACCCCGCACGTGACGCGCGCGCCGCACAGCCACCAGCTGACGGTCCTGTGCGCCGAGGATTTCCCGACCAACCAGGTCATCGCACGCCTGATGGTCGAGGAGATGGGCCATGCGATCGACATCGTCGGCAACGGCATCGAAGCGGTGGCGGCGTGCGCCCGCAAGCGCTACGACCTGGTGCTGATGGACGGGCGCATGCCGGAGATGGACGGCGCCAGCGCCACGCGCCTGATCCGCGCCGGCGGCCCGCCCGACGCGCCGGTGCTCGACCAGCACGTGATGATCGTGGCGCTCACCGCCAACGCCAGCGGCGAAGACCGCGCGCGCTACCTGGCCTGCGGCATGGATGCGTTTTTGACCAAGCCGATCGATGAAGCGGCGCTACACCTGCAGCTGGCGCGCGCGATCGAACGCCAGCTGCAGCGCGGGCTCCCGCTGCCACTGCTGGCGTATGGGCCGGTGGTGGCCATGGCACCGGCTTCGCCTGTGCCGGCGGCACCTACGCCGGCCGCCCTCGATGCGCTGTTCGGTGTGGAGGCGCCAGCGGCGCCGCCTGCCGCGCGGACTGACCACCTGCGGCTGCGCCTGCGCGCTGCATTCTGCGACGACCTGCCGCGCCGGCGCGCCGAACTGGACGCTGCGCTGGCAGTCGACGACTTCGAGACCGCGGGACGGATCCTGCATGGGCTGCGCGGCAGCGCCACCTATCTGGCCGAGCCGGCACTGGAAGCACTGTGCGGCGAACTGGAAGCGGCCGCCGACGGCCATGATGCCCAGCGCCTGCGCGCCGGCTTGCCGAGGCTGGCCGCGGTGCTCGACACCTTCGAAACGGGCGCCCCTTCCTGACACCTGCTTATAATGAAGTTCCTGAGGAATCTGGTGGAGACGTGATGAACGTGCTGGTGGTCGACGACGATGTGGTGGCGCGCATGATGCTGATGCATCTGGTGGACAGCTGCGGCAGCCATGCGATCGTCGAAGCCGAAGACGGCGCCGATGCCTGGCGCCAGTTGGAAGGTGGCCTGCGGCCCGACATCGTGTTCTGCGACCTGCGCATGCCGCATCTGTCCGGGCTTGAACTGCTGCAGCGCGTGCGCCAGACCCCGCTGCTGGCGGCGCTGCCGTTCGTGCTGGTCTCGGCGGCGTCCGACAGCGCCACGATGGACGAAGCGGCGCTGGCCGGCGCGAGTGGCTACATCGTCAAGCCGTTCCGCCATGACGACGTACGTGTCCAGTTCGAGCGCCTGTTTGCGCCAACCGATGCGAACGATGCGAACGACGAGGCGCCGGATGCCGTGGCGCGCCGGCTTGGCATCGACCTTGATCGCCTGCGCTTGTATCTGGATGGCCTGGCGCGCCAGTTGCAGGCGGCGCAGGGCAGCCTGGCCGAGGGCGCCGAGGGCGCCGAGGGTGTCGAACAGCTTGCGCGCCTGCGCGCCGGCTGCAGCATGCTTGGCCTGCACGGCGCTGCTGCAGCGCTCGAGCGGGCACCGCTGGCGGCCGGCCTGATGGAGGCGCAGGTGGCAGTGATGCGCCAGATCGAACGCGCTGCGCGTGCATGATGCCGATGGCCTGTTTGCCGAACAGATCTCCTTGCCGCCGGTGCGCTTTGGACTTACAGTATCCCGCAGGTGTTGCCTGACCGGCGCTGCCGGTCGACTGCTTCGTTGTCAGCCGGGGATCACGCCATGAACGACGTCACCAGTGCCGCGTTGTCCCCGTCCGGCCACACCGATGGTTTCGCGCGTGCGCACTTGCCGCCACCCGACACCTGGCCCGACTTCCTGTTCGACCTGCCCGAGCTGCAATACCCTGAGCGCCTGAATTGCGCGAGCGCGCTGCTCGACGACGCCATCGCGCGCGGCTGGGGCGCGCGCAAGGCGCTGATCGGCGCGCGCGAACGCTTGAGCTACGCCCAGTTGCTGGCGCAGGTCGACCGCATCGCCCACGTGCTGCGCCACGATCTTGGGCTGCCCACCGGCAGCCGCGTGCTGGTGCGCGGCGCGAACTGCCCGATGATGGCGGCCTGCATACTGGGCGTGATCAAGGCCGGCTGCATCGTGCTGCCGACCATGCCGCTGCTGCGCGCACGCGAACTGGGTGCCATCGCCGACAAGGCGCGCATCAATGCAGTGCTGTGCGCCGATGGCCTGGTGGATGCCATCGATGCACTGGGCCTGCGCGTGCCGGTGCTGGTGTTCGGCGCGCCGGCGCCAGATGCACCCGATGCACCCGATGCACCCGATGCGCTCGAAGCACGGATGGCCCGCCACGACGCCCCGTTCGTCGCCGCCGACACCGCGCGCGACGACGTCTGCCTGATCAGCTTCACGTCCGGCACCACCGGCATCCCCAAAGGGACCATGCACTTTCATCGCGACGTGCTGGCCATCTGCGACTGCTTCCCGCGTCACACGCTCGGTGCGCGCGCGGACGATATCTTCATCGGCACGCCGCCGCTGGCGTTCACGTTCGGGCTGGGCGGCCTGCTGCTGTTCCCGCTGCGTGTCGGCGGCGCGGGTGTGCTGCTCGAACGCCTGAGCCCCGAGGCGCTGCTGGCGGCCATCGCCGACTACCGCGCCACCGTGTGCTTCACGGCGCCGACCTTTTATCGCCTGATGGCGGCGCAGGCGGACCGTTTCGACCTGACCAGCCTGCGCGCCAGCGTGTCGGCCGGCGAGCCGCTGCCGCTGGCCACGCGCGCGGCCTGGCAGGCGGCCACCGGGCTGGCAATGATCGACGGCATCGGCGCGACCGAGCTGCTGCACATTTTCATCGCCAGCGCGGGCGCGGCCATCCGGCCTGGCGCCACCGGCAAGCCGGTGCCGGGCTACCAGGCCTGCATTCTCGATGCCGACGGCATCCCCGTCGGCCCGGGCGTGATCGGTCGCCTGGCCGTGAAAGGCCCCACCGGCTGCCGCTACCTGGACGACGAGCGTCAGGGTGATTACGTGCAGGGTGGCTGGAACATCACCGGCGACGCCTACGAAATGGATGCCGACGGCTATTTCTACTACCGCTCGCGCACGGACGACATGATCATCTCGGCCGGCTACAACATCGCCGGCGCCGAAGTCGAAGAAGCGTTGCTGCACCATCCGGCGGTGGCCGAATGCGCGGTCGTGGGGCGGCTCGACCCCGAGCGCGGCCAGGTGGTCGAGGCCCATGTCGTGCTGCGGGCAGGGCGGATGGGGTCGGACGACCTGGCATGCGAATTGCAGGAATTCGTGAAGGCACAGATCGCGCCGTATAAGTACCCCAGGGCCATTTTGTTCAAGGAACAACTGCCTCGCACCGAAACCGGTAAACTACAACGCTTTAAATTACGCACGAACGCAGATTGAGGACAGCATGCAGGAAGTGGATGGACGTGAACAAGACCCAGCGATGGGCGGGGCAGCCGAGCTGGACATGGAAAGCCGCCTGACGGACGAACATCACCAATCGCTGCGCCTGTGGCTGCGCATGCTGTCGTGCACGACGCGCATCGAGAACGAAATCCGCAGCCGCCTGCGCACGACGTTCGACATCACGCTGCCGCGCTTTGACCTGATGGCGCAGCTTCAGCGGCATCCGGACGGCCTGCGCATGGGGGAATTGTCCAAGCGCATGATGGTCACCGGCGGCAATATCACGGGGATTACCGATCAGCTCGAGCGCGAGCAGCTCGTGGTGCGGGTGCAGGATGTGAATGACCGGCGCGCGTCGGCCGTCAAGCTGACGTCAGCGGGGCGCGCGGCGTTCGACGAAATGGCCGCGGTGCATGAGCGCTGGATCGAGGAAATGCTGGCCGACGTGGCAGCGGAAGACAAGGCGACGATGATCGCGTTGTTATCGACCATGAAGCGCAGTTTGCGGGTGGATGACGGGGTGTAGCTGGTCCCCCCGACTGGAATCGAACCAGTATCCCACGCTTAGGAGGCATGTGCACTATCCATTGTGCTACGGGGAGGACGCCCGCGCTGCCAGGTGCTGACGGCGCGAAGCAGGGCAAGCCTGCAGTCCGGCGGGCAGGCCCCGCAGGGCGGGCTGGTACCGTGAACCGGTTGCAATTATAGCCGGGATCGAAATAGAAATGCAGCTTCATGCCCGGCAGTCGGTACAATGTGCCCCTTATTCAATCAACGCACCTTTTCCCCCCGCGCCTTATTTTTCTTCGCGCGACGAAACGCATACCGATCATGGCTGTCATCTCCATTAGTTCCGCTCAACTTGCTTTCGGCCACGTGCCGCTGCTCGATCACGCTGATTTTTCCCTCGAGACCGGCGAACGCGTCGGCCTCATCGGCCGCAACGGCACCGGCAAATCCTCGCTCCTGAAAGTCATCTCGGGCCGTTCGCGTCTGGACGATGGCTTGCTGGTCATGCAACAGGGCGTCACCATCGCCTATGTCGAGCAGGAACCGGTGTTTGACCTGAGCATGACGGTGTTTGCCGTGGTTGCCGGCGGCATGGGCGACCAGCAGGCGATGCTGACCGAATACGAAGAACTCACCGGCAAGTTCGGCCAGGGCGACGATGACGCGCTGATGGAGCGCATGCATGTGATCCAGACCAAGCTCGATGCGAACGACGGCTGGAATCTGGCGCACAAGGTCGAGACCACGCTCGACCGCCTGAACCTGTCGGGCGACGCGCTGATGGGCACGCTCTCGGGCGGTATGCAAAAGCGCGTGGCGCTGGCCGTGGCGCTGGTGTCGGCGCCGGACGTGCTGCTGCTCGATGAGCCGACCAACCACCTGGACTTCACGTCGATCAAGTGGCTCGAAAGCCTGCTGCGTGAATTCCGCGGCTCGGTCCTGTTCATCACCCACGATCGTAGTTTCCTGGACAACGTTGCCACCCGCATCATCGAACTCGACCGCGGCCGTCTGCTGTCGTTCCCTGGCAATTTCACGACTTACCAGGCGCGCAAGCAAGAACTGCTGGCCAATGAAGAAGTCGAAAACGCCAAGTTCGACAAATTCCTGGCGCAAGAAGAAGTGTGGATCCGCAAGGGCGTGCAGGCACGCCGCACCCGCGACGAAGGCCGCGTACGCCGCCTGGAAGCACTGCGTTCGCAGCGCGCAGTGCGCCGCGATCAGCAGGGTCAGATCAAACTGGACGTCGCCACGGGCGAACGTTCGGGCAAGATCGTTGCCGATCTCGAGAACATCTCGAAAATGTACGGCGACAAGGTCATCGTCGACAACTTCACCGGCACGCTGATGCGTGGCGACAAGGTCGGTCTGATCGGACCGAACGGCGCCGGCAAGACGACGCTGCTCAAGATCATCCTGGGCGAAGAAACGGCCGACAGCGGCAAGGTCCGTCTGGGCACCAAGCTGAACGTTGCGTACTTCGACCAGATGCGCACCCAGCTCAATGAAGAAGCCAGCCTGGCCGACACCATTGCACCGGGCAGCGACTGGGTCGAGATCAATGGCCAGCGCCGCCACGTGATGACCTACCTGAACGATTTCCTGTTCTCGCCGGAACGTGCACGTTCGCCGGTCAAGTCGCTCTCCGGTGGCGAGCGCAACCGCCTGCTGCTGGCGCGCCTGTTCGCCAAGCCAGCCAATTGCCTCGTGCTCGATGAGCCGACCAACGATCTGGACATCGACACGCTCGAGCTGCTCGAAGAACTGCTCGAGGAATACACGGGCACCGTGTTCCTGGTCAGCCACGACCGCACGTTCCTCG
>Ga0308170_10002640_pt1 | contig 15219 bp, 17 predicted proteins | sample PhyBR2_2_FD_202136 | JGI IMG/M metagenome (GOLD analysis project Ga0308170, IMG submission 202136) | Phyllosphere microbial communities from UC Gill Tract Community Farm, Albany, California, United States - DLSLSB.R2 | ecosystem: Host-associated > Plants > Phyllosphere > Unclassified | place... | reverse complement strand
GGACGAAATGAAGAGGATTCAGGCAGAGTTGGAAGAAGGGAAATTGGAGAAGAGGAAAGTTGCGTTACTGTTCGAGCTGTTTGCGAAACTCAAACCTGCGAGTTCTTAATTGAACCGTGGCCGAGGCGACGATGAGAATTGAGAATGAGGTGGCGTTGCGCGTTATTTCGCGAGAACGAGAGATGAGAGGCGATAAAAGGAAGCGAACGAAACGATTCCAAGTTTGCAGTGTGAAAAAACCTATTGACGACAAAGGAGAGAAACGAGAAAGAAAGACCGTAGTGAAGAGAGCGTAAACGTAAGGGTAACGGACAGTATTATATGTGTAAAGAAAAAGGAACGATTGAGGGTAAGATACAGTTGCGGGAGTGAACGAATTGAGGAAGCAGGCGTAAGGGAGGAGGAACGAGGCGCGCTACTTTTGAAGGGAAGGGAGAAGTGTGAAGTCTACATGCGGTGGGGAACTGAAAAGGGTGGAAAACTCTATAGATGCGATACTGAATCGTCTAGGCAGACTTCTTGGCTTTCACAGCGGCGTCGGAAGCAGCTTTGGTGGGCTTGGATCCGCGACGGTAGCTCTTGAAGAAGAATGCGGCGAAAAGGTAAGCTGTGGAAGAGGAAGCATCAGTACTGAGTCGAAAGGGAGCTGAAGAAGGCAAAGTGAACATACTGAGAGGGATAAGGTAAACTACGTTAAGCCAAACAGCAGCTCGTTGAGCAGGGTTGATGAGGCATTGCGAAGTTTCACGTCGAAGAGCGAGCATGCCTTGTTCGAGCGAAGTTGAAACGGATCCCGAGAAGTTGGAGAACGAGGCAGCGGCTTTGTCGGCACCTGAGATCTCTGGAAGGCTGATGAATAGGTAAGAAGCGGCGAGGGAACCTGTAGAGAATTGGCAAGATTGTCAGTCATTTCGCTCAAATCGGCGAAAATAGAAAGCGATATCGAAACTTACCTCCTACGAGGAACTGAGTGATTTGCATCCTGGTGATGCTCTTCTTAAGGAAACGGGGGAAAGGTAAACTGAGAGCAGTGATTGCGTAGTAGCAGTACATGATCGAGTGAACAGCCGAGTTGAAGAGGACGAAGAGCCAGACAGCCATGGCTTGAGTTCGGTACGCGGCGTACATCTGTGAGATTGTTGGAACGAGACTCAGTTCTGGAGTCGGAGAAGTGAGGCAGAGAAAGAAGCTCACAGTCCAGATCGCTCCAGTGTGGTGGTAACTTTGAAGCATACCGACCTTCTTTCCTTTCAAGAGGAGAATGGCAGTGTCGACGATCTCGTAGAACTTCGAAAGGTAGAAGATGTAGGTGAATCGAGGGAACTGCTGAGATCCCCAAATCGAGTGCTCAGAGTCGCAGAAAGCGTGAACGAGACCTGGAAAGTAGGACTGGGTCAGGCTTTGTTAAAAGATAGCGAAGGCAATAGAGACATACCAGCGAAACCATGCTCGGAGAAACCATTTGCGAAAGATCCGAGAACTTGAGGAGCGGTACTGAGGAAACTGTTTTTTTGGCGAAATCCGAAAATGAGTGATTGCTCGTTGAGAGTCAGGATAAAGAATGATCAAACGTACGTCCAGGCACTGTAGACGGCGAGAAAGACGTTGTGGGCGACAACAACGGTGTTCCAGCGCTTTCCTTGAATGCGGTTGCGACCGTTTTGGTAGTGAGACAGAGTTTTCGCAACGGCGAAGTAGACGATACCGAAGATGAAGGGAGTGAGGGGGTTCATGAAGAACTCATCTATTGACGAGATGAGAGTGAGTTCGAAAATACAAGGGAATGAACAAGGTGATGGACCTACATGCGTTAGGGAAAGGGACGTTTGGTGGTTGAGCAGGCTTGGGAGCGTTCTTGAGGGAAGCAAGGAAGGTGGATGCACGAGGCATGGAAGCCGAGTGCTGAGCTGACGAGTAGGTATCGAATTGATCCATTTTAATGACGGGAGAGAAGAGGAAGTTGAATTATGGGGTAAGAAATCTGTGGAGGAAAAGAAGCAGGAAAATGAGCGTTTGTTCTCCCTTCTTGTATCATTGAAAGGTACAAAGGAGCTCCTGAACATCTCCACCACCTTCACAAGGCCCTGCTAGCTCTTCCTGAGGCTCCATTGCCACTCCCCAACATTTTAGGCCAACATTTTTCTCGTTCCATGTGGGTCGTTTCCTTCTACCTCCTCGATCGTCTATATCGCTCATGGGAGTACTGTGGAGCGTGACATACCTCTTGAAGTTTTGCGAGTAGTGACAGGAGGTTGTAGTAGCGAGAGAGAAGAGAGCGATAAGGAGGGAGAGTTTGTCCCAAAAAAAAAAGTTGCTCTCCGAATTTGATCGAGGTCTCTGGGCGACTTTTCGGCGTCGTGTCTTCGGGGATATCGGTTCAAATGTTAACCGTCTTTAGGCAAGTCTAGAGCGAAAGATTGGATCTATTGACGCTACGTTCAAGAGTTCCGACTGCTGTAGAGTCTCACCACAGAGGTCAATCCCCAACGAGATCAGTATAGGGAATGAAGTATCGTTGGACGAATCGAGCGAAACGAAGGAAAGTCGAGCTCAAACACTCCTCGTTCGACTCTAAGCTTTGTGTCGCTTCGGACAGTCTCGCAGTCACACTCTCGAGTCCTGCTAGACGTCTGAAAGTGGATCTCTCGAGGAATTCAAGCGAAACAGGGTTTTTCGAAATGTCTTCTCGAATTTTGGGTCAAACCAGCTACCGCTCTAGTCCTTCTTTCCCTTCCTTACAACATGTACATTTGTTTCATCGTCCGCTCCCTCCCTCCACCTAATCTTCCCTCCTCCTGTTCTTTGGCATGAGTGACCAAGCTCCCGCAGAAACGACACACATCATCAAAAGCGTTCCGGGTAAAGCGCCCAATCCCACACGTCCAGCTGCAATACCGAAGATGAGGGGCCCAACCGCCGATCCAACGAGACCTAACCCGATTGTGAGAGACATGACAGCGCTCTTAAGCGAAGGGGGAACTCGTTTCCCGACCACGGAGAGGACCTGAGGAGTGACTGGACCCAGGAAGAATCCACAAGCGACGACTGCAAGGGCGTTGACGATGTAGTTGTGAACTGCCCAAATGATGGCGAGGAAGACGGAGGCGGAGGCGAGCAAGACGATGGCGAAGGATCGTTCTCCTAGTCGAGATCCGAGGGCGAAAGCGAGTACGATGCGACCGAGTGCGATTCCTCCCCATAAGCCGGACTGTTCAAGTAATGCAAAAGGGGGGGGGCACGAGGTGCGAGGAGAGCAGAGTCAGAAATGCATCTTTTGTATCTCGAACCACGACCATCGGACTCACAAGTTGGTATCGAGAAGCGGCTTCGGGAGATCCTCGTTTCTGGACCATGAATGATACGATCCACGCCGAGAGAGTATCGGAAGAAGCGAAACTAAAAACGAAAGCGATTTTGTCAGACGATTCTCGAAGTAGCGAAAGATAGATGACTCACGCGAAGATAATCAGAAGGAAGCCGAGCCACACAGCTGGAATCTTGAGAGCCCTCTTGATTCGTTGCTGAGCAGACATGACAGCTCGACCGTGAATGACTTCTCCCTCTGTTGCGTCTCCTCCTAGACTCGCGGGAACTTCGTGTTTCTCATCCACGGGCTCGACGTCTGTACATGCGGTATATCATCAGCTCTCGTCTTGTAGGGTGAAGAACCAGACGCTGAGTTGATCAGCTTACATCCTTTGAAAGCGAAGAAACCGAAAATTGCGAGGACAAGACTGAGGCCGAGAGGTGCAAAGTAGTACTTTGACCATGAGATACCTTTGTCGACGAATGAACCGATGATGAGAGGAGAGGCGAATGCGCCGATCTTTACAAACGAAGGAACATGAGTTTCGGAAATCAAGTCTCGAAAAAGGGGAGAAACACTCACTCCGAAAAAGGCGTACATGCAGCTCCTACACGAGTGCAAGGAAGGGATTTGGTGTAGAGGGGAAGGAGAGTGGAGATGGGTCGGTGAAGATAGGAAGTAGGGGGGGAATTGGGTCGCAAAGATGAGTTAGTCGCTGAGATTTTTTCGCAGAGATCCAAGTCGGACTCACATGAGAGCTTGACTTTCAGCATGCGACACTACGATTGTTATCGCTGAGTCGTATATTCCTGCACCGAAGCCGAGGAAGGCGAGTGATACGATGAAAACGGCGAAAGGAGGGGTCGTCGAGAGCATTATGCAGCCGGCGCTCATCGCGGCGCATGCGACGAGTAGCGTGTTCCTGATGCCGATGTGATGAGTGAAGAAGCTAGCCGACAAGCTGCTGAGACAGTATCCGAAAGCGTTTGATAAGAAAACGAGCGAGATCTCGTCGTAAGAGACTTTGTAGTGTTCTTGCATCGATTCGAGCTGTTTCGAAGAAGTTGAGTCACATTCGCATACTCAGGTGAAGTGAGGAGAAAGACTCACGTTCGCTCCCGTCGCCGAGTCGTTCATACTGCGATTGAAGGAAGCGATTCAGCGGATCAGCGAATGCGCGAAGAATGAGGTCTCGTGAAGTCAGCATCAGGCAACGTACCCGACGAGAGCGATCACTGCATCACAACGAGGTCAGCATGCTACCTGAACGCCAGGATGTAAGCAGGAAGAGAACTAACTAGCGAAAGCGACGATGAGTTGATTCTTCTCCTTCGTAAACCATCCTGTCTCCTTCCCTTGTGAACCCGAGGCGACGCTATCCGCTTTCGTTGATCGCCTCTCGAGCTCATTCTGTACGATGCTTTGAGCCTGCCGCCGTTCAGAGTTGTCGAAAGCTTCCTCTGCGTGCGAAACGCTCCGTCTCCTCCTCCCTCTCGATTCCTCCAATTCTACCTCTTGTCCGGTTGTTCGTGACTTCTCTGAGAATAAGCTAGTGATCCACAGCCATCCTTTCCCTCCGTTCCGCCGTCGTCTATCTTCTTCGAGGTCTCGTTTGAAGAGCGGGTTCTTGCTCGAGCTGCGACTCGCTGGAGCCGAGGAAGGTGCAGAGGATGGAGGATACTCGTACTGGTTGTGGACTGCCGCTGACGGAGAGGGAGGAGCGGTCGAGAGCGGAGAATTGGGAAGAGAGATAGCTGGAGAAGACATAGCATCTACGAGATACGCTGGCCGTGGAGGGATCGGGAAGTTCATCTTTGCTGATCTGGTGTTTTCAGCGAGTGCGTGGTGAGAGGCAGAAGGGAAGTTGGATCTTTTTTTTCCATCAACTCCGCTTTTTTTTTCGAATCCCTTCGCCGAAAAAAGGATCGACACGAGTACCTCGGTAGTCACAGGTGATCCAAATGAAAGGGGGAGACAGCGGCGAAATGAGCTTAGAGAGATCGCAAGCAGGAGACCAGCAGAAGTCGAATCATTCAAGAGATGAGGGAGAGAACTGATAGTTGCTTCTTTTTCAAAGTACCAAGGAATATAAGGGATGAAGGTGAAAAACGACGAAGATGGAAAGGGGAGAGACATAGTACTAAAGAGATACTTAGACGTTGATGAGCTGTTTACGATTTTCGAAGTGGGTTAGTTTTTTGGGCAGCAGTTCACGTATACAAGAGAACATGCACTTGCCTTCTTGATTGCTTCAATCTGTGTAGGAGAACAAGGAGAGAAGAATAGAGTCAGTCAAGTTCGAAAAACGAAGATTCTGCGCCGGAACAGCTTTTCTCTCCCGATTTGAACTCTTTCCCTTGTTCCTTTGTTTCTTCCTTTACCCCTTGCTTTCAACAACTTCTATGTCTCTTTCAATCTTCCCATTCCTTCTTTCCGATCCGACCGCCGAAGAGATCGCAATAGTCGAAAAAAGGACACTTACGGAGAGGGACTTGGGTCGCTCAATGGGAAGACCGTAAGCGCGATCCCAAACGAGTCTAGAGAAAGGGGGAACAAGTCAGCTCAGCATTCTGAAAGAAGAGGGAGAGAAGGGGATCGCATACTGAGAAAGAGCACCGATAGCTCGGGAAGTTCCGAAGGTGACGGTGTAGAAGTCGAAGTTCTTGAGGCCGTAGTGGTAGAGGAGGGAACCGGAGGCAGCGTCGACGTTAGGGAAGGGGTTCTTGGTTTTGCCGTGTTCGGTGAGAACACCGGGAGCGACCTTGTAAAGTTGGTCGACGTATTTGAAGACGGGGTCCTCGACGACGTCCTTGCGGGCGACACCGAATTGTTGGAGAGCCATGAAACGGGGATCGGGCTTGCGGAGAACGGCGTGACCGTAACCCTACGAGAAACCAGAACGATAAGCACGAAAAAGCGAAGATTCGAGACAGACTGAAAACTCACAGGAATGACTTGACCCTTCTTGAGAGTGGACCAGATGAATTCAACAAGTTGCTCGTTGGTGGCAGAGTCACCGAGTTCCTTTTGCATGCCGAGGATGAATCTGCGAGAGTGAGAATCAAGTCAGTCCTCGTTCAGAACGAAGAGCAAAGTTCAGCTTACCGGAGTACTTCTTGGTTAGCGAGACCGTGAAGGGGACCAGCGAGACCACCGAGAGCAGCAGAGTAGGAAAGGAAAGGGTCGGAGAGGGCGGAACCGACCAAGTGAGTGGTGTGAGCGGAAACGTTTCCACCTTCGTGATCAGTGTGGAGAGCGTTGTAGAGACGGATGAGCTCGATGAAACCCTCGGATTCTCCGAAACCGATTTGGTTGGCGAAGTTGAAGGAAAGATCCTTATCTTTTTGAACGGGTGCCATGTTCTTGGCTCCTCCAAGGTAGGTGTTGTTGTAGATGCGAGCAGCGATGGTGAAGGACTTGGCGACACAGTCGAGGGAGTCCTCGAGGGTAGGTTGCCAGTATTCAGCCTTCTTCATACCGGACTTGTACTTGGCGGCGAACTGAGAGTCGTGGTTGAGAGCGGCGACACCGATGATGAATTGAGTCATAGGGTGGAGAGTCTTGGCTAGACATTGATAAAGAAGCGTTGTGAGTATTCAGAAGGAGAGAAACAACGAAAGAAATGAGAACTCACGGCAGGCATCGAGGACAGTCTCGACGTGCTTGGGGAGGTCGGATCGGGCAACGAGTTGCTCCTGGAATTGCTTGGACTCGGCTTCTGAAGGAACTTTTCCAGTGAGGAGGTACCAGAACATAGCCTCAGGGAGCATTTCCTTTCCACCGGGAGCGGTGGGGAGGACTTCTTGACATTCAGGGATGGTTCGTCCCCAGAATCGGATACCCTCCTCTGAGTCGAGAACTGAAGGCTCCCAAAGCATGGCTTTGACACCACGCATTCCTCCGAAGACTTGCTCAACGGTAACGTTACCGAGAACCTTGTCTCCGTGGGCAGCACGGAGTTCCTTAGCCATCGCTTGACGTTCAGGGATGACCTCGGCGAGAGCCTCATGGATGGTCTAAAGCGAATCGAAAGAAGGTAGATCAGTGAACATATTCAGACAGAAGTTTCGGGTTGTTGAATCTCCCCGCTCAACCACATCTGATCCTCCTCTCGCGACGTTCCAATTATTCTGCCAGCTTGTACATTCTTGTCGAGATGCAGGGCTATGTCTAAAGTTGCTGTTTGACCCAGATTTTTCTCTTTCCCTCACCACGTTGAGATGCGATTCTTCGATCCATCTCTCGTCGTAACAACCTCACAAGCTTCCGCGACTTCCTCGATCCCATCCAACAGCCATTCTCCCTTCCCTGCTGCGACTTTTTGCGTGAACAGTGGAGATGATGAGAGATAAAAACGCACCGAGACGGAACGACGTCCAATAGTCCTGGGAGCGACACGCTGTTCGTTTGAATGATTCGTAAAGGTCGGAGTGCGTTCAGATAGTGTTCAAGTTGATATCGAGACGCGTAGGAAGTCATGGGATGTCGTTGCCGTCGAGATCAAAGAATCGAGGGTGTGTCCGGCAAAGTGGTTGAGGAAAGGGAAGAGCGAGTACGGAGAACTAGTCAGCAAGTGCTCGGTGAAGATATCAGAAGTAACTCACAGCAGCGGCAGTGCGGAGCATGATGAGCAAGTAAAGTTTGGGGGTGAGGGAAGAGGGAAGGGAGAGCGGGAAGTTTTCGGGTGCAAAATTTCTAGAGGTCTCCCCATTTTGTTTTCCTCCCTCTCACTCGCTACACTAAGCTTCGGGACTCTTCCCTCGCTTTGTGGACTCTCTAGGTCTGCTTCTCTGCCTCAGCTCGCCCTCAGTTCAAGTCCCCCTCTTCAAATCGCTCGTTTCGGATTCCCTTTTGAGCGAGGAAATCACCCGGTCAATCGATGCTGCTAACTCGGAACCTCGGTAAATCTATCCACGGAATCCTGCGCTTCGGTATACGTGATCGCGGCTACAACGTCGGCAAAAGTGATCCGTCTCGAAGACGCCGCTCGAGCCGGAAAATCGCAAGTTCGGGTCTTTTAGGACAACTGCTACTATCGCATTCAGACCCTATCCCTCCTATCCTCACAAGACGTTTCAGGTCATGTCGCTCAACGGCGTGGCAGAGCCAGCGTTGCGCTGAGCCCGCGGTCGTCAAGCGAACCCGTTCGTCCTGTCCCTCTTCTTTGCAAGTCCTTCGTCAAACACCAACCAAACACTGCCCAGCTCGACGTTTCTCTCGCCTCTCATAGGCTCAAGTGGAGCCTCGATACCAAAAGTTTCCCTCAGCAGTAACTGCGCTTTTCTCCTCCCCCTTCCGACGCTTCTCAGGGAAATTCGATGCTCCCTTCGGGTCCAATCGCAACCTCCGACATCCCGAGGTTTGCCAATCTATGCGAGATGGTCGCTAACGTCAATTCTCGACCCCTAGACCTCAACTCGACGAGGCAGCCTCATTGCCTTCTCGCCTGAATGTGCGATTCGAACAGCAAGTCTTCGGTCGAAACGCTGGCAGAGCTCTTCCTCAGGTAAGGAGTGAATCGACGGTGGCTCGTCTGGGACATCATGTCCTTCTGTCCCGGTTAACCGTGGCACTCTGACTCATGCTCTTCGTAGTCGAAACCGATTCGTTCTGCCTCGCCTTGCGAAACCCGTGACTTTGGTCGTTGCGAAAGTTGATCCTCGAAGTCCCTTGATCATCGCTCACAAGTTTCGTTCCTACAATCAGCTTTGACTCGAGTAAGAACGAAATTTGAGGAGGTTTTTGTCTCAAACGACTACCGAAATTCGTTGCGCCCGTTGTCTTGATGAGGTCAAAGGTTCGCTTTTCCTTCAATCACCGACAAACCCGCAACTCACCACACGAAGCTCCTGCAAGCTAGATGTATCCGACATCACACTCCTCCGGTTCCCGCGGTCCTTCATTCGACCAATCTCCTGCTGGTTCTCGAGGGCCATCTCTCGATGCTACATCTTCACTCTACAGCGATCCCTTCGTCGACCGAGCACTCTCAAATCCATCAATCTCCTCTTCTTCCGGCGGCTCGCGATCCTCCTCTCGTGTGAGGGCATCAACAGATCAACAACCTGGAAGAAATCCCTGGTCTCCCCTCAACAGTGAAAACGGAGGATCACCCCCTCCTGATATTCCTGCTAGACCTGGACTCCCTTCCTCCGGCTCTGATCTCTCAAGACAGCTCTCTGCAGCATTGAGTGAAGATTTACCTCCGCCAAATCCAGAAACTTCGGATCAAATGGGAGTATACGGGAGGAAGAGGAGTGAGAGTGGTGCTACGTTGAAAGCGAAAAGTCAGGCAGGAGTCAAACCGAATTCAAGTTCTTCGTTTTTGCAACAATTTCGAGCGAGTGAGTTCGAACTTCTTCCTCTCTCTTTCTCTCTACCGCACGAATAGAAGCTGACTCTCTCTTCTGGTCATTATTGATAGGTTCTGGATGGTTTGCTCCGATGGTCGAGCCCGAACAACCTCTGAGTAGGGAAGAGTACGCTGCGAAAGAGAAGGAAAGGATTGAGAAACTGAAAAATGGGAGTAAATCAGCGAGGAGACCTGGTCTCATGAAGCGATTGAGCAGTGGATTAGAATTGTCTGGATTTGGAGGAGGAGGTAGTCCAACGAAGCGATAGGAGGCATGTCGGATTAGTGGATCTCTGTTCTCATTTTCATTCTTAGTCGCATCTACTTCTTGATTGTATTCTCATGTAGCTCTATTCACACCCCTCTGTATGTCTTCTTACTCAATCTGCCTACTCTGGATTAATCGATACCCCGTTGTTTGCTTCATCCAATCGATTGTCGATGCATTTCGTTCGTCGCGAGTTGCAATTCCCATTGACAGTTCCACTGGGTGCAGCGGTAGTGCTTTTACGCCGAAAGTAGGATGCTGAGGGAGTAGTCGGCACTTGTCAGCACCGATCGGAATCCATACGAGCTGTTCAGAGTCGCGATGAGAGGAATCAGAAGCGAGAGATGCGAAAGACAAGGTCAAAGTAACCTCGGATTGTCGCTTCGCGTCGATGAGCGGTTCGTTATACTTCTTCGAGAGCGTACAGAGCTTCAGAAGTAGCCAGAAAGTAGGAGAGGAGAGCTAACTCGTCCGAAGCGAACAAAATGAGAAATCGAAGCAGAAATAAAACTGGCGACTCGCACCGTTGTAGACGCGCGCAAATCAGTCTCGTGGAAGCCCATGAGGATCTCTAAGCTAGCTAAGCGAAATCGGGAGTGAGAGGAAGGAGAGAGACCGCGATCGACTTTTTGGCTTCTTGCTCTTCACCTCAAGTGGATGCCCAAGCGCACTACTCCTCAAGAACGAGCACCTAACCAATCAGCACTCAACGGTTTCCTCGGTACACAAGATACGCGTCCTCATCAACGTTCTCTCAACTCCCTTTGGCGAGCTCCACAACACGAACGATCTCCTCAAGCTCCTACTCCACCAGATCAAGAACTAGCTATGAAAGATGAACCGGATCAAGATATCAAAATGAAGGAGGAAGAACAACGTGAGCTCCTCTTCCCTCTATCGAGCGATGTCATTCTTTCGAAAAAGGGAATCGCTGACCTCAACTTCTCGCTCACGATCGACAGCTCAGAATGGATCAAAGAGGAAACGTACAGTAGCGGATTCAGACGAGGAGGAGGAAAAGGAAGAGAAAGTCAAGCCTGTCAAATCGAAAAGTCGAGCCAAAGTCGTCGATGATGAAGGTGAGTACGATCTACTTCCCATTTCCTTGCTGCGAGTTGACCTCTATCGTCCACAGAAGAAGCTACTCCCTCACCAGCGAAGAAGAAGAAGGAAGAGAAACCTAAAACTGAACCGAAACCCTCCGCATCTCCCTCGAAACCCTCTACTTCCGCTTCCACATCCTCCTCGAAACCTGCGACCACTACAAAAGACAAGAAAGCAGATGAAAAGAAGCCTCCGGTCTCTTCCTTCTTCGCACCTCGACCTACGACGAAATCTGCAGTTGAGAAGAAAGAAGCGACGAAAAAGAAAGATACGAAGGGGAAGGGGAAAGCTGCAGACGAGGAGGATGAGGGAGGGAATGACACGGGAGAGAAAGATAGAGATGATTCACCTAGTGGTGCGGAGGGCAACGAAGATGAGGAGGAAGAAGATGATGAGGAAGATGAAAAAGCGGCAAAAAAGATGTCAGTCTCTCTCCTATCTCTCGCCTTTTTTTCCAGACTGACGCAGAGTTCTCTACGATTGCAGTGCCGACATCTTCACGATGAAAGCTAGTTCTTCAGACAAGACGCAGACAAGTTGGAAAGCTGGTGATCCGTAAGCATCCTCTCTTTGACTCTCTTTCACCGTTTTGAGCTGACCGTCTTTTCTCTCTCGTGCAGTGTTCCCTACGCTGCTCTCACCGCCACTTTCGATAAGATCGATGCCACTACGAAACGTCTCGAAATCTCAGCTTATCTCACTCGTTTCCTCGTCGACGTTATCGAGAAGACTCCAAAAGATCTCCTTCGTACCGTCTACCTTTGTATCAATCGTGTAAGTCTGACTGAACGTATCAGGTCACAACCCCTCGAGCTGAACTCTTCTCTCGCATTTAGCTTGCACCTGAATACGAATCTCTCGAACTCGGAATCGGTGAATCGCTCCTCATGAAAGCTATCGGAGAGTCGTGTGGACGTACTCTCGCTCAAGTCAAGTCGGAGTACAAGGATATTGGAGATTTGGGGGAAGTCGCTCAGAAGAGTCGGGAGAGGCAAAGGACTTTGTTCAAACCGAAACCTTTGACCGTCAACAAGGTTTTTGAGGAATTGACAAAGGTAGCAAAGACTTCTGGTCAACAGGTACGTTCCTTTTGATTCTTCCCAGCTCTCCTTCTCGTTTGAAGCTGAGATCAAGTCTCGCGATCGCACAGTCTCAATCGAAGAAAGTCGGTCTCATCAAAGGTCTTCTCGCAGCCTGTCAAGGATTCGAAACGAAGTACCTTATTCGTTCGCTCGAAGGGAAACTCAGGATTGGTCTCGCTGAGAAGAGTGTGAGTCGACCTCTCTCTCTCTGCTTATTCCCCCGAATCTCGCTGATGTCGAGTCTTGTGGCGACTTACAGATTCTCGTTTCATTAGCTCATGCTGTCGTCACCGCTGAATGCAAGAAATCAGACAAGAAGCTCACTCCTGCTCGTCTCGAAGAAGGTGCCGAGACTGTAAAATCCGTCTTCTCGTGAGTAGTCCTCTTTCTCCCTCTTACCTCTCGCTACGTGTCTCTGTCTGATCAATCTTCTCGCTCCCGACTAGTGAACTTCCCTCCTACGACTTGGTCGTTCCCGCTTTGCTCGAAAAGGGAGTCAAGGACGTTCGCGAAGCTTGTTTCCTAACTCCTGGTGAGCCCACGCTAGAATTCAGCTTCGAATTACCATATGCTGATTCCGGGAGATTTGCTCACAGGTGTTCCTCTAAAACCCATGTTGGCGAGACCTACGAAAGCGATTTCAGAAGTTCTCGATCGATTCGAAGGAAAGAACTTCACTTGCGAGTACAAGTACGATGGAGAACGTGCTCAAGTACATTACCTCGAGGATGGATCGATCAAGGTGTTCTCGAGGAATTCGGAAGATATGAGTGTCAAATACCCTGATTTAGTCATTCAGCTCCCTCGCGTACGTTCCGCTCTCGACCCACCCTCCTCTTTCCCAGCGGAGTATTGATCTGCAGAGTACCGTACAGTGCATCAAAGAGGGAACGAAATCGTTCGTCATCGATTGTGAAGCGGTTGCATGGGATTCTGAGGAGAAACGCCTTCTCGAGTTCCAGAAATTGTCGACGAGGAAGAGGAAGGACGTCAAAGCCGAAGATATCAAAGTCAAAGTTCATCTCTTCGCTTTCGATCTTCTCTACTTGAACGGAGAGGTGAACCTTATTTCGCTTTCTCTGCTCATCTCGCTTCTGCTCACTCAGTCATCTTTCCTATAGGCTTTGCTCGAGAAGAATCTTCGAGAACGTCGTGATCTCCTTCGTAAACATCTTCAACCAGTCGAAGGAGAATTCGCTTTCGCTACTTCCGACGACGCTTCAACTGTCGAAGATATCCAGATCTTCCTCGACAAGTCGATCAAGGATGGATGTGAAGGATTGATGGTCAAGATGCTCGAGGGTGAAGGATCTAGTTATGAACCTAGTCGAAGGAGTATGCATTGGCTCAAAGTGAGTCGATCTTCACTCCAGTATCTTCTTGACTTGTACTGAAAAGATGCTTTCCTCACACAGCTCAAGAAGGATTACCTCCAAGGTGTCGGAGATTCGTTTGATCTCGTCGTCATCGGAGGTGATTACGGTCGAGGAAAGCGTACCAACGTTTACGGAGCTTTCCATCTCGCTTGTTACGACGCCGAATCAGCTACTTATCAAGCTATCTGCAAGCTTGGTACTGGATTCTCGGAGGAACAACTCAAACAACATTATGAAACCCTTCATCCGTGCGTTTTCTTTCTTGATTCAGTCTGAACTCTACGAAGGCTGAGTTCGAAATCACTCCACAGCCTCGAACTCGCTCAGAAGAAAGGTTACTACGATGTCGGAACCGCGAAAGCTCCTGACGTCTTCTTTGAACCGAAAGTCGTTTGGGAGGTCCTCGCGGCTGATTTATCGCTTTCTCCCGTTTACTCTGCTGCTCGAGGTGCGTCTCAGCTTGATCTCGCTTTCGCGCTCTATCTTCGAGACTGACTGATATCTATCCGAGCAATGCACAGGTCTCTGCGGTGAACGAGGTATCTCATTACGTTTCCCTCGTTTCTTGAGGGTTCGAGACGATAAAGATGCCGAGTCTAGTACCGAACCTGAACAAGTACGTCTACTCTCTCCTATCTCAAGAGAATACAAGCTAACTCTTTCGCCGAATGGACAGATTGCCGAAGCGTACAGGAGGCAAGGAATCGTCGTCGCAGGAGGGAAGGGAAAGAAGAAAGGTGGTGAAGACGATGGAGATTTCTGGTAGTCTCGTATCGATAGCTTGTCATGCTTGTTCTCACGTCTCTCTCGCTCTCGAGGAGCTTTACTCTGCACTTGTCTGTTTTGCTCTTTAATCGTTCACTCGTTTTCTTTCGCAACTAAACTTTTCTTTCGCAAAGCAACAATCTAATTCCTGTGACTTGCTTCCTGACGATTCAAACAGTCTCCGGATCATTTCGTGCTGTTTCGCCTCTGTGGCTTCATTTCCGAGTCAGAAGGGGACAAAGCGAATCGATCTGAAGAGCAGAAGAGCGAGAAATTGACTTTTCTCTTTCTCTTTCTCTTTCCCTCTCTTCTCATTCCTCCTTCTCACAATACGCGTCTCAAAACAATGGCAAACTATCAAGCGCCCTTCGAAGTCAATCCTTATCGCTTGGCTACGTCAGCTGCAAACGACTCAAGTTTGACATCTCCCTCAACTGAATCCCTCCCTTCCAGCTTCCCTTCCTACGCTGCTTCACCATCTCCATCAGTCGCATCATCAGATGTACATAGATCAGATGTAGTGGCTGATAACAGATCATATGACAGCAAAGGTAAGCAAATTCGATTTCACGTCGATTTTCGCAGAATCTGAGAACATAACTCAGATCCTTCACCACGCATTCCGAAACCTGCCTCAGATGAGATCGATACGTCAGTTCCGAACAGTCGTATGCCAGTTTCGCTTTCTTGTTCGCGAGGTGAATCAGTACTGACCTCGCTCGCTCCTTTTCGTATTTTGCAGCCGATTCCGCAACAGTGCCTTTCCCTTTCCCATCTCTCTCCTCTGATACATCCACTCCTTGGATGAAATCAACAGCTTTGTCCTCAACAGTACACTCTTCAGCCGGCGCAAGTTGGACAGTCGAGGAGGAAACTTTCTTTTTCGCAACTCTCGACGAGAACAAAACACAGCGTCGAGGAGGATCATACAACTGGACTGCAATCATCAGTCGTATGAAGACCTT
>Ga0308170_10002639_pt1 | contig 15232 bp, 15 predicted proteins | sample PhyBR2_2_FD_202136 | JGI IMG/M metagenome (GOLD analysis project Ga0308170, IMG submission 202136) | Phyllosphere microbial communities from UC Gill Tract Community Farm, Albany, California, United States - DLSLSB.R2 | ecosystem: Host-associated > Plants > Phyllosphere > Unclassified | place... | reverse complement strand
GCTCGCTACGCTCGCTCATCGGTGTCCCCCCATGGACCTGGCACTGCTCTGGTTGTTGCTCGTGGTGCGGACGCGCTCGATGGCGCGCAGGCGTACCGACGCCGCGCGCGGGTTCTGCTCGATCTCGACCGGCGAGGCCTGCTCGGCGCCGCGGGTGACGAGCGTGAAGTCGGGTTCCATCCCCTCAGGGATGAAGGGCATGTCGGGCGGGACGTCGAGCTTGGTCGCGGCGGCGAACGCGTGCTTGACCAGCCGGTCCTCGAGCGAGTGGTAGGACTCCACGACGACCCGGCCGCCAACGCCGATGACGTTGAGCGAGGCGGGCAGCGCCCGCTTGAGGCCGCCGAGCTCGTCGTTGACCTCCATCCGCAGCGCCTGGAAGGTCCGCTTGCCCGGATGTCCCCCCGTGCGCCGTGCCGGTGCGGGGATCTCGGCGTAGAGCAGCTCCACCAGCGCGCCGCTGGAGGTCCACGGCTCGCTCTCCCGCCGGCGCACGATCGCGCGGGCGATCTTGGCGGCGAACTTCTCCTCGCCGTACTCGCGGAGAACACGGGAGAGCTCGCCGGCGGAGTAGGTGTTGAGGACGTCGGCGGCGGTGATGCCGCGGCTGGCGTCCATGCGCATGTCGAGCGGCGCGTCCTCGGAGTAGGCGAACCCGCGCTCGCGCTGGTCGAGCTGCATCGAGGAGACGCCGAGGTCGAGCAGGACGGCGTCGACGTGCGGGAGGCCCTGGTCGGCGACGACCTCCTCGATCTCGTCGTAGGTGGCGTGCACGCCGGTCCACCGCTCGCCGAAGCGCTCGAGGCGGGCGCCGGCGAGGGCGAGGGCGGAGGTGTCGCGATCGATGCCGATCACGCGTACGCCGGGCAGCCGGTCGAGGACGGCCTCGGTGTGGCCGCCGTGCCCGGTAGTGCCGTCGACCAGGACGGCCGGCGTCTCAGGAGTGCCGTGCGCGAGGGCGGGCGAGAGAAGGGCGACGATCCGGTCGAGCATCACCGGCACGTGCTGCTGCTCCACTTCGCTCCACCTCATCTCTACGGGCTTGAGAAAGCGGACCCGCAGAGCCAGTTCTCATGCCCGCTCCCGGGGAAGGTGACGTCGTGTCTGGAACCGGGGAAGTGCTCCAGGGACATCGGGAGAGAGCGGGACTGAGAACTCGTCCTGCGGATCCGCTGTTCTGTTTCTGTGTTGCTAGGGCTGGGGCGCCGCGTCGAGGTCGGAGAACTTCTCCGCCGTCTCGGCGTCGTAGGCCAGCCACTTGGCCTGGTCCCAGATCTCGATCCGGTCGCCCACGCCGATCACGGCGACGTCCTTCTCGAGGCCTGCATAGGCCCGCAGGAGCGGCTGGATCGCGATCCGCCCCTGCTTGTCCGGGACGACCTGGTCGGCGCCGGCGAAGAAGGAGCGGGTGACGTCGCGCGTCCCCCGCATCTCCCTCGGCTGCGCCATCACCCGAGCGGCCTCGGCTGCGAACACGTCGTCGGGCCACACGACCAGGCACTTCTCCTGACCCCGCGTCACCACCACGCCGTCCTCCAGCCGCTCCCTGAACTTCGCCGGAAGGATCAGCCGCCCCTTGTCGTCGAGCTTGGGAGTGAAAGTCCCCATGAAGAACATGGCGCCCCTCCACTTCCGTGGCTCATCCCTCCACTTCGCCCCACAGTACTCCACTTCCCCCCACCGTCAACCACTTGCGGGGCGTTTCGCTCCCCGTCGCGCCCCCGAACGGACAGACACCCCGACCGCCGACGTCGTACGGTGGGCGCCGTGAGTACGAGCAGCGCCGATCTCGAGACCGTGGCCCGCGTGGCCGACCGCATCCGTGCCAACGTGGAGCGCGTGATCGAAGGCAAGTCCGACGTGGTCAACTCGACCCTGGTGGTGCTCCTCGCGGAGGGCCATCTGCTGATCGAGGACGTTCCCGGCGTGGGCAAGACCCAGCTCGCGAAGGCGCTGGCCCGCTCGATCGACGGCACCGTCCGCCGGATCCAGTTCACGCCGGACCTGCTGCCCTCGGACGTGACCGGGGTGTCGATCTTCAACCAGAACACCCGGGAGTTCGAGTTCCGCCCCGGCGGCGTCTTCGCCAACATCGTGATCGGCGACGAGATCAACCGGGCCTCCCCCAAGACCCAGTCGGCGCTCCTGGAGTGCATGGAGGAGCACCAGGTCACCGTCGATGCGATGACCTACCAGCTCGAGTCGCCGTTCCTCGTCATCGCGACGCAGAACCCGATCGAGATGGAGGGGACGTACGTCCTCCCGGAGGCCCAGCGTGACCGCTTCATGGCGCGGGTCTCGATCGGCTACCCGCCGGCGGCCGCCGAGATGGCGATGATCGCCAACCATGCCGGCGCGAACCCGCTCGACGACCTCGAGCCGGTCACCGACGCCGCGGAGATCCGCAAGCTGATCGACATCGTCAACCACATCCACGTCGCCGAGCCGATCCAGCGCTATGCGGTCGGCATCGTCGCGGCCACCCGGGCCAGCGGTGAGCTCTCCCTGGGCGCCTCCCCGCGCGCAACCCTCCACCTGATCCGCGCCGCCAAGGCGTCGGCGGCCCTGCAGGGCCGCGAGTTCGTGCTCCCCGACGACATCACCGCGCTCGCAGCCACGGTGCTCGCGCATCGCCTGCTGCCCAGCGCAGAGGCGGCCCTGGCCGGTCGCCAGGTCGGCGACGTGCTGCGCAGCCTGGTCTCCGCCGTACCCGTGCCGTCGGCCTGACGCGATGCGCGAGGCGCTGCGAGGACTCACCGTCCGCGGCCGGGCGTTCCTGGCCGCGGGGATCACCGCGACGGTCTGCGCGATGGTGCTCGGCCAGCCGGGGCTGACCCGCATCGGCGTCCTGCTGATCGTGCTGCCGCTGGTGGTCGTGCTCGTCGTCGCCCGCAGCCGCTATCGACTGGCGCTCCAGCGGGTGGTCGCGCCCCGGGTCGTCGCCGCCGGCCAGCCCGCCAAGGTACGGGTGACGATCAGCAACAGCGGGGGGCTGCCGGCCGCGCCGCTGCTGCTGGAGGAGTCGGTGCCCTTCGCGCTCGGCGCGCAGCCGCGCTTCGTCGTCCGCCGGCTCGGTCGCAGCCGTGAGCTCGACTATCAGGTCCGTGCCGAGGTCCGCGGCCGCTTCGAGCTCGGTCCGATGACCGCGCATGTGGGCGACCCCTTCGGGCTGGTCCGGGTCGGTCGTACGTTCTCCTCCACCGCACCGCTCATCGTCACACCGCGCACGGTGCCCCTCGACCCGATCGCCCTCACCACGGCCCGCAGCGGGTCCGGCGACAACCGGCCACGTGCCTTCGCCGGCGCCAGCGCCGAGGACGTCACCGTGCGCGAGTACCGCCGGGGCGACGACCTGCGCCGGGTGCACTGGCGCAGCTCGGCGCGTGTCGGCGAGCTGATGGTGCGCCGCGAGGAGCAGCACTGGCAGGCGCGCGCGACCGTCGTGCTGGACAACCGGGTCGGCGCACACCGCGGCGGTGGCTCGGCGGCCTCGTTCGAAACCGCCGTGAGCGCGGCCGCGTCGGTCGCGCTCCACCTGTCCGAGCGTGGGTACGCCGTCCAACTGGTCACCACCGACGGCCGCGACCTCACGGCCTGGCAGCGTTCGTCGCTGGACGTCCCGAGCCGCGCCACCCTGCTGGAGGCGCTCGCGATGATCGGGACGGTGCCTGCGCCCGGGGTCGAGATCGACTGGCTGGACGGCCCTGGCGTCGGCGGGCTGCTCGTCGCGGTGCTCGGCGGCCTGGACGGCACGGAGGCCCCGGCGTTGCGTCGGCTCCGCCAGCAGTCCCCCGCCGCCCTGGCGCTGCTGCTCGACGTCGACACCTGGGGCCCAGCGGGTGCCGGACACACGGCGGCTCCGATCGACGGCGCCGTCCTGCTCGGCAGCCAGGGCTGGCGAACCAGCCTGCTGCGCTCCGGCGATCGGCTCGAGAGCGCCTGGCGTCAGCTCGCCGCCGGCCTGCCGGCCAGCGGATCCGCGACCTCCGCGACCGGGGTGAGCTGATGGTGCGCGCCGCCCGCGAGCTCCTCCTGACGGCCCTGACCGCCGCGACGGTCCTGCTGGCGATCGCCTCCTGGAGAGCGATCGCCGCCGGCCTCTCCCACGCCGTCGGGACCGTGGTGCTCACCGGCACGGTGGTCGCGGGGATCGGCGCGATCCTGCGGATCGCCGTGCCCTCCTCATGGCCCTCGCTGCGGGTGCTGACGGTCCTGCTCCAGATGGCGGCCGCCTGGTCGGTCGTCTCCGTTCGGATCGCGGGCACGCCGGTGCCGCTGCCGTACGTCCCCAGGATGCGCCTCGAGGACGCCTTCGTCGCGGCCGGCGATGCGATCCTCCACGGCACCCCACCGGTGCCGGTCGTCGACGGCGTGCTCCCCCTGGTGCTCTGCGGCGCCGCCGTGGCGTTCGTGCTGGCCGACCTCCTCGCCCGTACGGTGCGCCTGCCGGCGATCGCCGGCCTCGTCCTGCTCGCCGTGGTCGCCGTCCCGATCAGCGTGATGGGCAGCGACCCCGATGTGACCGGGGCGGAGCGCCGGGGCGTCGCGCCGGTGCTCTTCGCGCTCGTCGCGCTCGGCTGGCTCGCCCAGATGGTGCTCGCCGAGGACGACCGGTTGAGCCGCTGGGGCCGCCAGATCGAGTCCCCGGACGGCGAGCGGTCGCGGGCGAAGGCCGCCGGGTCGCCCGGGCACGTGCGTGGATGGGCAGTCACCGCCTCCATCGGTGTCCTCGCGACGCTGCTGGCACTGCTCGTACCGCTGGCGCTGCCCTCGACGAAGACCGACTTCAGCGGGTGGGGCGGCGGCAGCGGCGGCGGGAACGGCAAGGTGAGCGTCACCAACCCGATGATCGACGTCCGGCAGAACCTCGTGCAGGGCCGCGACGTGCCGCTGGTCCGGGTGCGGACCGAGGACCCCGATCCGACCTACCTCCGGATCGCGGTGCTCACCCGGTTCACCTCGACCCAGTGGACGGCCGGCGATCGGAGCATCCCGGAGGGCCAGGTCGCCGACGGGCCGATCCCCATCGCCGGTCTGCCGTCCGCGGAACGGTTCGCCCAGACGCCGTACCGCATCTCGATCACCGACGCCTTCGCGTCGCGGTGGCTGCCGACGCCGGCGCCCATCAACCTGATCCACGCCGACGGCGACTGGCGCTACGACGTGTCCACCGATGACTTCATCGCCGCGGACAAGTCGCTCACCACGGCCGGGCTCACCTACACCGCGGCCCGGGTACGGATCGACCTCACGGCAGCCGGGCTGAACGCGATGAGTGCCGGCAACGGCCTCGTGTCAGCCCTCTACACCTCCGTGCCGGCCGACCTGCCGCCGATCGTGGGGCAGCTCGCCCGCGAGGTGACCCGCGGCGCCGCGACGCCGCTGGAGAAGGCGGTCGCGCTGCAGTCGTGGTTCCGCCGCGACGGGGGCTTCGAGTACTCCACCAACGTCACGCTCGGCTCCGGCGGTGCAGATCTGGCCACCTTCCTCAACCCGGGCGGCCGCGCCGGCTACTGCCAGCAGTTCTCCGCGGCGATGGCCGCGATGGCCCGGACCCTCGGCATCCCGTCGCGGGTCGCGGTCGGCTTCCTCAACCCCGATCAGCAGCCCGACGGCAGCTATGTCTTCTCCAGCCACGACATGCACGCCTGGCCGGAGCTCTACTTCGCCGGCGCCGGCTGGGTGCGCTTCGAGCCGACGCCGGCCGCGGCCGGCACCACCGTGCCCAGCTATGCCCACGACCCCGGCCCGACTGGCGGCCCCAGCGCCGGACCCAGCGCCTCGGCATCCGCGAGCGCCTCCGCGAAGCCGTCCGTCACTCCCAGCGCCGCGCCGAAGCCGGGCGAGAACCGCGACGCGACCAGTACCCGTACGGATCACCACCTCGGCCGCTGGCTGGCGGGCGTGCTGGTCGGCGGCCTGGTCGCGTTCGCTGTCGCCCTGCCCGGGATCCTCCGCCGCAGGCGCCGGACGCTGCGTCTCGGCATCGGCGCCGACCCGATCTCGGCGGAGGACGGCTGGGCGGAGCTGCGCGACACGGCCCTCGACCTCGGGCTGCCGTGGCTCGACGGACACTCTCCCCGCGACACCCGCCCGCTGGTCGAGCGCTACGTCGTCACGGATGCGGGCCGGCTCGCGCTCGACCGCCTCGTCGACGCCGTCGAGCGGGAGCGCTACGCGTCCAGCAGCGAGCCGCTGGACCCGCAGACCGTCCGCGCGGTCATCGACGCCCTGGCCCAGGGCGACACCCCGGTCTCAGCGCGACGCGCGGCGTGGTGGCCGCGCTCGGTCCTCGGCCGGCGAGGCGCCGCCATCGAGACCTCGGTCGACCTCGACCGCGTCGGTGGTTGAGGTGTGAGCGCAGCGAGCCTCCAAAACCAACCGACTACCAGCCGTAGCCGCCCTTGCGCCGACGCCAGCGCTCCTCGACCTTCTGCATGAAGGAGCCACTGCCGCGCGGGGCGCGGCCGGCCCGGCCGCCGTCGTGGACGGTGAACCCGTGCGAGGCGCGGCTGCCGGCCGGGTGGTTCGGCGAGACCCGCGACGCGGACCGGAGGCTCAGCGGGCGGCCCCGCATCGCGGTCAGGCCGACGAACGCGGCGCCGAGCATCACCAGGAAGCCGACGATCCCGAGCGCCCACAGGCTGGTGATCACACCGGCCATCAGCAGCGCGACGCCGACCACGAATCCGGCGATCGCGAGTGCGGCCCGGCGCTGGGCGGCCCGCTTCAGCGAGTGGCCGCGCAGCGTGGAGGCGAACTTCGGGTCCTCGGCCGAGAGGGCGCGCTCCATCTGCTCGAGCAGTCGCAGCTCCTCTTCCGACAGTGGCACCGGATCCTCCTACGTTGGGGTATGGACAATTCTAGGCAGGCATCGGCAGGCGCGGTAGCAGACCAACCGTTTTTCTGTGACCTACGACGCACCTGATCATGCGCGCACGGCGAGCAGGTGCAGCTGCGAGGCGAGGGGGAGGAACTCGGCGCGGGTGGAGACCGCACGCTCGAGCTCCACGAGCGCCCCCGTCGCGCCGGGCTCCAGGTCGAGCAGCGAGCCGGGGACGAGGTCGGCGAAGACCCGCACGCCGTGCACGGCGAGGACCTCGAAGTCCGCACCCACCGCAGCGATGGTCGCCTCTCCGGCGGTGAAGCGGCGACCGGCGCGGCCTGCCGGACCCGGGTCGTCGAGCATCGCCAGGGCCTGGGCGAAGTGGCCGGCCATCGCTCGCGCGACCACGGCCGCGGTGCGCTGGGCGACCATCAGGCTGAGGACACCGCCGGGCCTCAGCACGTCGTGCAGGGTGGTCATCGCGTCCGCGAGGTCGCTGACGTGCTCCAGCACTCCGTGGCACAGCACGACGTCGGCTCCCTGGGCGCCGATCCGCTCGAGCAGGTCGGAGAGGTCGCCCTGTTGGGCGGTGACGGCGACGCCCTCCTCGCGGCCGCGACGGTCGAGCGCGGCGAGAGCGTCGGGGCTGGGATCGATGACGGTGACGCGGTGACCGAGGCCGGCTACCCGGACCGCGAACCCGCCGGTACCGCCACCGATGTCGACGACATCGAGCGGATCGCCTGCCAGATGCGGCTGCAGCGCCTCCCACACGATCGCGTCACGCGCCGTTGCACGCCGCTCGCTAGGGCTGCTACTCGTGGACCCATTGCTCATGACTCAGGCCTCCGTCGTCGTACGCGGGTGGATGTACTGCGTGACGGGCGGGAGCCACATCAGGGTGAGCGCGCTGACGCCGACCACGATCGCGACGGCCGTGCAGATCACGAAGAGCATCGGCGGCGCGGTGAGGATCGCGCCGATGCTGGCGATGGCCGAGCCGAGCAGCAGCACCGTGATCCCCAGGCGGCCCCATTCGAAGCCGTTGCGCAGGAAGTTCGCGAGCACCCACAGCAGGCCGAGCATCACGACGTAGAGCGTGAGCGCCGGGGCGATGAAGTGGGGCGGCTTGACGGTGCCGGCGCGCACGGCGTCGAGACCGCCGGTCTCCAGCAGGTCCTTGGTCGCCGGGTTGCCGCGCGCCCACTCCTCGACCAGCGAGTCGCGGAAGAGCACCACGAAGAGCACCGTGATCCCGCCGACCGCGACCAGCGCGAGCAGGGCCCGCAGCGCGTACGTCAGCTCGACCGGTCTCTCGTCCACCACGGGCCTCATTCTGCCCGACGCCACCACAGACGATGGACTCACGTCGCCACAGAGCGCAGGATCGGCGCGTGGAGAATATCGCACTGGCGTTCTCGTCGGGTTGGGGCAGCGGCCTCAACTCCTACCTCGTGGTGCTCGTCCTCGGCATCGCCGAGCGGGTCACCGACAGCGCGCGCATCCCGGACGTGCTCGGTTCCTGGCCGGTGCTCATCGTGGCGGGTCTGCTCTACGCGATCGAGTTCGTCGGCGACAAGATCCCGTACGTCGACTCCGCCTGGGACGCCGTATCGACCGTCATCCGCCCGCTCGTGGGAGCCACCATCGGCGTCCTGCTCGCCGGCGACGCGACGTCTCTGGACCAGGCCGTGCTCGGCGTGGTCGGTGGCAGCTCGGCACTGGCCTCGCACACGGTGAAGGCGGGCAGCCGGCTCGCGGTCAACGCCTCCCCCGAGCCGTTCACGAACATCGGGGTGAGCCTCGGCGAGGACGGCCTGGTGCTCGGCGTCGTCTCGCTCGCCGTCGCCCACCCGCACCTCGCCGCGCTCATCGCGGGCGTGCTGCTGATCCTCGGCCTGGTGCTCGTCGCGTTCCTCGCCAGGCTGATCCGGCGAGGTTGGCGGCGTTGGAAGGCCAAGGAGGGCGCGGAGCCGCTCTTCAAGTGGCAGCGCACGGGATAGTCCTGGACGAAATGGCTGCCTGGGCGGCCCGCGACCCAGCCAGAACGTCCAGGACTACCCCCTCAGGCGCGCAGGTCGCCGCCGCCGGTGGCGGTAGTGATCGCCTGGGCGACGAGCGCGGCCGAGAGGCCGACGTACGGCAGGCCGGCGCCCGGCGTGGCGTGGGCGCCGGCGGCGTAGAGCCCGGGGACCGGGGTGGCGGGGCCGAGCCGCTGGTGGACGGTGTTGCGGCCCATCCAGAGCATCCCGTACGGGGAGCCGCCCCACTGACCGACCAGCTCGCGCGGGCCGAGGTCGACCCGGGTGGCGACCTGCTCGCGCACGTCGAGCCGGTGGCGCGCCAGCGCGATGGTGACGTCCTCCAGCAGCCGCCCGCGCACGTGCACGGTCCAGGCATTCCCGACCGCGCGGACGACCATGTACGGGTCACCGTGCAGGACGATCTCCGGTGCCGGCAGCTCGGGGGCGTCCTCGAGGCCGAGATGGAAGATCTGCGGCGGCATCGCCGGCAGGGTCTTGTCGGCGTAGCGCTCCGTGACCGGCAGGCGGCGCGGGTCGATGGCGCTGACCACGTACTCGGTCTCGATCTGCGACTCGCCGTCAGGACCGGCGATCGCGACCGCAGCGACGCGGCCGTCGCGCAGCACGACGTCGGTCACCGTGGTGCCGGTACGCACCTCGACCTTGCGGGTCGCCAGGCGTGCAGTCATCAGGCCGGCGAGCTGGTGCATGCCACCGGGGAACGTCCAGACCCCGAAGCGCTGCTCGAGGTAGTGCACGAGACCTGCCCAGGCGGGGACGTCGCGCGGGTTGTGACCCTCGGCCTCGAGCGGGAAGCCGGCGACCATCCGCAGCCGCTTGTCCCGGAACGAGCGCCGGATCCGCTTGGCCAGCGTCTCGCGCGAGTCGAGCCGCGCCGCGACCTCCGGGGGCAGCGCACCCGGCGTCCAGGGGACCTCGAAGTAGTGCTGACGTAGCACCTCCCAGTCTTCGGCGAACGCATCGACGAAGGCGGTCCACTGCCGGCCGAAGCCCTTGCCGAGGTCGTCGAAGGCCGCGATCTGGCCGGCCCGCGAGGCCGGCATCAGCAGGCGGCTGCGGTCCTCGAACCGGTGCTCCCGGACCACCTCGAGCGGCTCCAGCTCGAGCTCGCGCTCCAACGGCCGGCCGGACTTGCGGAAGAGGTCGCGCATCACGGCGGGCAGCAGCGTGGTCGCCGGCCCGCCGTCCCAGGTGAAGCCGTCCTGCTCGACCGCGCGCAGCGCGCCGCCGAGCTCGTCGGTCGCCTCGAGCAGCGTCACCTCGTGGCCGAGCTTCGCCAGCCTGGCCGCCGAGGCCATGCCGCCGTACCCGCCACCGATCACCACAACGCGTGCCACCCGCGGAACGTTAGCGGTCGGCCGCAGCCGGATCAGACCCGGACGTTGAGGCGGTCGAAGATCTCCAGCGTCGCGGTCGAGCGGTTGAGCGTGTAGAAGTGCAGACCCGGGGCGCCCTGCTCGAGCAGCTGCTCGCAGAGCTCGGCGGCGATCGCGATGCCCTCGGCCCGGACCGCCGCGGGACCGTCAGCCGCAGCGGCCTCGATGCGGGCCACGACCTCGGGCGGCACGGAGGTGCCGATCAGCTCGCCCTGGCGCTGGATCGCGCCCAGGTTCAGGATCGGCATGATGCCGGGCAGGATCGGGATGTCGACGCCTCGAGCACGGACCCGCTCGACGAGGCCGACGTAGTCCGCGGCCCGGAAGAACATCTGGGTGATCGCGAACTGCGCACCGGCCCTCGCCTTGGCGACGAGCACGTCCGCGTCAGCGTCCAGCGACTCGGCGGTCGGGTGCCCCTCGGGGAACGCCGCGACGCCGATGTCGAAGCCTCCGCGGCGCTTGACCAGCTCCACGAGCTCGGTGGCGTACGTCAGCCCGCCCTCGGTCGGGGTCCAGGGCGCGCGCGGGCCCTCGGCCGGGTCACCGCGCAGCAGCATCACGTTGGCGATGCCGGCCTCGGCGTACGAGTCGAGGACCGCCTCGACGTCGCCGACCGTGTGACCGACGCACGTCAGGTGCGCCATCGGGGTCAGCGAGGTCTCGCGAGCGATCCGGCCGGTGATGCGCATCGTGCTGTCGCGGGTCGAGCCGCCCGCGCCGTAGGTCACGGAGACGAAGGACGGGGCGTACGGCTCGAGCGCCTCGATGGCCCGCCACAGCTGCATCTCGCCGGCCTCGTCCTTCGGCGGGAAGAACTCGAACGAGAAGGACCGCGCACCGGTGCTGAGACGCTCGGCGATGCGGTTGCTGATGGGGTCGACCATGCCGGAATTCTATCGACGGCCCCGGATAGGGTGACCCGGTGAGCACCACGTGGGACGCCGACGGATTCCGCAGCAGCGTCCAGGGGGCGCTCGACGACTTCCTCGACGCCCAGCGCGCGTTGCTGACCCCGCTCGGCGCCGACGCGGAGCGCCTGTTGGAGCTGGCCCGGGCATCGGTGACCGGGGGCAAGCGCTTCCGGGCCGCGTTCTGCCACTGGGGGCATCGCGCGTTCGCGCCGGGTACCCATGAGCACAGCGCCGCGCTCGTACGGGCGTGCTCCTCCCTCGAGCTGCTGCATGCCTCGGCGCTGGTCCACGACGACTTCATGGACGCCTCCGACACCCGCCGCGGGCGGCCCTCGACCCATCGGGTCCTCGAGGCACAGCACCGCGAGGCGGCCTGGCGCGGCTCGCCCGAGCAGTACGGCGCGGCCGGCGCGATCCTGCTGGGCGACCTCCTCCAAGCATGGGCGGATGAGATGCTGCGCGGGTCGGGGTTCCCGGTGGAGCGGGTGCTGGCCGCGCTGCGGCTCTTCGACATCACGCGCTCGGAGGTCATCGCCGGACAGTTCCTGGACGTCTCGGTGCAGGCGCGCGGGGTCGCCGACGTGGAGACCGCGATGACGGTGCTCCGCTACAAGTCGGCCAAGTACTCCATCGAACGGCCGCTGCACATCGGCGCCGCGCTGGCCGGAGCCTCGGAGGGCGACCTCGAGGCCCTGAGCGCCTTCGGCCTGCCGCTGGGCGAGGCCTTCCAGCTGCGCGACGACCTTCTCGGCGTCTTCGGCGACCCCGCCACCACCGGCAAGCCCGCAGGTGACGACCTGGTCGAGGGCAAGCGGACCGTGCTGGTCGCGCAGGCGCTCGCCGGGGCCACGGACGCCGACGCGGAGCTGCTCGACCACTCCCTCGGGCGGCCGCTGAGCGAGGCCGCGGTCGATCGGCTGCGGCTGATCATCACCGAGTCGGGCGCCGCGGCGAGGGTCGAGCAGATGATCACCGAGCTCGCCGCGCAGGCCGTCGTCGCGCTCGAGGCGGCACCGATCGACGCGTACGCCCGCGACGTGCTGCGGGGTCTGGCCGACGCGGCCACCCAGCGCACGGTCTAGAGAAGCGCAGGTACGTCGAGCTCGGGGCCCTCGCCGACGAGCACGACCGCGAGTCGCTCGGCCTGGCCGAGCACGTGCACGATGCCGGTCATCGCCGCCGGGTCGTTCTCGGCCAGACCGGCCCAGTCGGCCCACAGCAGCAGCGTGTCGGCGACCAGGTCGCGCAGGCAGTCGGCGAGGGCGTCGAGGTTGCGTCCGTAGTGCTCGCCGAAGCCGAGCGCCTCGCCGATCGCCGCGAGCATGTCCTTCTTGGTGCCGGTGCCCCAGACCGGCGCGAAGAGCCAGCCGGCGTCGAGCGCCAACCGCTCGATGTGCTCACCGTCGTACGGGCCGGGGAGCCGATAGACCCCGCGCGGGAGCTCTGCGGCGAGCAGGCTCCCGAGGGCGTGCTCGGCACTCATCGGCGGATCCGCTGGAACGTGTCGTAGTGGTCGGCGGTCCAGTAGAGCTCGCCGTCCTTGCCGGTGATGATCCGGCGGGTGCCGCGCGTGCTCGCGCCGGGCGTGTCGACGGTGTACTCGTGGTAGTAGCCCGAGGGCCGCGACGGCAGGTGGCCCTCGAAGTTGCCGAAGACCGAGCCGTCCTTGCCGGGATACTCGAACGGGCCGCCGTGGTCGATCTCGGTCAGCACCTCACGCGCCTCGGCGGGAAGCGACGACGCGTCGATCCACGTCCCGGCGCTGGCCGTTCCGGTGGTGACCGGCGGCCGCGGGGGTGCGTCCGAGCCGCCGACCTTGTCGACGCCGATGAGCGCTCCGACCAGCACCACGAGGACGCCGACGATCGAGGAGATCGTCCTGGTGGAGAGCCGCATCCGGGGCTGCTCAGAAGGCGAGCGCCTGGGCGCGCCGCTTGACCTCGGAGCCGCGGTTCTCGCGCAGCGCGTCGATCGGCCGGCCGGGCAGGTCCTGGTCGATGAAGAGCCACGCGATGATCTCGCGGTCGTCGTAGCCGTTGTCGTGCATCGTGGTGAGCAGGCCCGGCAGACCCTTGACCGGCAGCCCGTCCTGGATGAAGAGGGCGGGCACGCGCTGGCCGGCGCCCTTCTCCCCCGGGTTCGGGACGGCGGCGGCGAGCTGGTGCTCGCGCACCATCGTGCGCACGGTCGCCGGCGTGATGCCGAGGAGCTTGCCGGCCTCGGCCCAGTCGATCCACTCGGTGACGAGCTCGGCGAGGTTCTGGTCGGCGAGAGGCAACTGATCGGACATGGCCCACACTCTGTCACCTCCCGTGTCGTGGCGGGAAACTCGCTCACCGCTCCGTACGATGGGCTTTCCGACTGCGTATTTGAATCGAGCACAGCCCCGGTCGGATCAGCAGGAGGGTTTCACGGTGCAGGCAGACCGTCGTGGTCGTGCGCGCGACGAGGCGCGCTCGCAGGACCCGATGATCGGGCGCACCCTGGACGGCCGCTACCGGATCACCGACCGGATCGCCCGTGGCGGGATGGCGTCGGTCTACACCGCGCACGACAACCGCCTCGACCGCACGGTCGCGATCAAGATCATGCACGCGGGGCTGGATGATCGACACCGCGATGGGACCGATGCGGGCGCGTTCGCCGCACGCTTCGTACGCGAGGCGCGCGCTGCGGCCCGCCTGGCCCATCCCCACGTGGTGGCGGTCTACGACCAGGGCACCGACACCTCCGCCGACGGCACCATCACGTTCCTCGCGATGGAGTACGTGCCCGGGCACACCCTGCGCGACACCGTCACCGCCGAGGCCCCGATGCCCGCTCGCAAGGCGCTGGCCGTGATGGAGCCGGTGCTCGGGGCGCTCGCCGCGGCCCACCGCGCCGGTCTGGTGCACCGCGACGTGAAGCCGGAGAACGTCCTCATCTCCTCCGACGGTCGACAGATCAAGGTGGCCGACTTCGGGCTGGCCCGCGCGGTCAGCTCCGAGACCCAGCACACCTCCACCGGGGTGCTGATCGGCACCGTCTCCTACCTCGCGCCCGAGCTGGTCACCGACGGCACCGCGGACGCCCGCGCCGACGTGTACGCGGCCGGCGTCCTGCTCTACGAGCTGCTCACCGGCACCAAGCCCCACGCCGGCGAGACTCCGATCCAGGTCGCCTACAAGCACGTCCACGCCGACGTGCCCCCGCCCTCGCGCACCGTCCCGGGTCTGCCGGCGTACGTCGACGCGCTGGTCGCCCGCGCCACCGCCCGCGACCGGGCGCTGCGTCCTGCTGACGCCGGCGTCCTGCTGCACCAGCTGCGGCGCGTGCAGCAGGCCCTCGCCGCCGGTGTGCTCGACGATCCCGACCTGGTCGCCGACCTCGCCCTGCCGGGCCGCACGGGCACGGTCGATGAGCACACCGAGGCGATGCTCGTCCGGCGGGACGGCGGCGCATCGCTCGGCGACCGCACCCAGCAGGTCCACCGGACCACGCCGAACATGGGCCGCTCCGGGGGCACCGCCCTCGTGGAGGCCCAACCGCCGAAGCAGCGCCGCAAGCGCCGCGGACCGATCGTGTTCGTGCTCGCCCTGCTGCTCGCCTGCGCTGTGGGGGTCGGCGCGTGGTGGTTCGGCTTCGGCCGGTACGCGGACGCGCCCGGCGTGCTGCAACTGACCCAGGCGCAGGCCGTGAGCAAGCTCGAGACCGCCGGCCTGCACGTCAAGGTGGCACCGCCGGCCTACTCCGACACCGTCCCGAAGGGGCGTGTGATGGCCTCCGACCCCGGCCCGGGCGGTCGTGTCCTGGACGGCGGCACCGTCACGATCACGATCTCCAAGGGCGTCGAGGAGTACCCCGTGCCCGTCGTGGCCGGTATGTCCTTCGACGAGGCGCGGGCCGGCCTCATGGCCATCAAGATGGACGTGCCCGACCCCGTGAGGGCCTGGTCGGAGACCGTGCCGGACGGCAAGGTCATCTCGACCAGTCCGAAGGCGGGCGTCGTGCTGCGTCCTGGCACCGCCGTGACGGTCACCGTCAGCAAGGGCCGCAAGCCGATCGAGGTCGCGAGCTGGGTGGGCAAGTCCG
>Ga0308170_10002638_pt1 | contig 15235 bp, 15 predicted proteins | sample PhyBR2_2_FD_202136 | JGI IMG/M metagenome (GOLD analysis project Ga0308170, IMG submission 202136) | Phyllosphere microbial communities from UC Gill Tract Community Farm, Albany, California, United States - DLSLSB.R2 | ecosystem: Host-associated > Plants > Phyllosphere > Unclassified | place... | reverse complement strand
GAGTCAGATTGAGGAAGTGAAAGTGAGGGTCAAGACTCCTACGCCTCGAGTATTGAGTGCGAGGGAACCAGATGGGTTCAATGTCGCTCACACGCAAGGGAGTGCAATGGTCACTTTCACCTCAAAGGGCAGCGTCGCAGACTTACCACCACAAGTAGGCTTCTACTTCGAGGAGGCGAGTTGAGGAGAAAACTGATCCGGATTTCGATTGTACTATTAGATCGCTGCTCTTCACTATCAACAACCGGAAGCGATCGCCTCGATTCGTACTTTGGATCGAATCGTTGAACTCTCACACTGGGGCTCAAACCTCGCAATTCAAGACAACATAGATCTAACCAACGCTGGACCTCCGTGAGCTTTTGCCCTACTCCTTCCCTTTATCCCGTTATCTTCTCTCCACTTCTCCCCCCTCCTCTCACTAACCTTCCCTTCTCTCAGTCTCGATGGAAACTTTGCAAGAATCGATCATCAAAAAGCGACTATGATGAGACGTCAAAACAACTTGGCGATCACTTCACTGTCCCTCACTCTCCCTCCCAACGCCCACGCCGCATACTACTACGACATAGTCGGAAACGTCTCAACCTCTCGCTTCCGACCTTCCACCTCCTCTTCAAACACTCAAAGTGGAGTTCTACCAAGTCAAAAGAAACGATCATCAGTGAAACCTACAAACTCATTATTGGAATTGGTTCCGAGGTATCCTTTATTAGGGGGTTGGAATTTCACGTTCACGATTGGGTATGATTTACCTTTAGAAGATTGGTTGAAAGTACGAAAAGAGGAGGGAGGTAAACCAAAGTATTTGGCGAGTGTACCTTTTTTGACTCCTATTAAAGATATCTCGATCGATCGAGTACGACTCGAAATTCGTTTACCCGAAGGAGCGAGGTACGCCCTTTTCTCTCTTGACGGGAGAAGGGAGATTTGAACTGATTCTGATTTGAGGACGGGAATTCGTTAGGAATATTCGAGCGATTGCTCCTTTCCCAGTTGAGGAGAAACCTTTGACTCTAGTCAAGACTTACCTTGATTCGGTTGGGAGACCTACTGTGATCATGGAGAAAACGGGTTGTACGGATAGACATGGTGAGAACGTACTCGTACGTTTTGTCTTTCCTCTCTCTCTCTCTATCACTGTCTCATCCTCTACTGCCGGAGTTCGTTATGCTGATGTTGATGACTCGATGGGTGATAGATTGAATACGATTTACCAATCTTCAACGAGTTGTTCCAGAAACCTCTTGCTGTCGCAACGGTATTGAGCAGTATCTTCCTCGTTGTCATCGTGATGAAGAGGGTTAACTTCAGTATAGATGGAAAGTAGGAATCGAGGTGGATAGTAGTGAACAAAGTAGTACAAACATAGATAGTTTTCGAATAATTCGAAGAAAATACTTCCTTCCTTCACTCGGTTTTAACCACGGGAGTGTTCGGATCTGAACGCGCTCGAATTACGAGATATCTCTGCCTTGTCGCCCTCCCGCGGGGGGGCAACAAACGAGAGAACGAAGTTGCTTGCTTTGCGAGACTTTGAGAATCTTGCGAACTTCGGAAAGATGGTTTTTCGCTCACTTTCACCTCGATTCCTAGTATTGCTTCCCTCTCGGCTTACACCAATCCAATATGGCTAAACTCTCACCTGATGGTCGAAGGTACGCTCTCCCTTCCCCTTTCTCTCTCCCCATCTCGTCTCCTTCAACTTGATTCTCATTCCTCTCTCACACTCAACTCGTACAGGATCCGTACGATAATCATAGCCACTCCATTCTTAGTAGCTTCTTCCCTCCTCCTCTACAAACGACTCTTCCTAGGTGAAGAACAGAAGAGATTACCTCGACCTCAACGAATTAGAGGGGATCTACCGATTGAAGCGAGGGGAGGCATAGAGGGGGAATGGAAGGGAGTACCTGAGGATGTGAGGAAACGGATACAACAAGCCGAAGAGGGGGAGCAACGAAGAGTTTAAGAGGAATTCGCTGGAATTTCGCAAAGAATTCGACATGGGGCAGGCACCGAGGGAGCCGCTGGTGCTCGCCATGCGCGCAAGAGAAATGTACTAAGGTGAGCGTGGTTTCGAACGAATGTGCAAGTTACGAACTCGACACTCATTCCTCGATATTTTCGCTCGCAGGCCTCAACGAGGAACTACGATGCTTTGTACTCTGTAATTCTTTCATTTGTGCTGTTACTGTGTTATACAACAATCTTCTCTCCTCCTCCTCCTTCTCGTCCCATCCCTTAAAGTCCACCTTGTTCCTCTCCCTTCTTCGCGAGTCCCTCCTTCAATCCCCGATCAATCTCTTCGTCCCGAACCGTCTTCGGAGAAGGACCGGGATGCTTTGCGTTAGGATTTCCTTCGTGGTTCTGATCCTACACGTAAGGCGAGAGTCAGTCAATCTAATTCGATATCATCGTCGGAACTCATTGTCTCTGTCCCGCTCCAATTCCTCCTAAGAATCTCCCCCTGCATCTTCACATCGTCATCCAAATCTTCCCACTTGATTGCGAAAAGCTAGAGAACGAAAAATGAGAGCTCGAGAGGAAGCGAAAGGGAAACTTACGCCAGTCGCTTTCTGAGCGATTCCCTGAGCACCTTCCAATATACTCTTAGCAGCGTTCTTGACTCCTTCACCTCTCGCCTCTAAAGGGTTGACAGAATCAACTGGTTTCTTCTGTAAGATTTTGAAGGAATTGATCGGAATCGGGAGGAACAGGAGAGTAATGAATGAAAGGCAAAGGAAGCGAGTCAGCTCGGCTGTGGATGACGGTAATGGAGTAAAGTGGGATGCTTACCTCTCCCATACCCTCATTGGGTGATTTCAAGAGAAGTGGTGAGGTTGAGATGAATCGGGAGGAAATGAGGACAGTGGGGGTGCGAGGAGAAGCGAGAGCAATGAGTCTGGTGGAGCGGAGCATAGTAGAGTGTTGTATTTCGATGTGGAGTGTTGAGCGGTTGATAGAAGTAAAGAAGGAAGTAGCGGAGGAGCGCAAGTCTATCGAACTTTTGTCAATCGCTCCGACATCATCGAAGCGAAATTTCGCTAATTTCGTACTATCAGCGTCGACGGGGTATGGATCTTGAGCAGACGAAGAATGTCTGCAGAGTCGGTCGTGCTTTGAGAGGAGTCGTGAGGGAAAAAGTCCATGCGAAGGTCGAGCTTTTCACGAGGCTTTCCCTCCTTTCCTGCCTCTCTCTGCTCTCCCTCGACGCCAAACGTGTGAGAGACGAACGATCTAATGCAGGGTTTGAATGTAAGATGCGAACGTAACCAAAAAAACGAGAATAACCTATAGACTTGAAAAAGTAGAGAGAGAGAGAGAGTAGGGTAAAAACTAGGCGTGAGAGTCTAAAGGGGAGTAATCTATAATCTATACAGCTTTATATATCTTGTAAGGGGGTCAACGAAATAAAAGAGAGAAAGAGAGGAGAGAAAGACGAAGAGTCGAAGGAGAGTCGGATCTATTGAACCTTTCGGTTTTGACTCGTCTTTGCGTCAGCGGTAGCCTCTTGTTCGACATCGGCGAGAGTGTTGTTGTCTGATTGAGGACCCTCCTCGTCTTGAATACCTTTGCGAGCGTTGTGCTCGCGGTGAAGGCGGTCGAGCTCCCCGCGGACGCCTTCGTCGTCCATCTTCTCCATCGATGTTGAGACCGAAACGTAGGAGCGGTTCTCAGCGTATCCCTTGGCAAAGATGAGATCGATCTCCTCCACTATAGACAGCAGAATGAAAAGTCAGTCGACGAAAACTTCGAAAAACTTCGCTATTCCGAGCTAAAATGCCTTCGGAGTGTTGTTGAAGACTTACGAGTACGTCCGGCGGTCTCTATATAGAAGAAGAATATGATTGGGATGAAGAGGGCGTTCCAAACCGCGAAGAAGAGGAAGCAACCCCATGAAGTAGCGGCGAGGAAAGGAGGAGTGAATTGGACGACGGCGAAGTTGAAGAGCCAATTGGAGATGGTCGAGACAGCGTTGGCGTTGGTACGAGTACGGAGAGGGTTGATCTCCGCCGGGTAGAGCCAGGGGAGTTCGAGCCAGGTTGATCTGTGCGAAATTACAGGGTCAGTGCGGTTTCTCGTTTTGCTTCTTCAAGTCAAGCAAGGGACATACCCGAAGAAGAAGAGGAAGAGGAAGAGTCCGAATACAGCTCCCTTGGCAGCCTCAGCGGTACCGGGTACGAGACAGCTGTGAAGGACAGAAAAAAAATGGAAAATGTGAGCTTCTCTCGATAACGATGCCGAGCACTTCCGAACAGTTCTAGAGACGGTGAGAGCTTACCCGAAAGTAATGATCATGGAAACCATTTGTCCAGCTGAACCGATTAGGAACATCTTGCGACGTCCGAGCGTTTCGATTGTGAAGAAAGATCCCATGGCACTACGGAACGGCGTCAATTAGCCCGAGTGACATAGCGAGTGCTGAGCTCGAGAGACTTACCTCATAGCGTAAACAGTAACGTTGACTCCACCGAGGATGAGTGAGAGGGTACGACTGAGTCCGAGGTACTCTTCGAAGATGACAGGGCAGAAGTAGATGACCGAGTTACATCCTCCGATTTGCTGGAAGATCTGAGACGATGCACCGAGAAGCATGCGACGGAAGTGTTGAGTAGGACCGTTTGAGAACATGTTGCGCTTCTTGACGACGCCGAGAGCTTTGCTTTGTTCGATAGTTTGCATGATGAGACGAGTTTGGGCGATAGTTTCGGGACCGTCGTATCGATCACCTTGAAGGGCGGCTACGACTCGTTGAGCGTCGACGTGACGACCTTGGGCGAGGAGCCATCGAGGAGATTCGGGAAGGAACTGTACTCCGAGTACGAGGCCAACAGCTGAATGCAGCGAGAGTTTCGTCAGGATCGAATTTTCAAGCTGACAAGCGAATCAGAACTTACCGAAGACGATTTGGAAAGCGATGGGGAAGCGCCAGTTGAAGGAATTGGGTACGTAGGACAGTCCGAAATCGAGCCAATAGGCCAACGCAGTACCGATAGCGATCATTGAAGCCTCGATACAGATGAGGAGACCACGATTGTGCGAGCGAGAGCACTCCGCCATCCATGAAGCTGAGGACGAAGGGATGAGTCAGTTCTTGTGAGATTGACGACTTCGGGCAATCGCCATCACGCTCAAGGGTGAGGGGGGAGAAAGAAGTGCGGCGAGATTGTCGAAAATTCGAAAATTCGCAACAACTTACGAATGGTTGAAGTGTTCATTCCGTTTCCGATACCGGTGATAACACGACCGATGATGAATTGTCCTCCAGCCCAATGTCCCTTGATAGCGGTGACTTGAACTGTTCAATGATAGAATTGGAGTCAGGTTCGATTTCGCGATGTCTTTGAGGATCGGAAGTTGGACGTACTGACGACACCGATAACCATAACGGCGGAACCAAGCTTCATCATACGCCTTCGACCAGTTCCTGCGAGAAGCGTAGCATGCTGATCAGTTTTCGTTCAGACGAGATTGTCGCATTGCGAAATGTCTCGAACTCACGGTTACCGAAGAAAAGAGCGTAGATAGCTCCCGCGAGACATCCGACTTCGTAGATAGCAGTGTAGGTAGCTTGAAGAAGAGCGGCCTTGTTCTTTCCTTGAACGAGGGCGTCGCACTATACATTGACGAAGTTTTCGAAAAGGATCAGTTTCGGCGCAACAGAGCGAGGCGAAACGAAACCAGACGTACAGCAGGGAAAGTTTGGACGAATTCGGGTCCAGTAATGAGACCTGTTGAACGATAGAGACGAAATCAGGTTTCGAGGACTTTGACCTCCTTCGCATCGAAAACAATTCGACTTACCGGCCATAACACCTTGATCGTAACTGTGTACAAACCAACGCGCGAATTAGCTCGATCCCATCGAAGATGCAGAACGCATAAACGTACCCGAATAAGAGGAAACCGATAGTTGAAGTAGCAGTGATCAAGTTAATCAATTTGGTACCGCTGACTCCCAAGTAGGTAGGAACACCATCAGAGTTGGTGTGTGCGTTCTCAGGAAGTTCAGTAGTGGTAGCCATATCCTTGATCTCCTTGTTTCCCATTCCTTGTTCAACTGGAACGTCCTCTGCACCTAATTCTTGTTGAGGTTCGGGTTGTTGCATTGGTGTCGCCATCTTGGAAGTGGTCGTCGTCGAGGGGAGAGAAAGAGGGTCGAGTTGTGAAAGATCTGCGTCTGGGGACTCGGTTGAAAGAGTAACTGAGGGGTTGGAACCGCGAGGGAGAGTGAACGAGTTTCGCAAGAAGTGGACGAAACTGACTCTTGAGGGGTTGAGGGGGGGCTGATCGACGTCCTCTCGAGTCGAAAGGTCGAATCAACAACAAGGGGAGAGTGAGGAGAAAGAGGAGAAGAGTGCAAAGCTGAAAGAGGCTCTCCACAGAGTTGAACTTTTTTTTCTCCGTCGAACTAAAAATTCAGTTTCGCGGGGTTCGCCCTTCACTTCTGCCTTCAGAAACGCGTCACTCCCCGACTCCCTTTTTTGCGGTAGAGCTAATCCGGGGTGAAGCCAAGGTCGAAAAGAAAAACCTGAAAATAAATTCAATTAGCGTCTTATTCGGTCGATTTCATCGAGCTAACCTTTTCTAAGCTGAATTACGACACCTCGCGTAACGTTTGACATTTCCCTCGTTGACTGTCGCTTTCCTCTGTTCGTCTCCTCGCTTGAAGAGACCCTTTTCGCACATAGTTCAAGCATGTTCGACCAACCAGTTGCGTTCGAAAGAGGCAAGTTCTCGAATCGTCCCCGCTTCGACATGACGAAATGGACCTTTGCGAGGAGGAGGAGAAGCTGGGGTTCGGTAGGGAGAATTTACTGGATCAAGCTCGGATCGAAATTTGCGTCGAAATCGTTTTGCGTGTCGGACGGGAAAGGAACTTGGCCACGATACTGCGGGAAGCTGGGAAGCGGTAAGTACCGATTGGGCGAAGCGAGGAGGTGAAAAGTCGGTACAGTAAGGTGAACTTTTTGAGCTGTCGATCCTCCCTCACTTCTCAAGCTGATCTGAGTCGCCACGAGAGATTCTTCGGGACCGGCTAGCACTGTCAGAACAAACGACCGGGATGAATGAATGACGAGGGTCCAAAGAAGCGAATCGAAGAACGAACGAAGAAGTGCAGGAAATAATCGCAAGAAGAAGCGTCAAAAAGAAAAGTTCCAACTTCTCGCTGACAGCTTCCTGCAAGACGATCCTGGTGTAAGAGCAAGACGGACGGAGAAGCAGGGGGAAGCCGTCAAGATCCTGTAGCCCGAGGGAAACTGGGTTGAGATCTAGCGAAAGACTCAAGGGACGAGAAAGCGAAACTTGGAAAACCTGAGTTTGATCGCACAAGATCGCACAAACTGGAGTCGGTTTCGACTCTACCTCTCAGAACCTACTCTCACAGTCCAATCATACCTCTGGTACTGACAGATCGTTCGATTCAGCGCTATAACTCGGCCATATCGTTTACAGAGGGTTTCCATCCACATCTTTCTGTGGCGGTAGGTGTCCAAAGCTCTCAGCAGAACGGCCAGGATCGATCGATACGGCATCGATAGTATCGATCCCCAACTCGTACCTGAAGCGATCGCTCCCGACGTATCAGCTCAATTCCACAGCGGTGGATACGGAAGAGACGAAAGACTCACCTTCCCTCCTTCGGACCGAGTACGCTGATCCCAACAGTCCTCACCCTCGTACGTAACATCTCCATTTGTTGTGCGCTCAAGTCTCCCGAGTTGGTCAACGTGAAATCCGAGAATGGGATCAAAACGTCCGACCATTCGTGCGGCGCTTCGTCGGATGCTGGGTTCGGGAGCCATAATCGATGTTGGAAGAGATCGGAGCGGACTAGAGAAGACTCGAGATCAGGATGGAGAAAGAGAGAGGGACGGAGGGAAACGAACCAGGTCCATCGGTTTGAATGTTGACGAAATAACGCATTCCATCTCCAGAGTTTTTGACCCTCAGGCGTAAAAAGTCATGTAACGAAGTGTCCCAAGTTCTTGTGCCGAAGAAAGTGGTTCGTTGCTGTGAAAGTAATCAATGAGTCAGTTTCGTCTCTTCGATGAGCGAAAGTGAGATTAGATCGACTTACCTTGCTCCTGAATCCAGCGTACCCTCCTCTCTCAATCACACCGTCCTTCTTTCGTCCCGCATTCAACTCACTACTCAAGGTTCCATAGAATCGACCTTTCCCCTCTGGACCCAAATCCAAATTGGTCGTACTCTTTCCGCCTGTCACTCAAATGTCAGCGTCAGTCGTCGCGCACGTCTGACTGACAAGTTGAAATGAGCTGACCTAAATCTGCATCGCAACCTAAAGCGAACTGTTGTACTTGTTCGATAGATTGTAATGAGACGAGGGGTAAAACATCTCCATGTGCTCGGTTCGGATTAGCTCTCATGACTACTCTGTCACTCACTGATCAGTATGAGCGCATCTAGAGAGGTCAAGAGAGGGAAGAAAGCGTACCTTCGGCTGAGCGATCCCTGAGATGTTCGAGTGAGCGATTGAGGTAGGATTTCCATGCTGAGGTCATGATCGGCCAAGTTGGGTGGATGTGGATGGTGTAGTGAGTCGACTGAGCAGTCAGTAGGTGGCGATCTGAGTGGTAGGAAGGAGAGAGCAGGAGAGAAGTTACCTCATCAAGATCGCTTCATCTCTCTCATCTCACCCGCTCTGGAACTTCACTGACTAGGGCCCAGTACATATGCAAGGGTTCAATAAGGTACGCTATACTTCAATCGACTCATCCTGTGTCGTTCCGACTGGCTCGTTTCTCCTTGATCTTTCATCGCTCTCTCATCTCGCTAATCTCCTCGCTACCACTCGGGACTGCTCTCAATACTTTACACTGAGTAGTATTACCCTCCAGACTATGATCCGAACGAAGGATCGCTCAACAAACGCGCAGGGAAACATGCTTTAGGTGATCGGTGAGTTAGAACCTCTCTTGCTAGCTACAGGAGCGGAGTCGAGGTGGTATCGCGACGAGTATAAGTTAGAAACCGGTGTTGGCAAGAAGGAGTGCGAGAGAGAAGCGACGTGGTGAAGAGGAATACTGATCTTTTTCTCAATTTCGTCCCACTTCGCAGAGCTCGTAAGATCGATCAAGGTATCCTCGTAGTCCGATTTGAGTTACCCTACAATATCTGGTGGTAAGCCCTGTACTTCCTCTCCATCTTGCCTCGCAGCACACCTCAATTGACCTGATCTCATCGTTTCCTTCTGAAAAGTGGTCACTGTAACGCCCATATCGGACAAGGAGTACGCTACAATGCCGAGAAGAAGAAAGTTGGAATGTACTACTCGTCGACGATCTGGAGTTTTCGTTGCAAGTGTCATTTGTGTCAACATTGGTTCGAAATCAGAACGGATCCTGAGGTATGTCTCGACTCACCTCGATCTGTTTCGTCCTTCCGGCGCTGATCATGAGTGGTATTGAGGAATACAGAATACGAGGTACGTTGTACATGAGGGAGCGAGGGAAAAGTATGAGGAATGGGATCCAGAGGAGAATGGTCAAATGGTAATTGGTGAGCTTTCGGATTTCGCCAAGTTCCTGCTCGACTCAAGCTCATCTTGTAGAATTCGAATGTGCACAGACAATTCTGCCTCAACCTCAACCGCACCACCCGACCCTTTCGCATCACTCGAGAAGAACTTAACTCAAAAATCCAAAGCGCTTTCAGAATCCGCTCGACTCTCAGCAATGTACGAACAAAACGCGTCGTCCTGGGAAGACCCTTACTACGCGAGTTCCCTCCTCCGCAACACTTTCAGGAAGAAGAAGAGGAAAATCTTGGAAAGTGAGGACAAGGCTGAAAAAGTTCGGGAAAAGTTTGGATTGGGAGAGAGGGTCGGAGTTGAGAGTCTGAGGACGCCGGCGAGGAAGGAGGATAGGGAAGAGGAGGAGAGGGCTTGGATGGATGTACAGAAGGAGAGGGGGGTTGTCGAGGCGCAGAAGAGGAGGAAAAGGGAGAGAGAGGAGGAACAGGTCGGTTGGAGAGAAGCGAAAGGGAAAGCGAAGGAGACGGATGCGACTACTCGATCACGATACTCTTCAACTACCTCATCGAGACCTATCAGGCCTCTCCCATCTCGCTCAATATCTCGACCTCGCTCTTCCTCGACTTCTTCCCTCTCGAAATCGACAAGTTCTAATCCAAGTCCCGCTCTCAAAGCTTTACATTCGAAACTCTCCCTCGCTTCAGCACTCAAGAACGATCCATTCAGTGGATCAACGGGAACGCCTTCGAAAGCTGGAGGAAGTCGAAGTGCTTTAGGTGAAGGCGTCAAGTTGGTGAGGAAAGTTTCGAAGTGACGGGGATTCTGCTATCCATAGATCGTCATGTTGTTGTCTCCACTATACAATGGAATGATTTCCCGCTCGTTGACGATTGTTCGAACGAGAGTCTACAAACGAGAGAAACGCAGATTCCGACCTCTCCTCTTTTTTTCTCGCTCGCAGCTTCGACTCGACTCGAGCCTCGTGCATGTGAAAACGAATGAATGAATGCAAGCCAAGTGTCTATGAACAGAATCTAACTGATGAAGACAAATATGAGAGATGATGAAATGCTTCTCCCTCCCTTTCCTTCTCCTACGCTAGTAAAGCCCATCCTACAGCAGCGAGACCAGTAGCTAAGACGGCGAGAGCGTTTGTCGATCGAGAGACAGCGCCGTTCGTGCCAGTCGAAGAGTTGTTCGAGTTGTTCGAGGAACCGGTCGAAGAGTTCGAGTTGGTGTTTCCGCTGGTGTCGTTCGAGGAAGTCGAAGTGTGCGAGACTGAAGGATCTTGATAGACTCGTACGGAAGGAATCTCGAAGTAGGCGTTATCGTAGTTTGCGGCACTGCGAAGTCGTCGCGAGGTGAGATTCGGAAGGAACTTCGAAGGAGGAAGAAAGTCGTTGCTCACTCGAGGACATATTGCGTGTAGCAAAGAGGTTGTGTAGTTAGGGCACAGCCCGTTTGAGCTAACGTCGCATTCTGTCCGGCCCAGTCACTGCTCGAACAAAACCAACTCAGTCAGTTTCATCGCTTCCTTCTGAGGTGCGAAGAATGGGAGGATCGTTCGACTTACCCGCAAAGAGTTATGTCGATGACGAGGTGCTGAGCTGAGAAGTAGTCTTCAACGTTACAAGACGAATCCGGGACGAAGAAAGTGGGAGTTCCCCAAGAAGTGGGATCGATAGACGAAGCGTTCGAGCTCAAGTCCGAAGGTACTTCCGATCGCTATGATCGACGAGGAAAAGTCAACACCAGCAGTAAGAGTCGGCTCGAACGAGATTAACGAAACAAGAAGGAGCACTTACAGTAAAGAACCAGATTTTGACTCCTGTGCTGGCCAATTCAGTCGCCCACATTCCGCCTTGAGCAGCAGCGAATGCTTCACCGTACGAGGCAGGGTTGGGGTCGGTAGCGGTACATCCAGAGTTGAAGTTGGCGTCCTTGTCGCAATTAGGATATTGGAGAGTTCCGTCGAAAGCGACTGAGGAAGAGGAGTTGACGGCGGTGCATCCTGCTGTGGTGTGAAGAGCCATCTGGTTCGTTTGCTGGAGGTTGACTGTGAGATAGACCGGGCAGTGAGCAATGTTCGACACGAGCAGAATAAAAGTCCTTGCGAACCTCCTTCGAATGTATCGATTTCTCCTCCCGAAGGCCAATTAGCAGCTTGACTCCATGCAGCTCCCCACACTGAGCATCCGTAGGGTACGTGAAGCATGTCGTAGATCCATACAGACCCTTGGTCGTAAGCTGCTTTAGATTGGATTCGGACGGTATCTCGTTTGTTCGGGTAGAGAACCTCCTCTTGGCTGACTCGAATGATGGCGTTCTATCAGATCAAAGGATGGGAGGAGTTGAGCGAAGTCGTGGGAAAGGAGAAGAGGACATTATAAAGATCAGCGAGATTCTTGCGAAGGGAGGATTCGGATCATGGAACTCACACCAGCCTCATTCACGTAAGCTAATTGACCTGCCGCGCTCTGGTTGACAAAGTTGGCATCTCCCTAAAAGTATGGATGAACCCAGTCGAAACGCGAATCGTCGAAAGTCAGCGAGAGGATCTTGCGAAAGATGAGGGAGGTCAAAGCCAAGTTTCAGGACTCACGTTTGTTAGATTATCATAGTGACCTATACAAAGCACATTCCAGCCGAGATTGGATCAGTCAAACTCGTTCTTCTTTAGCTCTCCCCGCAGGTTCGCAGTTCAAGAGATTATTTGTAAATGTTGTGTCAAAAGAACTTACCATAGAAGTCCCACTCGTTGAAGAACGTCTCTCCACTGTAATCCTTGACTAACGAGTATGCTGCGTTGGCCTGTAGAGGTGCTGTGGCGAGTAGTGTCGAGAGAACAGCGAGAGGAAGTAGCATGGTTCGAGAGAATGTGGAAGACCGAGTAGAGCTGCCGGGTGCTTGCTGAGTAGCTTAGTGAGTACTTTGAAGGCTGTACGATCGATGCACCGAGGGAGAAGGCGATAGAGTGGAGTTGAGACGGAGCCGACAAGGTCGAAGGGGAAAAGAATGGAATTCCAAACATTATTTTCGCGTCGGATCGCCAAGTTTTCATCTCCCAATTCGATCCTTTCCTAAACTTCGTCGACGTCGATCCACAGCGAGACATACTGAGTCTGCGAGAACGAAGAAAAAGGCGAAGAAATTGCAAGTTAAAAAGAACAATCCGCGGAGAAAATTACGTCGAAAGGAATGGCAAGCAACAAAGGAAAGGGCACAGAGGAAGAGAATCGAGAGGGAAGGAATGCGAGTCCGGTGCGAGAAGAAAAGGAAGGGTAAATCGAGAACAGTCGTAGTGGTATACCGTCGAAAAGGCTCGTTGGCGAAATCGTTTCAGGTTGCGTCGTGAGACTACCGGGTCGGTTTGTTGTACAGGGCGGAGAGTCGTGACTGGTGAGCGTAGAGAAGAAGGAACAGGGCGGAGTCGAGGCGAAGAAGAGTGGAGGATTAGCGACGTCTCACTCCGAAAAGCTTCGAAGCTACGACTTCTCCGGCAACGATCTGGAACAGGAGAAGATCGAGTCAGTGAGCGAGATGATCAGGTGAGAATGCGAGATTGGACGAGCTTACGCCGATTCCAATCGAAGCAGCAACAACGTAGCCACCGAGTGCTCTCCACCCTAAATTCGTATCCTCTGTCCACCAACTCTTGGGATCTTCCTGGTAAGCTTCGTCATCTGTCGTTGTCGAACGGGATCGAGTGGGACAGAGCGGCGAATGATAGTTGCGATCTTTGAGAGGTGAACGGTCGGGAGTCGAGAGGGCAGCGAGTAAGCGAGTTTGATGTTCGAGTCTTTGCACAACGTCGGAAGAGGGGTTCATCGATACCTAATCGCAGGCTCAATAGAGGGAAGATCAGGTGCGTACCCGATCAAACTCTTCTCCAACCTCTCCACCTCGTTCTCCTTTTCGTCAGAATGAAGCTTCCTCGGCGAGGTGAGACCGTTGGATTCGAGAGCCAAGGCGACTTGAGCTTCAACCTCACTCATTCGACGTTGTAAAGCTGCGAATTGAGATTCTGTCCCAACAAACTGAATCAGCTGAGATTCATCGATCAGGCGGAATTTGAGCTCACTCTTGATCAAGACTACACTTCCTTTCCTTCCTCCTTTCCCGATCGTATCGATACCAGGAACTAGCATTTCCACCATCTCGTCACCATCGTTGCCCTTCTTCGTTTCTCGTCTCGTCTTTGGCAATTCGAGCCCGAACAAGTCTGCAAGTCCAGCTCGTTTCTCCGTTGAAGCGGGAGACATCGCATAGTTTCCACTTGAACCCCCGGAAGTTGTCGAAGCAGTTCGAACGGGTTTGAGGGTCTGCTCCTCTTCTTCCTCCTCCTCCTCTTCGTTCGCTTCTCCATTCGAGTCTCGATTGATATTACGACGAAGACCAGGTGAATCGGGGTAGAGCCTCCAATCGAATTCTTCGGCAAACGAGACTCGTTGATCTGCGGGAGAAGATTTCTTGATCGGAGTGACAGGGGATGGTCGAGCGAAGGCAGAGTCGAGTTCGGGAGAAGAAAGGTTGGCGACGAGACTTGGGCTTGAATGGTGACTGCCACCCGAGGAGGACTGGACCGCGTTTGAAGAGGCGTAGCGACCTGAGAAGGAATCGACGCTTGCAGCGCTCATGTTCGAATCGACCGAATCCGTCCTACGTCTCGAAGATCCAGTGAAAGAGACATCGTCTGCCTCGTGTGATGACCATATCCTACTTGGTCTCTGGCTCGAATCGGTTCTATGCTTGACAGGTGAGCCTGCGGGCGAAACGTTGATGGACCTTTCCGAAGTTTCGATGACTGTCTCGAACGTCTTTGCGAGACCCTTGACTCGATTCGTGCCCCGGTTCAACCTCCTCCATGATCGTTTCCACTCTTCTTTTGATGACTCGTCTTCGGAAGCGGAACCTTCGACCTCGAGACTCGGTCGACGACGATGCGAAATCGGTAAGATGGATGAAGTAGGGTAGGAGAGTCCGATTGACGCTTGTGCCTTTGATCGCTTGTCCTTCTCCTCATCCTCATCGCTTTGTCGCCCTCCTTCGTAGCCCCAGAACAATCGCCCTCCCAGCGATTCACGTCTTAACTTATCTCCCGCTTCAAGTAACGCACTTCTCCATCTAATATTGACGCCTAGTTCCTCCAAGTCGGCACTCTTGAGACGAAGGAAAGTTCGACCAGAGAGGCGAGAGTTGCGGATGAAAGCGGTAATGTCGGCAGCGAGAGCAGGATGAAGGGAGAGCGCATTCGAAAGGTAGAGTGCGAGGTGAGAAGGCAGCCATAGCTTTGGATTCGACTGCGAGTCGTGTTCATAGCGAGGTTGAGCCATCGAGGTTGAAACCCGAAAAGAGAAAGAGGACGAACAGGCAATTGCGCAAGGTCCGCTTCATTTTCCCCGAACTGCTTTCTCTCCTTCGTCTCTGCGACAAGCTTCCTAGGCGGAAAGGCCGGCAGGCTTTCGCTTCGATGTTTGAACAAGGGTCGATTCAGAGGTTTCGAATCGGTCGGATCCTCCTCGTCGGCCTCTTCACCTTCGCTCGAAAGACTACTGACGCTCAATCGTCTCGTTAGACCTCCTGAGATGGTCGGAGCGATCTCCGAAAACGAGTTCGAACGAGAGAGACCGATTGGCTGAGAACGGACTGTGTATTGAGGAGGAGAAACTGGAGGATGAGCGATCGATGTCGTTGACTTGGTACGCTGAGGAGTCGAACAAGACTGAGGTTTCG
>Ga0308170_10002637_pt1 | contig 15237 bp, 13 predicted proteins | sample PhyBR2_2_FD_202136 | JGI IMG/M metagenome (GOLD analysis project Ga0308170, IMG submission 202136) | Phyllosphere microbial communities from UC Gill Tract Community Farm, Albany, California, United States - DLSLSB.R2 | ecosystem: Host-associated > Plants > Phyllosphere > Unclassified | place... | reverse complement strand
GAACGTAACGGCGGTTATCTACGTGTTCTTAAAGCGGGCTTCCGTGCAGGTGATGCTGCACCGATGGCTTACGTTGAGCTAGTAGATCGCGAAGTTAACTAATTTCGCAAGAATAGCTTCAGTTGTTCTAAAAAAGACCGGTGTTTCACCGGTCTTTTTTATGTCTGATGATTTTATATTGTCAGAAAATTTAAGCTTTTGTCCCGAACTGATATATTTTTTATCACTTTTATATAAACTTGACATTGCGTATTGTCAGTTTTGTGGTTTAATAAAACAAAACTTAAACAGGTTATAAAAAGAACATGGAAAAACATATTGATATTTTGATTGTAGGTGCCGGTATTTCAGGTATTGGTCTTGCTGTTCATCTTTCTAAAAATTGCCCAAAACGCTCTTTCGACATTATTGAACGTCGTGAAAGTTTTGGTGGAACCTGGGATTTATTTAAGTATCCCGGTATTCGTTCCGATTCTGATATGTCCACTTTTGGCTTCAACTTTAAGCCTTGGCAAAAAGACAGTGTCTTGGCTGATGGACCGTCTATTAAGAATTATTTATCTGAAGTAATTGATGAGTATCAGCTCAAAAGTAAAATTCATTTTCAACATCGGGTTTTAGCTGCAAATTATGATTCGGCTCGTAAAAAGTGGCTGGTAGAAATTGAGGATGCAGCTAACAACAAGCAAACCTGGGTGGCTAATTTTGTTCTAGGATGTACAGGTTACTATAATTATGACCAGGGCTTTCAACCTGAATTCCCTAATCAGTCTGCATTTAAAGGTCAATTTATTCATCCGCAACATTGGCCTGAGCAGTTAGATTATTCTGGTAAAAAGGTGGTCATTATTGGAAGTGGAGCAACTGCGATTACCTTGGTGCCTGCGATGGCGAAAGGCGGGGCAGGGCATGTCACCATGTTGCAACGTTCTCCAACTTATATTGCCTCTGTTCCATCGATTGATATCCTTTACGACAAAATGCGCAAGTATTTGCCTGAAGATTTGGCTTATAAGTTAACGCGTGCGCGTAATATCGGTATGCAACGCGGTATTTATGCGCTGGCACAGAAACAGCCTAAATTACTGCGTAGCTTGTTGCTCAAATCGATTGAATTTCAGCTCAAGGGTAAAGTGGATATGAAGCATTTTACCCCGGATTATAATCCTTGGGATCAGCGTCTATGTGTGGTACCGGATGGAGATTTATTTAAGATTTTACGTGAAGGTCGTGCTTCAGTCGAAACGGATCAAATTGATAAATTCACCGCGAACGGCATTCAGTTAAAATCCGGCAAACATCTTGAGGCAGATATTATTGTCTCTGCAACCGGTTTGAATATTCAAATTTTAGGGGGAATTCAGGCGACCATTGATGGCAAGCCAATGAATACCTCTAAACACATGCTATATCAGGGCATTATGGTTAGTGATGTGCCGAATATGGCGATGATCATTGGTTATATCAATGCTTCATGGACACTGAAAGTGGATATTGCAGCGGACTATATTTGTCGTATGATCAATTATATGGACAAACATGGCTATGATGAAGTGATTCCACAAGGGGATGCGACCGAGTTAATGGAAGATACGGTGATGGGTAGTTTGACTTCAGGTTATATTGCCCGTGCTGCTGATGTCATGCCGAAACAGGGTAAACATGCACCGTGGAGTGTCTCCAATAATTATCTGGCTGACCGTAAACAATTAAAGCATGCGCGCTTTGATGACGGTGTGCTTAAATTTCATAAACGTGAACAACAAGATAAGAAAAGTGCGACACCGCGTTTAGTTTCATAATTGAATTTCATTATTTTTTTAAAGAAGGAGCATGAATGCTCCTTTTTTTATGCTTATTAAATCAGTAGTTCAAGTTATCAGCTTTTATTCTGTTGCAAGCTGGTACAAATAGAACTTCAAGAATTAAACCGGCATAGAAATAAATGTTGATTATAGCGAACGTGAAATCAGCTCTTTCATGATTTCATTGGTGCCGGCATAAATGCGATTGGCGCGGTTATCGATATAGGCACGTGCAATCGGGTATTCCATCATGTAGCCATAACCGCCATGCAGTTGCAGGCACTCATCTACGACCTTGGAAAACATCTCGGAAATTTTGTATTTCGCTGCTGCAGCTGCATCAATGCCCAGTTTTTCTTCAAGCTGTAATTCCATACAACGGTCTAAATAAGTACGACAGAAATCAATTTCAGTGCGTAATTCAGCCAGCTTAAAGCGGGTATTTTGAAAAGCACTGATCGGTTTGCCAAAGGCTTGACGCTGTTTGGTGTATTGAACGGTATGCGCGAATGCTGCTTCAGCTCCAGCCTGACAAATGATGGCGACTAGCATACGCTCCCAGGCCAATTCTTTCATCAGCATCATAAAACCCATACCTTCCATTCCTAAAAGGTTTTCTTTAGGCACACGGACATTATCAAAGAACAGTTCACAGGTATCTTGTCCTTTCATGCCAATCTTATTTAGTGGTTTTCCTTTGCTAAAACCGGCACGATCCGCTTCAACAATGAGTAATGACAAATTGGCAGACCCTTTATCGCCACTACCGGTTTTGCAGACCACAATTGCCATATCACACAGGTAACCATTGGTGATGAAAATTTTAGAACCATTGATCACATAATCATTGCCATCCAGCACAGCAGTGGTACGTACCGCTTGCAGATCAGAGCCGGTGCCAGGTTCGGTCATGGCAATCGCAGTCACTGTTTCACCCGAAGCCATTTTTAGGAGCCAATTTGACTTCTGCTCCTCATTGCCAAAATTGAAAATGTAATTGGCCACAATATCCGAATGCAGTGAAAAGCCAGTGGATGAATCCATGGCATAAGCCTGTTCTTCAATCAGGATCATGCTGTAAAGTCGGTCTACCCCCGAACCCCCGTATTGCTCTGGCATGGTGGCACAGAGTAAGCCCATGGCACCGGCCTTGTTCCATAAATCCCGGTCCACATGTTGTTGCTGTTCATATTTAGCAATATTGGGAACCACTTCCTTTTCATAAAATTTACGTACAGTTTCACGGAAAGCTTCATGCTCGGCATTAAATAAATGACGGGGTAACATATTGGCTAAAGGTCGAATCGCAGCTGCTTGCATTGTTATTGTGTCCATCTACAAAGTTATTATGAGATCAAAATTAAAAGATTGAACCGCAAGCGACAATGAGATGAATGCTCAAATGTTGCAATAAAATGATGAATTTGGTCAATTCAGGGAAATGGCTCGAAATAGAAGGGAGGGATAGGGTAAACTAGCAAAAATTTTCACACTGTTGGGGACAGCTAGCTATGAGCGAAGAAATCAGCTTGGAAGAACGTAAAGTTATTTACCGTGCTCGTCGTGGTTTAAAAGAGATTGATGTCTATTTTGACCCCTATGTAAAAAATCATTATTTACAGGCAGATGCAGCAGAGAAAAAAGTTTTTGCTGAATTGGTCGCGCAAGAAGACCCTGACCTATTAGACTGGTTTATGGAAGTGTCTGAACCACCGCGTCCGGAAATGAGAGCCCTGATTGTTAAGTTGAAACATTACGTCCATGGCTAATCGTTGTTTTCAGCTGAAACGCAGCCGTCTGGCATTGGTATTTCAGCTGATTATTTTTACTTTACTGATTGTACTTTTGCAGCAACTCTTGCCGGCATGGTTATGGTTGCTGTGCATTTTGTTGGGTGTAGTGACCTATGCCTATGGTTTGAAAGTACCTCAACCGATTCGTTTTGAACATTTGCATGCACGTGAATGGTCACTGTCACATTTAAAATCGCAACAGGTTAAGCGTGTTTCGATTAGTCATTTGATTGATCATCAGCTTTATATTGTGGTTTATTTCCAGCATTTTCACGAAAAGCCGCTATTGATCTGGGTCGATCAGCTTCCTTTACAACAATGGAAAGCACTAAAAAAACTGGCTAAATTGACCTGATTGTTAGACAGTTGTATAAAATTAACTTTAATTAAAATATTAATGATCAAATACATAGTTTTAATTTCGTATTTTTTGTAAGACAGTTTGATGTAAAAAATCACAAATATTTCAATTGTCGGACAATTTTTCTGCTGAATTATTTAAGCTAAATGTAAATTAAAACCACCAACAGCAAATGAGGAAATCATCATGGTGATTCCAACTTGGATGTTTCTGGTAATAGCAATTGTTTTGGCAATTGTTATTGGACGACTCGGAACAGTGCTGAAGGATCGATTTGCACAACATTAAAGCCGAAAGGCTTGACCCCTTGATAAGTAGCATGTGCCGAACCGTCGCAATGCTACTTTTTTTTGCCCAAAATTTTTAACTTGATGGAATACAGTCAATTTTCCGTACGTCATTTCGTGGCAAAGTATCAAACCTAATTAGAGTGAATACTCTTTTATTCAGATTTCGCATCTGATATGTTTAGGTGCTATGGACATAAACACAATTATAGAGGACAGGAAAATGTCGCAAGTCCAAAAAATATGCCAGGGTATGGCAGTTGTCATCGTTACAAGTTCTTTATTATCAGGTTGTTCTCAAGTGGTTAAATCAGGGGCAAATATTGCGCTGGGTTTCAGTGAGAAACATATTGTACCGCCTATCTTAGCCATGGATGATGCGGATATGGCGTGTAATTCAGGCAATGCCTTAACGCCAGCCATTATGTCGACCAAAGATATGGGGGCAGATCCAACCCGTATTGCGGTACTTTTATATGCTTCATCGGGAATCTGTGCTGAAAACCAGGCTTTGGAAGCAGAATTACATTATTTGCGCGCTTCTAAAGCCGGACAGGTTTCAGAAGCACAAGATGCACGTATCCAGCAAAAACGCTGGGCTGCTATTGCTGCACAGCGTCAGTACGCGGGTTATCAGCTTTTAGAAAAGCGTTGGGAAGCAAAATATAATAAGGCCTTGGGTGATGGATGCCCGAAAATGAAAAGCGACCTTGATCAAACTGTATATTTAATGGGGATGATCAGTGGTTTACAGGCCATGACCAATGACATTAATTCTGGCGGTGCAGTCAATGTACCAAAAGATATTGCTGCGGTGGTAGAACGCGGCATGGTGTGTCTGGACAATACTAAATTCTGGGGTGCGCCAGAAGCGGCGCGTGCAGTCATTTGGACTTTGCTGCCGGGTGCAGGGGATGGTAAGCCAGATCCTTATCAGACTTTAAAACAGTCGGTGCAACTGGGTGAGCAAAAAGGCGTACGCCTGTCACATGCCTTATATGCAGTGGCAGCTCAAGCCAGCGGGGACGATGGCAAAATTCGTGATGCTTTAAAAGCATTTGCCAATGCCCGTTCTGAAGAAAAACCGGTCAATCCGCAATTCAGACTGGTAGATAGCATGGCGCAAAATATGGTGCAGGGTATTTCAGACCGTTACTGGACTGAACATACCGGCATCCGTTCAAGTGATGATGGCATGCAGCGTTTTTGGGATGATCAGGACAATTCCGCAGAGCTGGATGACTTATTTACTGAAAATGAGAGTGCTGCATCTTCTTAAGTTAAACTGGGTGAAAGAGAATACAAGAAAGATTGGCTGGAATGATGTTCTATTTTTAATCCATCATTTCTAGCCGAGGGCATGCCAATGAAAGACCAGTTTCTGATGCAAAAAATTATTTTTATTGCATTTGTAATGTCTTTTTCGGCATGCCTTCAAGTTTTTGCAGATTCATTTATCTATTGGCAAGTTGATTTATTCAAAGAATTCTGGCGTTTATGGACAGCCCATTGGGTACATGTGGGCTGGATCCATTATCTGCTGAATATGCTGGCATTTGCATGCTTACCTTTTATTTTTCCCCGCGTCAAAATCTGGCATTTCGTGGCTCTGCTGTTATTGCTTCCACCGTTTATTAGCCTGTGTTTTTATTATTTCTTTCCCGATATAGAAGCCTATGCCGGCTTGTCCGGAGTTTTGCATGGGGCTTATGTCGCCGTTGCCTGTGTGCATTTGCTGTACAGGAAAGAACGCAATTTTGCTGCCTTGGTGCTGTGCCTGATTCTGGGGAAATTGCTTTGGGAAAATACAGTCGGCAGTGTCGGTACAGCGGAACTGATTGGTAGTCCAGTGCTGGTCGAAGCACATTTATTGGGGGTTATTGGGGGAGTAGGCATCGCCTTGGCTTATGTTTTATGGGAGTATTTCGTGGAATAGTGGCGAGATTGACATTTAAAACAGAAAAGAAAATACATATTGTCATTTTCATTGGTATCGAGTTAATGCAAATTTGTTCATAAGAATAAAGAGATTGAATAGAGAAAGGATATTGTCTATTCAGAAAAGGAAAGTTGGCATTGCTGAAGCGGTGGCAATGATCAAAATAAGAAATAGGAAGGCACATGCAAAATGATGAAAACAACAGATCAGGATTAGGTCTGTTACGTTATATATGGACAGAGTGGATCTCGACTTTTGTCATTCTATTACTACTTTTGCTCACACTCATCATTGGTACCGGTGAGATGATTCATGGTCAGCTATTACGTGTGGGTGAACGTTTATATGGTAATGAACAAATTGGCATGCAATATTCTTTCTTACGTGCAGAACCGACCAAGCCAAGCTGTGATCTACATCCGGATATTGATGCACAAGTACAAAAGCAAATGAAAGCCAATGCCAATGATGAGTTCGCCGATATTTTCGGGACCACATCGGAAGCAGATGTACGGGCTTCAGTCATGGCAGGGCAGCAACAGTGCCAGGAAAAGTATCAGTTCTATGACAAAGCCATTAAATATATGGATGAGCATCCAACGATAAGAACTTATCGTACCTTGGAAACATCATTCTTTGGAATCTTTAAGTTTGGTACTGAAAACCGGGTCATCATTTTATTGCTGATGGTTGTGGTTGCTGCAATTACCGCTTCAGTGAAATTTCATCATATTGGTTTACGTGCGCCAACCACCAAACTGGATTATCGCGTTTATGCCCTGTTTATGGTATTAGGTAATGGTTTGCTCACGGCATCGGTACTCAGTCAATATCACTCGATTATCAATTCAGGTGTGGCTTCAACTTATGAAACCCTGACGGTTTACTGGCTGTGGATTTTCCTGTTTATTACCTTGACCCTGATCAGTCTGTTACAACTGTTTAAACCCCCTGTAGCCAAGCAGGAAGGTAAGGGCAATCTGGGGCTGGCTTTACTGAGTGTGCCTTTATATGCCTACATGGCATTGGTGACCGGGTTGGTTTTTACCTTTGTCATGGATTATCCAATGGGGCAAGGGATTTACCTCGGAATTCTGGTGGAATTCTCAGGCATTTTCTTAAACCTTGCACTGTTTATCTGGGCCGGTATGTTACTGACTCAAACCCGGGTGATGGATTTATTCCTCGGTATTTTACGTCCTTGGAACTTGGCACCTGAAACCCTGACCTGGTTGATTTTGATTGCTGCAGCGATTCCAACTGCTTATACCGGTGCTTCTGGTATTTTCGTTGTTGCCGCAGGTGCGATCATTTATAAGGAAGTATGGAACTCGGGTTCACGCCGTCAATATGCTTTGGCTGTTTCAGCCATGTCAGGCTCGCTGGGGGTAGTGATTCGTCCATGCTTGCTGGTGATTCTGATTTCGATGCTCGACAGCCGCCATGTGACTTCAGATGAACTGTTTGATCACGGGATCTATGTATTCTGGCTTACGGCCTTGATTTTCCTGGGGGTATCACTTTACCTTGCAGAAACACGTTTCCGTGTGAACTCACCTAAAGTGGCCGTACCGGGCATGTTGAAAGCCATTGTGCCGGTGATTCCTTATATCGTGATTACCATTGTTGTCATTTTGATGTACACCGTGGGTCTGGATACCCAAATGGATGAATTCACTGCACCGGTGATTCTGCCAATTATTCTGATTGCTTATATTATGTTTGATAAATGGTGGGGTGATCGTTTTGTGACACCACCAGACCGTCATGCTGCTTTAGCTTTGGAGCATGAAAAACAGTCGACCTTTATGCGTGACCATACGCCACATGGCGGAGAAAAATCACGCGGCTTTGCCCATTCAATGTGGTTTGCTTCGGCAGAAACCGTTGGACATATTGGTGCATTGATTATCTTGATGGCCTTGTCTGCAAGTGTAGGCGGTTTGATTGAACGTAGTGAAGTGGTAGAATTGTTGCCAACACATTTGGGCAATATCTATATTTCACTAGCCTTTATTGCATTGTTGCTGGCAATTGTCGGGATGACTACCGATCCGTTTGGCGCCGTGATTCTGGTGGCTGCAACCATTGCACCGGTGGCTTATGAAAATGGTATCCATCCAATCCATTTCTGGATGATTGTATTGGTCGCATTTGAGCTGGGCTATGTATCTCCGCCAGTGGCGCTGAATCATCTCCTGACCCGAATGTCGGTTGGTGATGATGAGGTTCGTGCAGCTGATGCGGAAGCGAAAGCCAAATACACCAAGTTCTATTACCGTTATGAACGCTGGTTGCTGCCGATTATGGTGCTGTTCCCATCCTTGCTGATTGTGACCTATGCGCCGTATATTTTTAAAATGTTCGGTTGGTATCATTAATTCATCATGCTAAAAAAGCACCTTCGGGTGCTTTTTTTATGACAGGAAGAACTGGCTGAATGATTAGGCTGAACGTTTTTGAATAAGCGGACTACACAGGATAATCGCACTCAGAATAAGCCCGAAACCCATTAAACTATAATGATCGGGTGTTTCCTGCCAGAATATAAAGCCCCAGATTCCGGCGAAAATAATGGCAATATAATTCACTGGGCCAATTTGTCCGGCTGGTGCAAGTTTATAGGCATTAGACATAAAAATTTGACTGATATTGGCCAGCAGTCCCGCGCCAATCAAGAAACCCAGTTCAGTCCAGCTATAAGGACGCCATAGCCAGAACATCGGAATCATGGAAATGAGGGTGCCGATAAAACAGAAATAAAACACGATTTTTTCTGGCGATTCGGTACGGGTAAGCGCACGAACCGTTACAAATGCCATGGCAGCGAGGAAGCTGGCCCCCAGACCAATGACCGACATCTGGTTAAACATGCCGGCATCCGGCTTGGCCACAAGTATTACCCCGGCCAGACCAATGGCAGCTGCGATCAGCATGGATCGGGTGATTTTTTCTTTCAGAAATAGCCAGGCAATCAGTGGAATAAAAATCGGGGAAGAATAGGTAAACACCATGGCATTGGACAGCTTTAAATGGGCAATCGCATAAAAGAAGCCATACATGGCAATCAGCCCGATCACGGCACGCCAGCTATGCATCCAGATTTTTTCTGTCTTAAAAAAATCGATACCTTTAGTGAAAATCAGCGGTAGAAAAATAAATAGACCAACAAAATTGCGAAAAAATACAATGGTAGGATTATCGACTGTTTGTGAGGCATAGCGAATACAAACGCCCATCAGAGAAAACAGAAAAGCAGAGCAGGTGAGAAAGCTAAGTGCCTTGATTAAATTAATATTGCTTTTTGGGATGGGCATTAAACAAATTCAGCTCAAATATGTACGGATATTTTAGCTGAATTTTCACGCATTATAAGGGTTGTTTTTGAGCCAACTGAGCTTCAAGTAATTTAATCTGTTCTTCTTTTAAGGCAATCAGTTGATCTGCATCGGCATGTTGAGCTTTCAGCAAGGTTTCTTGCTCATTTAACTGGTTTTGAATATCGTCCAGTTTGGCCACTTCTTCTTTGGCTAAAGATTCATTTTCTGAAACTGGTGCTTGCAGCATTTTTTTATCTACAAGCTGAATAGTTTTCTGATCAGTTTCGGCAGCCGATTCTGCTGGTTTAACCTCGGCAGTAGGCGCCGGTTTTGCAGGTGCCGTTAAACTGGCACCTTCATGTTCAGGCAGTGTTTCATTTGAAGTTGCAAAAAACCATTGATAGGCCAAAAAAAGCACAATGATTGCAACTAATCCCCCCGTGATGCCCAATAAAAGTTTTGGGCTATTTCTTTGATCTAATGTCATATTGAACCTGTTTTTATTTAGGCTGACGCGGTTTGAACTGAATGACACCAATCTCATCCGGGACTTCCGGCATCTGTGGTTCATCGACATGCGTTGGCCGATTTTCGTTATAGCCGCAGTCGACACATTCAATCCATTCATCGTCGCCAGAAGTTAGCATGACAATCCGATCTAGCGCTTCACATTTTGGACATTTAGCACCTGCAATGAAACGACGTTTGATAGTCATCATCCTAACCTTCCGAACAATCTTAGATCCTTATTTTAAGCGTTTTTAGAGGGCTTCGTCCAACCTTGATGACGTAATAACGCATCTATTTTTGGCTCGCGTCCGCGGAAATTGATAAACGCGTCAAGTGCTGTATCTTTTCCGCCAACTGCTAGAATAAATTGACGAAATTCTTTTCCGGTCTGAACATTAAAAATTCCTTCTTGTTCAAAACGATCGAAGGCATCACTGGCCAAAACTTCGGCCCATTTATAAGAGTAATAACCCGCAGCATAGCCTCCGGCAAAAATATGGCTAAAACTATGCTGGAAACGGTTATAACTTGCCGTTGGTGCGACCGCGTATTTTTGACGGATTTCATCTAAAGTGGCTTGTACCTGCTCGGCATTTAAAGCGGAACTGTGCTTGTGTATAGACAGGTCAAACAGGGCAAATTCGATTTGACGCAAGGTTTGCATACCGGACTGGAAGAAACGAGCATCTAGCAAGGATTTAAGCAAATCTTCCGGTAAATGCTGTTTGGTTTCGATGTGTTCGCTGAGCAGATCGAGGCTGTCAGTATCCCAGGTCCAGAATTCCATAAACTGGCTTGGTAGCTCAACCGCATCCCAATCCACGCCGTGGGTACCTGCAACAGCAATATGGTCGACTTCGGTCAGCATATGATGCAGGCCATGACCAAACTCATGGAACAGGGTATTCACTTCATCATGTGTGAGCAGCGCAGGTTGATCGCCGACTGCAGGGGTGAAGTTGCAGACCATATAGCAAATCGGTTTTTGCAGGCCTTGTCGGGTTTGCATGCGCGAGCGGAAACCACTCATCCATGCGCCGCCACGTTTGCCGCTACGTGCATAGAGATCGAAATAAAAACCGCCGACCACCTTGCCTTGATCTTCCAGTTCAAAATAGCGTGCATCGGGATGCCAGACTGGCGCTTTACGTTCCACAATGTTGATGCCGTAAAGACGATTCACAATGCTGAACAGGCCTTGCAAAATTTTGGGTGCAGGGAAATACGGTTTCAGGGATTCCTGAGATAAATTGAACTGTTGCAGTTTCAGTTTTTCAGAATAGTAACCGGTATCCCAAGGCTGTAACTCGAGTATGCCATCCTGAATGGCAATCGTTTTTAATTCGGCAATTTCTTTACTTGCAGGTGTACGTGCATGTTCAGCCAGATCCACCAGGAACTTATCTACAGTTTCGACATCCGGTGCCATTTTGCTGGCCAGCGATAACTCGGCAAAATTAGCAAAACCTAATAGCTGTGCCATTTCATGACGCAGACTCAGGATTTCTTCCATCACCTGAGTATTGTCAAACTCAGGATGCTCAGACAGGTCGGAAGCACGTGTAGTATAAGCCTTGTATAATTCTTCACGTAAGCCCCGGTCATCGGCATAGGTCATGATGGCCAGATAAGCCGGAATGTCTAAAGTCGCAACTGGCTGATCCAGTTCACGTTGCTGACCATATTGTTTGAGCAGATCGATACTGCTTTGCGGTAAACCTTTGAGTTGTTCTTCGGTCAGAGGCTTGAAATAGATTTGGGTAGCATCTAATACATGATTCGAGAAGTCAGATGACAGCTGCGACAAACGAGAAGAAATTTCAGCATAACGTTTTTTCGCTTCACCTTCCAAAGCTACACCTGAAAGTTTGAAATCGCGCAGTGCCAGTTTAATAGCACTTTGATGGGCTGCTGGAAGCGTATTAAACACCGTTGCATCATGCACATGTTGATAGGTTTGATACAGCACCGTGTGTTGACCCAGCTGAGTGTAGTATTCGCTTAGTGCTGGCAGTAAAGACTGGTACAGTTCACGTGTTTCCGCATTATTCATCACGGCATTGAGATGTGAAAGCACACCCCAAGCTTCACTCATGTTGTTTTCCAGCGTATCGACCTGTTCCAGAACATTGAGCTGTGCCTGAGCATCTTCTGGAACTGCGGTTAAATCTTTTAAAAAACTTTGTCCTTGTTGAATGGCTTGTTCAATCTGTTGTTTTAAATCGGCCAGTTGAATCTGGTCAAATTGTGGAACGGGCAAGGTCGCCTTTTCTAAAGTCATTTCTAATACGCCATATCATTTATAAAGTTAATAATAGATGTAGGGCTTAGAGAGAGGGAAATCAAGGCTTATTGTTCTTTTGCTAAATAAATACTGATGAAGCATAGCTTTGAATAAAAAAGCCCTACCGAAGTAGGGCTTTTATCAGAAAATTATTCGATCTTGGTTTTCGCATTCGACTTTTTCTTTTTCGGCTTAGATTTTTTCTTCAGCTTGTCTTTGGGTTTTGCATCCGATTTGGCTGAAGATTTTTTATCTGATTTTTTAGCCAATGAAGTCGTTTTGGCTTTTGGCTTTTTCTTTCGAATCGGCTGTTCACCATCTTCACTCACTACAGCTTTCGCACGCGGGCTAAATACTTCTTCTGTTGTTGTCTTAGCCACACGTGGCGCTCGGCTACGAATAGCACGGCCGGCATGGGTCATTTGTTGCAACAGTTCAAAGTCAATCTTGCGATCTTCCAGATTTACCGCAGCCACTTTAATCTTGACTTCATCACCCAGACTAAAGGTTTGACCGCGTGCCTGACCGATCAGGCTTTGGCTTGGCTGGTCATAGACAAAATAGTCATCGCCCAGTTGGCTGACGTGGATCATGCCATCGACATATAAATCTTTTAAGGTCACAAACAGACCAAATTCAGCGACTGCACTGATGATACCGACAAATTCCTCACCAAGATGCTGCTGCATATAGTGACATTTCAACCATGTAGTGACGGAACGGGAAGCCTCATCGGCACGGCGCTCAGTTTGCGAGAAATGTTCACCAGCATCATCCAGAGCAGCACCAGAAAGCGCGAAAGGCTTTTGTTTTAAATGAGCCTTGATAGCACGGTGCAATAACAAGTCCGGGTAACGGCGAATCGGGGAGGTGAAATGCGTATACGCTTCATAAGCCAAACCAAAATGCCCAGCGTTGTTGGCGCCGTAATAAGCCTGCATCATCGAGCGTAACAACACCGCGTGAATGCTTGGCGCATCAATACGGTCTTTGGTGGCTTCAATCACCGCCTGATAATCTTTTTGTGTTGGCTGTTCCGGGAAAGGCAGGCCTAGCAATTTCACATATTCACGCACTTTTTGGATACGTGAAAATTCAGGTGGCTCATGCACACGGTACAACATTGGAATGTCATTTTCCAAGGCGTATTCTGCAGCGGCTACATTGGCCAGCAACATACATTCTTCAATCAGTTTATGCGCTTCATTACGTGAACGCGGCAGAATTTCATTAATGCCACCGAGCTCATCAAAGGTCATGTAGGTTTCGACTGTTTCGAATTCCATGGCATGACGCTCTGCACGCAAACCTTTCAAGATCTGATACAGCTGGAACAGGGTATTCAGCGATTTACGCACATCGCGATTTTCAGGAATCGCTTTGCTGTCACCATCAAAATACTGCGCGACCTGGGTATAGGTTAGGCGTGCTTTAGAATGCATTACAGAAGGGTAGAATTCAAAACCTGTAACACGACCGGCGCGTGACAGTTTTAAATCACAGACCATACAGAGACGGTCGACATGCGGATTCAGCGAGCATAAGCCATTAGATAAGGCTTCCGGCAACATCGGCAAGACAAAATGCGGGAAATAGACTGAAGTGCCACGTTCTTTGGCTTCATCATCCAAAGGTTTATCGTTGCGCACATAATGGCTGACATCGGCAATGGCAACCACCACACGGTAACCACCACCTGGACGTTTTTCTGCATATACGGCATCGTCAAAGTCACGGGCATCTTCACCATCAATGGTGACCAGCGCTAAATCACGTAAATCGATACGACCCTGACGATCCTGTTCATTCGGCTCTTTAAAGCTTTCTGCGTCGCGAACCACTTCTTCCGGGAACTCATAGGGCAAGCCAAATTCCAGAATGGTCTGCGGAATAATGATTTCAGTATCGGCTTTGTCTGCCATCGATTGTACGATATGACCGGTCGCCAGTTCTTCACGGGTCGGGTAGTCATCAATCGCGACACGAACTGAATCACCCACTTTCACCTGGGCATGTTCAATCAGTTCTTTTTCCAGGGTAATCGGTTGATGGGCATTCGGATTGCCGGGCTGAATAAAGTATTCGCCATCGTGAACCGCCACTTTACCAATAATTTGCTTAACCCGATGTTGCACAACTTCGGTGATAAAACCCCAGGCTTTACCTTTGCGGTCCACAGAGGTTTGACGGACCTTGACGCGGTCGCCATTAAACACCAGACGCAGCTCGCGTTCAGGCAGTAAAATGTCATCATGGTTGGCAATGGAAGCACTGCCTAAACCTTTGGAATTGATATAGACAGTGGCTTCATGAGTCGGCTGGCTGGCTGCAAGCTGGAACTTGTATCCATCTTTCATTAACTGGCCATCTCGGACCATGGCAATCAGGCGATGACTGAGTGCATCAATACTTTTTTGATCTGCAATTTCAAAATGTTCCACTAAATCTGCATGCGATTGTGGAGCTTGTAATTTTTCAATCGTTTCAGAAATCAGAATACGGCTGGGAATAGGATTTTCATAGCGTTCAGCTTCAGCTTTAGCTTCAGGATCGACCCAATTTTTCATAATGTCTTTGGCTTCATGTCAGAAGATAGGATTAGCATAAGTCATGCTGCCACATACTGCACGTAAATGATTGCAATATTGTGTTTTTCAGTTCAAATTTTGGGGCGGAGTTGAATATTTCACCATCCGCTAGCTTAAAAAACAGTGAAAAGGGCAGAAGAATGTTGGAAATTGTTTAAAAAATAGATGATTGATTAAAAATATCAGAATTTTTTGAAATCTGACTTGAAGAAATGAAGTTTAATTTGTATTATGGCGGCTCGTTACGGTGAGGTGGCCGAGTGGCTGAAGGTACTCCCCTGCTAAGGGAGCGTGGGTCTTAAAGCCCACCGAGGGTTCGAATCCCTCTCTCACCGCCACGAATAACTTGA
>Ga0308170_10002636_pt1 | contig 15237 bp, 15 predicted proteins | sample PhyBR2_2_FD_202136 | JGI IMG/M metagenome (GOLD analysis project Ga0308170, IMG submission 202136) | Phyllosphere microbial communities from UC Gill Tract Community Farm, Albany, California, United States - DLSLSB.R2 | ecosystem: Host-associated > Plants > Phyllosphere > Unclassified | place... | reverse complement strand
GGCAAGGACTGCTCCATGATCATCAAGCTCGTGGACGGCTCGCTCCAGGCCGCCGACCGTACGCCGTCCAACTAACCACGCCACAAGCAAACGCAGGAAAAGAGACTCCCTTGGAAACCATTCCGCACTACATCAACGGCGCCCGCGTCAGCGACGCGGCCCGCTTCGGTCCGGTCTTCAACCCCGCCACCGGGGAGCAGGAGAAGCAGGTGGCACTTGCCTCCGCAGCACGGACAGAGGAAGCCATCGCGGCAGCCCGCGCCGCGCTCCCGGCGTGGCGGGCCACCAGCCTGGCCAAGCGCACCACCATCTTCTTCAAAGTCCGCGAGATCCTGACCCAGCGCAAGTCCGAGCTCGCCGCCATCCTCACCAGCGAGCACGGCAAGGTCCTCTCCGACGCAGAAGGCGAAATTGCCCGCGGCCTGGAGAACATCGACTTTGCCACCGGCCTGTCCCACATGCTCAAGGGCGAGCGCTCGGAGCAGGTGGCCGGCGGCATTGACGTGCACTCGGTCCGCCAACCGGTGGGCGTGGTGGCCTGCATTACCCCGTTCAATTTTCCGGCCATGGTGCCCCTCTGGATGATCGGCAGCGCCCTGGCCTGCGGCAACACCGTGCTCCTGAAGCCCAGTGAGAAGGACCCGTCGGCTGCCGTGTTCATTGCCGAAGCCTTCGCCGAAGCGGGCCTGCCGCCCGGTGTGCTGAACGTTGTCCAGGGGGATAAGGAAGCGGTGGACGTCCTGCTGGAGCACCCGGATGTGAAGGCGGTGAGCTTCGTCGGCTCCACCCCCATCGCCAAGACGATCTACCGGCGGGCGGCCGAACACGGCAAGCGGGTGCAGGCACTGGGCGGGGCCAAGAATCACATGGTGGTACTTCCCGACGCCGACCTGGACATGGCTGCCGACGCTGCGGTATCCGCCGCTTATGGTTCGGCGGGGGAACGCTGCATGGCCGTCAGCGTCCTGGTAGCTGTGGGCAACATCGCCGACGACCTGGTGAAGGCCATTTCGACCCGCATGGCGGACCTTACGATCGGTCCCGGAACAGACCCTGCCTCGCAGATGGGGCCGCTGATCACCGCCGAGCACCGGGACCGCGTGGCTTCCTACGTCGCGGGAGCAGAAGCCGAGGGGGCCACGCTGGTGGTGGACGGGCGCTCACAGCAGTTCGACTCCAAGGGATTCTTCCTGGGCGTCAGCCTGGTGGACCACGTCAAGCCGGGCATGAAGGTGTACGACGACGAGATTTTCGGCCCGGTCCTGTCCGTGGTCCGCGCCGATACCTACAGCGACGCCGTGCAGTTGGTCAACGACAACGAATACGGCAACGGCACGGCCATCTTCACCCGCGACGGCGGCGCGGCCCGGCAGTTCGAGTTCGACGTCGAGGCAGGAATGGTGGGAGTCAACGTACCCATTCCGGTCCCGGTGGGAACTTTCTCATTCGGCGGCTGGAAGAACTCGCTGTTCGGCGATACCCACATGTACGGCCCGGACAGCATCCGCTTCTACACCCGGGGCAAGGTGGTGACCACGCGCTGGCCGGACCCCAGCACCTCCGTCATAGACCTGGGCTTCCCGCAGGTGGATTAAGCACCACGACCGGGCCCGTGGATTAAGCAACAACAGGCCGGGGACCGTCATTCGGTCCCCGGCCTGTTGTGTTGGGGCTGTTAAGTCCCAGGGTGGCTAGCCGTTCATGATCTCGCCCCGGCGCTTCATGTATTCCTCCATGGACAGCTCACCGTTGGTGTACTGCTGGTCCAGTTCCGCAAGCTTCCGGGCCCGGAATCCCTGGGGAGCTGCCGGCGGCGGGGGAGTGTGCGACCCGGAAGCCTGCTGCGGGTAACCCTGCTGCCCGTACGGCGGTTCCTGCGGAGCATTCTGCCAAGGGTCCGGTACAGGAGGCTGCCCGTACTGGTTGGGCAGCGGCTGCTGGTGGCCGAAGGGCTGCGGCGGCTGGTCCTGCTGCCCGGTGCGCCGGAAGCCACCGGAGAAGTAGTCCTGCTGGGTGTAGCCGTCGCGGGGCTGGTTGCTCTGCGGCCCGGCCGAGCCCGGGAACTGCCCATAGCCCGGGTATTGGTTTGACCCCGGGTACTGGTTCGGTCCGGGAACCTGTCCCGGTCCTGGGAACTGCCCGGGTCCTGGATACTGTCCGGGGAGGCCCTGGTTCCGGTCCCGCCGGGCCATGGAGCGGCGGTATGCACGCATGGCCATGGGGACGACGAAGGACAGGATGATGATCCAGAAAAACAAGCTGCTCACGGTGGCGCGCCTCTCGTGTGTTGTCCTTCCAGCGTAACCCCGGGCGGCCCTAGCGGCGGCTGGGCTCCGACGTTCCCAGCGGACCCTCGCCGGATCCCAACGGGACGCCCGGGCCAAAGACGGGACCCGGCGTCGGCCGTTTGGCCATGATGCCGTCGCCGGAGGACTGGCGCCGCAGCCGGCGCAGCACCCACGGCACGAAGTATTCGCGGGCCCACACCAGGTCCCCGCTCCTGGCCTCGCGCCAGGTGCGGGGCGGCAGCGGCTTGGGCTGCAGCGGTTCCAGCGAATGCTCCACGTTCAGCGCGTCCAGCACCATGGCGGCAATTGTGTGGTGGCCCAGGGGCGAGAAGTGCAGCCGGTCCTGGTCCCACATCTGCGGGTCGCTGAGCTGACGCAGGGACCACATGTCCGCGATCACGGCATCGTGCCGGGCAGCCACCGTGCGCAGGTTCTCGTTGTAGATGGCCACTTTGCTGCGGATCCTGCTCAACACGGAGGAACCGGTGTCCGGGCCGTTGAACAGGACCACCGTGGCGCCGCCCATGGAGAGGATCTGGACCACCGAATCCAGCTTTTCGGCCAGGACGTCGGGGTCGCCACCGGGGCGGATAAGGTCGTTGCCGCCGGCGGACAGGGTCACCAGGTCGGGCTTCAGTTCGAGGGCCGGCGCCAGTTGCTGGTCCACGATCTGCTGCAGCAGCCGGCCGCGGACGGCAAGGTTGGCGTAGGCGAAATCCGGCTGGGTGCGGCCCAGCTCCTCGGCCACCCTGTCGGCCCAGCCGCGGTGGCCCCCCGGGCTCGAGGGTTCGGGGTCGCCGATTCCCTCGGTGAAGGAATCGCCCATCGCCACGTACCGGGTCCAGGGATGGGATCCGGCGTGGGCGGGCGGGGTCTGGATGGCACTTGCGTCAGTCACGGTCCCTATCCTGCCTTTCGCCTCTCTGGCTACGCCAACGTAGGTTGTTACCTCCAAGTAACTGGTATGAATGGAAACCATGACTGACGCCGAAGTATTTCCTGCCCCCGTTGTCCTGTGGTCCCATCCTGAGGATCAGCGCACCGGCAAACCGCTGTTGGTGCTGCTGCACGGCTACGGGGCCAATGAGCAGGACCTGCTCAGCCTGGCCGACATGCTGCCGGGGGACTTCGCCGTCGCCTCCGTGCGGGCGCCCATCGCCATGGGCCCCGGCTTCACCTGGTTCCCCCTGACGGCCTCCATCGAATACTCGCTGGAACGGGTCAAGAAAGCCTCGGCCTACGTCCTGGAGTGGATCGACACCATCCGGGTGGGGCACCCCTCGGTGACTCTGCTGGGCTTCTCCATGGGAATGGCAATGGCCACCACGCTGCTGCGTCAGCGGCCTACGGACTTCGCCGCCGTCGTCGGACTGTCAGGCTTCGTGGTGGACGCCGACGGCGACCCCACCTTCAAGGACGACCAGTTGGACGGCACCGTTCCCATGTTCTGGGGCCGGGACCAGCAGGACCCCGTGATCACCCAGGACAAGATCGAGTTCACCATGGGCTGGGTGCGCAGGCACGTCAAGCTCACCAAGGTGCTGTACACGGGCATGTGGCACGGCATCAACCAGCAGGAGATCGGCCACGTGGGGGAGTTCCTCACCCATGAGGTGCTGAACAAGTAGTAGAACGACGGCGGCTGGCAGCCGCCGCGGCTAGTCCGCCGTGGGTGCCACTACCCGGACGGTCTGGCCATTCACGGTGACGGTGTCCCCGTTGTGCAGCTGGCGGCCGCGGCGGTCGTCGATCTCGCCGTTGACCTTGACGAGCCCGTTCTTGATGAGCTCCGCCGCCTCCACACCGTCCTCCACGAGGTTGGCAAGCTTCAGCAGTTGGCCCAGCCGGATCATGCTGTCGCGGATGGGGACGTCGTCAATGGGGTTGCTCATACAGCAATAATGCCTGAACTAAGGTGGATCCAATGACCTCCCCTTCCCGCCTGCCGGTGCTCGCAGGCCTGCCCCTGGCCGTGGGCTCCGGCCTCGCCATACCCGTCCAGGGCCGGATCAACGGGGCACTGGGGGCCCGGCTGAACGACGGAATCGCCGCCGCGGCCGTGAGTTTCAGCACAGGCCTGCTGGTCATGATCGTGATCTCACTGGTGCTGCCGCGCGGCCGGGCAGGCCTGGCGGCCATCCTCCCTGCAGTCCGGAACCGTGCTTTTCCCCGCATCTACGTGGTGGCCGGGGCGATCGGTGCTCTGTTCGTTTTTGCCCAGTCCTTCACGGTGGGCATCCTCGGCGTTGCCCTCTTTACCGTCGCCACCGTCACCGGCCAGACGGTAAGCGGCCTCCTGGTGGACCGGCTGGGGATCGGGCCGGCGGGAAAGAAATCCGTCACCGGCATCCGCGTCGTCGGCTGCGTCCTGACCATCGCCGCCGTCGCCTGGGCAGTGTCACCGCGCTTCAGCGGAGCGGGTGCAGGCACCGGCGGAGGCCCCTCGGCCTTACTCATTCCGGTTCTCCTGCCCGTGGCGGCGGGGTTCCTCATGAGTTTCCAGCAGGCCATGAACGGTACCGCCACCGTCCACTACGGCACCCCCATCGCCGCCACGCTGGTCAACTTCGTGGCGGGCTGCCTGGTGCTGTGGACCGCCCTCGCCGTGAAGCTGGCGGTGGCCGGTCCTGCCAATCCGCTGCCGGGCGAGTGGTGGTATTACCTGGGCGGACCCATGGGTTGCGTGTTCATTGGCCTGGGCGCCCTCCTGGTCCGCAGCCTGGGCGTGCTGGTCACGGGCCTCGGCATGATCGCCGGGCAGCTGCTCGGTTCGCTGGCCCTGGACCTGGCGCTTCCCGCCCCGGGAACCATCGTGGCGCCGGCCACCGTGCTGGGGACCCTGCTCACACTGGCCGCCATCATCCTGGCAACCCTGCCTTGGCCGAGGGGCGCGCTGCGCAGGCAGCGGCCGGTACGCTAGGACACGAGCTTTTCCCTTTCTTCCTTCATCCGCCCCGGGCCGTTGCCGTTTGTGCCCAGCACACAGCAGCCGGGGGCCTGACAACCCGCGGACCGCACCCAGCGGCCCTGTAGAAATTGGAGTTACCCCATGGCAGCAAAATCCGTCCTCGACCAGGTCATTTCCCTCTCCAAGCGGAGGGGCTTCGTGTTCCAGGCCGGTGAGATCTACGGAGGCTCGCGCTCTGCCTGGGACTACGGCCCCCTTGGCGCGGAACTGAAGGAAAACATCAAGCGCCAGTGGTGGCAGTCCATGGTCCGCGGCCGCGAGGACGTGGTGGGCCTGGACTCCTCGGTGATCCTGCCCCGCCAGGTGTGGGAAGCCTCCGGCCACGTGGAGGTATTCTCCGACCCCCTGGTGGAGTGCCTCTCCTGCCACAAGCGCTACCGCGCGGACCACCTCGAGGAAGAATACGAGGAGAAGAAGGGCCGCCCCGCCGAGAATGGCCTGAAGGACATCGTCTGCGCCAACTGCGGCACCCGCGGCCAGTGGACCGAGCCGCAGGAGTTCTCCGGCCTGCTCAAGACCTACCTGGGACCGGTGGCCAGCGAGGAAGGCCTGCACTACCTGCGCCCTGAAACCGCGCAGGGCATCTTCGTGAACTTCAACAACGTGCTCACCACTTCCCGGAAGAAGCCCCCGTTCGGCATCGGCCAGATCGGAAAGTCCTTCCGCAACGAGATCACCCCCGGCAACTTCATCTTCCGCACCCGCGAGTTCGAGCAGATGGAGATGGAGTTCTTCGTCGAGCCCGGCACGGATGAAGAGTGGCACAAGTACTGGATGAACGAGCGCATGGCCTGGTACACCGGCCTGGGCATCCGCGAGGAGAACCTGCGTTTCTTCGAGCACCCCAAGGAAAAGCTCAGCCACTACTCCAAGGGCACCACGGACATTGAGTACCGCTTCGGCTTCCAGGGCTCGGAGTGGGGCGAGCTGGAAGGCATCGCCAACCGCACCGACTTCGACCTCTCCACCCACGCCAAGGCCTCCGGCACGGACCTGAGCTACTTCAACCAGGCCACCAACGAGCGCTACACCCCCTACGTCATCGAGCCGGCGGCCGGCCTGACCCGTTCCTTCATGGCATTCCTGGTGGATGCCTACACGGAGGACGAGGCCCCCAACGCCAAGGGCGGCGTGGACGTGCGCACCGTCCTCAAGCTTGACCCGCGCCTGGCGCCGGTCAAGGCCGCCGTGCTGCCGCTGAGCCGCAACGAGGACCTGTCCCCAAAGGCCAAGGACCTCGGCGCCCAGCTGCGGAAGAACTGGAACATCGACTTCGATGACGCCGGCGCCATCGGCCGCCGCTACCGCCGCCAGGACGAGATCGGCACGCCGTTCTGCATCACCGTCGACTTCGACACCCTCGAGGACCAGGCCGTGACCATCCGTGAGCGCGACACCATGAGCCAGGAACGCGTCTCCCTGGACAAGGTTGAGGGCTACCTGGCGGCACGGCTGATCGGCGCCTGAGCATGGCCATCGACTACCGCGAATGGCGGGACGGCGACGATCTGGCGCTTTTGGAGATCTGGGGCGGCCCGGACACCGCCCAGGCCCGCCAGTTCCGCGGCGCCCTGGCCGTCTCCTCCAACGGACGGGACGGCAGTCCCTGGCGCCGCTGCATCGTGGCGGAAGACGTCATTGACGGCGTCGGCATCCCCGTCGCCGCCGGCGTCGTCTATGAAGCCTCCCTGCACCCGGAACGGCTCTGGACCTACATCGAAGTCGCGAAGGACCACCGCCGCACGGGCATCGGCGCCAGCCTCCTGACCATGCTGCGGCGCGAAGCCGAACACGCGCCGTCGAGCGTCACCAGGCTGCGCGCCAAGGTGGAGCCGGGCACCGCCGGCGCCGCGTTCGCCGAAGCGTTCGGGCTCACGCCCATCCAGCGGTCCCGCCTGGTGGTGGTGGAGCCCGGCGCCATGCGGCTGCCGGTCTTCCCGGACAAGGACTACGGCGGACGGCCCGTCAACGGTGAAAACGCCGGCTCCGACGTGGTCATGGACCTCGCCACCGGCTCCGTGGAACTGACGGACGTGGTGGGCCGGTACTACACCTCCATCCACGGCTGGGACTCACCCGGCGTGCTGTCCGCAGGCCAGGTGCAGAAGCTGTTCCTGGACGAACTCACCGGAGCCCACGGCGCCATCGTGCTGCGGGCCCAGCCGGAGTCGGCGTTCGGGGCAGGCGTGGCACCGGCAAAGAAGGGGCGCATCCGCGCGTTCGCGGTCAGCTATGCGGCGCCCGCCACGCCGGAAGCCGGGCAGGAGCCCGGGCCGGCATCAGCCGAGGCTCCCACGGACGTTTTCGTCGGGCACGAGCCGGCCCTGGATGCCGACGACGCCGCGGAGGCGGTCCGCGACATCCTTGCCCTGATCGCGTACCAGCACCCGGTCATGCTGGAACTGGACGATTCCATGAGCGCCCTGCGCGCCGCCGTCGAGCCTCTCCTGGAAACCGGGAAGGCACGGCTGGCGGGGGCAGAAACGCTGGTGGTCTCGGACTAGCGGGGCATCCCGGGCGGCCCGCGGGGGAGGGCTGCCTATGTCCTGCGGGAGCGGGCCGCCTACTTCCTCCGGGGAGTACGACGGCGGCCCGCGGCTGCGTCAGCGGCGTCCAGCAGCTGCCGCTCGGCGTCGGTCGGTGCGCTGCCGCCCAGGTGCGCCGGCATCCACCAGGCCCCGGCTTCGGGCTGGAGCGGAAAGCCGGTGATGCAGCGGTCCACCCCTGCCTGGAGGATGCTGCGCAGCATTTCCGTGTCCGCCTCCGCATCCTGCCCGCGCGGGAACACCAGTGGTTCGCCCACGTGAACCCGTACCGGTGCCCGCCAGCTGCGGCGAAGGGAAAAGCCGTGGCCGCGGGTGATGATCCGGTGGGCGCCCCAGACAGATACGGGGATCACCGGAACACCCGCCTCCGCGGCCATCCGGACCGCCCCCGTCCTGCATTCACGCACCGTGAAGCTGCGGCTGACCCCCGCTTCGGGGAAGACTGCCAGGTACTCACCGGCGCGGAGCTTCGCCACAGCCGCGTCATAGGCATCGGCGCGGCCGGCATATCCGACCACCACGTGGCCGCTGGCGCTGATCGCCGGCCCGGCAAGCCAATGGTCCGCCGCGCCCTGGTGCACCAGGAAGCGCAACTGCGCGCGGGTGTGCCGCCACAGGAGCAGCTCCACCACCGCGAAGTCCACGTAGCCAAAGTGCGTGACGGCGAAAACTGCCCCCTTGCCGGGCGATACCCGCCGGGACGGGCCGTTCAGGGGTCCCTTCGGGGGCAGGTGCCCCAGGCCCGTTGGCAGGATCTGCAGCCGCAGCGCCCACCGCAGGAACTGTCCCGTGCGGACGATCAGCCGGTAGAAACGGTCGTTGGATGGGGGCCGCCAGGGCATCGGATCCGGGGCCTACAGGGTGACGTGGACGGATGATTCCGGCAGCAGTTGCGTGAACGCCCGCGGCGGCCGGACCTTTACACCCGTGCTTTCGGCGAAGGACTTTATGACAAAGCCGGTGGCGAGGGTCTCCCAGATTCGGATCTTGCGGAGCATGAAGTGCCCGACGCCCTTGAGCGTCACATACTGCATGCTGGCCGCCTCCGCGGATGCCCGCCGTGCGAACGCGAGGGACTGCGCAGGGCTGGTCATGTGGTCGGTGCTGCCGTGGATGATCAGGACCTTCCGGCCGCTGACCCTGCCGGCCGGCGTCTCCGGGCCCAGCCAGGGGGCAAGCGCAACCACTGCTTCCACCTGCGGATGGTCTGCGGCGCATACCGCCGTCAGGCCTCCCATGGAGTGGCCCAGCAGGAAGACCGGGACGCCGGGGTGGCGTTCCGCGATCTGCGCCAGCGCCCACCGCGCATCCTGCAGCGGCGACATGTCCGGGCCGTTCCAACCGCGGACGCTGTTGCGCAGGGACCAGACAGCCAGCCCGTGCTTCCGGCCGGCCCGGTGCAAATGCCGGGCGAAGGGAATCATCCTGGCCGGGCTTAGGTGCCGCGCCTCGACGGGATCCCGGCTATGGGCCTTGCCGCCGTGCAGGACCAGAACCACGCCCTTGGTGTCGCCGGATGCTTCGAGGACGCTCAGGACGGGCTGGTGGGCGGGAACCGCCGGCACCTGCCCGGCCTGCACTCCGCCGTCCACGGCCCCGCGAATTCCTGCCTCGCTGCCGGTTCCCCGCGATCCACGGTTGTCCATGCCTGGTTCCTCCCCGTCCCGATGGTCCATTTATAAACCCTATGACGGCGCACGTAGAGTTCAACGTATGAGGTTGAACTGCTGATGGGCGCCGGCCACTCCCACGCTTCCGTAGATGATTCGGAGCCGACGCCCCAGGCGATGGCCGCCCGCAGCAAGGCGAACCGGATCCTTGCTGCGGTGCTCATCCCATTGGCGCTGCTGACCTTGGCCGGCATGGCCGCGCTCTGGCCGTCGGGGAGCAAGGAAGGGATCTCCCTCGCGAATCCTTACTCCACGGCCCCCGGGGTCACGTTTGATACGGGGACCATCCGCAGCGTGGTAACCGAAAGCTGCACGCAGGGCACCAGTCAGCAGGGGACCGGCCAGCAGAACACTGGCCAGGAGGGGACAGGGGCGCAAAACCCGGGCCAGCAGGGCTCGAAATGTACGTTTGCATCCACCGAGCCGGACAAGGGCGGCAGCCCGGTCAAGGTGGTCATCAACCCTGATGTTGCCTCATCGCACGGGGTCAAGCCGGGCGACCAGATCCGTTACCTGAACCTCTCGAATGTCCAGGGCGCCACAGGGTCGCAGGGTTCGCCGGCGTACATTTTCGTGGACTTCGTCCGGACCCTGCCGATCGTCCTCCTGGCCGCGCTGTATGCCGTGGTGGTCATCGCCGTCGCCCGGTGGCGCGGACTCCGCGCCCTGATCGGGCTGGTAGGTGCCTACTTCGTGCTGGTGAGCTTCCTGCTGCCCGGCCTGGTGGAAGGCAAGCCGCCGTTGCTGCTGGCGCTGGTGGGCTCCACGGTGATCATGATCGGGGTGCTGTACTTCGCCCACGGGTTCTCCGCACGCACGTCGACGGCGTTGCTGGGCACCATTTTCGGCCTGGCCATCACGGCCCTCCTGGCCGCCTGGGCCACAGACGCCGCCAACCTCGCCGGCGTGGGCAGCCATGACGCCGCCACCCTGGTGAACACGTCATCGAACATCTCCATCTCCGGCGTGATCCTGTGCGGGCTCATCATTTCCGGCCTCGGCGTCCTGAACGACGTCACCATCACCCAGTCATCGGCCGTGTGGGAGCTCTACGAACTGGCGCCGGGCAGCAGCGCCCGCAAACTGTTCACGTCCGCCATGCGGATCGGCCGCGACCACATCGCCTCCACCGTCTACACCATCGCCTTCGCCTACGCCGGCGCCGCGCTGCCCATCCTGATCATCGTCATGCTCTACGACCGGCCGCTGATGGACACCCTCACCAGCGCCGAGCTCTCCGAGGAGGTCATCCGGACGCTGGTGGGATCCATCGGACTGGTCCTGGCCATCCCGGTGACCACCCTGATTGCCGTCCTCGTGGTCAAGGCAACAGGCATCAAGGCCGGCGCAGTCCCGGCACCAATTGCCGGCCCAGGGGACGGAAAGCACGACGCCGGGCACAGCCACGCGGACGACGTGGCGGACACGGGGGCGCTCGCCGCAGCCGCGCTTTCGGAACGCAGCCGGCGCACCGCCGTCGTCGAGCCCCCGGCAACGGACGTGCCCCCGCCGGTAAGCGGCCCGCCAGCCGCGGACGAACCCGCCACCCGGCGCGGCCGGAGGGCCGCCCGCGGCTGAACCCGCCCAGGCAGCACCGATTTGCCCGGCTTTGCAACAATGGACAGGTGACTGTTGCAGCAACCCCTCCCGCCCCCAAGCTGGAACTCCCGCCCCTGAAGCTGGGACCCATCACCGTTGACACCCCGGTGATCCTCGCGCCGATGGCCGGAATCACCAACTCCGCCTTCCGCCGGCTCTGCCGTGAATACGGCGGCGGCATGTACGTGGCGGAGATGGTCACCTCACGCGCGCTGGTGGAACGGACGCCCGAGTCCCTCCGCATCATTTCCCATGACGACGACGAGAAGGTCCGCTCCGTCCAGTTGTACGGCGTGGACCCCGGCACCGTCGGCGCTGCCGTGCGGATGCTCGTGGAGGAAGACCGGGCCGACCACATCGACCTCAACTTCGGCTGCCCCGTCCCCAAGGTGACCCGGCGCGGCGGCGGCTCGGCCCTGCCCTGGAAGATCGACCTCTTCACCTCGATCGTGCAGACCGCCGTCAAGGAAGCATCCAAAGGCAACGTCCCGCTGACCATCAAGATGCGCAAGGGTATTGACGACGACCACCTGACCTACCTCGACGCCGGCCGCATCGCCCGCGACGCAGGTGTGGCCGCCGTCGCGCTGCACGGCCGTACCGCCGCGCAGTTCTACTCCGGCAAGGCCGACTGGTCCGCCATCGCCCGGCTCCGCGAAACCCTGCCGGACATCCCGGTGCTGGGCAACGGCGACATCTGGTCCGCCGAGGACGCCGTCCGGATGGTCCGCGAGACCGGCGTCGACGGCGTGGTGGTGGGCCGCGGCTGCCAAGGCAGGCCCTGGCTGTTCGGCGACCTGCAGGCCGCCTTCGAAGGCAGCGACGTCCGGCACCGGCCCAACCTCCGCCAGGTGGCCGAGGGCGTCTACCGCCACGCGGAACTGATGGTGGAAACCTTCGGCGACGAAGGCAAGGCGCTGCGCGAGATCCGCAAGCACATCGCGTGGTACTTCAAGGGCTATGTGGTGGGCGGCGAGCTGCGCACCCGGCTGGCCCTGGTGACCAGCCTGGAAGTCCTCCGGGACACCCTTGCCGAGCTGGACCTGGACTCGCCCTACCCGGGCGTTGACGCCGAAGGCCCGCGCGGCCGCGCAGGCTCCCCGAAACGGCCCGCCCTGCCCAAGGACTGGCTGGACTCGCGCGCACTGAACGACGACCAGTCCCGGGACATTGCAGCTGCGGAACTGGACGTTTCCGGTGGCTGAGACACCCCTGCCCGCAACCCCCACAGCCGGAACCCCCACAGCCGCCCTGGCGCTGCCAGGCTACGACACCCACGACTCTGCCCGCTGGGTGGAGGAGCCGCCCAAGAACACCTACCGCTCCGACTTTGAACGGGACCGCGCCCGGGTGCTGCACTCCTCGGCCCTGCGGCGGCTGGGAGCCAAAACACAGGTGGTGGCGCCGGACACGGACGACTTCGTCCGCACCCGCCTCACGCACAGCCTGGAGGTGGCACAAGTGGGGCGTGAGCTTGGGCGGGCCCTGGGCTGCGATCCGGATGTGGTGGACACGGCCTGCCTGAGCCACGACCTGGGCCACCCGCCGTTTGGCCACAACGGCGAATCGGCGCTGAATGAGGTAGCGCATGCCATCGGCGGGTTTGAGGGCAATGCCCAGACCCTGCGCCTGCTGACCCGCCTGGAACCCAAGGTCCTCGCGGCCGACGGCAGGCCCGCCGGACTGAACCTCACCCGCGCCAGCCTTGACGCGGCGTCGAAATACCCCTGGTCAGCCTTGGAAGCTCCGGTGATCCATGGCCAGCGGACCAGCAAGTTCGGCGCCTACGAGGACGACCTGCCCATCTTCAACTGGATCCGGGAAGGCGCTCCGGAACGCCGGACCTGCCTGGAAGCCCAGGTGATGGACCTGGCGGACGACATCTCCTACTCGGTGCATGACGTGGAGGACGCCATCGTGGCCGGCCACTTCCAGCTCCGCTGGATGGACAACCCGGACCACCGCGCCCGCGTGGTGGGCTACGCCAAGCAGTGGTACCTGCCGCACAACGACCCCGCAGCCATCGACGCCGCCCTGGCCCGGCTTGAAGCCACCGACGTGTGGGTGCGCGAAGCCGATGGCAGCCGAAAATCCATGGCGGCGTTGAAGAACATGACCAGCCAGCTCATCGGCCGGTTCTGCCAGAGCGCCCTGGAAACCACCCGCGCCGTCTACGGGCCGGAGAACCTCACCCGCTACAACGCCGAACTTATGGTCCCCGACGAGACCGTGATGGAGATCGCGGTGATGAAGGGCCTGGCCACCACGTTCGTAATGACCACCGAGCACCGGCAGCCCATCTACGAGCGCCAGCGGGAAGTCCTCCACGCCCTGGTCACCGCCCTCAGCGCCACCGGCGACCGCCACCTGGAGCCGATGTTCGCTGCCGACTGGCGGGCGGCGGACGACGACGGAGCGCGCCTTCGCGTCGTCATCGACCAGGTGGCGTCGCTCACCGACGGGTCGGCGCTGGCCATGTACGAACGCCTGGTGGGGAGCCTGCCCTCACTCTGGTGACCCGTGCACGCCCGGCCCGGAAACCGGCCTGGTAACAGCTTCCTTAAAGCATTCACACAGGAATGAAGCGCACTATGGGAGGAAACACCGGCCGCTAGGAACGGATCAGGCCATGAGTACTCGCAGCAGGGGCAAACGCCTTGCCACCGGGATCACTGCAGCCGTGGGCGCAGGCAGCTTCGCTGCTGCCGGGATCGCCGCAGCCGCTGTGTATGCGTCCACGCCCTCGGTGATCGCCAGGACAGCGGCCGGGACGGACAGCAGCACCCCAAGCACCGCGCCCACGTCCAGCGCTGCCCGTTCCGATGACGACGACCGGGGCACCCGCAAGGGCAGCAGCACCCGCCGCCCGAAGAGCTCCGGCAATTCCGGGAGCACAAGCCCCGTCCAGCCCGGCAACGGGGGCACCATCCACGGCAGGTCCTCGGGGTCCTGACGTGGCGCGCCCAGGGATCCCCACGGCCACGGCCAGCCAGGAAAGCACGGCACAATCCAGTTGGACAGTGTGGGAGCTTGAAGCATCTGTTACGGTCACGGACTCCGTTGCGCTGGGGGCAGCGGAGTACATCGTCCGTGACATCGTGGCCGCCGTTGACCTTGCCTGCAGCCGGTTCCGGGAGGACTCGGAGCTGATGCGGCTGCAGCCTCTGATGCCCCGGGGCGTCACCGTCACCCCGATGTTCCGGCTGCTCCTGGAGCGCGCCCTCGACGCCGCAAGGATGACCGATGGCGACGTGGACCCCACTCTCGGTGCGGACCTGGCCGCCCTCGGGCACGGGCCCCTGAAGGATGGTGCCGAAGCGCGCCGATACCCGGGAATGAGGAGCGTTCCGGTACCGGCGGTGCCTTCCGCGCGGGACGCGCCGGCGCCGCGCGGGCCGGCACCGCGCGTGCCGGGTTGGTCCCGCCTGCACCTCGACGCCGGTACCTTGACCCTGCCGGCGGACCTGCGCCTTGACCTCGGTGCATCTGCCAAGGCCGTCGCGGCGGACCTCGCCGCCGCTGACGTGCACCGGAAGTTGGGCTGCGGGGTGCTCGTAAGCCTGGGCGGAGACCTGGCCAGCGCAGGACCGGGACCACAGGAGGACGGCCGGCCCGGACACTGGCAGATCCTGGTGCAGGACCTTCCTGCCGATCCCGCCCAACACATCTCGCTGGCCCCCGGTTTTGCCCTCGCTACGTCCAGTACGCAAAAGCGGACCTGGGTGCACCAGGGTACCCAGGTCCACCACATCCTGGACCCGCGCTTTGGCCTTCCCGCCGATCCAGTCTGGCGGACGGTTACCGTGGCGGCGCCCGCATGCCTGGATGCAAACGCCCTGAGCACCGCGGCCATTGTCCGTGGTTTCGCGGCCGTGAAGTGGTTCCGGGCCGAAGGCATCCCGGCCCGGCTCGTAGACAGCCGGGGAAGGGTCACCATCACCGGCGGCTGGCCCGCCGGAAGTCCGGCCGCTGTTGAACCTGACGGCACCGGGGGAGCGCACCGTGGATGAGGCAATGTGGGCCTTCGGCCGTGTCAGCGGGTTCATGTCCCTCGCCCTGTTCACCGGCTCGGTGCTGCTGGGGATCCTGAACAGGTCCGGCCGGCCCCTGATGGTGCTGCCGCGGTTCTCCATCAGCCTCCTGCACCGGAACGTGGCCCTGCTCGC
>Ga0308170_10002628_pt1 | contig 15255 bp, 14 predicted proteins | sample PhyBR2_2_FD_202136 | JGI IMG/M metagenome (GOLD analysis project Ga0308170, IMG submission 202136) | Phyllosphere microbial communities from UC Gill Tract Community Farm, Albany, California, United States - DLSLSB.R2 | ecosystem: Host-associated > Plants > Phyllosphere > Unclassified | place... | reverse complement strand
GAACCGGCCAGCGTGATCGTCACCGGTCAGCGCGCCAGCCTGGCGCGCGCCATCGCCGCCCAGGAGCAGGCTGACAATATCGTCAGTGTCGTCAGCAGCGACGATATCGGCCACCTGCCGGACAAGAACGCGGCCGAGGCGCTGGCGCGCATGCCGGGCGTCTCGGTCCAGCGCGATCAGGGTGAAGGCCGTTACGTCGTGGTGCGCGGCCTGGATGCGGACTACAACAGCGTGACCATCAACGGCGCGCTGGTGCCGTCGCCGGAAGCGACGCGCCGCGCAGTGGCGCTGGACGTGCTGCCGGCCGGGATGATCCGCTCGCTCGAAGTGACCAAGTCGGCCACGCCGGACCAGGATGCCAATTCGCTCGGCGGCAGTGTCGAGGTCAAGACCTTGTCGGCCTTCGACCTGCCGGGCAAATTGCTGAACGTGGGCGCGGCGGTTGGCCACGACACCAACACGAGCCAGAACAGCCCGAGCGCCAACCTGTTGTGGGCCCAGCGCTTCATGGACGGCAAACTGGGCGTGGCCGCCGGCATCTCTGGCGAAAAACGCAAGTTCGGTTCGGACAACGTGGAAACGGGCGGCGACTGGAACGGCAAACGCCTGGCCGGCTTCGAGCTGCGCGATTACCTGCCCACGCGCGAACGCCGCGCCGGCGCCATCAATCTCGATTACCGCCCGGATGCGACGACGAGCTACGCGCTGCGCGGCTTCATCAGCCGCTTCTCGGACGAAGAATCGCGCGACCGCATGACGATCGGCGATTTCGAAGGCAATGAAGACGGTGTGCTCGAAGGTGAAACAGACACTGCCACCGTCGAGCGCCGCCTGCGCCAGCGCAAGTACACGCAAGAGATCCGCTCGCTTACCGGTTCGCTCGATCGCCGCATGGGCCAGCACTGGAAGCTGCACGCCGAAGCGGCGGCCAGCAGCGCCACCGACAAGACACCGGATGCGATTGCCGATGCACGCTTCACCAATCTCGAAAGCTTCAGTGGCATCGGCTTTACCAATCCCCGCACGCCGCACCTGATCGCGCCCGCCGGCGTGGCCGACGCCGCCAACTACGGACTCGATTCGTTCGCGCTCGAACGCGCCTCGGCCAAAGACAGCACCCGCCAGCTGCGCCTGGACCTGCAGCGCGACTTCGACACCGGCGACTGGAACGGCGCCGTCAAGTTCGGCGCCAAGACCACGCGCCGTGACAAGAAGACCGACACCGAGGCTTGGGAATACGGCAGCGACGACCCAACCGATGGCGATTACTTCGGCGCCGGCCCGACCTCGATGAGCGCGTTCGTGAATGGCACGCGCCTGAACTACCCGTTCGGCAATCTCGGTTATGCGATCGATCCGGCCCTGGTGCGTGCGCGCCTGGCCAATCTGGCGCGCGACCCGGCCCGCGTGGCCGTCGATTCGGCGCTGGACGACTTCAAGCTGCAGGAAGACATCGACGCCGCCTACCTGCAAACGAGCCTGCGCCGCGGCGCCTGGTCGCTGCTGGCTGGCGTACGGGCCGAGCGCACGCGCTTTACGGCCGACGGCTCGCAAGTGGCCGACGACGTCATCACGGCGAGATCAAGCAGCCGCTCGTACACCAACTGGCTGCCGGGCGTGCACCTGCGTTTCGATGTCGACCAGGCCACCAGCGTGCGCGCCGCGTGGAGCAACTCGGTCGTGCGCGCCAACTTCGCCCAGCTGGCGCCGGGCGTGAGCCTGGACGGCGACGACGAAGCGACGATCGGCAACCCTGACCTGGCGCCGCTGCGCTCGCACAACCTGGACCTGGGCATCGAGCGCGTGATCGGCGGCGATGGCGTGGTCTCGGCCTATGTCTTCACCAAGGCCATCCGCGACTTCACCTACACCACGGACCTCGCCGGCAGCGGAGAATGGGCTGACTACGCGAGCGCGATCTCGTACAAGAATGGCGACAAGGCGCGCGTACGCGGCATCGAACTGGCGTGGCAGCAGCCGCTGCGCATGCTGCCCGCCCCATTCAATGGTCTGCTGGTCGGCATCAACGGCAGCATCACCAACTCGCGCGCCACGATCGACAGCGCCGATGGCGACGGTGGCCGCGCAGCGCGCACGATCCGCATGCCGGGCCAGTCGAACCGCGTCGGCAACGTGATGCTTGGCTACGAAGCCGGCCCGTTCAGCGCGCGCCTGGCGATGAACTACAAGTCGCCGTACCTGCTGGAGCTGGGCGAGGATACGCTGGACGCGACGCAGGACCGCTTCGTCGACACCCAGAAGCAGCTGGACCTGTCGATGTCCTGGAAGCTGGACAAGCGCTGGCAGGTCACGTTCGACGCCAGCAACCTGAATAACGAACATTACTATGTGTACCTGGGCGACAAGTCGCGCAATGCGCAGCACGAACAATACGGCCGCACCTACAAGATCGGCCTGAAAGCGAGCATCTTCTGATGTACAAGACCGTTTCTCCGATCCTGCAAGCCGTCCTGCTGGCCTGCTCCCTGGCCGCGCCGGCATGGGGCGCCGCACCCAAGATCCCGGCCACGCTGAACGACGCCGAAGAACTGGCCGCGCTGCCCGGCGGCGGCTGGCTGGCTCTCGACAAGCGCGCGCTGCGCCTGGTCGGCGCCGATGGCCGCGAACGCGCCAGCCTGCCACTGCGTGGCGAACGACTCGACCTGCGCCCGCTGGATGGCGGCGCACTTGCCATCGTCATCGACGCCAACGCCGAACGCGCGCTGCCGGTGCAGATCGATGTCAAGGCCGGCACGCTGCGCGCACTGCCCGTGCTGCCGGATACGGGCTTCGGCATCGAGGCTGCCTGCCTGTACCGCGATGCGCAGCAGCTCGACTACGTGTTCCTCGTTGCGAAGGATGGCCAGGCGCAGCAGTGGCTGCTGGGTAGCGGCGGCAGTGGTGCCAGCAGCGAACACCGGCTGGTGCGCCGCCTGGCGCTGCCGTCCGGCGTCGAGACATGCCGCGTCGACGATGCGCATGGCACGCTGTTCGCGGCCGAAGAAGGCATGGGCCTGTGGGCGTATGGCGCCGATGCCGAAGGTCCGCCGGCCCGCGCCCCAGTGGCGCTGCAGGCGCCGCACGGTCGCTTGACGGGTGAACTGACGGCGCTGGCGGTGCTGCCGGGCGGCGTGGCCGCGATCGACGACAAGGGCGCCCTGCTGACCTGGAAGCGCGACGGCAAGCGCTGGCGCGCGCTGCCTGCCCGCCCGCTCGGCGCGCAGCAACTGGTGGCGCTCGCGCCGGCGTCCGACAAGCTGGCCGTGCGCACGAAGCAAGGCTGGCAAGCCCCGGAGCTGGCCTGGAAGGCCGGCAGCGCGCCGTCCAAACGCCTGCCGATCGTGCTGCCGCGCATGCAGACCGAACCCGTCGCGCAGCTGGGCGATGCGGCCGACGATCCGGCGATCTGGGTCCATCCGACCGATCCTGCCAAATCGCGCATCCTGGGCACCAACAAAAAGCAGGGCATGCTGGTGTATGACCTGCAGGGCCGTCAGACGCAACTGCTGGCAGCCGGCCGCCTGAACAACGTCGACCTGCGCCAGGATGTGCGCTTCGGCACCGAGCGCTTCGACCTGGCCGTGGCCACCCAGCGCGACGAGCAGGCGATGGTGCTGTTTGCGATCGATGCGAACGGCGAACTGCGCGAAGCGGCGCGCCTGCGCACCGGCCTGGGCGACATCTACGGCACCTGCCTGCTGCGCACGCCCGAAGGTGGGCTCGACGCGTTCGTCAACGACAAGGACGGCCGTTACGAGCATTACCAGATCACGCGCAGTGGCGGCCAGTTCGGCGCGAAGCTCGCGCGCACGTTCAAGCTCGCGTCGCAGCCGGAAGGTTGCGTCGCAGACGACCGCAGCGGCCTGCTGTTCGTGGGTGAAGAAGACCGCGGCCTGTGGGTGACGTCGGCGCGCGCCGACCAGCCGGCGACCCTGAAAATGGTGATGCCGGTCGGCGAATGGCTGCACGACGATGTCGAAGGCATGGGCATCTACCACGGCGCAAAACGCAGCTATCTGGTGGTGTCGAGCCAGGGCAATAACAGCTACGTCGTGTTCGATGCGGCGGCGCCGTTTGCCGTGCGCGGCGCGTTCAGGGTGGGGCTGGACGCGGTCAACGGCATCGATGGCGCGTCCGAGACCGATGGCCTCGACGTGACATCGGCCAATCTGGGCGGCCCGTTCGCGCGCGGCATGCTGGTGGTGCACGACGGCTACAAGCGCATGCCGGACGGAGCGCAGAACTACAAGGCCGTGGCGTGGGACGATATCGCCAGGGCGTTGCAGCTCGACTAAGAGCACCTGACAAAACCGTTCGACATACCGCTAACAGATGAGCGAGCAGGCAGGTGAAAGGAACGCCTGGAGGATGTCTGCTCGTCGCTCATCTCGTATGCGCAGTCTGCGAACGCGGTGTAGCCAACCTACGGTGCGTTCGACGACCCGCCGCCATCGGCCGAGCCGTTCGCGCGACGCTACGTCATGGCGCGCGATTCGAGCTGCAATGCCCCGATGGCGTCAGCTTTGCAGCTTGCCGAGCTGGAAAAGTCACACTGTCTCGACCGGCACCTGTCGACCCTGAGCAGCCGTTAATCGCTCCTGCAATCTCCCGAAATGACTAGCAAACAACAACACCAAAAATGAGGCTGGCCGTTAAGTCTACCTAGGTAGATAATAGTGCATGGCTCGAACTCGTATGCTCTCATCCCAGGCCAGGACGTTGCTTGCCGTTCTGCTCCACGCCAATGGCAAATGGTCTCACGGCTATGAATTGGCCCGGCTTGCCGACGTCAAATCGGGCACGCTGTATCCGCTTCTTATTCGTCTGGAAGCACAAGGCTATCTGGACGCCGAGTGGCAACAGCCATCCGAAGGGGGCCGACCGCCGCGACATGCCTATCGTCTGACAGCCAGCGGCGTACAACTTGCGCGCGCCAATCCGCTTATCGACGCGCAGGCACCGGTCATGCAGAACCAAAAGGCCACCTTATGAGAAGGGGACTGCGGCGTAGCGTTGCCGACTTGGCCTGCCGAGTCTTGCTGGCTTTGCTTCCGCCTTCATTGCAGTCATGGGGCCTGGCTGTTCGCTACGAGACGGCGGAAATCCACCATGACACCGAGGCACTGCTGTATGCGCTCGGAAGCTTTTGTGGGCTAGTGCCGCGTGCGCTCGCATGGCATCTAATCCATTCCTTCGCGCCGTTGATCGGCGATGCCGCCCCCTTCTATGGAGACTCGATCATGATGAACCTTTACTACGCCACAATACGTCGCCCACGGGCTTTGGGCGTCGCCTGTGTCATCGGCGCCGTCGCGTCAGGCCTCATCTATATGGCGATTGCGGGCGCGCCGACCCGTTATCTCGGCATCAATGCCTCTGCGCTGATTCTGAGCATCGCGCTGCTAGTGCTGCTGGGCCGCACCGGGCCTCGTGGTCGCCGCTTGACCAGTGTGGCGATCGTGACTATGGCGGCCGCCTTGCTGGCTACTGCTCTACTCGGCGACAGCGTCGATGGCGCGGCGCGTTGGGTAAGGCTGGGTGGATTCGCGGTACAGCCAAGCCTGATCCTGCTGCCAGTAATGCTCGTCGCCTTCACGCAATGCCGCAACGCGCTCGCGACAACAGGCATCATCGCTGCCGCCCTTGCGATGGCCATCCAGCCTGATCGGGCTATGGCTGGCGTGCTGACCGTAGGGCTGGCCACACTTTTCATCGTATGCCGCGACAGGTTCGTCGTTGCAGCGCTTGGCGCGAGCATTGCCGGCTTTGCTACGACCTTGGCCCGTTCCGACACGCTGATGGCGGTTCCCTACGTTGACGGGATTCTTTACTCGTCGTTTGCGGTCCACCCGCTTGCCGGCGCAGCGGTCGTGGGCGGCTCGATTCTTCTTCTGGTACCGGCAATCGCCGGCTGGCATCGCGATCCGCCGGGGCGCGAGAGCTATGCAGTATTTGGGGCGCTCTGGATTGCCGCGATTCTGGCTGCTGCACTTGGAAATTACCCAACGCCGATCGTCGGTTATGGCAGCAGTGCAATCATCGGTTATACGCTTGCTCTTTTGGCACTCCCCGCCTTGACGGCGCTGCAGGGTAGTGAAAGTCTGCAAGCACATGACGGTACCAGTTCAAGAATGCCGAATCAGCATCTGCTCGTGGAGCTCGCGTGATCCGTGTATAGAAAGCTGGGGTTGCTGCATAGGCTGAGTTAGCCGATCGACATGGCCCGCGAATGACAATGAGCAATCCAGGCCGTTCAGGCCAGCCTGGCAGGCGTTGTTCTAAAGGTCCGCCTCTGGCCGAAAGCTGAAGTTCGTCGAGGCCAGTGTAAATCAGCAAGAAACAGCGAGCTTCGCTAATTCATGCCTGGTAGTAGCAGTAACTCCAAGATCGCGTATCTATCTCGGAAAGTCACAGGACGTTCTATTTCATAGTGCGTAGTGGGATGTAAGCATCGAATTGCATTTAGCGCGACGTTGAAATATTGCTGCAAAACCTTTGCCGATACGCAAGCGGGCTGGTAGATACGAATCGGCGAAAATGCCGACGCAACGATTCTTCTGAGCCGAATCCCGCGAGTTCGGCTACCTGGGCCAGAGGCGTGTCGGGTACCTCCAGCAGGTCCTTGGCAATTGCCACCCGTTCTCGGATTAGCCAGTTGATCGGTCCCAGTCCGGTAGCGTCTTGGAACTGGCGCTGCAACGTGCGCGGGCTCATCAAAGCACGTTGCGCCATTGAGGTGAGCGTGTGCGGCAGCGCCGGATGTGCGCGCAGCCAGTCCATCAGTTTGGCTAGTCGACCGCCCACATCATGCGCCATCGGGCGCGGCACAAACTGGGCCTGACCGCCCTCCCGATGGGGCGCGACGACCAGCCGTTGCGCCACGAGATTGCCAACCTTGGCCCCATAGTCACGGCGTACCAGATGCAACAGCATGTCAAGGCCGGCGGCCGAACCGGCAGAGGTAATGATTTGCCCCACATCGACATACAGCGAGTCCGCCTGTACATCAATGGATGGATGACGTTGTGCCAGACGTTCGGCATAACGCCAATGTGTAGTCGCGCGCTTGCCGTCGAGGACCCCGGCCGCAGCCAGGATAAAAACGCCGGAGCAAATCGAACACAGCCGGGCACCGCGCTGGTAGGCCGCACGAATCTTGTCCAGCAAAGCGGCGGACGGTAATTCATCAGCATCTCGCCAGCCGGGAATGATGATCGTATCAGCGCGGTCGAGCAACTCCAGAGTAAACGGGGCAACCACCGAAATGCCGCCAGCAGCGCGGATCGGCCCCGATTCAGCCGCGCAGACGGCGAACTCATACCAGGGCACCCCCAGCTCCGGACGATCGAGCGCGAAAAGTTCGACGGTGCACCCGAATTCAAATGTACAGAGCCGGTCATAGGCGAGTGCGACGACAAGATGTTTTTCCATGGCGCGATGTTACCGGACATTGACGTTTGCGCCACTATCAAGACAAGACGATGAGATCGATAATCTTCTTACACTAACTAACCTTGAATTCGACGATGTCCATAGTCACTGATGTAGCTGTAGCACCAAGCGCCATCGCGCTTGCCCACTTTGAATCAATTCTTCAATTCGAAACGGATTGTTGGGACGTCCACCATGCGCTCTCCACTGGCACCCATGATTTCGTCTTGCTCGATGTGCGCGGACCAGATCAGTTTGCCGCCGCCCACATTGCCGGAGCTAACCATCTTCCGCATGGAAAAATAATTGATGCAAAGCTGGCCCAGTATCCTGCTGAGACGGTCTTCGTTGCGTATTGCGCCGGCCCGCATTGCAACGGTGCGGCGCGCGCGGCGATCCGTTTGGCAAGGCTCGGACGCGCCGTCAAAATTATGCCAGGAGGAATTACAGGCTGGATCGACGAAGGATTTGCGCTGGTAAATTCGTCACCTGCAGCTGCCTGAGCAACGATGGAAGCCATTTACACGGTGCGTCATGCGTGCATATCCGACGCCAATGAGTTGCTCGTTCTGATGCGCGAACTGGCACGCTTCGAGGGCTATATAGAGCAATTTGCGTGACCGAAGATGATTTACTTGAGCGTGGCCTGTTCACATTTGATTTGCAACCGAACCTCATACTGAAGGAGTTATATGTCAGGGAAACCAGGCGTGGCATAGGTATCGGCCATGCCTTGATGGCAGCGGTGCTAGCCTCTGCAAAATAACTCGGTTGCGCGCGTTTGAAGTGGGATGTATTGCAGAACAATACGTCGGCGCAAGCCTTCTATCGAAGCATCGGTGGATTACCGGACAGCGATTGGGAAAGCTGGATACGAGTGCTTGCTTGAGGCAATCGAAACATTGCCTATATCCTTGCCGCTTTCGGCCCTGAGTTGTCGATCATAAATCAGCAAAGTGCTGTCCAACAACGGGAATTTTTGCGCTCTCGCGCGCGGCTGGCGAGCGTGTCATTTTTACCAGGCGACAGCACGAATATCATCAGTCGATAGCACATCATGAATTCTGAACCTCAAAGAAACTCATACATTTGAATTTGCTTCTAAGGCTGCTATCGACCCAACGCGGTCATCCGTAATGCCTCACGATCTCAACACATTCAGCCAAAAGCTGTGCGCGAAAGCGCGCTTCGACACTCGCCAATCTCGCATCCGTCTCAAGCATCGCCGCTGGATTCCACAACAATCGAGCGGTTCCAACAGGGATATCACGAGGCACTGAGTCGGTAAACTCTGCAAAGACTCGATGCTTCGTTTGAAAGTGTGGACCGAGCCAGATCAATGAATTTTCGATTCGTCTCGCTCCACATAGAGACCGACCTGCAACGACAGAAGTGCACGCGCCGCGCTTACAAGGCGTCTTGTTCGAGCATCTTGTTGTTCAGGCGTCAAGTTGAAATTCCATTGGTAGCCGCGACAGGCCGGAACCGACCCGAAGCGGACGATCGCCGTCAGAGACTGTCGTCGTAAGTCGCATCGATACCTCGCCAGCCATGCTCATCAAGTATTCGTCCAGAAAAACCCATTATTTCTCGCCAAGTCTTAGTCTTTAACATCTCATCTAAAAAGTTGGGAAGGGCGGCCGCCCGAGCATCGTAGTAGGCATTGAATTCCGCTAGCGATGCTAGTTCCTCGTCCGAAAACTCGCTCTTGAACTGTTTGTCCGTAGGATGGTAGAAGTCGTCAAACCACTGATTTACCAGCTCATTCGCTATGTTCACTGGAGTCTGCTTTTGGTACAAAAGCTGGTCGCTTTCAGAGGCGATCAAATTCAAGAGATTGATGATATTGGTCCTGTGGGGAGTCATGAAATCCTCTTTGAAGTCTCAATCTTCAACGATCCCTATTGGCTGAAATCGGCTGGTCGCTGTGAGGCTGGTACCGACTCATACCGGACGCTGGCAGCTACTACGGATCATCGTGTATGCGCCACATTTTGCTTTGCGGCAGATACGTCAGAAACGGCATTTGCTCCGCATTTTCGGGCGTGATGTCCGCAGAGAGTTCCAGAGCGTTCGCTAAGTTCTCAACAAATGACAACACTTCCTCATGCGCCAATTGGCTATTAATTTCCTTGGGCGAGATGTCGAGTTCTAATTGCTCAGCAATGAAGAAGTGGCAGCAAATTTCCACCGGCCCGCTCAACAGAATCGATAAGAGATGTGAACCTTCTCGGTTTCCGAGAGCTATGTGCGATCCGGGAAATGGAGCCGCCACTCCGTCAAATGTGTACGAGCATTCGTATTGGCTGAGCAGTTGGTCAAAGCGATTCCAATGCACCGCCTCGGTATCCTGTACGTAGATGTCTCGAAGCGATCCATCGCATTCCCATAGTCCAACGACGTCGTGGAAGTCTGGTCTCATGTAAGTGATGATCGACTGGTAGGTATGGATGTTGAATGCCTGGTCTTGGCCGAACCCGGTCGGTCGGTCAAGCATAGCAGGTAGCCAAGTTGAAAATCCAGCTCAGCTGCGACAGGCAGCAACCGACCCGAAGCGGACGGTTAGGCAGGAGGAAAGTCCTCATACGACCTGGGCAAGTAACCCCAGATCCTGAGTACATCGTCCCGCACGTCAAATTCGAAACCAATGGTTTGGACGACGTTTGATATCTCTTCCGTATGGTCGATAACTCTAGGTTTAAGAAGACGTCCTTCCGCCGGCAAACCCTCGTACAAGCCAATATCGAACCACTCGACCGATGCGAATGGAAACGGCAGATGGTAAAACCACTCCACATCCCATCCAGAAATATAGCCTGTGACCGACTTGGACCTATACGAAGGCCGCCATCCGGTTTGGTTACGGAAATAGCTAATTAGCTCATCCCAACGAGTGTTATTCGAGGCACGTGCCAGATTTCTCGCAGATACAGCAGCATCGGTTTTTTTGCGTGTCGCATTATCTTGCACAATGCCTGCATGCGGCAATTCTTCCATTTCACCCCCTATGTTCTTCGGCGTGCGACTGTCTGCTTCTGGCCGATAGCGTAAGTTCCATCATCCTCAGTCTACCGGGCAGAATTGCTCACTTGAAAATTTTTGTGTGCGGCCTGGGCGGCTGACTGTCTTGGCTCTGGCTAGTAGCCGCCAACCGGTCCAAGCACATCATTTCCCAGGCACCCGTTAGCGCCCGTCGCCCCGAGGCAGCCTATCAAACGGGAAATTATTGGCTCAAGAAAAACCGCCTCGGGATTCTAACGCCGTGTCACCCACAATCGCGCATGGAAATCTTGAAATAATTTCTGCGCCTTGATCGCGTCACATCGCATTACTAGTGCAACGTCTAGTCATATTCAGGCCCCGATTTCAGATGCTCCATGGCGATATTTATCGAATGGCCGCTGAAGCCACGGTAAGCCAGGAAGCGATAAACCTTCTGCCGCAGTTCTTGTGTCATCCCCGTCTGTGCAATGTCCTTGCGAAATTTCTCGACCACAACGACAACGCGCTCATCTTCCGGCTCCATTTGCTCGATGGTTGCCTTCGTAAGTTGCTCGTCGATACCCTTCTGTCGGAGAGTCAGGGCGACTCGTGCGTCGCCGACCCGTGGTTCGATCTGCCGGGTTTTCATCTCCGCATACCGTTCATCTGACTGGTAATTCAACCCCTGCAGCAGCATCAGTGCGTCATCTGCCTCCTGTTCGCCGTAGCCTCGCAGGACTAGCTTGCGCCGCAGTACGGCTGCCGAATACTCCCTTTTGGACAGCAGCCATCCGGCATACTGGTGCGCCGGTTGCTTCGGTTTTTGCTGTGGCTGAGCCGGGTCGCGCGCCTTGTACTTTGGCTTTTTGTCGGACGTCCTTGCATATTCTCCAGGAGCAGGCTTTTTCGTCCCGAAACTGGTCTTGGAAACCTTCTTTTTGTAGTCGGAGCTGCGTGTGATTTTGGGCACACCATCCTGCGCCGGGGCCTCCTCCGTCTCCAGAGTCCGTTGCGGAAGCTTGCTGGGCCGGACGGTCTGGTCATCCTTGCTCTTCGGTCTCGCTCCGAAGCTTGATCGCTTCGGCTTTTCGCCACTCCCATACCCTTTAAGGTCCTCTTCGGTGACCTCTACAGGTTTTCCGGTCTTCGAGTTGATCAGGTACATGGATAGGTCAGGCTCGCGGCATGATTAACGATGTCGGCGTCAGGAGAGGCGCCTCGCCGGACCATTGTATTCCCTGCACAGGTGCACAGGTGCACAGGTGCACAGGTGCACTGGCGGCTTGTGGCCGAATCCGGCCGGTCGAGCCAGCATAGCAGGTTGGCAAGTTGAAAATCCAGTGGTAGCCGCCACAGGGCGGTACCGACCCGAAGCGGCCATTGATGGCTCAGAAGAAGGATGGTGCTGCGTTGAACCGATTGTCAACATTGGTTGCAGCATAGAATCGGCTCGTTTCCGCTCGCGGGTACTGCGAGACTCGAACCGTTTGGAGGCGCCGGCATTTTTCAAGTGGAGCAAGCAATTTGTCCGGTGGGCAGACACCAAAAAGCTCCAGATGTGCTAGCCCGGGGATTGCCGCCAATGGTTCAAGCGATTGGATGGTGGTCGTCTTCCGTGATGCGTCCCAACTTGGAAGAGTTGACAAGGATAATGACGTCAGCTGCGTTAGTCTGGCTAATGGCGCGATATCAAAAATCTTAGGCATATGCAGCACGCTCAAAAAGCGAAGCTTTTCAAGCCTTGCGAGGAATTCAAAGGACTCATCAGGAAAATCAGCGATCACCAGCTCTTCCAAGTTACATAGTTCTGCCAGTGATCCAAGGCTCCTGTATTTGCAGAACCAAACCTTCGCACTATGTACCGAATCAGGATCGGCGACTTGTGGAAATATCCGGGAAGGGTCCCGCATCAATTCCAGGTGTACTCCAGACATGCCATCCTTCCATTTTAATGCGTTAGCGTTGCCGAAAGTTCGCTTCTGGCCGGTTGCAGACCTACAGGTTACGTCTGCTTCCAACCCGAAGCACACGTTCAGTACGCTAGCGGCGTTGCCGACTTAAAGAGCCAAGCTTGTGAGCACACTCAAGTGCTCGTGATAGCGAGCGATTTTCCAGTCTCTCGCAGCGACAAGGCCTTCAAATCCCTCATCGGTTGCAATGCGCTTCTCCACCATCAGTTTCAGCGCCCATACGTCCAAACCATAGGAGTCACTATCGTACAGATAGCCTTCGAGCGGCAGGGTAGCTACAAGATCACGCGGCCAACTAGGAAGGACATAACGCAACAGACTGTATTTTAGGGCAGGCTTGTTACGATTCAGGAGTGCGGTGCGGGCCAGGTCGCGCGCCGGCGCTCCCAGCTCGGCAAAGAATGGGCGGAGTACCAACTCGACGGCGGAGCCACTCGTCTCAAGCCATTGGAAAAGGTTCGGCAATACAGGAGCGAGCGCAGGGTAACCGAGTGCAACGAGGCCCTTGGCTGCGTCGACATCATTACCGTCCTTAGGCAGCCGGGCGGTCAAGGGAGATTTGATTTTGGTCCGGCGTTGGTAGGTAGCACGCGACTGGTTGACCCCAGCTGCCTTTTCCCAGCGCTTCCGACCAAAAGCCAGTTCTTCATGAATCCATCGGTTCAGATAAGCAGTTCTTGCAGTCGTATCGTCCTGCTGTAGCTCTAGCCATTCGCGTGCAGCCCGGAGAATCATCTGCTCGGCGGCTTCTTCTTCAAACCGCATGGGTTCCGCAAATGCACCCCAGATGGTCGAGAGCGCGAACATTATCTCGGGCGAATCTGCAAGTGATTTAAACGCAACGCGTGAAATCTTGTGGCCGCCAATGAAGGGGTCGAGTTCCCCCTGCAGCATCTTTTTCATCCAACGCGAAATTAGGGCAAATGCTGTCGTTGCAGAGATCTTCATATCGGGTACGGTTTGATGTTCAGATGGCTGCTTACGCCGGAAGCCGACGACCGTGAAGCGATCAGTCTACCTGAGTTGTTGCCAGATAGGAAAGTTAGACTGCCTGTTTTGAGAGGACTCGGGGGTCCACTACCGGCCCGAAGCGGACGTAGTCCCGCAACCCATTTCAGATGCTACGAATGACCCTACTGCAATTCCAAGCTAGTGTACTTACCGTTACTGGCGTTGAACATACTCGCTCGGAGTTCGTCTGTTCGCCGATCGGTGCGGTCGATCATGCAATCCAATGGCTCTGCTGGACTCGCCCATTTGCAATCGGCATCTCGCAGAGAAATCCAGATGCGCTGCGCGTTTTTCAGCTTCTCGCGGTCTTTTTGTTCAAGCTGAGTCATCAGGCTTTTGTAGGCCTTGTTCAGCTTATCATTTGCAGTTGCAAGCTCAGCTGGACGAGTGTCGCCATTTACAGCCCATGCGGGGTTGAGGAACAATTGGCCGCCGACCAAAAGTAAGATTGGCAATCCCTGCCTGAACCTAGGTGCTCCGTTAGAGAAACTCATGAGTAATCACGGCCCTCGATGATTCTGACCACATGGACGTCCGCTTCTGGCCGGTGGCCGCCACTCCGTGTTGGCACCTGGCTAGATGCAACACGTTAATCCGCATTTGTGAATTTTGGCTACGTGCCTCGCTCTTTAGGCCTGATCAAGACCTCCAGGAATGGCACGACATTGGCGTCAAGGTGGTCATGCATTCGCTGGCTTAGATGGTGTTCGTTGGGAAGATCGATGTCCTTTTGACGCGCCCATTCACGCAACACGCCTATCAATACCATGCTGACGATATGACCATCATCCATGTACTGAAGCAGGAAATCCTTTAGTCTTGCCCGTCCTTCATCAGAATGCAGGTCAAAACCGCCGGGCATGTCATGTAACCGATGCGCGATGATATTGCGATATTCGAGGAAGCGACCCAACTGGTCGTCAAAAGTGGGATGCAGATCCACCCGCGTCCGTAGCGCATTGAGCAACTGCCCCAAAGTTGCTTTCGAACGTCGCTCAAGCATTGTCTGAACCTGGTCTGCAGTCTGCAGGGTCTCGCCGTGTAATGGGAACGTCAGGCAAGTGCTTAGCAGGTGCTCGACACTTTGTCCCGCGATTACCGCAAGGCCCATAGTCTTTAGCACATCGTCCTGTACGGGCTTGTAGCCTGACTGCGCTTCGTCTTTCATCATTTTCCCGCATCTAAGGAATTGCGCCGATGGCTGTTATCAACGTACAAACACCCATAGTGAAACGATTGTTTGGAAGAACAGTCTTGGCCATCAAAGACATTAAAAAGCTAGCGGCAGAGGGCCGCTTCTGGCCGAATCCTGCCTGCCACGACAGGCCGGTACCGACCCGAAGCGGACGTCCGATCCAGATAGCAGGTAACTACCAACGTGCATAGTCAGATCAGCCACACGTGATGCGTCCAGTAGTGCGTTCGCCAAGCTGCCCAATGCGCTCATTTAGGCGACCTAGCTCGTCAGGATTGTTCTCCGACGCCGCAATTTTGGCCAAGATAGCTAGCTGCGCAGTTCTCAAAGCATCGCTTGCACAGACGCTGATATCGGGCGTCACGCCAACGCCTTCCCAATTTGTTTTCGTTACCGGGCTAATTGTGCGGCCTAGTGGCACAAAGAGTGAAAAGTTTGGCAGCAGCCGCTTGTTACCACCCTGATTAGCGCCGCCTCCGGTGGTCTCACCGACGACAGTCGCACACTTGAGGTTCTTGAGTGCGTAGGTGAAGTCCTCTCCTGCTGAGAAAGTGTCCTTGCTAGTCAGGATATAGACCGGCTTCGTCCCGCCATAGCGCAGGCCGGGGACGACATCGGCAGTCCACCGCTGTTCGGTGCGGTTGCCCTCGCGGTAGTAGAAGTCGT
>Ga0308170_10002621_pt1 | contig 15288 bp, 13 predicted proteins | sample PhyBR2_2_FD_202136 | JGI IMG/M metagenome (GOLD analysis project Ga0308170, IMG submission 202136) | Phyllosphere microbial communities from UC Gill Tract Community Farm, Albany, California, United States - DLSLSB.R2 | ecosystem: Host-associated > Plants > Phyllosphere > Unclassified | place... | reverse complement strand
AAAGCCCTCCCTCGTGTCTCCCTCTGCGTCGCTTTGGTCGTCGTCGTCGTCGTTCCTCTCCCCCTCGTCGGCGACCCTTCCTTCCCCTCTCTCTCCTCTCTCTCTCTCTCGAGCTATCATCGAAACTGCCTTCGTCGCTGTAACCCACCGCCTTTCTGAAGCATGCCGTGTTTCGTCCAGCGGGCAAGAGAGAGAGAGAGCGAGCGAGAGCGCGTCCTCGGCAAGGCCGGCACCGCGCGCGTTGGCCTCCCCGCACCGCCCGCCGAGCTCGTCGACCCATGTCGCACGACGCAGGGCAGCACGAGTCGAGCTCTGCGCTCGTCTTTCCTGCGCTCGGATCCCTCGTCGCAGCATCCTCAGCCGCAGAGGACGCGAGCAGCCCGCCGCCCTCATCGTCGTTCGCACCCGGAGGAGCCGCACCGCTCCCCTCGCTCCGGTACCGCATGCTGGGCCAGCTTGGGGGTCAGGGCCAGCAGGCCTTCGCCTCGATGAACGCCATCGCCGCAGCCGCAGCCGCCCACGACCCTTCGCCGTCCGCCGCCTCCGACTCTCCCCACCAGCCGTCCTGGCTCTCGCACTCGACCACGGCGGCCGCCAGCTCGACTATGCCGACCTTGGCCACCCGCGACAGCTCGGAGGAGGCGGCAGGCGGCAGCGCGTCGGCCAAGAGGAAGAACTCGGGCCTCGTCCCCGTCCTCGACGACGGCGGCGAGTCGCACAAGGCCAAAAAGGTCCGTCCCTTCTTCCCCCCTCCTCTCCTGAGTGGCCGTGCACTCGCAGCGAGCTGACCCTGCTACTCTCTGCCTGCAGCCCAAGATCCCTCGAGCGTGCGACGTCTGCCGCCGCAAGAAGATCCGGTGCGTCCCCTTCGACTCGCTCGCAGGCTCGAGGGCGCGATCACAGGCTGACTCTCCTTACCCGCTGCAGGTGCAACCCGCTGCCAGATCACGAGGAGAAGCTGTGTACCTACTGCCAGAAGCACCGCCTCGACTGTACCTGGGTGCGTCCTCGCGCCTCTCCTCTCGCGCCGTCCCCTCGCGCACGACCTCGTCGCTGACGAGCTCCCTCGCTGCGCGCAGTTCCTGCCGATATCCGAGACGCGGTTCAAGAAGCAGCGCGAGAAGGAGGAGGCGGTCAAGGCGAGCGCGTCGGCGGCAGCAGCAGCAGTCGCGCTCCCGACGGCAGCGACGTCGGCGACGCTCGCCCGGCAGCAGGCGCGCGTCGAGGGCACGCCGCCCGTCCCGTCGCCGACCCTCTCGGCGAGCGCCAACGCCGTCGCAGGCCCGAGCGGCGCGCAGCCCGCACCCGGCGCCGGCGGGCACAACGTGCCCAAGCAGCAGATCTTCCCCATCGACGCGTACAACCGCGCCGCGTCGTCGCCCGACTCGCAGCAGCCGAGCGGGCCGCGCAAGGAGCCGCGCATCGTCGGCTACACGTCCATCTCGCACCTCATGCACTCGACGTCGACGTTCCCGACCGAGCGCATGATCCCCGTCGACTTCAAGTACTCGCAGAAGCTGAGCGTCAACGAGATCGGCGACGGCTTCATCCGGGTCATCTCGGCGGGCGACGGCGACCCGACGCAGGGCGGCGAGCCCGTCGCCATCCAGGGCATCGAACACTCGGACGCCGAGAAGCTCATCAAGTGCGTCCGTCCCCTCTCTCCCTCTTCCGCTCGCCCGCCCGCCGCGCTCGGCCGCTCACGCTCGCACCCGTCGCAGCTACTTCTTCACGACCCACTCGAACCACTTCCCCATCCTCGCCAAGGCCGACTTCCTCGGCTCTGAGCGCCCGATCCCCCTCCTCTTCAACACCATCTGCGCCGTCTCGGCCCTGTCGCACCACGTCGCGCCGTCGATCCTGCGCACGATCAAGTCGACGATCCGCTCGCACCTGCGCGACGAGGACATGCTCGACAACTCGACCATCCCCAACATCCAGGCGCTCCTCATCTACTCGTTCTCGATGGAGCTCGAGAAGGGCACGGCCGCGAGCAAGACGTGGAACGTCCTCGGCCTCGCCATCCGCATGGCGCAGGACCTCGGCCTGCACCGCAAGCTCGGCAGCGAGCGCAAGGAGCAGAGCGAGGCGGACCACACCGAGCTGAGGAGGAGGGTCTGGGGCGGGTGCTTGATCGCCGACCGGTGGATCGCTGCCATTGTGCGTCCTTCCTCCTCCTCTTGATCGTGTTGCTCTCGTCGAGGTGCTCGTGCGCGTGCAGGAAGGCTGACTCCTGTCGTGCGCGCTCGCAGTACGGCCAGCCCATGATGATCGACCTCGCCGACTGCGACACGATGCTCCCCTCGGTCTTCGACATCCGGCCCAACCTCGAGTTCGACTCGGAGCGTCGACCGTACCTGTTCAACAGCGCCCTCATCTCGCTCTCGATCCTCCTCGGCCGCATCCTCAAGGCCGTCTACTCGCCGAGTGCGTCGTCCTCTCCCTCTCGTTCCTCCTTCGCACCTGTCCCGACACTGACGAGGTGCTCGACTCGCAGCCGGCATCATGCTCTTGACCGAGAAGGAGGCAAAGTCGCTCGTCGACGACCTTGCAGCGTGCGTCCTCTCGTCGTCCTCAGCACCTCCTCCTCTCGAGCTTGGGCTGACCTCCCTCTCCTTGCTCGCAGGTGGGTTCGCGGTCTGCCAGAAGAGCTGCGCTTCCAGGGACCCGACAAGTCGACTCCTGAGCAGGGTGAGCTTGTCCTGCCGCGCTCGACGTCCTGCGCTCAGGCCGCTCACCTCCACTTTCCGCTCGCAGGCTTCCTCCACCTCCTCTACGTCCCCGTCCGCTTCCTCGTCACTCGGCCCTTCATGCGCATCTCGTTCCAGCTGCCCGAGCGCTTCTCGTCGCTGTCGGTCGGCACGCAGCAGTGGTCCGTCGTCGAGGCCGAGGCGCGCCTCGCCATCGAGTGGGTCGACAAGAACGAGTCGTGCCTCGAGGGCTGGTTCGTCGGCACCTACGCCTTCTTCATCTGCTCGCTCATCCAGTGCGTCGATCTCTCCTCTCGTGCCCACCCCGTTGTTGAAGCGCCAGAACTGACATCGTCGAGCGCGCGCAGGTACCACTCGCACATCCGCCGCCGCGACTCGCTCTCGCTCGGCACGCTCAGGCTCGCTCGCGACTGCCTCAAGGTGCGTCTCTTCTCTACTTGTCTAAGGAGGTTGAGCCGCAGCTGACGCTCTCCTCTGCTCGCAGCGTCTGGTCGTCCCCGACGGCGAGTGCTACTTGCGCGCCAAGATCGCCGAGATCATCCACCTGCTGTACCATACGGCGTGCTCGGTCGCACGATGGGCACCAGAAGCGGCCGAGGGCATGTCGCCGGCGTCGGTTGGGACGACTGCCGTCACGACGCTCAACCCGACGGTCGGCGTGCGACAACGGTGCGTGCTCTCGCTCCTCCTGCGCTGCTCTCCTCTCCCAAGCGCTCGGCCTGACGTAGCTCCTTCGCCCCTAACGCAGAGAGCAAGACTGGCACCTGCGCTACAAGAAGGACGGCGGCTACTTCGTCACGGACCGTCGGATCAACGACCCCTCGGGCCTCATCCGCTCGTCCGCCTCGCCCGGGTCGCCCACCGGCCCCAGCCCTCGCACGGCCGGTTCGCCGTACGCCTCGAGCCTGCGGTCGACGCACATCGCCGGCGAGGCCGACAAGGCCGACGAGACGGCGGCGGCAGCGGCGGCGGCGCCCGACCCGAGCACGAGTACGCCCGCCCCAGCAGGCGCCCTCCCGACGCTCCAGCCCGCCTTCTCGAGCGTCGACGTCAACGACGCGACGGCGACGCCGGCCTCGGCGTCAGCGTCCGCCGCGCCCGCGCCCAATCCGCCGCCCGACCTCTCGTTCGCCTTCCCCGACTCGAACTTCGACAACCTGAGCTTCAACCCGACGCTCAACTTTGGCATCGGGCTCGACGGCGCCTCGACGCCCATCTCGGGCGGCAGCTCGACGCTCGGGTACGGCGGCTCGAGTCGATCCGGCGCAGCTGGCGGCGGCGGTCCGAGCGGCGCGAGCGACGGCCTCGCCGGGCTTGGTGGGTCGAGCTTCCTCGGCGGGACGGGCGACGCAGCGGCGTTCGACCCGTTCGGGTTCGCGACCGACGGCACGCCGTCCATGCTGCCCGAGTCGCTCTTCGACTGGGCGCAGTGGCAGAACTTTGCCGACTCGCTCGGCCTGCCGCAGGATGGCAAGACGCCGAGCGTCGCGACCGACTCGTCGGCGCGACCCTGAGCTGTTGCAGATAGCGATGAGGGTGGAGCGAGCGTTAGTAGTTTTCGGATCCGCTTCGTCGTCGTCGGCAGTTTGTCTTTTCCCTCGCCGTCGGCAACTCACTTGTTGTTCTCCTCGCCGGTCTCTCTCGTGCGAGCAGCAGAGAGGAAGAGATAGAGATCAAGCTGGGATCGAGCAAAGACTAGAACGGCTCGCGATCACCGTCTCGGCGCGATGCTCGCAATACAAAGTGAGCTACTAATCTCGCATTACCGATTTCTCTCGACCGCAGCAACGGCGCTCGCGCAGGACCGGCCGCCGACCGGCCTCGGCGGGCGCGCTATGCAGACCGAGGGCTACAGTCTGGTCACGGACAGCGTGCGCACAAAGCAGGAGGATGCCGGCGCCGGACCGAGCGCTGCGCCTCGACGCAGTCGGAGCTTGCTTCGCTCGCGGCAGCTGTCCTTTTGCGCTCTTTGATCCTCGTCTTGTGGGACTAGCATCACAGAGAGTGCGATGCAGCGACTGAGCGAGTTGCTCTGGCATCGCCCTCAAGCCCAGGCGGGCCAGAGAGCGAGACAGCGCGCGCGCGCCGCTCGGACCCTCGCCGTCCTGGCGCACCTCTTTTGTGCGGCGAGCTGCTTCTGCGTCGGTCCCTGCACAGCAGTCGCAGAAAGATACGAGTCTAGCTCGAGCCTGCGAGAAAGAGCCGAGCAAAACTGCATTGCGCGCGTGAGCGGCTGGCGAGAGCGGGAACGAGAGTGAGCTAGAGTGAGAGCGAGGTGAAGGGGCGAGCGAGAACAGCGCTCAGGCCTCGTGAGCTCGTGCGCCTCTTCCGGCGTGCGCACTCTCGCAGCTGGTCGTGCAGACTGGGAGAGCTGTAGAGGATAGATTGCACGCGCAGCTTCTAAAGATCAACAGCGGCGACGCCGTTCGGGCCGTGCGCCTCCTCCTCCGCCGCGAGCAGCGCCTTCTCGTCGACGACGGCCTCGCCCGCCTCGACAGGCAAAGGTGCCGGCGGCGCAACCTCGTCGACCATGTACGGCGTGTCGTCGGCCTCGTCCTTGACGCCCGGCGCAGTGCTGTTGCCGTTGACGCCGGGTGGAGGAGGAGGAGCGTCGACGAGGTCGGGGACGGCAAAGTCGACGGGCTTGGCCGAGCCGTTGAGCAAAACCGTCGGGTCGAGGTGCACCGGCTCGTCGGACGTCTCGGTGACCGGGGAGGACGCCGTGGGAGAAGGCGGGCGAGGGTGAGCCGGCGCGTCGAGGATGGGGAGCTGGGCCCGCTCGGGCGGCGCCGCCGCCTCGGCCTTGCCGTTGACGACGACGGGGGCCTCCTCCTCCTCTAGTTCCCGCCCCTCGACGCGCGCGACGAGCGCCTCGCACCGCCGAACCGCCTCCCTGACGCCCTTCTCGCGCTGGCTCGCCTCGGCCGGCCGGCGCCCGGTCGTGCCCAACTCGGCGTACACGCCCTCGTCGAGCGCGCCCTCGCACCAGGGGACGACGGCGCGCCCAAACCAGGCGATGGCGCAGGCGACGACGCGCCGCTCGGCGTCGCGCTCGGCGACGAGCGTCTGCTCCTCGCCGCTGAGCGACGTGCCGTTGGCGCCGCCGCCGTGGTCGAAGCCGCTCTGCGAGGGGAGCGGCGTCGCGTTGAGCGAGGCGAGCCACGCGTCGGTGAAGGCGGCGAGGACCTGGGTCGCTCGGTCGAGCTCGACGGCCTGAGCGCGGCGGAGCGGGAGGTAGAGCGAGACGGGCGGGATGAGGCGCAGGGCGTTGAGGGCGGTCGCGTGGGCGTTGAGGAAGCGGGCGATGGGCGGCAGGAGGGCGAGGGAGGGCGAAGGCTGGTGGTGCCAGGCCGAGGACGCCGTCGACGAGGAGAGCGCGGCGTCCGGGGTCGGCGTCGACAGGAGAGACGGGACGCCCTCGGGCGCGACGAGCCAGTCGGACAGCGGGACGCGCCCTGCGCGCCTCGCCTTGGCTGCCGTCGTGCCCGACCCGCCCGAGTTCTCCCACCCGTCGCGCCACTCGCGCTCCCACTTGCGGCCGGCCGTCTCCCACTCGGCGGCGACGATGCGGCCGATGCGCAGCTCGATGCGCTCGCGCAGCTGGACCCAGTCGCGGAAGTCGAGGCCGTACCGCGCGAACGAGTGCGAGCAGTACGTGAGCTGCGTGAGGAGGGACGACAGCGAGGCGGTCGCGTTGAGGCTGGCGATGGCGCGGGTGAGGACGCTCGCGAGCGAGTTGAGCGACGTCGAGAGGAAGAGGTGGAGGGGCGCAGAGGGGGACAGGGCGTGCGAGGGGATGGCGAGGTCGGCGCTGTCGTCGCCGTTCACGGTCTTGGGCTTGGCGCCGCCGCCCAGGTGCGACGAGGCGAGGAAGACCTCGGCGAACATGCCGACCGTTTCGCCGACGACTTCTCGCCACACCTCGATCCACCGCTTGGTCCAGCGCGTGCGCTCCTCGTTCTCCTCGACCGTGACGCTCGCGTCCTGGTGCGCGAGCGGCGGTTCTGCGCCGCCAAGCTGGATCCCGCTCGCCGCCATCTGCGCCTCGACGCTCTCGAGCTCGGTGCGGAGGCACCGCCACCGCGCGACGAGGAAGACGACGCGCAGGGCGTCCTCGTCGAGCTCCTTGCGCTTGCCGGCGGGCTTGGCGACGTGCTCGTGCGCGTCGCCGGCGCCGACGCCTCGCTCGGCGATGCGGCGCAGGATGCCGACGCCGCGCACGGCGCCGGGGAGCTTGAGCGAGCGCTGGAGGAGGCTCTCGAGGACGCGGGCGCGCAGGCTCAGGAGCGCGACGCCGACCTCGCCCCGGACGCGGTTGACGAGGCGCAGCGCGCCGGCGCCCTCGCCGTCCGGGTCCGACGAGACGGTCTTGGCGAGGCGCTTGTGCAGGTCCTCGAGGCGGACGGCGACGTCGATGGCCTCGCTCCAGTGGCCTGCGCGGACGCACGCGTCGACGACGCTCGGCGCCTCGAGGAGCTCCTCGACCTCCTCGACGCGCTCGCGGACGCGGGCCATGCGCTCGCGCTTGTCGCGCACCGTGTGGACGCGCGCCTCGAACGACGAGGCGGCCGTCTCGAGGGCCGAGGTCGAGTCGAGGAGGGCCGAGAGCGAGTCGGACAAGGTCGTGAACGAGGTCGAGATGGACTGGGCGGCCGTGTACGACAGGAGGAAGGACGAGTATCGAGTGAAGGCGAGGGACGACAGGTCGTTGTCGAGCGAGGTCGACAGGGTGGCGAGCGAGGTCGGGAGGGACTGGAGGGCCGAGAGGGGTTGGGCGAGGAGGGACGAGAGGTAGGGCGGCGCCGCGGGGTGGTTGAGGAGCGACTGGGGCGAGGTCGAGAGGGCGAAGGTGGCCTTGGCGGGCTGCTTGCCGACCGCAGGGCGTGCCGGCGCCGAGGGCGGGGCGGACGAGGTGGACGGCGACGAGGTGGAGCGCGACGCGAGCGACTCGGCCGTTGACAGGAGGAGCGACGCCAGGGTCGGGATCGGCTCGAGGTCTGCCGAGCTGGGTCCATCGCTCAGGCTGTCGGGTCGCCCTGCCGCTGCTGCGCGTGGTGGTGCCGAGTCGGGCGAGAGCGCGTCGAGCGGGGAGCGCGACGTCGACGCAACCGCATCGCTCGAGGACGCCATGGTGCCAGTCTGCCCTGCAGGAGCACAGTCAGCCTGCTGCGCTACACGACTCCTCAGCAGAGGGGCAGGGAGGAGACGCACAAGCTGGAGCTGCGTGTCGGGCTCGCGGCTCTGGCGCGGCGACGGCTGCTGGTCGGCGGTCGAGGTCGAGGCGAGGGGCGGGTGTAGGGCTCTGTCGGCCCGATCAAGCGCACTCTGGCAGCAGGCGAGAGGTGCGGAGGTGGTGAGAGCCGACCGCCCGCCTCATCGCCCCTCTCCCCACTTGCGCGATTCCTGTTCCTCGCCCACGCTGGCGAGAGAGAGCCGTGCGCGAGGACGATGTCCTGCTGGATCTCGAGCATCCGCCGAGGCCAAGCACCGATCCGCCCACTCTGCTGTGCTCCACTGCTCGTCCTCCTCCGCTCCGACGCCGTGCGACGCTGTCTCCGCTCGCTCCGACCGCAACTAAGTCCTCGAGCGCATCAGCAGAGCCTGCTACATGCTCTCGATGCACCGAGGAGCGCGTACTGCTGCAAGCGAAGCTAAGCGTTCCAGGTCCTCCCTCGCTCGTTCCTCCTCTCGCCGCTGCCGCCGTCTCGAAGCTACAAGCCCGCGCCTCCTCCTCCTTCCAAGCGCCCTCGACTGCCGCTCACCGTCGCGAACAAGCCCGTCACCGGCGCGGGCGGCGGCCGCGGTTGCGGCGGCAGCGCACGCAGAGGTCGATGTGGCAGAAGGTGCAGCGCTGCGGACGAGGGCTCAAGGTGAGTCAGTGCGGTGCCGAGCGCTCGACGAAGCGGGAGGTGCAGCATGAGAAGGGACTCGACGACCAGGGGAAAGAGGGATGGAGCAGAGAAGAGCGAACGCACCATGATGAACCGGCCGAGGTCTTCCCTGCACGCCTCGCACTGCCCGGGACCCATGCGCTTGACGGCCTGCGCATGCTCGCACACGTTGCCCTCCTCGATCACGTCGTCCGGCACCTGGCGGGCGAGAGCTTCCTCGAGCGGCTCGTCGTCGAATGGCGGCCCGTCGAAGAAGTCCATCGGGCCTCCTGCCGCCGCCCCTCTCCTGAGCCACTCCTCGCCGTAGGCGTCGCGGGCGACGAGGAGACGACGCTCCTCCCAGAGCGGGCAGTCGCACGTCTGCCACTCGGCCGCGCACAGGTAGCAGAACTCGAACCCGCAGCGACACGAGCTGCGCGCGAGGTCGGCGGTGCGTCAGCGGCTGCCCTCGAGCGCGCACGACAAGGTAGAGTGAAGGGGAACGTCGACGCACATGTGGTGGCAGCCCGACTCGAGCTCGACGACACGCTTGCAGCTCGGGCACTGCTTGTACTCGAAGTCGCGCTCGAGCGCTTGGACCGCCTCGTCCTCCGGGCTCACGCCGCACGGGCCGAACAGGCCGTGCCACGGCGTCTTGCACGCTGCGCACGTCGAGCGACGACACGTGCGGCACTCGATCGCGGTGCGCGTGCCGGACGCGCTGCCGAGGAAGGCCGAGCAGGTCGTCGTCGAGCAGTAGAGGCGGTTGGGCGTGCGGAACTCGATGGCGCTGCGCTGGTACTCGAACAGCTCTTGCGGGCTCAGGTGCGGCTTGACGAGGTCGAGCGGGATCTGGACGGTCTCGCACCGCGGCGGGAAGAGCGACTCGTCCTTGGTCGCCGCGACGAACAGGTCGTGGAGGCAGCCGCCGCAGTACGGGTGGCCGTGCTTGCACGGCGCGCGAATGAGGTCGGACGAGAGGAACGTGTCGGTGCAGGCGACGCACTCCGAGCGCTGCTGGATCGGCGAGGAGGACGAGTTCGAGGTCGAGGCGACAGGGGTAGGGTCGAGCCCCTGCGGCGGCGCGACCGCCTCGCCGGCGCGGTCGTAGTAGTCTTGCGGCATGAGCTCATCGTCTCCGTCCTCGTCGATGTCGGTCGAGAGCTGGAGGGCAAGCGCGCGATCCTGCCGAGCCGCCTCCTCCTCGCGAGCGAGGGCCTGGAGGAGCGGGCCGTCCGTGACTGCGGCGGCGGCGAGGCTGCGCGCGACCTGGTCGTCCTGCTCGGCTTGTACGAGCCCGGCGAGCTCCTGCTCGTAGAGGGCGAACGCGTCGTCCTCGTCGCTCGCCGCGGTCGCCTGCGGGTCGTGGGCGTGCTGCTGGCGGAGCTCGGCGAGGTCGGACTGGAGCAGGCTCGCGATGAGGGCGAGGCTGTCTGGCGGCACGACAGCCATCGCTGCAAGAGCGAGGTGGAGCGAGGGGAAGAGGGAGGGCGACGGACGGCGGCGAGCAAGAGCCCGAACGAGGAGCGAGCGCCCGAAGTGGCTCACCTTTTTCGCCGCTCTCGCTTTCGTTCGTAACGCGATGAGCTGCAGTACAAAGGCCATGTTACAGTGCTGCAAGACGAGAGGATCGCCGAGAAGGCTAAGAGAAGCCGAAGTTGCGAGGCTGCGGCCGATACTGAGGAGGAGGGCGCTGCCAGCTCGAGCCAAACAGCGAGGTGCCGATGGAGGACCCTCGACAGAGATGCCTCGCGCCGTCGGGGTGCACGATAACGCCGATCGCGCCTCTCGCCTGCTCGTCCGGCGTCGGCTCGAGTCGAGGAGGGAGGAAGAAGGCAGGGCGGGCGGTCGGCGCGGTCGGTAGAGGCTGTGGGCGTGCAGGAAGGGATGTCAGTACCGTCGTGTGCCGGTCGGGCAGGCGAGAAAGAGAGAGAGAGGACGCACAGAGCCCTGTCGAGACGAAGCCGCTCGGACCGCTGCTGGCTCGGGCTGAGCCTCGGCCGCCTGCGCCGCTCGCCAACGCATTACGCACGCCCATGCGTCGTGCTTGATGGCGCCCGTCCACAGGAAGACGGACTGCCACGTCGGCTGCGCGAGCGAGCGTGAGCGACGGCGTGGAGGAGAAGAGGAGGGAGGAAGGAAGAGGGGACGGACCAGCTGCGTCTTGAGGTCGCCCTCCTGCAGGACCCGCATGAACAAGCACACCCACCGCACACGCTCGATGACACCTGCATGCCGGCCGAGCCGCTGCCTGTCGAACGTCGCCCGCGCGGGTTGCGACGTCCACAACCTGGCCCACATACGGATCTCGAGCTCGCGGTTGCGGTGTAGGCCGACGCCGTAGCGGACGACGAGGCCCACCGTCTGCTTGAACGCCGTCCAGTCGGTGCCGGTCGGCCAGTCCTGCACGGCAGGCTCGACGTCAGCCTCGGTGCGAAAGGGAGAGGGAGAGAGAGGTCGGACGCACGAGGTCGGGCAGCTCTGCGTCGAGCGAGTCGCCTGCTTCGGGGCCTCGAGGGCCAGGCTCAGACATGAGCAGGTCGAGAGCGCAAGAGAGCGGTGCAGCCGACGAGCACGAGCAGGAAGAGAGAGGCAGAGCACCGAGGCGAGCGATCGGCTCGAGGGCGGGCGACGAGCGCGCCATGCGCGATCGCGCGCGAGCTCCTGACCGCCGTTGGTCCGCGGACGATCCGCAAGAGGAGGCTCGGAGGGACCGCCGAGGCGTACGCACGAGCGGGCGGAGCTGGGCGGCGCGGAGGGCTCGGCGCGTCGAGCAAGGTCGTGGCGAAGAGCGACTGCGCGAGCTGCTGAGCTGGCTGGCTCTGGCTGCTGTGGAGCAGGACTGGGTGCTGCTGGACCGTGTTGGCCGTGTTGGCCGCGCAAGCGGGTGTGGCGCGGCGGGTCGCGTGCGAGGGCGGGCTGGGAGGACGAGAGGGGGAGAGCGAGAGCTGAGGCGAGGACGGCGGGTGCTGCTGAGCCGAGCCAAGCAAGGGCTGCAGAGCTCAGGGTGAGAGCCAGAGAGCTGTGCGATGCGTCGTCGGTGTCCAACTCGGTCGTCGTCGCCGCCCGGCGGCCGTCGCTTCGCTCGTCGTCGTCAGGCGGAACCTGTCCATCTCGCTCTTCTCCCAACAGCTCGTTCCGCCTCGAGCCCCCACCGGCACCTCGCACAGCAGCTCACAGTCACTTCTAGACCAGCGACAGGTGCGTCCGTCCCCTCGATCGTCGACACCACCTCTCGCACCGCTGACCTAACCTCCATCGGCCCGCCACACCCCTCTCCATATCCCCGATCCGCGCACCAGACCCGCACACACCACCAGCACATGCTCCCGGCTTCAGTGCGCGCTCGCGCAGGCCTCGCCGCCTCGCGCGCCTCCTCGCGCTCCTTCTCCCGCGCCTCGACCGCCCTTCGCCCCTCTCGCCCCGCCGTTCCAGTCGCATCGACCTCCAAGGCGACCCTCGACACGCCTGCGACCGCCCGCCGCGGCCTCGCGAGCTCGGCGCCGCTCCACGACCTCGGCTTCCTCCACCCGTCGGCGCCGCTCCACCTCGGCCGGCGCGGCCGCGTCTCGCTCCGGGAGGAGGACCGCGGCGACGAGGGCGGCGACGGCGAGGGCGAGAGCGACGAGCCAAAGATCCCCATCCGGCGACCGGGCGTCCCCGAGTCGGACCAGCCTCGGAACGGCCTGCGCTCGCCCAGCGCACCCGAGTCGTCGTCGGCGGGCGTCGGCAGCGGCGCAGAAGGCGGCGAGGCGTCGAGCGGGTCCGGTGGAGCGTCGTCGGGCGCAGGAGACGGCGGCGAGTCGGGCTCGTCGCTCGCCAAGCGCTCCGTCCCCGACGTCTACCCGCAGGTCATGGCACTCCCCATCACGCGCCGCCCGCTCTTCCCCGGCTTCTACAAGGCCGTCGTCATCCGCGACGCCAACGTCATCAAGGCCATCAAGGAGTCGATCAAGCGCGGCCAGCCCTACATCGGCGCCTTCCTCCTCAAGGACGAGAACGACGACCGCGACGTGTGCGTCCCTCGCTCGCTCCTCTCGCCCCCTCTCCGCCGCCGTCCGCCGCCGAGTAGCACGTACTGACTCTCGACATCCTCTCTAGCATCACCGACATGAACTCGGTCCACCCGGTCGGCGTCTTCGCCCAGATCACCTCGACCTTCCCCGCCAACCCTCCCACGCCCAACCCGAACGACCCGAACGCCAAGCTCGAGGAACCGGGCCTCACCGCCGTTCTGTACCCGCACCGCCGCATCCGCATCGACGAGCTCCTCCCCATCCCCGACGTCGCGCCGGCGCCGTCGTCCGAGGTTGCGCCCGCACCCGCCAAGGGCGGCGAGGCGAGCGCCGACGCTCAGGTCCCGCACCCCGACGCACACAGCGTCGTCGACGAGCAGCGCCCGCACATTGACGGCCCGCAGCGACCCGAGGAGCCCGCCTTCGTCGGCGACGCGCCGCTCAAGCCCGAGGCGGCGGCCGAGGACTCGTCGGCCGGCGAGCAGGCCAAGCCGCGCGCCGACGTCCTCGTCGACCGCGACGGGCAGGTCGTCGAGCGCAACGGCGAGCAGCAGCAGGCGTCGTCGCCGTCGTCGTCGTCGTCGTCGGCGGGCGACTCGGACGCGCAGCCGTTCCAGACGGCGTACCTGCACGACTACGCCGTCTCGATCGTCAACGTGTCGAACGTCGAGATGGACAAGTTCGACAAGAAGTCGCAGATTGCGCGCGCCATCGCCGGCGAGATCATCGCCGTCTTCAAGGAGATCGCCAACCTCAACCCGCTCTTCCGCGACCAGATCGCCAACTTCAGCATGTCGCAGTCGGCCGGCAACGTCTTCGAGGAGCCCGAGAAGCTCGCCGACTTTGCGGCGGCCGTCTCGAGCGGCGAGGTCAACGAGCTCCAGGAGGTGCTCGAGTCGATGCAGCTCGAGGACCGCCTCCAGAAGGCCCTCCTTGTCCTCAAGAAGGAGCTCATGAACGCCCAGCTCCAAAACAAGATCTCGAAAGACGTCGAGTCCAAGATCGCCAAGCGGCAGCGCGAGTACTACCTCCAGGAGCAGCTCAAGGGGATCAAGAAGGAGCTCGGCCTCGAGTCGGACGGCAAGGACAAGCTCGTCGACAAGTTCCAGGACAAGGCCAAGGGCCTCTTGATGCCCGAGGCCGTCAAGAAGGTCTTCGACGAGGAGCTCAGCAAGCTCCAGACGCTCGAGCCGGCCGCGAGCGAGTTCAACGTCACGCGCAACTACCTCGACTGGCTCACGTCCATCCCTTGGGGCCGGCACACGCCCGAGAACTTCGACCTCAAGCACGCCGTCACGGTCCTCGACGAGGACCACTACGGCCTCAAGGACGTCAAGGACCGCATCCTCGAGTTCCTCGCCGTCGGCAAGCTGCGCGGCACGGTCGAGGGCAAGATCCTGTGCTTCGTCGGCCCGCCCGGCGTCGGCAAGACGTCGATCGGCAAGTCGATCGCGCGCGCGCTCGACCGCCAGTTCTTCCGCTTCTCGGTCGGCGGCCTGTCGGACGTCGCCGAGATCAAGGGCCACCGCCGCACCTACGTCGGCGCCATGCCGGGCAAGATCATCCAGGCGATGAAGAAGGTCCAGACCGAGAACCCGCTCGTCCTCATCGACGAGGTCGACAAGATCGGCCGCGGCCACAACGGCGACCCGTCGAGCGCGCTCCTCGAGATGCTCGACCCGGAGCAGAACGCCCAGTTCCTCGACCACTACGTGCGTCCCTCCTTCTCTCCCTCTCTCTGCATGCGTGCCTGAGTGCGTCGAGGGTCGAGCTGACGCCGAGTCGACGCCGTCTCGCAGCTCGACGTCCCGGTCGACCTCTCGCGCGTCCTCTTCGTGTGCACGGCCAACTCGCTCGACACCATCCCGGCGCCGCTCCTCGACCGCATGGAGGTCCTCGAGGTGTCGGGCTACATCACCGAGGAGAAGGCCGCCATCGCGAGCCGGTACCTCGCGCCGCAGGCCAAGGAGGGCGCCGGCCTCAAGAACGCCGACGTCGAGCTCGGCGAGGACGCCGTCGCCGCCCTCATCCGCTACTACTGCCGCGAGTCGGGCGTGCGCAGGCTCAAGCAGCAGATCGAGAAGGTGCGTGCGCGCTCGCTGTCTCTCTGCACGCACGCTCGTCGCTGACTTGGCTCCTCCCTCGCGCGCAGGTGTACCGCAAGGCGGCGCTCAAGATCGTGCGCGACCTGCCCGAGGACGTCGTCGCCGAGTCCAAGGTCGAGACGGTCGCCCCTGCCGCCGCACCGACACCGGCCGGCACCGCCGTCGCCGAGGAGGCGCCCGCCGACGACGCCGTCGAGAAGCAGGACGGCGACTCGGTCCCGGCTTCGGCCGCCTCGCCCTCGACGCCCGAGTCGAGCGTGACCGAGGACGAGCGCACGACGACCACGAGCGTGCGCAAGCCGCTCGAGGTGCCGTCCGACGTCAGCGTGCGCATCACGGCCGACAACCTCCTCGACTACGTCGGCCCGCCGCTCTACCAAAAGGACCGCCTCTACGCCAAGGTCAGCCCGGTCGGCGTCAGCTGCGGTCTCGGCTACCTCGGCAACGGCTCGGGCGCCATCATGCCCATCGAGGTCACTGTGCGTCCTGCTCGTCCCCTTCCTCGCGCGCTCGGACCTCCTCTCAAGCCCTCTGACCCTCTCGCTCGCTTGCCCGTCCACAGTCTATGCCTGGCTCGGGTATCTCG